>Ga0172379_10007463_pt1 | contig 14198 bp, 11 predicted proteins | sample GrowelOW334metaG_FD_119756 | JGI IMG/M metagenome (GOLD analysis project Ga0172379, IMG submission 119756) | Groundwater microbial communities from an aquifer near a municipal landfill in Southern Ontario, Canada - Groundwater well OW334 metaG | ecosystem: Environmental > Aquatic > Deep... | reverse complement strand
TTTCGATTCTGGGTCTTTTTTCTTCCATCTGTGTTTCCAACCATTCCGTCATTTTATAAATTACATCGAAGAAATTTATGACGATGTTTCTTTTTTGCGCTATTTCCAAAGCGCTTTTGTCGGTCTTCACATTAAAACCGATGACCAAGACATCCTCACTGGCAGAAATTCCCTTGATGTCGGATTCAGAAACAGCCCCGATACCTTTGCCGACAATTTTGAATTCTGCGCTTTCGCTTTTTATTTTTTCGATTTCTTTTTCAATGGCTTCAATCGAGCCGGACACATCCGCTTTCAGAATTATCGGGATTATTTTTTTATCTACTGGAGTTTCTCCATCTGTTTCTTTTTTAATTTTTATTTTATGTTCGCCTTTTTCTTTTTTCCATTTTTCCGCGTATTTTTCCGCCTCCGTCTTTTTTGCAAAAGCTTGAAAGGGTGCTCCGATTCTTGGCATTTTGTCAAAACCTATGATGCGGATAGGGGAAGAAAAAGTCGCTTTGTCTATATTTTTACCCAAGAAATTTTCAATAATGCGAGTGGAACACAAACTATCTTCCACGGCCACAGTCATACCATTTTTAATAGTTCCATTTTTAATAACCAGAGTAGCTATAATGCCGCGCCGAGAATCTAAATTTGTTTCTATTACAACACCAGAAGCATTCTCTCCGCTATTTCCGGTAAGATTTTCCATTTCCGCCAGAATTAAAATAAGCGAAAGCAAATTATCCACGCCGGCGCCGGTTTTGGCGGAAATTTCCGCATATGGTATTTTGCCTCCGTAATTTTCCAAATAAATCTCATTTTCCGCCAATTCCATTTTAGTTTTTTCAATTTTGGCATCTGGCTTATCGATTTTATTAATGGCAACAATACAGGGGATCTTACTCTCTAAAATGGTTTTCCACGCTTCAATAGTTTGCGGTTTGACGCCGTCTTCTGCCGATACAACCAAAATAGCAATGTCCGCTATTTCCGCGCCTCGCTGGCGCATTTTAGAAAAAGCCGCATGTCCCGGCGTATCCAAGAAAGTTATTTTTCGATCAACTCCGGCTTCATCTTTGTGAGTGACTTCATAAGCGGAAATGCATTGGGTGATGCCTCCAGCTTCGCATTCAACTATATTTGTTTTTCGAATGAAATCCAAAAGGGTCGATTTTCCATGATCAATATGTCCCATCACCACCACAATAGGCGCGCGAACCTCATCAACTGATTTTTTATCGTTGGTACTCATTTAAATTTTTGCTTTTTGCAACGCTTCTTTTTCCTCGGTCGACAGCTCGTAATCCGATTTGCCATTTTTAATCGGCTTGGCGAATATGCTCATTCGTTCGCGGGAATACAAACTGGAAAGAACCAAACCATTGCCTTCTTCATTCAATAAGCCGATAGCAAAACTTTGATTGCTGCCTTGGTCCGGAAAAGGATTAAAGCGGATTGTTTCTAAGCCCCGGATGCTTTTTTTGAGTTTGGAATTTATAACGGAAATTTCTTTTTCAGTATTTTCCTTCGCTTTGTTTAATTGGGCGATTTGCTGTTCTAAAATAAGAATCGTGTCTTCCAAATCTTTCGCTTTTTTGCCCAAAAAAAATCTTTTTAAGCGTTTTTCCGTGATCAAAGCCCAGATTGCGCCCCAAAGGACTAGCAAAAATACGATTCCGGACAAGACGAAAAAAGCAATTTCGAGTTTTGTATTCATACTTTTTCAATATATACTATTTTTATGGTTAAATCAAATTCATTCGGCCGTGGCCGGAGCAAAATATACCTTGATTCTGCTGCTTCCGTGACAGCCAATCCCAGTTCGATTCATCAGTTGGGGGTGGAGGCAAAAAATAAATTGCAAAATGCTCGACAAAAAGTTGCCGATGTTTTATGTTCCCGGCCGGAGGAAATAATTTTTACCAGCGGGGGAACAGAAAGCAATAACCTTGCGATACAGGGAGCAATTTTAGCTTGGCATGAAAAAAATAAAGAAAAAAAATTACCCCATATTATAACAACCAACATAGAACACCCATCAGTTTTGGAAACTTGCCGGCTTTTGCAAAAACGAAAACTTGCGCAAATTTCTATTGTGCCGGTGGAGGCCAGTGGAATTGTTGATCCGAAAAAAATTAGGAAGGCGATTCGATCCAATACTGTTCTGGTTTCAGTTATGTACGCCAATAATGAAATAGGCACAATTCAACCAATCCGAGAAATTGCCAAAGAAATCAGGCACTATAAAAAAACTAGAGCCAAGAGCCTAGCGCTTAGTGCCTATCCAATATTTCACACCGACGCAGTACAGGCGGCGAATTATCTGGATTTGAATGTGGAAAAACTCGGCGTGGATCTGCTCTCGCTTTCTGGTTCGAAAATCGAAAAAGCCGGCAGGGTGGGAGTGCTTTATAAAAAGAAAACAGTAAAATTAACCAATCTTTTTGGTGGGGGAGATCAGGAAATGGGGTTGCGTCCAGGTACAGAAAATTTGCCGGAAATTTTAAAGTTTGCCAATGCTTTGCAATCGGCACAAAAAATAAAAGAAAAAGAAAGTAAAAGATTAAATACACTCCGCGACTATTTTATTTCATCTCTAATTCGCGCGAATAAGCGAATAGTAATAAATGGTGAAATCAAAGATCGTTTGCCGAATAATATAAATATTACGATTCCAAAAATCCCGAGCGATCTTTTGGTAATTGAACTTTCGGCGCGGGGTATTATGGTTTCTTCTAAAAGTGCCTGCAAGAGTTCCAAAGCCGGCGGTTCGTATGTGATACAAGCGATACATCCGGAATTGGATTCTGAAATCGGCGGACTGCGTTTTTCGTTGGATCGGCGGACAACAAAAAAAGATATTGATTACACCGTTCAAGTTTTGTCTGAAATTTTACAAAAATTAAAAAAGTGGTATAAATAAAAACAGAGAAAGGGGAACGCCATGCCCGAAAAACACCCCTGGGAAGATCTTTGGGGAGGATCGACGGTGGACGTCACCAACATGCGTCCGTCAGTATCGGAGGACGGGTTCACTTCCGATCCTGGGAGTAAAGAGGTTCCGGGCGAAGATGGTCGTCGGGCCATGCGTCAGCCCGGGGTCGGGCCCGCCTGCCTCCGTCTCCTTCGTCTTCGAAGGACCGGGAGGTGACATCGGCCGCGCGCCCGGAGGGCGCGCGGCCATTCGCTTTTATTTTGAAAAATAATAAAAAGTGATATAATCGAAATATGGATATTAAGGATTTAAATAAATCACAATTAATATTACTGGCCGTGTTGCTTTCCTTTATTACTTCCATCGCTACCGGCATTACGACTGTGACTTTGATGCAGCAAGCGCCAGCTTCTTTTACCGTGCCGGTCAATCGCGTCATCCAGCAAACGGTTGAAAAAATCCAACAGATCGAAGGCAAAACAACCGTACAAACAGTTGTAGTCAAAGAAGAAGATTTAGTGGTAGACGCGATTGCCAAAAACAAAGGTTCCGTGGTTGCTCTCACTAAAGAGGCGCGAAATGAAGAAGGACAAGAAATAGAAGTTTCTGCCGGCCGGGGCTTTGCGGTTTCAGCAGATGGAGCGATTGCGGCTGATACTTTATCGGTCTTCGGCGATTCCAATTATTATGCAAAAAATGACAGCGGAAAATTTAAAGTAAAATTTTTAAAAGCGGATCCGGCTGGTTTCTCTTTTTTACAAATTGGCACGCCGGTTAATGAAACGGATAAATTAGTTTTGACAGTGCCGACCCCTGGCGATTTGGAAAAAATGAAAATCGGGCAAAAAATAATTCTTTTCGGTGGGGGAATTTCTTCTTATATTTTTGAAGGAAACAAAGATATTAAATTAAGTGTGACGAAAGAAAATGCCGGAGGTTTGGTTTTGGATTTAGATGGAAATGCTTTGGGTATCGCCTTATCCGGCGACGCGGCAAATTTTGCTCCAATTAAATCCATCAGTGAAGCCTGGGCAGCAACACAGCCTTCTCAACAATAAAAATTAAAATTTTTTAAGCTGGCAGGGCCACTCTGCCTGCTTGACAGATAGTATATAATATAAATATGCCACCCTTGAATAAATTCACAACCAAAGCCAAAGAAGCCATCAAAAAAGCCCATGAACTGGCTATTGAACGGGGAATGAACCATGTTTCTTCTCTGCATTTGTTGGCGGCTTTGTTGTTGGCCGAAGAATCGATCGTTAATTCAATTTTAGATAAATTGGAAATCGACACCATGTTGTTAACCGATTCGGTTTTGGAATTGATTGAACAGCCGGAATCACGCAGCACACTTTCTCCCTCATATCAGATTTATTTGAATCCCGATCTAGCGCAAGTCATTGAGCAATCTGTTAAATTGGCGGAATATATGAAAGATGATTTTGTCTCCACCGAACATCTTTTTATCGCCATTTTAGAAATTGCTAGCGAGGCGCGCGAGACCTTGGCGCGTTTTCGCATCCACAAAGATCAGGTGCTGAAAGTTTTGGAAGAACTGCGTCGGCAGAATATTACTGATATTTCCGAGCCGAAAAAATTTAAATTATTAATGAAATATACCCGCAATCTGACTAAATTAGCCAAGGAAGATAAATTAGACCCAGTTATTGGGCGAGACAATGAAATAACCCGCATTATGCAGATACTTTCACGCCGAACTAAAAATAATCCGATTTTAATCGGAGAGGCGGGGACAGGAAAAACCGCTGTGGTGGAAGGATTGGCCCAAATGATCGCCAAAAATAATGTTCCGGAATCTTTGAAAGAAAAAGAATTGGTGTCTTTAGATCTCGGGTTGTTGGTAGCCGGCACAAAATATCGAGGAGAATTTGAAGAACGCCTGAAAGGCATCATGAAAGAAATCGAGCGTTCGGATGGCAAAATTATTCTTTTCATTGACGAGATTCACACGATTGTCGGCGCGGGGGGAGCTGAAGGTTCGATGGACGCTTCCAACATGCTCAAGCCGGCATTGTCCCGCGGAGAATTGCGAGCCATCGGCGCGACGACTTTGCGTGAGTATCAAAAACATATTGAAAAAGATCCGGCTTTGGCACGGCGTTTTCAGCCGGTTTATATTGACGAGCCGAGCATGGAAGATGCTATCGCAATTCTGCGCGGATTGAAAGAAAAATATGAGCTTTTTCACGGCATCCGCATTACCGATGATGCCATTGTGGCGGCAGTAAATCTTTCTTCTCGCTACATTACCAATAGATTTTTGCCGGACAAGGCAGTGGATTTGATCGATGAAGCCTCTTCTTCCTTGAAAATAATGCTAGAAAACAAACCGCCCGTTTTAGAAGAAGCAAACAGAAAGACAATGCGTTTGGAAATTGAAAAAGAAGCGCTGAAAAAAGAAGTGAGTTCTTTGTCAGGAGATAAGCAGAAAGAAAAAGAAATAAAAAATAGAATCAAAGAAATCGACAAGGAAATCAGTAATCTTTTGGAAAAAACGAAAGAAATTGAATTGAAATGGCAAAACGAAAAAACCACCGTGGCAGAAATTCGCGCGATCAAAAAAGAAATGGAAAGCATTCGCTTGGAAGCTGAAGATGCCGAGATGAAATCAGATCTTTCTTTGGCGGCGGAAATTCGTTATGGCAAAATACCGACATTGAAAAAAGAACTGGAGGCAAAACTAGTTCGCCTGAAAAAATTGCAGAAATCACGCCGAATCTTGAAAGAAGAAATTACTGCCGAAGATATTGCTGAAGTGGTGGCTCGCTGGACCGGTATTCCGCTGACCAAAATGCTGGAAGAAGAGCGAGAAAAACTTGAAAAAATGGAAATGGAACTGAATAAAAGAGTGGTCGGACAAAATGAAGCCATTAAGCGCGTGGCTGATGTAATTCGCCGTTCCCGCGCGGGTATTGGAGATCCGAATCGGCCGATAGGCTCTTTCATTTTTCTTGGTCCGACTGGCGTCGGCAAAACGGAATTGACGAAAGCCTTGGGGCAGTTTATGTTCAACGATGACAACGCGATTATCCGCGTGGATATGTCCGAATATATGGAACGCCATTCAATGTCCAAATTGATCGGTTCTCCGCCGGGCTATGTTGGTTATGACGAAGCGGGACAATTGACGGAAGCCATTCGGCATCGGCCTTATGCGGTGGTGCTTTTCGACGAAATTGAAAAAGCGCATCCGGAAGTTTTCAATGTGCTCTTGCAGGTTATCGACGAAGGACGCTTGACCGACGGCAAGGGCCGAGTGGTTAATTTCAAAAATGCAATTATTATTCTGACTTCCAATATCGGCTCGCAATTTGTGGAGAGAATGGAATCAATCGGCTTTTCCAACAATTCCAAAAAAGACGATTACAGCAACATGAAAGAAAAAGTGATGGAGGCGCTGAAAGATAATTTTCGCCCGGAATTTTTGAATCGCCTGGATGAAATTATTGTTTTTGATGTTTTGTCGGAAGAAGCGCTGAAAGAAATAGTCAATTTGCGCATCAAAGTGGTGGTGGATCGTTTGGCCGGCAAGGGGATTGGTTTTGAAATTTCTGAAGAAGCACTGTTACATTTGGCCAAAACCGGTTATGATCCACATTACGGCGCTCGGCCATTAAATCGTCTGATTCAAAATAAAATTTTAAATCCGGTTGCTTCCTATATTATTTCCAACGGGGTGAAAAAAGGAGACGCGATTTCTGTTTCCGTAAAAAACAACGAACTTTCTCTGGAAACCAAAAGAGGAAAAGTCCGAAGCCCGATTCGAGTTTCTTCTCATTCGAAAATTTAGGTTTTGTGACTCTGGCAGGAATCGGACCTGCATTACAAGTTCCGGAAACTTGCGTTCTATCCATTGAACTACAGAGCCGCAGAAACAAGATGTCTTCCCAGAATTTTTTTTATAAAATCGAGTTCTGATTTAACAAAAGTACGTGGCATATTTTCTTCTCGTATTGTTTTAGTGTCACTGATAACTTTTTTATAAAAGCTATCTAAAATTTTCCAAACTCTAGAAAAATCTATTTTAGATTTTATCTCAAAACATTCGATAGCAGAAACCAGATCACTAAAAGCTCTAATTCCCACTTCATTAAAAGCATGAATCCGTGGTTCAACATCAATTAAATACATGTGATTTTCTTCTTGATTTTCTTTGTGTCCCCACATATATTGACGTGGAGCGAAGACATCCCACAGAAACGGTTTGCCGGTATCATGAGCATCAACTAAATAGAGAGTAAGAGATTCCCCAATTTGTTCTGCTTCTTGGCCAAACTGCTCTCTTTCTTTATCTATAACAGAGAATATGTTACTAACCTCTTTACCGATTATTTTATCCGAAACAATGTAAATAACTTTTTCCCCTCTCTCATTTTGACCAACCACAAATCTAGCCGATAGGGGGATATGATATTCGGTTCTTAATTGTTCTAAAAGTTTATTGCCTTGAATGGCTAGTTCCAAAAGGTCGCGAGTCTCCCAGAACTCTTTCAATTTTTTGCTATTTATCTCCCTTATTACTTTTCCGGGTTGACTAGGAATTTCCTGTAATATCTGAGACATGCTCGGATTTTTTTGGAGTGGCTCCCGAAATGGAGATTTTTCCCTGAAGAATTTCATGTTTAATTAATTATAACCATATTAATATTTTTTTATCTTCTTTCTTGGTTCTAATACTAAATCTAATATTGGTGCGTCGGGAAGGATTCGAACCTTCGTAGGCCTAAGGCCGACAGATTTACAGTCTGTTGTAATTGACCACTCTACCACCGACGCGTGTCTACAAAATAACACAAAATCATATTTTTTGCACCTTTTTTGTCTAAAAACTTGTAGTTTCTAAAAATCTATGTTATTATGAAAGAGACTTTAAAAGGCCTTCGGGCTTTTTTGTTTAATTCGATGAAATAAAAAATATGGAAATTAGAAACATAGCAATTATTGCGCACGTGGACCATGGCAAAACGACTTTGACCGATGCTTTAATGAAGCAGAACGGCGGGTTGCAAGACGAGGGAATATCCATGGATTCAAACGATCTTGAAAAAGAGCGGGGTATTACGATCTATTCGAAAAATACTTCTATCTATTATCCTTCGACAAACTCAGGACGTCCCGTAACAAAAATAAATATTGTTGATACTCCCGGACATGCGGATTTCGGCTCGGAAGTAGAACGGGTTTTGCGCGCAATTGATTCGGTGCTTTTGTTGGTAGACGCGGCCGAAGGGCCGATGCCGCAAACCAGATTTGTTTTGAAAAAATCTTTAGAACTCGGATTGAAGCCGATAGTAGTTATCAATAAAATAGACAAACCGGCTGCCGATCCACATCGAGTGCACGAAGAAGTTTTGGAATTATTTTTTGAGTTGGGAGCGAACGAAGAACAGGCGAATTTTGAAACAGTTTACGCCGTCGGACGCGAAGGCAGAGCCCTTCGGCATTTAAATGATAAATCGGAAGATTTGTCACCGCTCTTGGATGTAATTTTGGAAAAGGTTCCGGCTGCTTCCGCCAAAGAGGCGGAAAAAATGTCCGCGCAAGTTTTTAATCTGGGTTATGATAATTTTTTAGGCCGATTAGCGGTGGCGCGAATTTATTCCGGAAAAATATTTTCCGGTAGCCAGGTTTTTGTGAAAGGCGAAAACGGAATCCGTAAAGGAAAAATTACGAAGCTTTTCGGTTTTGAAGGCATCGCTCGAAAAGAAGAAGAAGTTGCCCATTCCGGCGACATCGTTCTCTTGGCTGGGATACCGGATATTTACATCGGAGAGACAATTTGCGAAGACGAAAGTGTGGAAATGTTGCCGCATATTGCGATCGACGAGCCGACTTTGTCTTTGAATTTTTTAGTCAATGATTCTCCGTTTGCCGGACGCGAAGGAAAATTTGTCACTTCTCGGCAGATCAAAGAAAGATTGGAAAAAGAACTAGAAATAAATGTGGGACTCAAAGTTGATTTTTCTCCGGATCAGGGAAAAAATAAAATGGGTCCGTCTTTCTTTAAAGTATACGGACGGGGAGAATTGCATGTTGCCATCCTTTTGGAAAATATGCGCCGGGAAGGTTTCGAAATGCAGGTTTCCCAGCCGGAGGTGATTTTCAAAGAAAATCATGGCGAACGAAGTGAACCATATGAAGAATTAGTCATTGATGTGCCGATGGAATTTTCCGGAACCGTGATCGAAAAAATTGGAAAAAGACGAGGCCTGATGAAAGATATGCTGGAAAAAGAAGGTATTGCTAGGATTGTTTTTGATATACCGACTCGCGGACTCTTGGGCTATCGAGGTGAATTTATAATAGATACAAAGGGCGAAGGTATCATGTCTTCGCGAGTTATTGGGTTCAAGGAATATGCCGGTGAAATCAAAAAAAGAGAGTACGGCTCTATGGTTTCGATGGTAGCCGGCAAAGCTGTGGCCTTTTCTCTTGCAAATTTACAGGAACGTGGTATATTGTATATAGAACATGGAACAGAGGTTTATGAGGGAATGGTAGTAGGTAATGTTTTGAAGGGGGAAGATATGTCCGTGAACCCCACGAAAGGAAAACAGCTTACTAACATGCGAGCTTCAGGCACAGATGAAGCCATAGTCCTAAACCCTGTTTTTATTTTGAATATTGAAAGGGGGCTGGAAGTGATGAACGAAGACGATTATCTGGAAATTACCCCGAAATCGGTTCGACTGCGCAAAAAATATTTAACTGAATTGGATCGAGTCAGAGCCAAAAGGGAATAAAAATAAAAAATGATATTATAAAAAAAATTTATGCAAACAACATCTTTTAAACCTAAAAAAATAGCCAAGAAAATAACTTCGCACTTGCACAGCCGTGCTTCTGATGTAATCATGAACCGTTTTGGCTTGACGGCCGATGGCCGGAAAAAAACTCTGGAAGAGATAGGTAAAAAATATAACATTACCAGAGAGCGCGTGCGCCAAATTGAAAACGCGGCTATCAATCTCATAAAAAAATCCGATGCCTACAAAAACGAACAGGCGGTTTTTGAAGAGTTGAAACAGGTATTGCGTAACCTTGGATCTATTGTTGCCGAACACGAACTTTTACCTTATTTATCCAAAGATAAAGTTACCCAGAATCATATTAATTTTTTCTTGGAACTTAGCGATGCTTTCAAAAAACACCACGAAGATGAACATTTTCATACTCGCTGGAGTATGGATGATGCTGTTACTGAAAAGGTGCATGACGCTTTGAAAAAATTATATGCCAGCCTAAAGGACGAAGATTTGGTTCCAGAAACGGAAATGATTAGGAAATTTTTAGAACATTTGAAAGATGTGGCGGAACAATATAAAAACGAAGAAGTGGCTCGACGCTGGTTGTCCATGTCTAAAGCAATTGCCAAAAATCCACTGGGTGAATGGGGACGAGCTTCTTCGCCGAACATTCGTACTCGCGGAATCAAAGATTACGCTTTTTTAGTAATGCGACGCCATGGCTCTCCGATGCATTTTAAGGAAGTGGCGGATTCAATTTCTAAAACTTTTGGCAAAAAAACGCATTATGCTACTTGCCACAATGAACTTATTAAAGATTCCCGCTTTGTTTTGGTGGGCCGCGGAATGTACGCTTTGGCTGAATGGGGCTACAAAGCCGGCATTGCCCGCGAGGTTATTCAAGATATTTTAAAGAGGGAAGGCAAGCCTTTATCTAAAGAAGATATCGTTAAAAAAGTCATGAAAGAAAGATATTTCAAGAAAAACACTATTTTGGTAAATCTGGCCAATCAGAGATACTTCAAGAAAAATCAGAACGGTCTCTACGCAGCCGCCTAAAAACTTGTTTCAACAAAGCTCGCCTTAAGGGCGAGCTTTGTTTTTTTCCTTTACTGTAATAAAATATAAGAATGGATAGCTTTTTGGACGGGATAGAAGAATTTATCATCAAGCATTGGCCCTGGATTCTTTTTGTTATTTTTCTTGTCTTAGTTTGGAAATTTAATTTGCAGGGCGACTTAGTCCGAATTGTTTTAGCTGTGGGGGCCACAATTGCTCTCGGACGAATTGCCTGGGAACTGTGGGTGCACTATATCCAGCAAGATTTTATCTCCGGAATAGAGTTCGTTTTGTTGGAAATAGTTCCTCCGCGCGAGGTTCTCCGGTCGCCGAAAGCGATGGAACTTTTTATAACTAACGCTTTATATCATTGGAGTTTGAAAGGAGGCAAAGAAGAATATTGGCAAGGTGCCGTTTGGTTTTGGTTTTCTTTGGAAATTGTTTCGATTGACGGGCAAGTGCATTTTTATATTCGTACCCCCTCTCGTATTCGCGGGTTGATTGAAACGCAAATGTACGCGCAGTATCCGCAAGCGCAAGTAAAATTAGTGGAAGATTACACTTTAGCGGTTGATGAAATTTCTCCGAAAAGTTCTTGGAACGGCTGGGGTTGCGAATTCAAATTATTGAAACACGAAGTATACCCGATAAAAACTTATGTCGATTTCGGGCTGGATAAAGATCCAAAAGAAGAATTCAAAGTGGATCCGATTTCTCCCGTTATTGAGCTTTTTGGCTCTTTGCAAAAAGGAGAACAGATGTGGTTACAGATAGTGGTTACGCCTTCTAAAAAAACTTATCGTGAAAAAGGCACTTGGTTCGGTAAGCATGATTGGGTGGCGGAATCCAGAATTCAATTGGAAAAACTCTTAAAGCCGTTCACACGTTTTCACGAAAGACCGGATGGAACTTATGCGATGGAGTTACGTCAGCCAGATTTTTTGAAAAGCACCGTTAGTGGAATGTCTTTAAAAACAGAAAAACTCGGTTTTGATACTGGTATTCGGGTCATGTATATTGCCAAGAAAGAAGCATTTAATATGAATAACCGCCGGAATGTTCGCCTTATTTTTCGCCAATACGCTAAACCGCAATGTAATGAATTTTGGCGAACCAATTCGGCGCAGGCTGATTTCTATAGCGGCTTGTTTACCGCTTCACCCCAGACGATTATGATGTTGGCAAATCGGATGCTCCACGAATACCGTGAGCGAGCTTTTTTTCATTTGCCGCTCCGACATCATATTTTTTCACAAAATCACTGGAATTGGCCGATTCCTGGAATTTTTTCCTTGGACCAATATATAAAAGCCTATGCGCATCATCATACTTATGTTTTAAACACCGAAGAACTAGCCACTATTTGGCACTTCCCGGGCCAGATTCTCAAGGTGCCTACTCTGGAACGCATCGAATCCAAGGAAGCTGCTCCGCCGCCGAATTTGCCGACTTAATTTTTTATGGAAACCGAGAATATCAATTTAAATGTTGGGCATTCTGTTTCCGATATTCCCAAAAATAAGAAGATTGTTTTTTATCTACTTGGAATCACGGTACTTTTTTTTATTTTTTATTTCTTACTTTTAAGTGCTCCGAAAAATTTTCCAATTGGCGCGGTGGTGAAAGTAGAGCCGGGAATGAGCTTGCGCAGAATTTCTTCTATTTTAAAACAAGAGAAGCTTATTCGTTCTCGGCCGATTTTTGAGTCGCTGGTAATAATTTTCGGGCGGGAAAAAAATATAATTTCTGCTGACTATTTTTTTGAAAAGAAATTGCCGGTTTTTGAAATTGCTCGGCGGATAGGGAAAGGGGAGCATCATATGGCGCCGATTTCCGTTACCATTCCTGAGGGTTTTAACACAGAGGAAATTGGAGTAATATTTGACCAGCAACTTACCAATTTCAATAAAGAAAAATTTTTGTCCGCGGCGCATGAATTAGAAGGCTATCTTTTTCCCGATACTTATTTCTTTCTGACTAATGCGGATGAACAGGAAGTGCTTCAGTTGATGAATGAGAACTTTGAAGAAAAAATTGAATCTTTGCGTCCGGCGATAGCCGTTTCCGGCCAGACCGAACACGACATTATCATTATGGCATCTATTATCGAAAAAGAAGCCCAAGGAGATTCCGATCGCAAAATCATTTCCGGAATTTTATGGAAAAGAATATTAATCGGAATGCCGTTGCAGGTAGATGCCGCGATGGAGACTTATAAAAAGAAAGGCTTGCCGGAAAAACCGATTGGCAATCCCGGTCTAGAAGCTATTCAAGCGGCACTGTATCCGCAAAAATCTCCCTATCTTTACTATCTTCATGATCCGGACGGCAACATTCATTACGCGAAAAATTTTGCGGAACATGTCGCCAATAAATCAAAATATTTGCGGTAAAATAAAACCATGCGAAAACATAATTTTGCTTTTATTGATATAGAAACTACCGGTTTAAATTTAATTGAGCATGAAATTATTGAAATCGGTTGCGTGCTGACAACGCCAGAACTTGAGTTGATAGAAGAATTTGAGTTGAAAATAAAACCGAAGCATATAGAAAAAGCTGATCCCGTAGCCTTGAAAGTGAATCATTATAATAAAGAAGATTGGGAATCTGCTTATAACTTTAAAAAAGCAATTAAAATTTTGGCCGAAAAAACCCAAAACTGCATCATGGTCGGTCACAATGTTGCTTTTGATGCCGGTTTTTTGGAACATGCTTTTAACGAAACCAAGATAGCTAATATGATGCACTATCATAAATTGGACACAGTTTCCATTTCTTGGGCAAAAATGCATAATGATCCAGACCTGGAACATTTTTCTTTGCGCGAAATGTGCGTACGTTTCGGCATAAAAAACGAGCGCGCGCATACGGCTTTGTCCGACGCGCGAGCAACCTTCGAGCTTTACAAAAAGCTGATGAACTTGTAAGTTTTATTTATGGGAAAGAAAACGGTATTTGTGGGACTCTCCGGCGGGGTGGATAGCGCTGTCTCGGCGGCTTTGTTGCAAAAACAAGGCTATGCAGTCGTAGGAGTTTTTATAAAAACCTGGCATCCGGATTTTTTGGAATGCAACGAGGAAGAAGAGCGGCGCGATGCCATGCGGGTCGCGGCGCATTTGGATATTCCTTTTCTCACTTTTGATTTTGAAAATGTGTATAAAAAAGAAGTGGCGGACTATATGATTCGCGAATACAAAGCAGGGCGGACGCCGAATCCAGACGTGATGTGCAACAAAGAAGTGAAGTTCGGGGCTTTCCTCAAAAAAGCTCTTGCAATGGGAGCAGATTTTGTGGCGACGGGACACTACGCCAGAAATGCTTTTTCTCAGTCCCAAAAGTATTTTTTGTTCCAAAAAGGCAAAGATCCAACCAAAGACCAAAGTTATTTTTTATGGACACTTACACAAAAACAATTAAGTAAAATTCTATTTCCGATTGGTGGT
>Ga0172379_10007462_pt1 | contig 14200 bp, 9 predicted proteins | sample GrowelOW334metaG_FD_119756 | JGI IMG/M metagenome (GOLD analysis project Ga0172379, IMG submission 119756) | Groundwater microbial communities from an aquifer near a municipal landfill in Southern Ontario, Canada - Groundwater well OW334 metaG | ecosystem: Environmental > Aquatic > Deep... | reverse complement strand
GCCAGGGCCCAGCGGGGGCTGCGGGAGACGGCGCCGAGTTCATCCTGAAGGGCCAGATCGTCGACCTTGATTACCATCCCGTCGATTTCATATGATAAGTCTTCCCGGGCGGCGTATAGCTCTCCGTATCCCTTTACGCACTCCTCGATTTGATCGACCCGGCGGGCAAAGGGATGTACCTTGAATCCCCAGGCTTTCAGCGCTGCGAGGACCCCCCAGTGAGTTTTCATTGCCGTATCCGCTGCCATACCGATGGCATAAGCGAAAAAGTCCAGGGGTCTTTTGGCGGTGATGCGGGAATCGAGCTGGCGGAGGGAACCGGCGGCGGCGTTGCGGGGATTGGCGAAGAGCTGTTCCCCGGCTTCCAGGCGTCGTTCGTTGAGGGCCCGGAAGGCCGCTGTCGCGATGACGATTTCCCCCCGGATTTCCAGCCGTTCGGGAATCGGCATCCCTCCGTTCCCGCTCAGGGACAGGGGAATGGCGGCCACGGTCCGGATGTTAAGGGTAACGTCTTCTCCGGTCATCCCGTCGCCTCTCGTCGCCCCCGTAACCAGGGCGCCGCGCTCATAAAGGAGATTGACGGCAACACCATCCAGTTTGGGCTCGATGACGTAGGTGATGGTCTCTGGTCTGCCGGGAAAAAGGCCGGAGGAGCGCCCGAGAAAACGTTGAATCCGTTCGTCGAAGTCGCGGATCTCATCTTCCGTAAAGGCGTTGGCCAGGCTCAGCATGGGGCTCGGATGAGGGAAGGGCTGAAATTTTTCGAGGGGTGGGGCCCCGACGCGCTGGGTGGGGGAGTCGGGAGTTACAAGCTCCGGGTAGAGTGCCTCCAATTGCCGGAGTTCCGTGAACAGGAGATCGTAGGCGGCGTCGGATATTTCCGGGTCGTCCATCTGGTAGTAGCGCCGGTTATGATAGGCGATGAGGTTCCTCAATTCCTCGCTGCGGCCGGCGGCGACGGCAGGGGCCAAATCTTGTCCGGTCAAGGTCATGCTCCGTCTTTTTCGCTATCCGGCTTGACGAGGGTCAGGGAGGGCTTGCCCCTTTTGGGAGGCCTTACCCCCTGTGGCGGCGCATCATGCATTTTCTGGATCTGCTCGTTGAAGATGTGATTCTTCGCCCGGACGGCATTGATGATGAAAAACACGATGACCGCCCTCTCCCATTCTCTGGAGACTTCGAAGTGCTCCATTTTCCGTTTATACTTTTCCCACAGGGACGTCAGCGACGCCTCATCGAATCCGAGAATCTTTTCCGCCATCTTTTCAGGGGTTTGATCGAGCATAAAAACCTCACAACAGGTGATAAATTGGACCCCATTCTACCGATCTCAGACGATAATGTCAACATACATATCCAAATAACACTTGTCTTTTTAGCGGCTATCATGATAATTTGGCCGCCATGAAAGCCATCGGCGCTCCCTGGAGAATGACCTACATTCGCGGAGAAAAATTAGATAACTGCGTCTTTTGCGCAGATTCGGGAAACTGCACCTGCACCGATCTGCGGCTTCGGGAGGGTGAGAAATCCTTCATCATGATGAACCGCTACCCTTATACAACGGGGCATCTCATGATTATTCCCTACCGGCATTGCAGCGGGATTGAAGATCTGGGGCCGGAAGAAAGAGTTGAGATATTTGATTTTGTCTCCCTGTCGGTCCAGGTTCTCAAGGAGAGTATCCATCCCGATGGTTTCAATATCGGGATGAACCTTGGTAAGGCGGCGGGGGCCGGCATCGAGGATCATCTGCACGTCCATGTAGTCCCCCGGTGGAACGGAGACACAAATTTTGTGAGTGTTGTAGGTGATTGCCGGGTAATCCCCGAGGATGTTGTCAAGACATGGGAACAGTTACTTCCCTATTTTCAGAAATACCGCCAGGAGGCATGAAATGAAAGTTGTCTATACCGTGATTGTCGTTATTCTCATCCTGTTTATAATCACGTTTTCCCTTGCCAATACCTTTCCTGTCCAATTGCGTTATCTGGACGTCTTCAATGTCGTCCTGCCGGCGTATATGCTTATTTTCGTCTGCTTTCTCATTGGAGTCGTCTTTACGGGATTCATGGGTATCGTGGAGCGCTTTCGTCTGAACAGGACTATTGCCCACCTGAACAAGACCATTCGGGAACTGAGACGGGAAATTCGCGCCAACGAGCCCCCGCCGATTATCGAGGATAAAGAAGGCGCCGGCCCAGCGTAAGGAGACACAGAAAAAAATTATCCTGCTCCAAATACTTCCCGAATTATCCGGGACAGATCCTCCATTCGAAAAGGTTTCTGAATAAATGCCTTGACGCCCCGGGCCATGATGTCTTTGGCCATCCCGTTCAAGCTGTAGCCGCTGGAAAGGATTACCTTGACATCGGTCTTGATGGCCTTGATCCGGTCATAAGCCTCGCCGCCGTTCATTCCCGGCATGATCATGTCCATGATCACCAGCTCGATGCGGTCCCGATTCTGTCCGAAAATCTCTATTGCCTCCTGTCCCGAGCGGGCGATCAGGACCTGATAACCAAGTTGTTCAAGCATCCCCCGGGTTACATCGATAATGACCTTTTCGTCATCCACGAACAGGATGGTTCCCTGGCCTTTCATGACATCCTGGGCCGGCATTTCCCTTAAGGCAACCCTCTGGTCGGAGGCGGGGAGATAGATATTGAAGGTTGTCCCATGTCCTTTCTCACTGTAAACATTAATGACACCGCTGTGACCCTTGATGATGCCGTAGGCGGAGGCGAGGCCGAGGCCCGTTCCCCTCCCCATCTCCTTGGTGGTGAAAAAGGGGTCGAATATCCGCTGACGGGTCTTTTCGTCCATTCCCACCCCGGTGTCGGTCACCGATACCTTGATGTAAACGCCGGGTGTTGTGTCATAGGCATTGGCATAGTTGCTGTCGAGGATGACTTTACTCGTCTCTATGTACAACTCGCCCCCTCCGGGCATAGCCTGCCAGGCGTTAACAAACAGATTCAGCAAAACCTGCTCAATCTGTCCCTGATCTACAGTGGCCGTGCAAAGATGTTCCCCGTATTTTTCATGGATCCGGACTTCTTTTTTCGTTCTCCCAAAAACGGCGACAGTTTTTTTGATCAGATCATTCAGATTCGTTGTTTTGGCCTCGTAGCGGCCGCCCCGGGCAAATCCGAGCAATTGCCTCGTTAAATCGGCGCCGCTTTGCACCTGCGATTCAATTGCCTTCAGCTTTTCGTAATGAGGATGTCCCTGATCCATGCGCAACAGCATGAGGGAGGCATACCCCTGAATGCCCATGAGGAGATTGTTGAAGTCGTGGGCAATGCCGCCGGCGAGGGTGCCGATGGCCTCCATCTTCTGGGCCCGGAGGAGTTGTTCTTCGAGGCGCCGTCTTTCTTTTTCGATTTCTTTTTGCTGGGTGATATCCATGGTGTTACCCAGAACCGCCGCCCGCCCCCGATAGGTAATAGGGGTGACCTTTTCCATCAGCCACTTAATCTGGTTGTCTTTGGTAACGATCCGGTATTCATAGGGGGAGGTCAACTCTCCCGCAAGCATCTTTCGGGCCTTTTCCCGCACCGTTTCCCGGTCCTCAGGATGGACGAAGTGGAGTATCCGCTCGCCTAAAAGATCTGCTTCTGCATAACCGGAGTAGGCAGGGATGTGGGGATTGACAAAACAGAGCCGGCCGCCCTGGACAATGTAAACCCCGGCCTGGGAGCTGTCGGCCAGGGTGCGGTATTGGTCTTCCACCTGTTTTCTGTCCGTGACATCCCGAACGATTCCCATGAAACCCCGGCGGTGTCCCTCTTCATCCCGGAGCAGGGAGGCGGAAAATTCAACCGTCCTTCTGACCCCATCCTTGGTGAGGATATCCCATTCAAATCTTTGTATGGGCGTCCCCGTCAAGTACATCTCGTTGTAGGCGCGATAGACCCGGTCGGCGGTTTCTTCGTCGGCGGCATAACTCCGGAAGTTGGTGCCCAGGAGTTCTTCTTTGCTATAGCCGAAGATCTTGCGGAAGGATTCGTTGAAAAAGGTAAAATTTCCTTTGATATCCACTTCCTGATAACCGTCCTCGATTCCCTCCAGTATGGTCCGGTATCTCTCCTCGCTTTCCCGCAGGGACCGCTCAGACTGTTTTCGCGCGGTAATATCTTTCACATAAGCAAGGACGGCCTTTTCGCCCTGGTAGATGATTTCAACCGTTGAGATATCGAGATAGACAATGGAAGCGTCGGGCTTCAAGACGCGGAGCTCATAGCGGGTTGGCGCCGGTTGGCCCTGCTGTCTCTTTAGGTGATATTCCCGCACCATGGCCCGGTCATCGGGATGGATGAAGTTACCAAAGGATTTGCCCAGGAGCTCTTCTGCCCGCCTGCCGAGGGTGGCAAGGAAGATGGGATTGAAATATAAATAAAAACCGCCCCTGATAATGACGACGCCGTCATTGGATTGCTCCAGGGCTGTCCGGTATAATTCCTCGCTTTCCCGGAGGGCCGCCTCTACCCGCCTGCTCGTCGTGATGTCCTGAAACAGGGAAAGGACGACCTGCCCCCCTTCGTAGCTGATGATTTCCGCGGAACAGAGGATATCCCTGATGTCTCCCTCTTTGGTGCGCAGGTGAATCATTTCATCCCGAAAACGGCCTGCTGTCAGGAAGTTGTCAATCAGGGCGGCTCTTTCTTCCGGGTAGGGCCATATCGTAAAATCATCGGCTGTCCGGCCGATCATTTCCTCCCGGGCATAACCCATCATGCGGCACCACTGGTCGTTTACGGCGAGGTAACGGCCGTCGGCAATGGTGCTGATAACGGCCGGCGCCGGGCCGGCATGGAAGGTCTTGGAAAAACGATCTTCGCTTTTTTTCAGCGCATCTTCCATTTCCATACGCCCGGTCATATCTCGCAGCACACCGCAGGTGGCCGTTTGGCCTTTGTAGGAGATATAGGATACCGACGCCTCCAGATGGAGCCTGCGTTTGTCCATGGTCAGGGCGGTAAAGGTGTATTTGGCATCCAGCGGTTCTTTTTTCTTGATCTTATCCTGTCGGTCCCGAATCAGGGCCTGACTCTCCGGGGCGGCCAGGAGCAGGCAGTCGAAATCCGGTTGATAGACCTCTTCCCGGGTTATCTTAAACAGATTGACAAAGCTCTGATTGACAAAGACAAAGCGCCCGTCCAGCAACAGGTAGATGGCATCGTTGGACTGCTCGACCAGGGAGGTGTAGAGGTTTATCTTATCCGGCCCATTTTCATTGTTCATCGCTTCACCATATCAATATCACCATATCAGAGGGGGGTATAAATAAATTATGACGTTGGTTATTCTCAGGATGCACAGTCCGTGTCGCTGCCCTGGATCTTTTCGACGGCATGGGGGATGGCGGGCAGGACGACGGCAAGGTTTTCCCGGACCCCTTTGGGACTGCCGGGAAGGTTGATGATCAGGGTCTTGCCGCGGAGGCCTGCCAAGGCCCGGGAGATCATGGCGTGGGGCGTCTTGGCCATGCTGGCCCGGCGCATGGCCTCGGCCATGCCGGGAATCTCTTTTTCAAGAACTTCACGGGTCGCATCGGGTGTTACATCCCGGGGGGTAACGCCGGTGCCGCCGGTGGTGATAATCAGATCCAGACCCTGCCGGTCGGTGCAGTCAATGAGAGCGGCCTTGATTTCGTCCGGCTCATCGGGAACGACAAGGGTGCAGGCAACCTCGATTCCCTGACCCTCCAGAAGGCGAACCGCCTCGGGACCGCTCAGGTCTTCCCGTTCCCCCCGGGAGCCTTTATCGCTCACGGTGATGACTGCCGCCCGGATCATTATTTCTCTGTTTCTTCCCTTTTCTTCGATTCCGCGACAATCTTGTCGACGATGTGGGCCGGACACTCTTCGTAATGGGAATGTTCATAGGTGAAAGTCCCCCGGCCGCTCGTCATGGAGCGGAGATCCGGCGCGTACTTGAGGATTTCCGCCAGGGGCACCTGTCCCTTGATTATCTGGTGGGATCCCTTCGTGTCCATACCCTGGACCCGACCCCGGCGTGCGTTGAGGTCGCCGATCACATCGCCCATATATTCATCGGGTATTTCAATATAGATAAACACAATCGGTTCGAGAAGGATAGGTTGGCAGGCCAGAATCCCCTTCTTGAAACCCATGGAGCCGGCGATCTTGAAGGCCATTTCCGAGGAATCCACCGTATGGTAGGTGCCGTCCACCAGGGAGACCTTGAAGTCCACAACGGGATAGCCGGCGACGACGCCATCCTCCATCGCTTCCACGATGCCCTTTTCCACTGCCGGGCGGTACTGATTGGGAATAACACCGCCCACAATTTTGTCCTCAAATTGAAAGCCCGAGCCCCGGGGCAGGGGTTCGATGTCGAGCCAGCAATCCCCGTACTGACCCCGACCGCCGGACTGCTTCTTGTATTTTCCCTGCACGTTGGTCTTCCCTTTAATGGTCTCTTTGTAGGGAACCTTGGGGGTTTTCAGGTTGACTTCCACTCCGAATTTGCGCCGCATCTTCTCCACGGCGACTTCAATGTGGATCTGTCCCATGCCGGAGATAATCATTTCCTTGGTCTGGTCATCCCGGTGAAAACGCATGGTCGGGTCTTCCTCGATGAGGCGGTTGATGGAGGAACCAATCTTGTCTTCATCGCCCCGACTCTTCGGTTCGATGGCGAAGGACATGATGGTCGGGGGCGGCACAACCTTGTCATAGATGATAGGGCTTTTTTCATTGCAGATGGTATCGCCGGTGCCCGTCTCTTTAAGTTTTGCAAAGGCGGCGATATCGCCGGGAATTACCATATCAGTGGTTTTTTGCGTCTTGCCGTCGAGAAAGAAAATATTTCCGAACCGCTCCGATATCTTGTGGGAGGCGTTATACATTCCGACGTCAGCGGTCAGGGTTCCGGAATATACCCTGAACAGGGTAAGGCGGCCTGCATAGGGGTCGGCGATGGTCTTGAAAACGAGGGCGGAAAATGGTGATCCTTCCTCAGGGGTCCTGATTTCCTCTTCCTCCGTACCCGGTTTCACGCCTTTTACGGGACCTCTGTCCACCGGGGAGGGAAGGTACTGGGTGATAATGTCCATGAGGAGGGCTGTCCCCATGTTCTTCAGGGCCGAGCCGCAGGCCACGGGAATCAGGGCTCCGGAATTGACTCCTGTTCTCAGGCCGGTTCTTAATTCCTCCGGGGTAAGCTCCCCGGCCTCGAGGTATCTATCCATCATGGCTTCGTCCGATTCGGCAATATCCTCCACCATCGTTTCCCGCCAGGTTTGCGCCTCCTCGATCTGGTCGGCGGGAATGTCCGCCGTCTTGAAAGTCCCCTTCAGATCGTCATAGATGATGGCCTGCATGGAAAGGAGATCGATCACCCCCCGGAACGATTCATGAGTGCCTATGGGAAGGCAGATGGGAGTAACCTTGACGTCCATCTTATCCTTGATGGTGGCCACGGCGGTCTGGAAGTTGGCCCGCTCACGGTCCATGCGGTTGATGAAGACCATCCGTGGCAACTTAAAATCATCGGCGTATTCCCAGACTTTCTGGGTCTGGAACTCGACGCCGCTGACGGCGTCAAGGACGACGAGGGCTGCGTCCGCGATGCGGAGGCAGCTCTGGGTGTCAAATGAAAAATTCGAATCCCCGGGGGTATCGATGAGATTGATCTTGAATTTCTGCCAATCGACGAAGGTGGTTGCCGAACTGATCGAGATCCTCTTTTTTTGCTCTTCCGGCTCATGATCAAGGGTGGACGTACCCTCATCAACTCTTCCGAGGCGGTCTGTTTTACCTGAGACAAAGAGGAAGGATTCACAAAGGGAGGTTTTTCCTGTCGAACCATGTCCGACGACGACGACATTCCTGAGAGATTTTGAGTCATATTTAGCCATGACATCCCCTTTCTATGACGCGATGGTTGGATTAGTGCTGCGAACGGGATGCTTATCCTGACAAATCCTGCTAAGTCAAGACAAATTTGACGGTGTAAACAATGGTGTTGACAGAAAGTTCTGTAATCAGTATAAGGGCCGACTTAAATTGATGGAAGTATCTAATCGGGAAGGTAGTCCATGACGAAGACAAACGGAAAAATCAAGAAGGTTCTTATTGCCAATCGCGGTGAGATTGCCCTCAGGATCATGCGCACGGTCAAAGAATTGTCCCTGGAGGCGGTGGTTATATACGAAAGACCGGATTCCGACGCCTACTATGTTCGCCTGGCCGATGACGCCATTATGATCGGCGAAGGACCCCGCAAAGATTATCTCGACATCGGAAAGATCATCTGGGCGGCAAAAAAAACGGGGGCCGACGCCATCCATCCCGGGTATGGTTTTCTGGCAGAAAATCCGGATTTTTCCGCCGCCTGTGAACAGGCCGGGATCATTTTCATCGGACCCCCTCCGCAGGTCATTCGTGATCTGGGAAATAAGGTCGTCGCCCGCAATATTATGGAAAAGGCCGGGATCCCTTTCATCCCCGGAACGCCGGATATTCCCAAAGGCGGCAGCGGCATTAATGAAGCCTTTTCCTTTGCCAGTGCCTGCGGTTATCCCGTCATGCTGAAGGCCTCCTGCGGCGGCGGAGGGAGGGGAATCCGCAAGGTTAAAGATGAGGCGGACCTGATGGTCCAGTTGCCCCTTGCCCGCTCGGAATCCATGTCGTGCTTCATGGATGACAGCATATACATGGAAAAGTGCATTGAATCCCCCCGTCATGTGGAAATTCAGATATTAGCTGATAAACACGGCAATATAATGCATCTTGGTTCCCGGGATTGTTCCATCCAGCGGCGCCATCAGAAACTGCTTGAAATTGCCCCGGCGGACCTTCCCGAAGACGTACTCGAGGCCATGTACGAATGCGCCATTCGCGCGGCAAAAGAATCCGGCTATGTCAACGCGGGAACGGTGGAATTTTTAGTGGACGCCCGGACAAACGAATTCTGGTTCATGGAAATGAACACCCGTCTTCAGGTTGAACATACGGTTACAGAGGAATTGACGGGCATCGACATCGTCAGAGAGCAGATCCGCATTGCCGAGGGGGGCGTTCTTGATATTCCGAAGGAACGTGTCCGTCTCTTCGGAAAGGCGGTACAGGTACGAATCAACGCTGAAGATCCTAAGAACAATTTCATGCCCGAAGGAGGGAAACGGGTGGAGGTCTACCAGTCGCCGGGAGGTCCGGGGGTCCGTCTTGACGGCGCCGTCTACCAGGGTTTCAGAATACCCACGGAATATGACTCCCTGCTCGTCAAGATGACCGTGCGGGGATACAACTGGGAACAGACCCTCCAGAGGTTAAAGCGCTCTTTGCGCGGTTTTGTCATTGTCGGTCCCAAGACCACGATTCCGTTTTATCTTGCTGTCTGCGACGAAAAGGATTTTCTGGCCGGTAAATTTGATACGGGCTATATAGATACCCATCCGGAGATCTTCAACTATCCGGAAGCGGAGCGGGAGATCGCCAAACTTGGTAAGCTTATCGCAGAAATACACGCAAGAAAAGTCAACAAACATGCCTATTAATAAGGAAGACATGAGCAGGAACAGGATATGAAAAACGACAGTTATCGTAACAGTGACTTACGCATCGCACCAAAAGAATTGCGAGAAAAGGGCGCTCACTACGTCCTCGATAAAATAAAGCGGCAAAAGGGTTACTATGTGACTAACACGGAGCGTGATCTCTCCCAGTCGGACTTCAAAAACCGGATCATGCCCCATACCCAGTTGCTGGTAGCTGATGAGAGGAACCGGGCGGGGTACTTTTCCCTCGAAATTACCGGGGGCGCCTCCGTTCATGTGGATATGCTCCGCAAGCAGATCAACCCCCTGGAAAAACTCCAGGTCTTGAGCGAAAAAATGCCCGACACTCTATTCCAGACCCTTTGCCGGGGGATCAACCTCTTCGGTTACCGCCCCTACCCGGATAATGTCATTCGGATGACGGTACGGGGTTTTGCCCCTTACGTTCATGTCTGGCGGGTCTTCGATTTCCTTAATCATATTCCCAATATGGTCTCCGTTTTTGAAGAAGTGAAGGCGGCAGGGTGCATCCTGGAACCGTCTATCTGTTTTTCCACCGGACCTGAGCATACGGATGAGTACTATGTTAAAAAAGTTGCGGAAATATTGACGGTTACCGGTGAAGACATCGTCCTGTGCATCAAGAATCATGGCGGTCTCGGAACATCGAAGCGCATCGGCGAACTGGTGCGGGCCATCCATACCAGATATCCCGATCTTATAATCCATTATCATGGCCACAACACCGATGGGGATGATATCGGGAGGATCGTTGCGGCCGTGCAAAATGGCGCTAAAATCGTCGATGCCAGCGATCACGCCTTTACGGGATTCTACGGTCCCCCGCCGTTGCTGTCCGTAGTTGATATCCTTGCCGAATATGGTTATAATGCCGTTGGTATTGACCGTCAGGCGGTAATCGATACCTCTAACAAACTGCGACCGGAGCGGGAATATTACCGGGATTTCGAATCCCAGTTTCTTGGCTTCGATCCTACCGTGCAGATTCACAAGCTCCCCGGAGGCGCCACGGGCTCCAGTTTCGAGCAGGCCGTCAAAGGGGGATTTTTACAAAAGATGCCCGAAATTCTTCAGAAAGAACTACCCCGGGTGCAGGTTGAGCTGGGAAACTGGTGGAGTGTGACGCCGGGTTCGCAAATCCTCTGGACGACAGCGGTCAACAATGTTCAGAAGGGGGAGCGTTACAAAGACGCCAACGACGATCTCAAGAATCTCATGCTTGGCCGTTACGGAGATCTGCCATTCTACCAGCCTGCGGATGAGGTTTATCAGGCCGTCTTCGGGGCCGACTGGAAGAAGATCGTGGAATGCGACACCTGCTACCAGAAGATTGAGGACATCGATCTGGAAGTCGAAAAGAAGGTCCTGGAACATCGTCTGGGACGGGAGGCAACGGATGATGAACTTGTCCTTTATCTTCAGCATCCGAACGACGCCGTAGATTTTTTCAAGTTTGAAGCCAAATACGGCAAGACCTGGGTTTTGTCGCCCCGCATCTGGTTCCGGAAGGGCGGCTTCAACCTCGGGGAAAAATTTGAAATCCCCGACGCCGAGGGCAAGCTCCACAGCGTCGAGATTGGTCCCCAGCGCAAGACTAAATCAGGAGATACGGCCACTTATCTGATCATTGACCATCATACCGAGCCGATTATCACCGAACAGGACGAGGAAGAAGGGGATAAAAAGAAAAAGAAGACCTCCATGTCACCCAAGGAGATTGATGCGGCCTGGAAGGCGGGAGACATCCGTTCCCATATTACCGGTACGGTTAATGACATCCCCGTAGAGCAGGGCGAGGAGGTTTCTGCCGGCCAGGTGCTGATCGTTCTTGAGGCCATGAAAATGCTCAACAACATCACTGCGGAGATTAGCGGTAAGGTGACCGAAATACATGTATCCCCTGGAGACAAGGTGGCGCTGGGAGATCAGCTCATGTTTATTACCAAGGAATAGCAATGGCATACGAGTTGTTTTCTTTCTGACACCCCTGCCCGAGGCGGGCACAACGAGGCATTAAAATACCCCCTTACTTCCCTTTGGCAAGGGGGATGGAGGGTTGGATTTTCATACAAAATTCCGGTAATATGCTGCCGGAATTTTTTCTTTTGAAGGTTAAATTATGATTGTTTCAGTACTGAAAAAGGTTTTCGGAACGAAGAATGACCGGATTATCAAGGAACTCTCCGTTATTCTGGACGAAATAAACCGTCTCGAGCCGGCCTTGACGACACTGACCGATGAGGAACTTAAGGCCAGGACGCCCCAGTTCAAGGAAAGGCTTCAAAAAGGCGCCACTCCGGACGATATCCTCCCGGAGGCATTTGCCGTCGCCAGGGAAGCCGCCCGCCGGACGGTGCAGATGCGGCCTTTTGATGCCCAGATCATCGGTGGTATTGTCCTCCATCAGGGGAGAATCGCCGAGATGAAGACGGGAGAAGGAAAGACCCTGGCGGCAACCATGCCTATATATCTCAATGCCTTGACCGGAAAGGGTTGTCACCTGGTCACGGTCAATGATTATCTGGCCCGCCGCGATGCGGGATGGATGGGCCCGATCTACGAATTTCTCGGTCTTACCGTCGGGGTGATCGTCCATGGCATGGATGACGATGAACGGCGAGCGGCTTATAATGCCGATATTACGTATGGGACCAATAACGAGTTCGGTTTTGACTACTTGCGGGACAATATGAAGTTTTCCCTCGAAGAATACGTCCAGAGAGATTTTCATTACGCCATCGTGGATGAGGTGGACAGCATTCTTATCGATGAGGCGCGCACCCCGCTGATCATTTCCGGACCTTCCGAGGAATCGACGGAAAAGTATTACCGGATCAACCAGGTCATTCCCCGGCTGCGTAAAGGGGAGGATTATTCGATCGAGGAAAAAACCCGGACCGTAGTGCTCACGGAAGAAGGAATTGCCCGGGTGGAGAAATATCTCAAAGTCACTAATCTTTATGAACCGCGCAATATTGAAATCCTTCACCATGTGAATCAGGCCCTGAAGGCCCATACCCTCTTCAAAAGAGACGTGGATTATGTCGTCAAGGACGGTCAGGTGATCATCGTTGACGAGTTTACCGGTCGGATTATGCCGGGCCGACGTTACAGCGACGGTCTCCATCAGGCCCTTGAAGCCAAGGAAAAGGTCAAGATCGAGCGGGAGAACCAGACCCTTGCCTCGGTTACCTTCCAGAATTACTTTCGCATGTATGAAAAACTGGCGGGGATGACGGGAACGGCGGATACGGAAGCGGAGGAGTTCAAAAAGATCTATAAACTGGAAGTCGTTGTCATCCCCACGAACATGCCCATGATTCGAGCCGACCACAATGACGTGATCTACAAGACGGAAAAGGAAAAATTCAACGCCGCCATCGAAGACATAAAGGAGATGTACGCCCTGGGAAGGCCGGTTCTGGTTGGGACGATCTCGATTGTTAAGTCGGAACTCTTAAGCACGATGCTGAGTAAAACGGGGATCAAACATCACGTCCTGAACGCGAAGCACCACGAAAGGGAAGCGGAGATCGTCGCCCAGGCCGGTCAGCGCGGGATGGTCACTATCTCTACAAATATGGCGGGGCGTGGCACCGACATCAAACTGGGGGAAGGGGTCGCCGAACTCGGGGGACTTCACATCCTGGGAACGGAGCGACATGAAAGCCGCCGTATTGACAATCAGTTGCGAGGCCGTTCCGGACGTCAGGGAGATATGGGCTCATCGCGATTTTATCTGTCCCTCGAAGACGATCTGCTGAGGATTTTCGGCGCCGAAAAGATTTCGGCCATCATGGACCGGATCGGTATCGAAGAAAACGAGCCCATAGAAAACAGGCTGGTCTCCAAGGCCATTGAAAATGCCCAGAAGCGCGTGGAAGGGCAGAACTTTGATATCCGGAAGCATCTCCTTGATTTTGACGACGTCATGAACAAACAGCGTCAGCTCATCTATGATCAACGACGGAAGGTATTGAAAGGTCAGGATCTCTGGACGGATATCGAGGGGATGATCGAGGAGGTCGTTGCGGACACGACCGCCGACTATATCGATGAAAAAGGCCACCCCGAGGACTGGGACCTCAAGGCCCTTGACGACCGGATCTTTAAACAATTTTCACTGAAGCTCAACCTCAACGAAAAGGGGCGGGAGATGAATGCCCTGGAAATTGAAGAGAAAATCATTTTGGGAGCAAAGGACCACCTGCGCCGCAAGGAAGAGGAATTTGGGCCGCCCCTGATGACTTACGTCATGACCATGATTATGCTGCAAAGCATCGATACCCAATGGAAAGATCACCTCCTCGGCATGGACCATCTCAAGGAGGGTATCGGTTTGCGGGGCTATGGACAGAAGGACCCGGTACGGGAATATCAGAAGGAAGGGTATGATATGCTGATGGCCATGATCGAGCGTATCAAGGAGGATACCCTCGAAAAACTCTGTATGGTCCAGGTGCGCAGGGAAGAAGACATTGAGGAAATGCAGCGGAAGGCTGATGAGGATTACATCCTCAGCAGGGGCGAAGATGTAAGTGCCACCCCGGTCAGGCGGGACAAGGAGAAAGTGGGACGCAACGATCCCTGCCCCTGCGGAAGCGGCAAGAAATACAAGAATTGTTGTGGGCAATAGGCAATAGGATTGAT
>Ga0172379_10007461_pt1 | contig 14205 bp, 12 predicted proteins | sample GrowelOW334metaG_FD_119756 | JGI IMG/M metagenome (GOLD analysis project Ga0172379, IMG submission 119756) | Groundwater microbial communities from an aquifer near a municipal landfill in Southern Ontario, Canada - Groundwater well OW334 metaG | ecosystem: Environmental > Aquatic > Deep... | reverse complement strand
GGTATTTGAGATCGAAGACCGTGTGGGGGCCGGTTCGATACAGTTTCATTGAAAATGATTTTAACACCTCTTAAAAGGTTCGCCTGAAGGCGAGGGTTTGCTCTCCCAAAACTGGATAAAAATCGCGGCAAGGTTTCCCTTGCCGCATCGCGCCAAAATCAAATCAAAAGAAGGGCGTGTCCCATATAGCATCTCGTCTCGACCTGATCTGGCCGGACGAGACCATCCTATTTATCACAGCGTTCATTCCATTATGGAGCTCAATCAACTTAATGAGCGCCGCCTGCAGTTCTTCCAAGGAACATGGTCTTTCTTTCAAGTCTTTCAACTTCGGTGACTTCACCTTCTCAGCCATTGTCGCCTCCACACAGTATTGAGGTGCCGGCACTCTAGCACCTATCTCCACATTTTCAACTTTGTGAATTACGGACATCGTAAGTCCGCATATGCGCTAACATGAGTCCATGGAACTTTGGCATGTATTGAATCGGGCGGTACACGGGCAGGATTTGTATATGGATGATCTCGACCGACTTCGCTTCATCCACGATATGTACGAATTCAATGATGTGATTCCTTCGGACTCAAACGCTGGTTATCGCTTTAAATCTAAGGACATCGTAAGTCCGTATATTCAAGAAAGGTCAGAGGAGCGGCTGGTAGAGATCCATGGGTGGTGCCTGATGAAGAATCATTATCATCTGCTTTTATCTGAATTGGTTGAAGGCGGCCTTTCGCTATTTCTGCGCAAACTCAATGTTGGGTATGCGAAATCATTTAACGAGAAATATGACCGGGTGGGGACGTTGTTCCAAAGCCGGACGAAAAAGATTCTTATAGAAAATGATGCCCACTTTAATTACATACTCCACTATATTCATCTCAACCCGCTCGATTATCTGCCGGGAGCAGAAAAGTGGCGAGAACGTAGTCACGCTGGAATTCATAGCGCCAAAGACGCCTTGAGCTATTTGGAACAGTATCGCTGGAGCAGTTATCCCGATTATGCCGGCAAGAAGAATTTTCCGTCGATTCTCACAACATCGCTTTTTAAAGATGCGCTCGGCAATTACCCGAGCGCTTTGCGCGATTACTTAGCTGATGCCGAGGCAGACATGGGCTTAATGCGCCTAGAGTAAATTACGGACATCGTAAGTCCGTATATTTAGCCTCTCCACCGCCCGCATCGCCGAAAAAGAATTGGATTTTGTGCCAGTCTCGTAAAGACTTAAACTTCTACTAATGGAAATAGAATAAAATAATCGCTGTTGCCATTATGAGTATAAGTGTAATAACAATTCCATACTCAATAACCTTCTCCGGAGTTGTCTTTGATGGTTTTGGATTCGAACGAGCGTCAATGCGTGCTACATGGATCGAGAGCAAGAAAAAAGCTATCAACAGCACGATTGCCAATACTGGACTAAAATCGAGATTACCCATCGAATCATTATTGACATTACGTATTGTGTCAGAAACAACTATAAGAATAAGGAGACCTATAAAACAGATGCCTGATAGATTCTTGAAAAAGACCGGTATTTCTCTAGACATATGTTTAATTATACATTAAACAAATAAGACTATTTCGCCACGGCGATGGCTTCGTCGAATTTGACCGAGAGGAGCTTGGAGACACCATCGCCGCCCATGGTCACGCCGTAGAGGATAGTCGTACGGCTCATGGTCTCGCGGTTGTGGGTGATGACGATGAGCTGCGACTTCTTGGCGAGATTCTCTATCATATCGCCATAGCGGCGGCTGTTCGCTTCGTCGAGCGCAGCGTCGGTCTCGTCGAGTATCAAAAACGGCGGCGGATTCACCTGACTCATCGCAAAGATGAGCGCGATACTCGTGAGTGCTCGCTCCCCGCCCGAGAGTTGCATCAGCGAGCGCACTTTCTTTTTCGGCAGATTGACGGCAATTTCAATACCCGGACGTTCTTTCTCGGCAGGCATATCTTCGATCTCTTCCTCCATATTTTCGGTATCTTCCTCAGGTTCCGGTTCCTCAAGCGCGAGGCGAGCACTGCCGCCGCCGAACATAAGCGCGAAGTATTCACCAAACGACGCATTGACTTTGGAAAGTCCGTCGGAGAAATGCTTCTGCAATTCCGTATCCAAGTCGTCGATGAGAGCACGGAGTCCCGCCGCTGATTTCGCGAGGTCATCAAGCTCTTTCGCGAGGAATACTTCCCGCTCGGAGACCTCTTTGTGCTCCTGACGAATTTCTTCACCGGTCCCCCCCGCTTCTTCAAGGCGTATCTTCGTGCGCTCGAGTGTGCGCTTGCGATCTTCCTGTATGCGACGTTCTTCAGAAGGCAATTGCGAGAGCGGGGAATAGGAAACTACCGAGGAACCGCCGAGCGCGAGTGCCTCTGCCTTATCGCGCTCAAGAGATTCAGAAAGCATGGTGAGCTCGTGCTCTCGCGCGTCAGACTTCGCCACTTCGCCCTCTTCATGCGCTTTCGCCTGCGCGAGGTCGAGGATGCGACGACGTAATTCCCTGCCGGTTTCGTCGTGCGCGGTGAGCGCTTCGCGAGCGCGCGAAAGTGCGGACTTCGCTTTTTCAAGTTGTTCTGAAAGAAGTTTGTCTTTTGCGACCAGTTCCGTCCGTTCGTTTTCAAGCGCATAGGCCGTGCGCTCTTCGTCGGCAAGCAAGTCGTCGCCCGGTGCCGTGAAGCGGCCGACGAATGCTTTGACCGCTTTGTTGATGGCCGCGAGCGCGGCATAAATAGTGTCCGGCGTTACCGCTTCCTCAGCCTGCTTCGCCACTTCGCGCGCGAGCTCGGTGAGATCTTGGCGCGGCACCTTCGCATATGGCTCGCGCGCGACGCGCTCGGACCGCTCTTTCGCGGCAGCAAGGCCGCCCTCCACACGGCCGAGCTTACGTGAGAGTTCGCTTCGTTCGCCGGTGATGCGTTCCACATCGTGTTCCGCATTGCGCACGAGCGCGAGGCGCTTTGAACCCTCTTCGTCGGTGGTCGCGCGCTCCTCGATGATCGCGAGCTCTGAAGTCGCGACCGCAAGCCGTTCCTTCGCATTCTGCTTATCTTCAGTAACTTTCTTTTTCTCCTGCGAAAGATACGTGTCCTCAATGGCGAAGTAAGTCTGTGCAAGGCTGATGAGCTCTTTGCGCAATTCGTCCGCGCGCTCGAGTTTCTTCACCTGATTCTCAAGAAATCGCAGGTGCGGCGCGAGTTCGCGGCGAAGGGAATTCACCTGCCCGATATTTTCCTCGGTTTTCTCGAGCTTCCTACTCGCCTCTTGCTTCTTGAATTCGTAGACTTTGAGCCCGAGCGCGTCTTCGAGCATGGAGCGGCGTTCGCGCGCATTTGCGAGCAGTATCCGATCCGCCTCGCCTTGCGAAATGATGTGATGGCCGGTCTCGCCGATGTTCGCACTCGCGAGAAGCTCGTTGATGTCGCGCAGGCGGACACGCGAGCCGTTGATTGAGTATTCGCTCGTGCCGTCGCGGAAGACCACGCGCTCAATGGCAACCTCGTCAAAATCTATCTTGAACTGCCGCGAGCCCCGAAGGGGCCCCTTCGGGGAATTATCGAAAATGATGACCACCGATGCGCGGTTAGAGCGAGGAACGGTATGCGAACCGCCCCAGATGAGGTCTTCGGCGCGCTTGCCGCGCATGCTCTTCATCGATTGCTCGCCGAGCGCGAAACGGAACGCTTCGGCGACATTCGATTTGCCCGAGCCGTTCGGTCCCACGATGGCGGTCGTGGAATTCGAAAAATCCAAGACCGTTTTCTTGGCGAACGACTTAAACCCGACTATTTCCAGCCGCTTCAGCATTACCTGTTTATTGTATCAAATGAAAAGCCTTTGTTAGGCCCACTGCATCTTATTAAGCCCTGCGACGGCAGCAGCTTGTTCTGCCTCCTGTTTGCTTTGCCCTTCTCCTCGGGCAATTTCTTCGGAGCCTATGAAGACACCAACGGTAAAGCGCTTGTCGTGATCGGGGCCAATTTCTGACAGCGTTTCGTAGGCAGGTGTAATTCCCTTCTTTTCTTGCGCGATTTCTTGAAAACGACTTTTCGCGTCTTGGTACGAACGCTCCGCGATAACCTTGTCTATCTTGGTATACAAATTACGTGCAATGAATGCTTCCGCCGCCTCGTAGCCCGAATCCATATAAATTGCGCCGATGATTGCTTCAAAAGCATCTGCAAGAATGACATCGCGCGCGCGGCCGGTGTCTTTTGATTCACCTTTTGAAAGGAGCAAGAAATCATTCACGTCGAGCGCTTGCGAACTCTCGGCGAGCGAGACAGTGTTTACGAGCGCGGCGCGATACGCGGTGAGCTCACCTTCGGGCTTTGCGGGAAACTTCTTGAAAAGAAAATCGGTGGCGGCGAGCTCAAGCACGGCATCACCAAGGAATTCCAAACGCTCATTATGCGAGCCGGTGTAGTCACGATGCTCGTTGAGGTACGAACGGTGCGTCAAAGCCTCAATCAGGAGATTGAGGTCGTGGAATGAAACACCGAGCTGTTTCGCGAATGCTTCAAAATCGGGCATGACTGTAGTATGTCGTAAATCGCCGAGAAATCAAACAGTAAACGAGACGCGCGATGTATTGCTGCGGAGGAGCGGAAATGTCGCCAGCCCGGCATTTCCTAAGAAAGTGCAAGAGCATTTCTTTCTTCCTGCGCTCGCCTCAGGTGAATATGAAGAATATTCACCACTCGTCTCGCTTGGCAGTAATCTACGCAGTGCATCTTTTGGCATAGCGGCATCAGAATGCCGCACAGAGCTGATACCAAAAGACCGTGCATGCACGCTACGCAACTCCTTCCTCGCAACACACCGCGTGTCTCTAAAAGGGACGCGGGTATTGTAATTTTGGAGACTCTCGGAGGCGGAGCAGCATGGCGAATTGCGGCGCCGGAGGGCGGCTGCGCCGCAATTTGCGACGCCGAGAGTGAGCGCGTCCCGCGGCGGGGCGGGACGACGCGTGCTCCAAAATCACAATACCCGCGTCCCGCATCGATTCTCGGAAGCAATATGCCGCGCGCTCACACGCGGCTTAGTCTAGCGACTCGAGTGATCCAAAAGCTTTTGCACGGCTGCTGTTACGATGGGCAACATGTCGTCATAAAAATTGAGCTCAATGATGTCCTGCAGACGGAACCATTTTGCGTCGTCGAGGCCACCGCTCTTTTTCAGTACCAAAGGTTCAAATTCGCTTGAAGCAAGGAAGAACCACACATGCTTTCTTACCTTTCCTTTTTCCGGATGCGAAGCGACGTATTCATTTTCGCCGACACGGCTTTCCACCTTTGCATCCAGCCCGAGCTCTTCTTTGATGACGCGCGTGACGCCTTTTTCCGGCGTTGCATCTTCTTCAATATGGCCTTTGGAAAGGGTCCATCGACCGAAGACGTCGTGCACAAGTGCGAGATAGTACTGCCCATCGTGCTTGGCGTAGACGATGGCGCCGCCCATTTTTTCCAGCGGCAGTTCTTCGCGTTTTACTTTCTTACTTCCCTGTTCATCTTTGCCCGGTTCGCCGAGCTCTTTGTACACCGCGCCGAGGACGCCGTTCACGAATCTGCCGGATGAGTCCCCGCCGAACGTCTTTGCGAGTTCGATGGCTTCGTTGATGGCGACCTTCGCCGGCACCTGACTGCGATCGGCAAACAGAAGCTCGTAGAGCCCGAGACGCAAGATGTTGCGGTCTACGGGAGCGATGCGCTCCAAGGGCCACTCGGGCGCGGCTTTACTGATAACGAGGTCAATGTCTTCTTTCTTCGCAAGCACGCCGTGGAGAAGGCTTTCCATAAACGGATGGTCGGTATCATCACCGCCAAATTCCGCGACGTTGCGCGCGAGAATGGCTTCCGTGTCTTTGTCGGACGCGTGCGTGGTGTCCCACTCAAAAAGAGTCTGGAGAACAACTGAGCGCGCAAGATGTCGGTTCGCCATGGAAAGATCTGTAGAAACACTATAGCAGATGCAAGGCACTAGGCTCTAGGCGCTAGTGGAAAACAATTGAATTGAGAGACTGTTCAAAAACTTTCAGATGCACGACCAAAATCTCAGGAGCGGAACGACTAGAGATTTGGAAGTACTCTTGTGGTGAGGCGCGGGATGTTGATTTTCGTAGGCGTACCTGAAAGTACGACGGAGAAAATCAACGGGACCCGTAAGAACTCTGTTCTTTCTTCCTGCGCTCGCTCAGAAAAAAACGTCCCGGAGGACGCTTTATTCTTTCACTCGCTTGGCAGTAACGAAGCAGGTAGAGTTTTTGGACGTCTCTTAGACGCCACCGCCGAAACCGCTGCGCGCTTTAGGGCGACCACCGGGCTTCGCTTCAGAGCGAGTTGCTCGCTTGATCTTGCCGAGAATTCCCTTTGCCGCATTCGTTTCAGCATTTGCGTGCTCGTGGCTGTGGTCATGCGCGACCTCGACTGCCGGTGCGGTGGATGCGCCTTTCACTTTCTCACCCTTCACGGCTTTCGTCTTCGGGGAGAATATTTGCTTGCCACGATACATACCCGTCGCTTCATCCAGGCGATGCGGAAGGCGGAGATTGCCGCTCTCCTTATCCTTCACGATATTCATATTTTTGAGCGCGTGGTGCGACCGGCGATTCGCCGTGTGACCGCTCGTATGGCGCATTCGAATTGACATGCAGCCTACCGTATCACATGGCGGATAAAAAATCAAAAGCGCCGTCCCTCCATGGGCGGCGCTCGACGAATACTGGTGAATCAATTACTTACTGCTGCATTTTGCACGTAACCGAAATATCGGCCGAAACATGTTCTCTGCGAACAGAGCAACACAATACTGTCTTTCCTTTGTTGATAGTCGGGTCAATCACTCTTGCCCCACTACACGGTCTGCCGCCGGGTATGCAGGGGTCATTGAACACGCATGCTTTGAAGCCGAAATGCCTGAGAGACTTCAGACTGGCAACTATGGTGCCGTTTTCGTTTTGTGGCAACGGCAGCAGAGGACCGTCGAGGGTTCCTTGATTCATAACTTCTCCTTTTCTCGAATGAGCATTTTTGTCCTACCCCCATGGTCGGACAAGTAAACACCATACCCCATTTCTTCATATAAATCAATGCAGAAAAGAGCGACGGTGGATAGCGCACGGGCCGTATGTGGCGAGCATCTCGTAATGCAGTTTCGTGCCGTATCCTTTGTGTTTTTCAAAGCCGTAGTGCGGATACCTCTGTGCTAATTCCATCATCAGTCGGTCGCGTAATACTTTTGCCGCAATAGATGCGAGAGAAATTAGTGGAATGAGATCATCGCCGTTGATGATGGTTTCTTGGGAGTATTCCGGCGGTGCCTTGAGCGAGCCGTCGAGCTGAACCCTGACAAGCGCCGCGTCCGGCGCGAGCGCATTCACGCCGCGCGAAACCGCGCGGCGCACCGCCGCTGCGATACCCTCTCTATCAATAGTCTCGGCGCTTCCAAACTCCACGGCGAAGCGCACATCTCCTAGGACGACCCTTGCGGCGAGCATCTGAAATAATTTTTCACGATTCTTTTCCGAAAGCTTTTTTGAATCGGCGACACCCGGAAATTCTTTCGCAACATCAAACCCGTCTGCGACGGCCACCACTCCGACCGAAACCGGTCCCGCCAAAGGCCCTCGCCCCGCCTCGTCTACCCCGAGCATGAATCGCATAAGGCAAGTATATCCCTGTAGTAGATTTTGGCGACGTAATCCGATTACGGATTACGGGCGAAGCCCATCGCCAAAATTCACTACGGGGTATACTGGAGCGCATGGCGAGTCGCCCCACACCAAAGCTCCACTTCGTTCCGCGTTGGTACGGAGTAAACTTCATCCATCCGGTATGAGTCGTTTTATTCACTTACACACTCATAGCCATTATTCATTCCTTCAGGCGTTGCCCAAGATAGACGAGCTCGTAGAAAAAGCGAAGAAAGAGGGTATGGATGCCCTCGCACTCACCGACACCGGCAATATGCATGGCGCCATTGAGTTCTATAAATCCGCGACGAAAGCGGGCATCAAGCCGATACTCGGCGTGGACGCCTATCTCGCCCTGCACTCGCGACGTGACCATGATGATGCGAATGTGCGACGTTCGCGCATCGTCCTCCTCGCCGAAAATAATGCGGGGTATAAAAATCTGCTCGCGCTCGTAACAAAATCATGGACGGAAGGATTCTTTGAACGCCCGCGTATGGATAAAGAATTATTGCGTGAGCACCATGAAGGACTCATCGCGATAGTTCCTTCATTCGCCGGCGACGTTGCGCACTTGCTTCGCGCCACTGATGAGAACGGCGCCGCCGCCGCACTCGCGGAATTTAAAGAAATATTCGGCACGGGCAATGTGTTCTTGGAAATCACGCACCATCCAAAAGTCGAGGGACATGAGGCGTTGATGAAAAAAATTATCGCACTTGCGCGCGCGAACGATACACCTCTCGTCGCGCAAAACGACGTGTATTACCTCAACACCGACGACCGCGAAGCGACCGAGATTATGCGCCGCATCCAGCACGGCGCGCACGGCAGAAATGAGGACGAGGATTTCTCCTTCATCAGCGAAAAGACGGCGGAAAAATTCTTCAAAGATTCGCCGGACGCCATAGACAATTGCCGAGCCATAGCGGACCGCTGCAATCTTTCCTTCGAACTTGGGAAATGGACCTTCCCTACCGTACCCGTTTCGCCGGGTTTCAAAAATCACGATGAAGAATTGCGGGCGAAGGCGTTTGCCGGCATTCCAACACGCGGCTTCAAAGAAACAAAAGAGGTCACCGACCGCATTGAATACGAATTGAATATCATCATCGGCAAAGGATTCGCAGTGTATTACCTCATCGTCGCCGACCTGCTCGCATTTGCGCGCCGTACCGGCATCCTCACCACGACGCGCGGCAGCGCCGCCGGAAGTCTCGTGGCCTACCTCGTCGGCATCACGAACGTGGATCCTCTTTTCTATAAACTTCCTTTTGAACGATTCCTCAATCCGGAGCGCCCAAAAGCGCCGGATATCGATATGGACATCGCCGACGATCGTCGTGACGATATGATCGCGTACACGAAACAAAAATACGGCGAAGATCACGTCGCACAAATCGGCACGTTCGGCACGATGATGGCGCGAGCGGCGGTGCGTGATGTCGCGCGCGCACTCGGCCACTCCTACACCACCGGCGACCGCATCGCAAAGCTCATCCCCATCGGCTCGCAAGGATTCCCGATGACCATCGACCACGCACTTGAACTGGAACCTGACCTTAAATCGCTCTACGACGAAGACGACGAATCACGTGAGGTCATCGACCTCGCAAAACGCATCGAGGGCTGCGTGCGACACGTCGGCGTTCATGCGGCGGGCGTCGTGGTCGCACCGACCCCGCTCATTGAATGGACGCCCGTACAGCCAGACCCAAAAGGCACCGGAAAAATGATCACGCAGTACGATATGTATTCCATCACCGACGAGTACGGCGGCGTCGGGCTTCTGAAGTTCGATTTCCTCGGCATAAAAAATCTCGCCATCCTCGCCGATGCCGTCCTTCGTGTGAAGGAAACGCGCGGTATCACGGTAGACATTGAAAATGTTCCCATTGATGACAAACGAACCTACGAAATGCTTGCACGCGGCGAGACCGAAGGCACCTTCCAACTAAACGGCTCCGGCATGACCCGCTGGCTGAAAGAATTGCGCCCCACGAGCATCCACGACATAAACGCCATGGTCGCGCTCTACCGTCCCGGACCGATGGAGACCATTCCTCAATACGTGGAACGCAAGCACAATCCAAAACTCATTCATTTTCTGGACCCACGCATGAAGGATTATCTGGATTTCTCCTATGGCCTTCTCGTGTATCAGGATGATGTGCTCCTCACCGCGATAAAACTCGGTGGCTATTCCTGGCTCGAAGCGGATGCGCTTCGCAAAGCGATGGGCAAAAAGATCCCAAAGGTCATGCAGGCAGAGAAACAAAAGCTGACGCGAGGATTTGTCGGGTACGGAAAACTTTCTGAAAGCACCGCGCAAAAATTGTGGGAGCTGATAGAGCCTTTTGCCGCATACGGATTCAACAAAGCGCATGCAGCAAGCTACGGCAAAGTCGCCTACCAGACCTCATATATGAAAGCGAATTATCCGGTGGAATATCTCGCCGCTGTACTCACGGCCGACTCGGGGGACACGGAGGCTATAGCCACCTTCGTCGCCGAAGCAAAACGGATGGGGATTCCCGTGCTTCCGCCGGACGTGAACGAGAGCGGGACCGACTTTACGGTCGTCGGCAGCGACAAAAACGCCATTCGTTTCGGACTCTCGTCCATCAAGAACTTCGGCGACGGCATTTCAGAATCAATTATCGCGGAGCGAAAAGCGCACGGAACCTACAAGACGCTCTCCGATTTCCTCTCGCGCGTCGGGTCAAAGAATCTCAATCGCAAATCATTGGAGTCGCTCATAAAATGCGGCGCGCTTGATTCCCTGAACGAGTCCCGCGGCACGCTACTTGAAAACGTGGAGACGATGCTCGCCTTCCACCGTGAAGCGACTGCGCAGGCGCCGCAGGATTCCCTCTTTGGCGCATTTGCCGCACCACCCGAGCTCAAGCTCCCTGCGGGGAAATCAATCTCACTCATCGACAAACTCATGTGGGAAAAAGAATTGCTCGGCATTTATGTCTCCGGCCATCCGCTCGATGCGCATGAAGCGATCGTAAAGAAATCACACCTTTCAATTGCAAAAGTAAAAGCGGAGCCGCAACCGGGCATGCTCCTCATCCTCCCGGTCTTGGTCTCCGTCGTGCGCACACTCCTTACAAAAAGCGGCGAGAAGATGGCGTTCGTCACGGTGGAAGACAAAACCGATTCTATTGAAGCGGTCATTTTCCCGCGACTTTTCAAACAGCATGCCGGCATCGTCGTACCCGGCACCTGTCTCTTGGTGAAGGGCAAAGTCTCGGTCCGTAACGGCGAACCCTCGCTCGCCATAGACGAGCTCAAACCGCTCTGAATATGCTATATTCTGGATTATATGGACGCCGGGGCTGATAAAGCACACGATCACAAGCAACTCGGCAAGGAGCTCGATCTCTTTGCATTCTCCGAGCTCGTCGGTTCCGGTCTTCCCCTCTGGACGCCGAAGGGTACGATCCTCCGAAATCTATTGGATGATTTCGTATGGGAATTGCGGCGCAAACAGGGATACGAAAAAGTTGAAATCCCCCACATCACGAAGAAAGAGTTGTACGAAAAAAGCGGTCATTGGGACAAATTCAAGGATGACCTCTTCCGTGTCACGACGCGCGAGGGCGATGAATTCGCACTAAAGCCGATGAACTGCCCACATCATACGCAAATCTACGCGCGCAAACCGTGGAGCTACCGCGAACTGCCTCAGCGCTACGCGAATACGACGATGTGCTACCGCGACGAACAGTCGGGCGAGTTGAACGGCCTCTCGCGCACCCGCGCATTCACGCAAGACGATGCACACTGCTTCTGTCGAGAATCGCAAGTGAAAGAAGAATTCTTGAAAGTATGGGACATTATCCAAGATTTCTACGGCGCATTCGGCTTCGCCCCGAAAAAAATCCGTCTTTCTTTTCACGACCCTGCGCATCCCGAAAAATATCTCGGCGATAAAGCTCGTTGGAAGATTGCGGAGGACATTTTGACCACCATCGCAAGGGAGAAAGGCGCTGAAACTATTGACGGCATCGGCGAGGCCGCTTTCTACGGTCCAAAACTCGACTTCATGGCCGAAGACTCGCATGGTCGTCTCTGGCAAGTAGCGACCATCCAGCTCGATATGAATATGCCGGAACGTTTCGACCTCACCTGCATCAACGAAAAAGGCGAGAAAGAGCGCATCGTCATGATCCACGCCGCCATTATGGGCTCGATCGAACGCTTCCTTTCTGTCCTCATCGAACACCTACAGGGTGCCTTTCCGCTCTGGCTCGCGCCCGCCCAAGTGCGCGTGTTGCCGGTTTCTGAAAAGCACAATGCCTACGCGCAAGAAGTTTTGAACGAATTGAAAGCGGCGAACATCCGAGCGGATGCTGATGACGCGAATGAGTCGCTCGGCAAGAAGATCCGTAATGCGAAGCAAGAAAAAATCCCCTATCTGCTCGTCGTCGGCGACCAAGAAGTCGAATCGAAAACTATTTCAGTAGACAGCCGCGACCACGGAAAACTCGACGCACAATCGGTTGCAGATTTTATCGCACGCGCGACCGAGGAAATAAAAACACGACAATAAAGCAAGTGGCATTTCGAGCCGGTTCAAAAGTCTCAGATGCAAGGCACGGGGAGATGATTTTTGGAGATGTACTCAGATGTACAGCGGAGGAAATCATGGGGCCCCGTAACGAAGCAGGTGGGGCTTTTGGGCGACTCGTTTAGGCGCCGAGGACGGTGAGGGCGCGCGTAAGCGCAAGCTTCGCACCCGTCACGCCGGTGGAGTAACTGGAGTCGATGGCGGTCGTGAGCGAAGTGACGAGCTTTTCCAAGGTCGGCGTGTCCAAACGTGCGGTCATGCGCGCCATATCCGGATCGCATGGTATGCCATCAACGCGAGAACGGTACACATCATCAATAAGGCAAACGGTTTTTGAGAGAAGATGCTCCGGCACGCCCCCGCCGCGCAGGTGCTGGCGAAGTCCGGCGAAGACTGCGACACGGTCGCCTTCCACAAGCGCGGCGGCAAAACCGCGAATGTGCGGCTGCACGGCGCCTGCTTCAACGGTAGCGTTACTTACGATCGCCTCAACATGTTCGTAAATCGGTTCGACATTTTCGAACACCGGCTCAACTTTTTCATATACCGGCTCTACGTTCGCATGCGCTTTGTGCTCGGCAACCGCGTGAGAATGGCGCGACAAACCCTTCACGATGTCGTCCACCGAGAGCGCTCCGTTTTTCGCGTACGATTTGAACCCGTCATACGACGAATAACTGCGCGGAGCTTCGGGGATTGCGTGCGATTCGACTATCGGCTCGCTCATCGGCACGGCCACCGGTGCGAATTGCATAGTGGTGTGCATACTTTCGCGCACATTAAGCGCTTCATTCACCCGAGCACCGAAACTGCTCATGCGACGTTTCGCGACCGGTACTGCGCCGAAGAGTACGAGATACGCGAGCGCGAGCGACCAACCGATGAGCGCGATCCAATAGAGCACGGTACCGATCGGACCGAGATCAAGACCGGTGTATGGGATTTCAGAAAGATAGAGATAGGCGAGCGGTTGGGAAAGCACATGCGCAAGCGTTGCTTTCGGCCTTCCACCGCCGCCTCCACCGCCCCCTCCACCGCCACCGCCGCCGACAGGAAGGCTTGTAACCTGAAGGTTCGCCGTACAGGTCAACACTTGACCATCCGTTGCCGTGAAGGTGCCGGTATAGGTGTGCGCACCAACGCCCGGCGCAACCGACAATGAGCCGGAGGGGGATGTCGTTGTGCCGATGCCGTTATCAATAAAGACGTCTTGTATTTTTACGCCTCCCCAGGTAAGCGTGGACGTATCACCCGCTATAACGCTTGTGGGATTCACGCTAAGTGTGCAGGACGGTGCAACGACGACCGGCGGAGTGGTTACCGTAATGGCGGTTGCACATTCTGTTGAACCGCCAGCGCCCGTGGCCGTACCGGTATAGGTGGTGGTCGTTCCCGGAGTGACGGTCGTGGTGCCGGACGCAACCGGAGTGACGGAACCGACGCCCGTATCAATGCTAAACGCAGTTGCGTTCGTCGTGGTCCACGAGAGGTCGGATGAAGCGCCGGTCGTTATCGAAGAAGGCGACGAGGAAAAAGTACAAGTCGGTGCACCCGGCGGAGGCGGAGAGGTGACGATGATCGTCGCCGTGCAGGTGATCGAACCTCCCGCACCGGTGGCAGTGCCGGTGTATGTGACGGTCGTCGCTGGAGTGACGGTCGTGGTGCCGGACGCAACCGGGGTGACGGAACCGATGCTCTGGTCAATAGAGAACGAGGTGGCGTTGGTCGTGGTCCACGAGAGATCGGTCGAAGCGCCGGTCGTTATTTCCGTTGAGGCTGCCGAGAGTACACACGTTGGTGCGGTCGGAGGCGGCGGAGCTGCAGTGACGGTAATCGTCGCACTGCATTGCACTGAACCTCCCGCACCGGTGGCGGTGCCGGTGTATGTGACGGTCGTCGCCGGAGTGACCGTGGTGCTGCCAGATGCGACCGGT
>Ga0172379_10007460_pt1 | contig 14205 bp, 12 predicted proteins | sample GrowelOW334metaG_FD_119756 | JGI IMG/M metagenome (GOLD analysis project Ga0172379, IMG submission 119756) | Groundwater microbial communities from an aquifer near a municipal landfill in Southern Ontario, Canada - Groundwater well OW334 metaG | ecosystem: Environmental > Aquatic > Deep... | reverse complement strand
TCATTTCGTCATAATTCTCGCCATCAAATTGTGTCATCATTTTACTTGGATCCTCAAGATATCCACCAAAGAGTTTTCCGTATGACAAAGCCACTCTTTTGGGTGTGGAAAGCAGTCCTTCGCGACCAGTATCTTCCCCAATTTCTTCGATCAAACTCTTTACTAATTTTTCTATTTTTTGTTGATCCATTCGTGCAAAGTTTTAATATCTTTTTTTAGTTTCGGATGAATTTTGTTAGGTGCAATATCCATCATCGGAATTAGTACAAAATCTCTTTCAGCTATCTGCGGATGTGGCACCTTCAAACTCTCAGTTTCAATAATCAAGTCGTTATAAAGCAGGATGTCTATGTCGATAATTCTTGGTCCCCACTTGATCGCATTTTTGCGATCTCTGCCCATGTCAGCCTCTATTTTCTGCAGAGAATAGAGCAGAATAGGAGGTGGTAACTCAGTCTGTATTTCAATCGCCATATTCAGAAACTTGCCCTGATCCTTATACCCCTGTGGAATGGTTTCGTAAATACCGGACTTTTTTACAATTTTCGCAATTTTCTCTATTTCCAAAAGAGCTATCTCCAGATTTGCGTTTCTGTCTCCCAAATTTGAACCCAGACCAAGATAAACAATATTATTTCCCATCGTAATCACAGTAATAATTTTCTGTTTCGTATAAACGGATATTTTTCAAAGGCAATTCGTCTTTCAATGCCTTCCAGATCCACAAAACAAGGTGTTCTGATGAAGGATTATCCATTAGATCATTCAAGTGAGTATGGTCGATTTTATCGATCACGAGGTCATTCACGGTTTTCTTGATTTCTTTGTAGTCGATCACCATGCCATCTTTTCCGACTTTTCCCTCTACCGTCACAATCAATTTATAATTGTGCCCGTGCAAATTTTCACACTTCCCATGATATTTTGTGAGAAAATGTGAAGCTGAAAAATTGAAGATTGTACTTAATTGCATTTTTGGCATATGAAAAATTGGTTAGTTGCTTTGACGTCGTGAGTGCGGAAAATCTTTGCGCCGGAATAATAGGCGATAGCGGAGGCAGCAAGCCCTTTGTCCAGTCGAGAAGCCATTTCTCCGCCCAAGAACGACTTTCTGGAAACTCCAATCAATACCGGTAATCCGAGCGTTTTCAATTCTCCCATTCTCCCCAAAATTTCAAAACTATAACTCGGAATCGCGCTCACAAACTGTCCCATTCCCGGATCAATAATTATTTGTGATTTTTTGATCCCATTCTTTTCCGCATATTTAATACGCTCGCTCAAAAATTTCTTTACAGTAAGAACAACATCCGTATATTTCTTCGCCAAAACTTTCGTGCGAACATCGCGATCTTTCGAATACATCATCACGATAGGGCATTTATATTTAGCGATCACAGAAGCCATTTCGGGATCTCCGCGCAGCGCAGTCACGTCATTTATCATATCCGCGCCAAGCTCAAGGGCTTGTCTCGCCACTTCCGCTTTGTAAGTATCAATTGAAATGAGCATTTTCGTCTGCTTGCGCAATTTTGAAAGCAAAGGAATAACACGGGAAAGTTCCTCTTCCAAGCTAACATATTTCGAATTAGGCCCACTAGATTCTCCCCCAATATCAATTATCGAAGCGCCTTCTTTTTCGATTTCCAGCGCTCTCGCAAGCGCTTTTTCGACCGAATCAAACTTTCCTCCATCGCTAAAAGAATCCGGCGTTACATTCAAAACTCCCATAATAATCGGCCCTTTCTGCCCCAAAAATCCTTTCTTCATGATAAATTTCTTATGCCCACGGCGATTCTAGCACAAATTCTACGGAGACCAAACTGCTGAGAAAATCGTATTTAAGCCTTGCCAAACAAGGTAAATTAGGCTAGAATCATCTTCTGTTTTTTTTGAAACATGATTCATGGCCATTATTGACGCTGGAGTAGAGCATATCACTCTATTCGATTCAAAAAATAGGCGGAGAGTTAATACTGACGTTGGTTCCTTTGACCGAGCGGATTGTGCTGAAGTTCATGACGGAACGCCATTTTACATTACTGGTGAATTATCTAGTCACGTAAAGGCTACTGTAGGCAGTGGAATCGAGATATCTACGGAAGCAGCTTTGTGGCAATCAGCGCGAGATTTAATAAAAAATCCTGAAAATGAAGGATCTAATTCCTTGGGAATTATCGAACTTTCCGCTTCGGGCTATATAGTTCTAGCAGTAAATAAAGACGGAGGGCTGAAGGACGGATTATTGCTTACAAATCCACATTGTGGTGCCGGATCAGGGCTTAATTTGACTAGAATTCTGGAGAAAACAAACATTCCTCACGAAAAAGTTGATGAAGTATTGCAAACATACGTTGGCGTAGAAAATCGTGAAAAAAGAGCAGGTATACCAATTCGAGCTGACCGTTGCGGCGTTTTTAGTTCATCAGCTACGGTTTCTGACAGAAATCAAGGTGTGCCTTTGGACTATGCCTTAGCGGTAACTTTGAAGTCAGAAGTTTTGAAAGCTTGTAAGAAAATGACTCGCAATACTGAAAAAGTATACCTTACAGGTGGAGTCTTCCGTTGGCAGTTCGCGCGCGATTGTGCCGAAGATTATTTAATCTCAATAGGCGTTAAAGAAGTGGCTCATGATAGCGATCATTCCTTAGTTTTTGATGGAGTGCGTAGTTTGTCGGAGGAAGTTGGTCATGGGAATTTTTCACAATCGGATTCTCACTTAAGCAGAGAGAAAGAACTATCAAGTTATCCATCTTTCGGAATTTTATTAGACTCTTATCGACAAAGTGATACATATTTACGTTCTCAAAAGAGAAAGTCACCGGAGATCTCGAGTGAAATGGGCGGAAACCCAATCAGAATAGCTCTGGACGTTGGCTCTACGATGGCAAAAATAGCCATTAGCGATGCAACGACAGGAGAAATTCTTTTCTTGGAATCCTACGACAATAACGGCGATACAATTCAAATTATCCAGCATATTTTCCAAGAAATCGGGACTCACGAAATTGAAAATCTCAATATTCAACATATCGGAATTACCGGCAGCGGAAGGTATCAAGTGCAAAAAGTTTTGGGAGAAATTTGGCCGCATTTATCACAGCAAGGACGTATCGGAACATTGGTTGAAAATTATGCGCACGCTCATGGTTCAATTGAAGAAGCGAGAGAACGCATAGCCGAACTAAAAGCTAAAGGTCATGAGGTGAATGAAGATGATTTTGTGGTTGTGGACGTGGGAGGAGAAGATACGAAAATCACGGTAGTTTCGCTGAAAGAAGGCGAATTAGCCGAGAATGCCATGAATCTAAAATGTTCTGCTGGAACAGGAAGTCTCATGGATACTTTGAAATCTTTGTTCGATATTCAGAATATTGAAGAAGCGTGTAGTTCTGCAATGAAAGCTCTACAGGGATATAGCATTAATGCAACTTGTGCAGTTTTGTTGATGGAAAATGCACAGAAAATGAGAGCGGCAGGATATCCAAATGAAGAAATTTTAGCGTCTTGTTATTGGGCTATTGTCGAAAATATGGCGCGCACATTGTGGTCACAAATAAAAATTCCAAAAAACAGTCTGGTCCTTATGCATGGACAAACTATGCTTAGCGATCCTCTCCCGTTGGCAATCATGCATCGTATCCAAAAACACACTGGAAGTCACATGTACGGATTAGTACCGGAAAACCCTGGACATAGAGCTTGCCTGGGACTTTTGAGAAATACCTTTGAAAGAGTCCCTCTTACTGACGAAGTTTGTAATATCGAAGCTTTGACCAGCAAGAGATTTGATAAGAAATTGATAACGTGTCATGGAGCCGCATGTGGGAATGGGGAAGCGGGTTGCACAAGGACGGTATTAAGATTTGAAGGAGCTGATCACGAATCTTGCACGGCGACACTTGGCGGATGTTCAAGTGTAAATGAAACTAGGACAAAGGCAGCGATGGTCGATCCTCCAAAAGGATATAAAACTCTTCGCAGAAAATATGGAGAAAATTTACCAAAATCCGATGATCCAAAGAGAGTAGTTATTCCACGAAGTTTTGCGGTTTCTGAAGAGGCTTATTTTTTGTCGCAAATATTTGAGGGCCTTGATATTCCAGTACATGTCGATGATGTTACAACTGATGATGTTTTCAGAGCTCAGCCATATTTCAATGTTGATACTTGCGCTCCAAATATAGGAGCTACAGGACAACTAATGCGTCTTGCCAGCGAGCCACATGGAGCGATTTTAGCCCCGCAAATCGACTTTTTGCCGACAGAAGGTAAAAGCACCGGTAGAACCTGTATAAATGAGCAAGCAGGAACTGTAATCGCTACGCATTTTGCAAAAGCAGAAAATCCTAATGCCAAAATACATTGTTTTGATTTGAGTCTCCAACGTCTCGATCCGGTCCAAATTGCCGCCCAACTCTATGGTCCTTTAACTAAAGTTTTTGCAGAACTTGGGCGCACAATATCGCGCGAAGATTTTTTAGATGCAATAAAAACAGCTCTAGAAAGAAGGCAAAATGTTAATACGGAAATCGCTGATGAAGCGGCTGGATATATCGAAGAGGCCAACGAAAAAGGTCAACGTGTCGTCATAGTATGCGGTCGAGAATATGTTTTACATCCTGGAGTTTACGACAATCACGCAGCGCGACTTTTCCGCGATAAAGGAGTCGTAACTATTCCTTCTGATGTACTTGAAGTCGAATTGGCTGATGAATTCAAAGATGTATATTGGAAAAACCAGCATCAAGTTCTGACAATTGTGCAAGCCATTCGCGATAAAAAACTTCACACGATTTTGAAAAATAAAAGGCTTGCGGCAGCTATTGAAAAAGCTCAAATAAGTATAAGTTTCGTCTCAGCGTTCCTTTGCGGTCCGGATTCTGTGACGATGCCATTAATTCAAGAATTGATGAAGAACGATCATACTTTAGTTCTTCAGTCAGATGCGGCGATTGGTCAACTCGCTCATTTGGAAAGCAGAGTTGATACTTACCTACGCAGACTGCAGTCTCACGTTGAAGAATTCAAAAAAGAAGAGCCTGATTTTGAGATGGCTTCTCTTGATGATCTCGACTCATCAGATTTAAATCCGGAGACCGACGTAGTTTATATAAATACAATTGGAGATAATCGACTGTTCACAGCTTTAATGCGCTCGGCCGGATTTACTACAGTAGAAAACTATTCTGACGAAGATCCAAAGCTCGGAGAAAAAATCGATCTCGGACGTCAACAACTTGGAGATAATACTTGTGCTCCAATGGTGGCGATGTATGCAGATGCTGTTTTAGCGCTACAAGATTTTGCCAAAAAGAAAAGAGAAAATCATCCAAGCGTGGCTGGAAAACACAGGATTGTATACTACTACGGAAAATTCAATAATCCTTGCAGACAAGGGAGATATCATGATCTGTATAAACTGGATATATCAAAAAAAATAGCAGCGGAAAGAGAACAAGATCAAGATAGGCAAGCTATTGATTTTAATTTCCTAGTAGGCCAGGGAAAAACTAGCTTCGAGGTTCCTCTGCCACCATGGGTTAATTTCCAAACCTTTCATTCAATTGTAGTGAAAGATGTATTGGAAAATATGTATCTCAAAGGTGGATCTATGTGTCGTGACAAAGAGGAATACGATCGGTTCTATCAAGAATTCCAGGCTCTCAAAGCTGAAATAGTACAAGTTTTTGAAAATATACAGCCAAGTAAATTATCGCAAAAATTGGATGAACTAACGGATGAGGTAAAACCTCTGCAAATGATGATCAGATATTTTACTTTTGGTATTTATAACAACAACGGTTTAAGAAAAAAACTTTCAAGATTCGCAAAGAAATGGATACAAAGAAAAGATAGAACTGAAAGAAAAAGATTAAATGTTCACATAGATGGGGAGTTGTATATGCGTATTGCTCAATCAGCGGACATTTTCAAAGCAATGGTTGACGCAATTGGATTTGATTCATTTGATGTCACGAATACTCCACTTTTTGGATTGTATGAATATATTATATTGGAACAAAAAATGATTGCCGAAGACAGAATAAAACAAGCTGAAGAAAGCGCAAAATTTGTTGAGCCTCAAGAAAGAGGAAGATACGAAAAAACCGTTGAAAGAAATAAAAAAGTTGTTAAAAGTTGCGCGACTGTAATCGCAATGATTCGCAAAATGCTGGCGGAACCTTTGTACAAAGCAGCAGGCTTAGAAGCGCCTCATTCTTTGGCGGAGACTTTGGAAGTTGCAAAAGAAATTTTGCCGAATCGCAAACCAGAGGAGAAGTGCCTCACTTTGTAGGGGATACTCTTGCGCACCTTAGAAATGGAACAGATCTTGTCTTAAATGTTGGTGGTGATAATTGCGTAAGCTCAGCAATAAACGAATCTCTAACCGCCCCAGTTTTGCGCGCAGCCGGAGGGAAAGGAAAGATACTAACACTCTCTTCTCACAACGGAGAAGTAGACGTTAAGGCTCTGAGAAGAGCTTTGTTGGAAACATTAGGTCCGGCCGATTATTATCGCGCAGCGTAAATTAATAAACATGCAAAATTCAAAACTCTCTGCTAGAATAACGCACGTTTTAAATCAATTTATCCCAAATAATGACTTTATTTCCCGTTTTTTTAATCGCATTGGGCCTTTCCATGGACAGTTTTGCCGTGGCCCTAGGATATGGGCTTGTCTCAGGCAAACCCAGAGCAAAAGACATTCTCAAATGCGGATTATTTTTTGGCCTATTCCAAGGACTTATGCCCGTAATCGGATATTTTCTTGGAATCAATTTGAAGGCTTTTATCACCGGAATAGATCACTGGATCGCTTTTGGTTTGTTGGGAATTATAGGCGGGAAAATGATCGTGGAATCATTCGAATCAAAGAAAGAAGAGAAAACAAAAAATCCTTTTAAAAATATGCCACTTTGTTACGCTGCAATCGCTACCAGCATTGATGCGCTCGCCATGGGAATTGGATTTGCGTTTCTACAGGTGAAAATTTTTAGTGCCGCGGCAATCATCGGTATTGTCACACTTGTTTTTGCAGTTTGTGGAATCTTAATCGGAAACAAAATTGGCAATATCCTCGAGAAAAAAGCCCTTTTCAGTGGGGGAATAATCTTAGTCGGCATTGGAACAAAAATTCTCCTTCAGCATCTGTATTTCTAAAAATGGTGGACGATAGTGGGTTCGAACCACTGACCCTCCGCAAGTCAAGCGGATGCTCTACCAACTGAGCTAATCGTCCAAAGTCTTTTTGTAAAACAACAAGCAGCCGAAATTCTATAAACAATTTCCAAAAAAGTCTAACTAATCTTCAAAAAACAACAACCAAACTCTCTTTTCCATTGCAATCAAGGTTGACAGAGTTGGTATGGCAATATAAAACATACACCAACTTAAGTTATAATTATGATGACAAGCCCGTCAAATGAGTTCATCCATGGAGATTTAGATCGAGACGTAAAATGGTATTATGCGGAATTGCAAACAAAAAGACCTATTAGCCGTGAAGATACCGTCAGAGAACACTCGGCGGGCGTAAATATTGGGACAATATTAGACGAAGTTACAGACGACTTAGGAAAAGTTTTGGGACTAAGCTTTAGACAATTTTGTGGGCTTTTGGATCGAGAAATCCTGCGTGAAGATCCAGAAAAATGGACTATTTATCCAACTAGCGTAGCTCATTTTTTTGGAAAAATGCACAGAGACCAACTGAGAAGAATTATAGCAAGAGAACCGTCGATAGTTCGCAAATTAACCGATTTATACAAAATCTCCACAAGTCCTAGACATGATCCAGAAAATGCTCAGCTAAAGATTGATGTAATTAGTCCAAATGTTTTGCTGGCGCCAAGCACTACTAATGTTAAGTTTGGAAGAGTGATGGAAAGATCTATACCACCGGAAGTTATCCAGGCTATTGGCCCAGAGGTTCTAGTAAGAATGACCACTCGGAGAATAAACCTAATAGCAGAAGCATTGGCTGAAGAAAATCCATCTCCAATTCTTGCCGCCAGAGCCATAAAACGCTTAGGAGGAGAAGAATTATTAGCTTCATCAGAAGAAGACTTCACGGATAATTTCTCGGAAGCTTTATCCAGGGTAAGGGTACAAAGGCGATAATTCTTTCGTAAAATAGTTGCCAAACACGATTTTTCCGTTTATAATACAACAGTAAATAAAACAATATTTTTATGGATCCACAAAGCAATCAAGGAGGCGCTCAACCTACACCTCCACCAGTTACTCCAGCAGGACAAACGCCACAAGGTGCACAACCACAGGGCGCACAGCCACAAACAGGTATGCCACCACAAGGAGGCCAACAAATGCCACCAGGGGCGTATCCTCCAGGGTATCCACCACAAGGCTACGCATATCCGCCAGCAGGATATCCACCCCAAGGAGCATATCCTCAGGATCCAGCAATGTATCAACAAATGCCAGGTGCATATCCTCCAGGGTATCCGCCACAAGGCTACGCATATCCACCTCAAGGTTATCCACAAGGCGCATATCCTCAGGCTCCAATGCCACAAGGCGGAGCATATCCGCAAGGAGGGTTCCCACCAGCTGGGCAGGGAATGCCAGGCGCAGGCTTGTCCCCTCAAGGGGGGATGCCACCAGGAGCTTTTCCACCGGCACCACCGGAGGACACAACTCCAGCCAATTTTCAGGTTGGCGCAAAGTTGCCGGGAAAATTGACTGTAAAAGTTCCACCTCACGCTTTAAATTTCGAAGAAGACTATTTTATCCGACTTTTGGCAGGCTCAATTTCTCTTTCGAAAGATGAGAAAAAGAGAATTATCGATTCCGTTCCAAAATTGAAACAAGCTCAGATAGATGAACTTATCCGTATTTTCGAAGAAGAAAAACAGAAGTTCGCCGCTCTTTCCAAAAAACACGTTCCTCAATTGGAAAAGTTGGCTGAACAGCACTTCCGCGAATGGATGGATTTGGAACAGGAATACGTCAACGATAGCCACAAAAAGGACGATCAGAATAAGGCTGAGGAAATCAGGAAGTCTCTTGGCATCTAAAGTCGCTAAACCAGCTTTGCCATGACCGTTCCGTTTGGTAGAATCTTTTTCAGTGTGACCTTTTTGAATTGGCGTACAATAGGTGATTTTCCTGTATAAGAAAATTGAACAGGGATGTAGTTTGGAGTGAAGCCATGGTAAATATCTCCGCGAGGATTTTCGACTAGAATTTCGTAAGTTTTTCCAAGTAAAGATTTTTTGAATTCGAGTGACATTTTGTCTGCGATCTTTCGCAATTTTTCCGCACGAGTTTTTTTTACATCTTCCGGAATTTGATCTTTCATGAAATACGCAGGAGTGTTTTTTCGCTTGGAATAGGGGAATGTATGAATTTTTAAAAATCCGATTTTCTGCACAAATTTACAAGTCTTTTCGAATTCTTCATCCGTTTCTCCCGGAAATCCAACAATCACATCAGTTGTCAGTCCGATATCTGGTACAGCTTTTCTGAATTTTTTACAAATCTCAAAAAATTCTTTTGTAGAATAATTTCGGCGCATTCTTTTGAGAATGGAATCGCATCCCGACTGCAAAGACATGTGAATATGCGGGCACAAACGGCCCGTCGCAAATAGCGAATAAAATTTCTTTGAGAAGTTTTTTGGCTCTAGTGAGCTTATGCGAAAACGAACATCCTTGGTGTTTTTTATCATCATCTCGATCAAATCGGCGATATCCAATGTCATTCCCGCGAAGGCGGGAATCTCTTCATTCCACGCCCCCAAAGTTATTCCAGTCAGCACAATTTCTTTATAACCTTCCTTCTCCAGTTTTTTTATTTCTGCAAGAATCTTTTTGCTCGGATAACTCACTTCCGGTCCTCTCGCTCTCGGAATAATGCAATATGTACAAAAGTTATTGCAGCCGTCTTGAATTTTGAGAACGGCACGAGTTCTTGAAAGTATGTCATGCCCGCGCTTAATGTCATGCCCGCGAAAGCGGGCATCTAATTCCACCTTCCCAATTATTCTCAACACCTCCCCCGTATTCTTCGCCACAAAATCCACTCCTTCGAGCTTTTTATATTCCTCAGGCGCAACATTGCTTCCACATCCAAAAACAATCACTTTAATCGCCGGGAAAAGCCTTTTAAACCCAAAAACAACCTGCCTAGACTTCCTGTCCGCAACCTGCGTCACAGTGCATGTATTTACTATCAAAACATTCGGAGAACTCAACTCCTCAGCAATTTCATGCTTTTTTTTCAAAGTCTCAACTAATTTATCGGACTCATATCGATTCGCCTTGCAACCTAGAGTCTTGATGAGAATGCGCATAAAGAGGATTGTCTGTGGATTACTTGAGGGCCAAACAAGAAGCTTGAGCTATAACATATCGAGTCGTAGTCGTATTATTGTTGGCTGCCCAGACAGTACATTTTTGTACTCCGGCGGTCGCAGTATCTTCTGTTTTCACCTCTATTGCACGTACGTCATTTACCCTATAAGTATCGGTCATAGTAGTTGGGCTGCTCCCAAGAAAATATCCACAATTTAATAACAATTCATTGGCTTTACATGACACAGTTGAACTGGCTCTATTGTTTTTTGCAATAGCGGCTCCAGAAACTGTAGTAGGACTAGAAGCGGTCCACCCAGCTTTTCTGAGAGTTATGGCCCCTCCGAATTTTCCGCCGACAAACAAGTCTTTGGTAACATTCAAGTCTGTAGGAGAACTGCCAATGTCAACTGTTCTGGTTGAGCTATCCAGCGTTAAATTTTCGTTAGTAACATTAGCATTAATAGTATGGTCATCCCATAAAAGCAAACCTCCATTAAATGTCGATTTGCCTGTTACATGAAGCCCTCCATTTAAAAGAGAAAGGCCATTTGTTGTTAATGTTGTCCCAACGGTAACGCCGTTAGCAACGTCCAAGTTAGCAGGACTAAAGGTCCCTGCGGTCAGAGTTCCGGTCACGTTAAGAGATGACAACGTAGATGGTCCGGTAACACCAAGGGAGCCACCAACAGTAGTATTGCCAGTTAGGGTAGAAATTCCGGAAACGCTAAGAGAACCGGCAGAGGTATTCCCAGTCACCCCGAGGGTGCCGCCGACAGTAGTATTTCCAGTCACCCCGAGGGTGCCGCCGACAGTAGTATTTCCGGTTAGAGTAGAAGCTCCGGTAACTTTTAAAGTAGTCCCAACTACAGTTGCACCAGAAACGATCAGTGAGCTAGCGTCAACAGAAGTCAAAGTAGAATGTCCGCTAACATCTAAAGTATCTCCAATATTAACTGCACCAGTAACCTCAAGAGCGCCTAATGTGGCTCCATTCGTAACACTTAGAGATCCAGATGTAGTTTTGTTAAAAACATTTAAATTGGTAGGGCTAAAAGTCCCGTTTACAGTCAAGTCTTTCAAAGTAGTTAAGCCATATAAAACGGAAAGAGTAGTTCCGACAGTAGTTGCCCCAGTAACATTCAAACTGGCAGGATTAAAGGTCCCGGTGACGCCAAGAGTTCCACCAACGGTAGCGTTTCCAGTAACAGCCAAACTAGCAGGAGAAAAAGTGCCCGCAGTTAAGGTTCCAGTTACACTGAGATCTTTCGCATTAATTTTTCCCTTTCCGGGGGTAGCATTATTAACATTCAATACTCCGTTAATTGTTGCGTCATTAGCAATATTCAGACTAGCTGGACTGAAGGCTCCACTAATGCTCAAATCTCCCCCAACGGTCGTATTTCCTGTAACCGCCAAATTGTATTTTTTCGTGTAATCAATAACATCGCCCGATGAATCAGTGGTCCCAATTAATACAGTTTTTTTACCTAGTTCATTGTATGGTAGTAGCTTAAAATACTTGGCAGCATTCGATAGAATTGTGGTACCGGTAAATCCCATCCATGATGAACGGGAGGATTCACCCCCGATATCACCCCTAGTTCTTATTATAAAAGGCCCTTCAGGATTTTCGTCTGATAATCCATCAAAACCCTTAGGATATACATACTGAGCATTAGAATTTATCTTATTAAATCCAGTCGCAGGATCCATTGTAAAACTGTCTCCAATTTTCAAGCTATTCGACCCCAATATTTCCATTGGGCCATTTGCTCGTACAACATCTGCGTTCAAAACCAAAACACTTTCAGGGTCCGCAGGCGAATTGACGATACTACCAACAACAGAAGTCTTGCTATTCCCAAGCATAAAAGTCTCCGAAAGTGGAAATCCATCTATTTTAGGTATTAAAATAAGCATCCCTCCTTCAGGAGCTTGTCCGCCTCCGAACGCATCGGTAAACGAAATTGCGGCTCCTGCCTTTAACAACAGACCTCCAAGACTATTGATCGTCCCCATAGGACTCGTGTTTTCAACTGCCCAGCCACCTCCACCTGTTAATATCAAATCTCCATCACTAGCACCGGCAGAAACTGTCAAAATATCAGCGATTTTTACTGCTGGGTCTTCCGAAGATATAGTTCCTCCACTCTTGATGATCGCATTTTTCATCGTAGCATTTCCTGTGACTGTCATATTCCCGGTTCCTTCACCCGTTGTCGGGCTTCCAACATTCAAATTTGTAAAAGTGGGAGAAACATATTTTGTATCGTCTGGCGGAACTGCAGGGCCGGCAAAAGCCACGGAATTCACAGCCATCATGGTACTGACAATAGAGACTAATGTTAAATAAACAATAGCCTTGCGAGAGGTAAAATTTTTCATAGGAGGTAAATTAAAAATTTCTACTCCCGCAATTTTACCACGGCTGCAGAAAAAGCAAACAGATTATTTGCGTTTCATATGAGCTATTGGCCTTTTACACAATTTGCACTCGCATGGTAGCTTTTTTCTTCTCTTGAAGAATTCTTTACAGAAAAAGAACAAGCATTATTCATAACCTCGATAGAAGTCAAAGAAAGTCCTTCATCATTTGCCGCGTAATTACAACTGATCGCAAAGTAGCCCGGAGCACATTCTGCGGTGAATTCCGAAGCACTCGCAGCCGCAAGAATTTTTGTTGTATCAGTGGACTTTTGGAAATTTGCCATTGCAAGGCCTCCAACATATTTCCCTTCAGAAATGATGTCATTAGAGACTCTCAAATTCGAATTTATTTTTACTTCATCAACAAATTCCACAAGCGTATTAACACCACCAGTAATTTTCCCAAGAATCTCCAATCCTTGTAGGGAAGTCTTCCCTGTTGCATTCAAGTCAACCGTATTAGTTGTACCTTTCAAATTTGCCGTTCCATCCACTCTAAGCATGTTATTAACAGTCGCATTTCCGCTCACTTTCAAACCATATTGATTCGCATCGTTCCCATCACCGATGTACACAAGTCTATTTGGATCATCAGGATGCAAAATAAGCTGGCCATTTGTGTAAATAGTATTTCCGAGGAATCCCATCCAGGAGCTTACAGAGCCATTTGCCAAGCTTTTGACCACCAAAGGTCCGGTTTTGAGACTTCTTTCAATATCAGCGGAAGAACTAATAGTATTGAGTCCGTTTGGATTAGCCACAAACGCACTATTCCCAACTTTCAAAATACCGCCGAATGTAGCGTCTCCAGTAGCTTCTATGTATCCGGTTATTTTCAAATTATCAATAATTCTTACGATTATATCTATCGCCGAACCGAGTGATTCGACTCTGAGTGCACCAATATCAGCATTCTCGAGATTGGCCTTCTTGGCCGTGATAGTATTTTTTACAGTCAACTCATTGTTCACTGTGGCACTATGAAAAGTCGGGCTTACGTACACAGAATCATTTGGAGCTTGAACAGGTGTCACGCCAAACACAACATTCATAGTTAGGATACTCATCGCCAAAGTACACAAAGCAACAGTGCCGACAATCATTTTCATAGATGGAGTTTTCATAGGTTTGTTTTTAATTATTATTTTGGAAGTTCTTTGTTGATGTTATTTTAACACAAAAATGACACAAGGGCAAGTGCTCGAAAAAAGCTTCTACTGAACCATAACAGCATTTTTTATCTCAAAATCTATATTGTCGGAGAGTTTTGGAATAGTGGGCGCCCAGGCGGGCCAGCTGTCGATTTCCACTTTGTTTATTTCAGGAAGATTTTGCATGTATAGTTTTGCTTCTTCGATGTCTCTTCCGGCGATGTGTTCACGAATGTTTTGGAGGAATCTTTGACCGTTTTCCAGACTTGGATCTATCGAATATTGTTCGATGCCCTTTATATTCGC
>Ga0172379_10007459_pt1 | contig 14208 bp, 15 predicted proteins | sample GrowelOW334metaG_FD_119756 | JGI IMG/M metagenome (GOLD analysis project Ga0172379, IMG submission 119756) | Groundwater microbial communities from an aquifer near a municipal landfill in Southern Ontario, Canada - Groundwater well OW334 metaG | ecosystem: Environmental > Aquatic > Deep... | reverse complement strand
GGCTATTTCGCCAAATATCGGCGCGGCCGAGCTCTCGGCCCACTGCACATCCCGCGGATGATCAATCTTAACTATCATGGCAAAACGAGGATCCTCTACCGGCGCAAAGCCGACAAAGGAGCCGATAGTGATGTTTTCTTCATAGCCCGGGCCATTGCTTTTGTGCACCTGCGCCGTGCCGGTCTTGCCGGCAACATAATATCCGGGCACGCCTGCTCGCTTTCCATGGCCATTTTGCACTACCGATACAAGCATACCGCCAATCAAGGTCGCCGTCCTCTCGCTGATTACGCGTCGGACTATTTTTGGCTCAGTTTTAATTTTTACGCCATCGCTTTTACTAATCTCGTCCACCAAGTAGGGTTTCATTAGATTGCCGCCATTGGCAATCGCGGCAAAAGCCGAGACCACTTGAAGCGGGGTGGCGGTAATGCCTTGGCCATAAGAAGCTGTAGCGCTATAAATATCTCCTTTTTTATCAAGCGAACTGATATTACCGGAAGCTTCCATGCCAAGCTCAATGCCGGTCGCCTGGCCAAAACCAAAATTTCTGACATATTGACGAAAAAGACTATTGCCTAATTTTTCCTCTACATAAATCGCTCCTGTATTCAATGATTTTTCCAGCACCTGCGTCATAGTTTGTACGCCATTGGCCTTGCCATCGGAATTCTTGATGGTGAATTGGCCGTACTTCACAAAGCCTTCGTCAATATAAGTGGAATCTGGCAAAACTTTGTCAGTATCAATCGCCGCCGCCATGGTCAGGGGCTTGAAGACCGATCCCGGCTCAAAGGCGCTCCAAACCGCCAGATTATTAAAGACGCTGATATCTTTCACTTTGGAATATTCATTGGGATCAAAATCCGGATAATTGCACATGGCAATGATGGCGCCGGTTTTGGGATCCATAATAATCACCGTGCCGCTATCCGCTCCGTACTTGTCCACTGCTTCTTTGATCTTGCTGCAGGCCAGTGTTTCAATTGTCCGGTCAATCGTCAGAACGAGATCGTCGCCGTCTTTGGCCTTGGTAATCTCCGTGTCGCCAAAGCTGATCAAGCGGCCGGCTGGATCTGTCTCGCTCTTCAAATGACCCTCTTCGCCCCGGAGCTCTTCGTCAAAATAACCTTCCAGGCCATATTGGCCAACCTGCTTATCGCCCTTAAATCCCAAAAATCCGGCCAGCTGGCTCGCGACGCTTTTCTCCGGATAATAACGATATGTTTCTTTTTGAAAATTAATGCCGGCCAAATTCAGCGCTTTGATGGCCACTGCCTCTTTCTCTGTCACCTTGTGTTTCAACGGCTCATAAGAATCATTGGCCTTGCTGAGCTTGGCCAAGAGTATATTTTGGTCTATCCCCAAAATCGGGCCGAGTTCCTTGGCTGCCTTGGCCGGGTCAGCCACATTTTTGGGATCGGCAAAAACCAGATTATATTCTATATTGGTCGCCAAGGGATAAAGCTTGGGTTCGGCGCCTTTCTTCCCCCCTCCACGGTCTTGCATGAATATCTCGCCCCGCTTGGGAAAAAGCTGCTGGTAAATTTCATGTTTTTCCGAAGCCAAAGCTGAATAATAATCGCCTTTTAGAACTTGGAAATTAAAAAGCCTGGCCACGATAAACGCGGCAAAAACAAAAATTAAAAAAAATAGCGCCTGGGTTCTCTTGGATCGAGAATTACCCTCTATCTTCTCCGTCCGAAGAGCGACAAATCTCTGTTTTTTATTTTGGGCGAAGCGGCGAGCCATATTCTATCTGAAACTAGCCCACCCCGAGGTGAGCTAGAAAAAATTAGATTAAAAATTTTACATCTTGAACAGCAAGACCAGCGTAGCAATGAGTAAAAGTATTATAAGGAAGGCGGCCAGAGTCGTAAATATTGTAAGCGCCGCTTCCTTGATTTTTTTCTGCGTCAAAAGATAAACCGGATAACCAAAAACGATTAGCCCCGATATGGCCACGCTAAAAACAAAGGTGGTAAGAAAAAATAACGGCGCCAGCACCCCTTTCTCATCCGGCACCTGCCCCATTTTACGCGAAAAATAATCCATTACCGTGATCACGAGAAAAATGTAGGCAAATTCTCCCAGTCCGGACAACACGCCGAATTTTAAAATTTTGTTTTCGTTGGTTTTTTTTGCTTTGGGCATAAATTTTTATTTTAAATTTTAAATTCTCCAGTTGTATTGATCTCCGCCCAGCTGAAATCCAAGTCATCCCATTTATAAACCTTGAATTTGTGGACTTTTTCAGTTGGCGAAAAAACAAAGTCAACTTTCACGTCTCCGCCAATGCGATTGGAATACTGAGTCTTTTTGTCAATTACGAGTGGCCGGGTAGTCCTCTCCGCTTTCATCCTGCCTAGGGGACCGGTAAAAACTATAAATTCAATTTTACCTCCGCCCTCAGCCGCTATCTCTTCTTCTCCTTGTTCTTCAATCGGAAATTTCTCTTCAATCATGGAGATTAGGTTTTGCCACTTTTCATCATGCATAAAATTACTGTGATACGAATCTACAAATTTAATGCTAATCTGCGAATATGCAAATGCCGAAATAAACTGTCATTGCGAGGAATGAAGCGAAGCGGAATGACGAAGCAATCTCTACCGTGGTTTTGAGCCATCCGAGATTGCCACGCTTCGCTGCGGCTTCGCTCGCAATGACAATAGTATTCGTATATTCGTACTAATTAGTAATTCGTAGATTCGTGTTATATTATTATATTTTCATCGTATTGCTGAGCGCCCGATTCGCCCCCTCTTCAGTAATCTTACCGTCTTGCCAAGCCTGGCGCACTGCGCCCTCCATGGTAATCATGCCGTCTTCACGGCTCGTCTGCATCACTGAATAGAGCTGCGCGGTCTTATTCTGTCTGATCAAATTGGCAACCGCCGGGGTATTAACCATAATCTCGCGAACGGCGATCATGCCTCCGCCCTTCTTCGGCAAAAGCTGCTGGGAAATAACGGCGCGGAGAGTGGAAGCCAGCTGGACCAGGACTTCCCGCTGTTGATTGGGCGGATACATATCAATTATTCTTTGGATTGTTTCCGGAGCGCTATAGGTATGGAGGGTGGAGAAAACCAAGTGCCCGGTCTCAGCCGCTGTCAGCGTCGCGGCAATGGTATCAAAGTCGCGCATTTCTCCTACGAGAATAACATTGGGATCCTGGCGCAAAGCGTATTTCAAAGCGCCGGCAAAAGAATGAGTATCCAAACCCAGCTCCCGCTGTTCTATTAGGCTCTTTTTCTTTTCATAAACAAACTCTACCGGATCTTCTATGGTAATGACATGTAGTTTCCTCTCAGTATTAATAGTATTGATCATGCTCGCCAGAGTGGTGGACTTGCCATTGCCCGTCGGTCCGTTCACTATCACCAAGCCCTGGCCCAAACGAGTGAGATTGACCAACTTTTCATCCAAACCAATCTCTTCCACTGTCGGGATCTTGGAAGGAATGACGCGCGCCGCGAGGCCGATCTCTCCCCGCTGCCAATGCAAATTGATTCTAAACCTATTTTTGCCCAAACCCAAAGCAAAATCAAATTCCAGATCTTTCTCAAACTTCTCTGCTTGTTCTTTGGAAATTAAAGTGTAGACCATTTTCTTGAGCTCAGTATTGGTCAAGGCCGAAGTGCCAATGGGGATTAGCTCAGCATTAACGCGAATAGTCGGCGCCTCGCCGGCAATCAGATGAATATCCGAAGCCTTTTTCTCAATCGCGGTTTCCAGGAATTTTTGGATTTGTTTGTCTATCATAAGATTAAAGGTTTAAGATTAAAGCTGTATTTATTATACCATAAATTGCCAAAAAAATAAAAAAGGGGCGTCAATTGACTCCCCTTGTCTTTTCTAGGGCCTTTTTTTAAAACCCAACCTTCTGTTTCGAAAGTGCCTCTCGATCGGATTCATAAATCCGACAAAGAAGAGGCTTATGCCGATTACCCACCAGCATATTTTGTACATGATAAAGCGCTCTCCGGCCATTCCTGCCCTAACAACAAATTCCTGAGTCAGGAAGTACGCCATGATCATGCCTATAATCCCACAGCCGGCAAAGAGCAAATCAAGCCCTATGAATACACGTATCTTGTGCAAATTTCGCCCCTCACAAGCATAAATAATATCTTGTGTGCAAATCGACATTGCTTCTTCCGGCGGCCGCTCTCCCAGTATAAACAATCCAAAACGTTTCATTATCATTCTTATTTTCCAAATCATTTCTTCACCTCCTCTCTATAAAATTAAAATCAATCTGCCCCTCCAATCACTGCCCATCCTCCTGCTTTTTTGTCTTTAGCTGACTTGGCGGACGCGCGCATCTTCTCGTTCTTGAACTTAATTTCCCTACCGCCAGTTTTAGAAATGAGCTCCATTCTTATCCCCCAGGTTGGCTGGATAAAATACTTACTTCCTTTCTTTTTGATAATACTGGAACGGCACGGCTTGCTGACAACCGGGACAAATCCGCTGTCATACAAAAAATCAACCATCTCTTCTTTTATCTTGATCAATACCCTCCGAACGACAAGCGGCACTTCTTGCTTCTTTGCCATACGCTCACCTCCTTCTTAAATTTTTTTGGTAGGAGTACAATAGAATTCAAAAGGTTTGTCCCATTTCCTTTCAAACTCTTTTATCTTTTCTTCCAGCTTTTTTCGTTCGGCTCGTTCAGCCTTGGTTTCTTTTAGCTTTTTGAAAATATATTCAATTTTTGATCCGACTAGCTCCGCAGTTATCTTTATTTTTGCCTCACAAAAATCTGCGCCAATTGTCTTTAATTTTGATACATTAAAAATTCTTCGAGTTTCCTTTCCAGCTCTTGTGCGCAAAACAAGATACGCGTTTTCGCCAACTATACTCTCTACCTGTCCATAAAAAACATAAAGTACTGTTTTTACTTCCTTGGCCATACTTTCCTCCTGTCCTCCGAAAGAAAACTTGTTTAGGTTTTATTGTTTTCAAAGACCCCTTTTACTTATCCAAAGGTTACTACAAATAGATTATTTGTCAAGCTTGACACAATTTCTAGGACATGCTAAACTGATAAGTTAGTTCTTTGAGAATAACCAATCTTCACGGCACAAAGCCAAAAAAGATTGTACCAATATAAATGTTTTTTCAAAAAAAGGGAGGTGAAAAAATGACGCTATCTTTATTATTTTCTGCTATCGTGTCTGGAATAACGGGAGTAGTAATTTCAAAGATAATCTCTGACATAAATATAGCAGATGAGTGGGGATTAGTTATAGGTCTTACTACTACTCTAATTCTTTTTATGCTTTTGTGTATTTTAATTCTTCTGGATGAAATAAGAAAAAATACCGCAAAGGAGAAGGAAAAACCGCAATAAAGCCCACGGCCGTTTCAAATGAAACGGCCATTTTTTATTTTCTAATACTATATACGCACCCGCAATATTTCTGGCGATAAAAGCCCTCTTCTTTACTCTTATCGCAAGAACATTTGAAACCATTATCCAATTTCCAATCGCGCGCCAAAAATTTCACTCCCGTTTTCTTCTCCGCTTCCCGGCCGGCAGTGAAAATCTGCTCTGTGCTTTTGTGCGGGCTGATCGTGAGTGTGGTGGTAAAAAAATCAAAGCCATTGGCTTTGGCATATTCAGCGGTTTTCCCGAGACGAAAGCTGAAACAAACCGGACAACGAGCCCCTCTCTCCGGCTCCTGTTCCAAACCCTTAGTTAATTCAAACCATTCCTCAGGATTATATTTCTCTTCTATAAACTTTATTTTATTTTTGTCGCAATAATTTTTTATTTCCGCTTTCCGCCTTTCGTACTCTTCTGCCGGATGAATATTGGGATTACAATAATAGACTGCGACTTCGTAGTCTTTTTTTAGTTGCTCAATTATATGTGCGCCACAAGGAGCGCAGCAAGCGTGGAGGAGAATTTTCATACATGGGGTTATTGTCATTGCGAGCCCTCCGTAGCGGAGCGAAGGAGGGCGTGGCAATCTCTTTTGAGTGGTAGGCAGAGATTGCCACGTCGCTTGTCCCTACGGTTCTATACCGTAAGTTAAACAAATAGTCACAGAAGGGTTTTATTTTCTAGAGTCTCCATGTTCCGCTCCTCGCAATGACAGTTTAGATATTCTTCAAATATTTTCTCCCTCGGAGTTTCTCCGGCAGATAATCCTGCTTCGCCTCTTCCGGACTGGCATACTCCGGCGTATATTTGTAGTTTTTGCCATAGCCCAAATCTTTCATCAGACCGGTTGGCGCGTTGCGGAGATGCAAAGGCACGGGATCAGCTTCGGTTTCTTTGATATCTTTCTTCACTTCGCCATAGGCTAGATATAGATCATTGCTTTTCTTGGCGCGAGCCAAATAGGCTACGGCTTGAGCTAAAATCACATTACATTCGGGCATACCGATAAAATGACACGCCTGATAGGCCGCCACAGCCTGCACCAAAGCCTGAGGATCAGCTAAGCCAATATCTTCTGAAGCAAAACGAACCAAACGCCTAGCCACATAGAGCGGATCTTCGCCAGCCTCGAGCATTCGGCCGAGCCAATAGAGCGAGGCATCAGCATCGCCACCACGCATTGACTTATGAAGAGCGGAGATAATATTGTAATGCTCCTCGCCTGCACGATCATAAAGCAAGTGAGTCTTCTGAAGAGCCTCTTTCACAATTTCTTTTTTCAATTCCACAACACCCTCTTTGTTTGGTTTGATAGCCTTGGCGGCCAATTCTAGAGTATTCAAACCAATCCGCGCGTCGCCATTGGCCATGGTCGCAAGAAACTGCAGCGCCTCATCGTCAATCTTGACTTTTAGCAAACCCAAGCCTCTGTCTTTGTCCCCCAGGGCGCGCTTGAAAATTTCAAAAATATTTTCCCGGCTGAGCGGTTTCAAAACAAAAACCCGCGAGCGAGAAAGCAAGGCGCTATTCACTTCAAACGACGGATTCTCCGTCGTGGCGCCGATCAAGACAACTGTTCCATTCTCCACATGCGGTAGGAGCGCATCCTGCTGGGACTTGTTCCAGCGATGGATCTCGTCAATAAAAAGTATAGTCCGCGTACTATTGAACTTACGGCGTTCCTGCGCCTCCTTGATCACCTGACGAAGCTCCACCACGCCCGAAGTCACGGCGCTGAACTGCACAAAAAATGATTTGGTCATCTGAGCGATAATCCGCGCCAAAGTCGTCTTGCCCGTACCTGGCGGACCCCAAAAAATGATGGACGGTAGTTGGTCCAGCTCAATTAATTGACGAAGCAATCTCCCCTCGCCCACCACCTCTTCCTGCCCCATAAATTCATCAAAGTTACTGGGACGCAAACGGTCAGCCAGGGGGGCAGTTTCGCGGATATTCTTTTTTAAGTTTTGGTCAAATAAATCCATATATTTATTGTCATTGCGAGGAGCGAAATTGTCATCCTGAGCTTAGTCGAAGGACGACAATGGAGCGACATGGCAATGGCAGATGACTAATTACTTATTACTAACTACTATTATGTCCCTCCATTTTACCTCCGATCAATGTCTTGGTCAATAAAAAAAGACCCGCACTTAATAAGCACGGGTCTGGAATTTATTTGTTCTTTTTCTCTCCGAAAGTCTGTTCGTAAAGCTCTTCTATTCCCTTCTCTATCTCATCTTTCTCTTTGAAACGATCGAGAATCGGAATGCTGATACTGACCGTTGTTTTAACTTCCATGCCTTCTTTTTCGATCTTGATTCTGATCCGAGCGTTGATCGTAGCCAAGAGTTCTTTAATACGGCCAAACTGCGGATGATTATTTAAGTCCATTTCTTTGCCATCCGACGCTATCGTGATTACCGTGAAGCCCTTTTTTTCCTGGGCCGTCAGATTGATCTCTCCTTTGCCGTGTTTGCCGTTCGCTTCTCTCTCGGTCTCTGATTCAATACTGACTTCAGCAATACATCTGCTGATGTGCATCAGCGGATCATAAAGATCTTCCAGGATAGCCTGGTCCACCTCGGTACTGCCGCCGGCAATATATGTATTCACTTCTTTTCCGGCGTCTTTTGCCAATTCCCTCATTATCCTTTGGGATTTGAAAAGGAGGTTGAGCACCGGCGCTCTTCTTATAGCCCGGACAGAATCTTCTATGCGGTAAAGCTCCTTCCTAAGACCAAGGACTTGTTTCTCCAGCTCCTCTATGGCTTCAACTCGCACATGCATAGTCCGCTCTCGGAAAAAAATATGCTCCCGAAAATCTTTCTTGTCTTTTTCCTCGTCCGTCGACAGTGGCGTAGTCGGCGGAGGCGCTTCTTCTTTCACTGTTCCTTCTTTGATTTTTATAATTTCCAGACCCTTCCTTGCTTGAAGCAAAAGTCTGCCGAAGGACTCTTCGCTTAATGTTGTCGCTACGATAAGGTCAAAAGTAATTTCATTGTCTCCCGCCTCACCGGCGCTCGGAAAGGTTGCGACTGTTTCGCCAATGGGTTCGAGGTTGTCAACCAATTCTCTGAGACCCTGATCAAAGCTCAATAAATCAAACACTGCATGCACTTTGAAGATGCTGCGCCCGGCCTTAATATTTTCCTCCAGACGGTGCTCTTCATATTCAGTGAGGACACTCAAAATCTGCTGATCTATACCCGACTCCTGCAGATTTGTTTTCTCGGACTTCCTGGCAAAGTCAATTATAGCCCTGTCAATCCGCGTCAAAAGCTCTTCTATCTCTTTTTCATCTTTTGTCTGCCCGGCAGTGATAGCCTCAAGCATAGAACGCAAAACTTCGACACTTTTATATAGGGTACCAATAATCATATCTTCCAATCTGACCTTGCCCAAACGCACGCCATCAAGCAAATTCTCCAGGTTATGGGCCAGTCTTGTTATCAATTCAATGCCCGGAGCTTCTCCTTGATATAAACCGCTTAATCCCTTGATAGAGTGCATGGCGCGAAAAACACTATTCAGCGTATCTTGACTTATTACTTCTCTTCGCCTCTCATCATCAAGCGCCGCTAGACCCTTATGAAACTGCCTAATTAATTCTTCCAGCTCACTAATAAACCGCTTTAAAACATTTTCTTTCATCTTAGTCCTCCTTTATTAAGACTTTCAATTATTCCGCTTGGGTATCTTGAATCTCAGGAAAAAGGCCTTGAGGAAAAAGAAAAACTCTTGTCTCTATCCTCTTCTCGCCTTTTTTCGCCAGCACGGTCAAGGTTGCTTTTTCTTTATTTCTGTCTGCAACCGTTATCTCCCAATTGTTCTCCGTTTTCGGCTCCCGTCCTCGGCTCAGCAAAAATCCAATAATTTTCTTGATCATCTTCCCTCCCTGCCCTCCGTAGCCCCTTAAGGGCGAAGGGGGGCTTTATCTTTTGGTCCCAAAAAATATAATTTGTTCGTCTTTGCAAGTCCACTCCTTTTGCGGGGGACGGAGATTGAGATACAGCCGTCCGCCAATCGCCGTAATAATGGGAATTACAATCGCTCCCCTGGCGCCCCGACCCTTTGATCCGATCAAAGGAAAAAGGCTCCATTTGAATAATTCTTTTTTCTCAGCGATAAAATCAACTGCTTCAATTATCGTTGCCGGACGAAATGCCTTTTCCTCCATGGACTTCAAAATAAAATCGTTGCTGATTATTCCAGTGAACCCAAACAAACGCAAAGTGAAAAACGATAACGCCGGCTTTTCTTCAAAAAAACTCTTTTCATTGATATTGGGGTCAACTGATTGGAAAATATTTCTTTTGATGAGCTTATCAAAAGACTGCTGTAGGTCTATCCTTCTAGTCCATTCTTTTTCATATAATTCCTCCATGTCACCTCCTTGTTCTCCATAGCCCGATAAGGCAAAGAGGACTTGTTATTATTTATCAAATTTTCAAAGGCCCTGTCTGCCTGGAATATATAGGATAATGGATACTTTGTCAATAAAAAAACCGCCCCAATTTATATCAGGGCGGTTTAAGTTTTTACTATTTTTTTCCAATCTGCTTATCAAGATCTTTCGCAAATTCATCAACATTAAATGTCTTGCCGCTACCTTTCTCCATATTCAGAGAAAGATATAACTCTTCCAACAAGGCATTTTTTCTCTTTCTTCTCATTTCCCTCTCTTTCTCTTTCTTCTTTACGGCAAAGAATTCCTGCACTTTTTTGGCATAAGAGTAGATCTCACGCCGGGGCGATGGCCGGCTCCTGGCGGATATTCCGACGGCATAAAAACTGTCAAAAGACATCTCCGTATCGTCGATAAACCCACCCTCTTCTTTCAAATCGCAATCCAACAAATCTTCACCTTCAGTCAAGCTCTGAAGAATAATCATTGCCAAATCTTTCTGCACTTGAAGCTCAATGACATAGTTATCCGTAGTATAATGATATTTGTCCGTCATAATAAACGGCTTCCATTTCTCCACGGGAATATTAGACATGGCTACCCAAAGCTGCTTCAAAAAATTGTTCTCCTCCTCTATTTTCTTTTTAATTCCCCGGGTATCCTTCTTGATTTTTTTCTTATGCATTCGGAGCTTATTTCTGCTTGGCATTATCTTCCTCCTTTTGGTTGTAAAGAGCTACTGGATAATTTATCACAATAAAATAAAATTGCCAAATATCTTTCTTTTTTTATCCACTTTAATTTTTCACCAATATCCCCATGCCCCAATATCCTAATATCCCTTTTACTGATTACTATTTACCACCTTTCCTCTTCGCCCACTTCATCAGGTCTGCCGCCGACATCGTATTAATCACATCCCCTTTCCTCGCCCAGCCGCGCCGCGCCTGAGCTACACCATAGCGCATCTGGAGCAAATGGTCCAAATTGTGACTGTCAGTATCAATGGCAATCTTGACGCCGTATTTTATCGCTTCTTTGATCAAAACATCTTTCAGATCCAGGCGTTCGGGCGAAGAATTTACTTCCAAGGCAACTTTATTCTTGGCCGCGGCGCGAAAGACTGCCGGCCAATCAACTTCGTATGGCTCACGCTCGCCAATCAACCGACCCGATGGATGGCCCAGAATATCCATCTCCCGATTATTTATGGCCTTGATAATTCTTTTGGTCATCACCTCTTTCGTTTGATTGAAACTGGAATGCACCGAGCCAATCACTATATCCATCTGGCTTAACACGTCCTGTCTAATATCCAAATCGCCCGTAGCTGTGATATTCACCTCAGCGCCGGAGAGCAAGTGAAAACCGCGGATTTTTTTATTCAGTTTTTTAATGAGATCCAATTGCCTGGCAAATCTTTTTTCATCCAAGCCGCTCGCTATACCAAGACCCTTCGTATGGTCAGACAGGCAAAGATAATCATAACCGAGGTTTTTTGCTTCGCGAACTAATTCTTCCGGCTTATTACTGCCATCGCTTGCTATGGTATGGACATGCAGATCCCCTCTCATATCTTTTAGCTCTACCAACTTTGGCAGTTTGTGTTTTAACGCCAAATCAAACTCGCCCGTATCTTCTCTCATTTCCGGCGGGATATATTCTAGGCCGAGAAATCGGTAAAAACTTGGCTCATCGTAAAAATGATAGGTCTTACCCTTTTTCACTATGCCATGTTCAGACACTTTCAATCCTTTTTTCACTGCCCAAGTGCGCAAGCGCACATTGTGCTCTTTTGAACCAGTGAAGTGCTGGAGCAAAGAGCCATAATCGCGGAGCGGCAACACCTCCAAATCTACCCGCACATTATGCCGATGAATCGCCGAAGCCTTGGTCAGTCCCCGAGCCAAAATCCGCCGAAAAACCGGAAACCTGGCAAACGCCTCCACTACTTTTTTTGGCTCCTCGGAAGCAACGATTATGTCCACATCGCCAATCGTCTCCCGCATCCGGCGCAAACTACCGACCGCGTCGCATTTTTCCACTGCTTCCAGCGTTTGGAGCCGGTCAACCAAATCGCGAGCAATCGGCTCGGCAATGGCGAGAGACACTCTCTCTCTTTCGATTTTACTTTTTTTCAAAAGCTCTATTCCACGCAAAATATTCCGCTCGCTCGTCTCGCCAAAATGCGGGATCTGCCTGATCCGGCCGCTCTTGGCCGCCTTAGTTAATTCACGGATACCTTTAATTTTGTATTTGGAATACAAGAGCTTCGCGCTCCTCGGACCCACTCCGGGAATCTCGGTCAATTCCAATTCTTCTTTTGGCACCTTTTTCCTCAATTCTTCAAAATATCTTGACCGGCCTTTGCCCAAAAGCTCGGCAATCGTCTCGGCAATGGACGGGCCAATACCCTCAATCTGCTCCAATTTGCCCTGCTGCCAAATATCGCGGATATCGCGGGCCAAATGCTCCACCGAGTGTCCAGCGCGCTCATAGGCCACAATCCGAAACTTGGACTCGCCCGTAATCTCGAGCATAGCCGCGATCTGATATAAAAATTGCGCCACTTCCTGATTGGACATAACAAAAAATAAAAATATAAAAAGAATTGTCATTTCGACCCCGCCTTTCGCGAAGGGCGGGGGAGAAATCTAGATCCACGTTCGTGGTACTAGATTCCTCTCTCCGCCCCGGGCTACGCTCGGAATGACAAAAGGGTACATAATTTCACGCGTATTAATAAATCTCCTCTTTCTTTTCTTTGAGGAAAGAGAACCATTCTTCCAAAAACTGGATGAAGATTTTGAGCGGAGCTTCGACAATAAAATCGAAGAAGAAGATAAAAACATTGATCTGGGAAAATTTGAATGACAGCCAGCGGCCCATATTGATGATGGGCAGGAAAAAGAAATCCACCACTGACGTCAGCACTGCTTCCTTTTGCCGATAAATAATCGATTCGCGCGAGGACCGGCGGATAATCATGCCAAAAAAGCTGACTAAGCTCAGGAAAACCAGGAAAATAACAATACTCACGGCATTGAATCGTAGACGCAATAACCCGGTGATAATGCCGAAGAAAATAGCGGCCGTAATAACTGAATAGACCGAGCTGAAAACAAATTGCTTGACAAGACTCCTGGCCGGCGGTTTGATTTTGTAGGTTGTCCGTTTGACATCGGTATAGACGAGACCCTTGATGCCGGCAGTGATCTTGTCCGTATTTTTGGCCAGAGGCATGCGGATAGAAAGCGCCAGGAAAAACATATAGAGCGGCGGGAAAACCACATTGACTACGATCGCCTGCCAATTGATTCCCTCTTGCAAAATATACCGATCAATCGGCACTTCAATGCCAATCGCCAGTACCATCTTGGTGGCAAAGATATAGATAATGCTCCGAAAAGCGGCTCGTCCGAGCTTGCCCTTGGCGTATTTGTGCCGTTTGGCGCAGATCTTTTTCACTTCATTCGCGAGCCTCTCCGGATCGGAAATAATCTCCCGCGCTTCGCCGGGATTGGCGAGAATCGTCTCGGCCAAAATATTATAAATAATAACTTCTTTCTGCAGGATAATAAAAATCTTTTCTTGCATCGGATGGTACATCTGCTGGTCAATCGTCTCGCGGAGCAATGACAAATTGGCCGCCACCTCATCAATTAATTTTTCTCCCGCGCGCGGCCACTCGGGATAATACAGCCGGAAAATAAAATAATTGGAAATCATCCGGTCCGCCTTGGCGAGCACCCGCTGGGCAGCGATGAGAATCTGCAATTTCTTTTCATTTTCCTCCATATTCTTGGGGAAAAGCAAATCATCCTTCACTATAGAATACATGAATTCCACCATCGCTTGCTCATAATTCTCTTCCCGGAGCTTCACCTCTATTTCGCAAGCCATGAGTCCCACGAGCCACTTCTCCATATCTTTCCCGCCCTTATTTTTGTCCAGGACCATTACCCGATCCTTCAAATAAATATATTTGTTGATAATACTCTGCACTTCTTCCACTTTTTTCTCCGGCACCATTTTGTTGGACAGATAGTGAGCGTGGATCAGCTCCTGAATGAGAGCCAAGCCGATATTCTTGGATGTGCCCTCAATTAATAATCGGCGTTTCAAGATTCTTTCAATGGCGTATTTGCGAAGCAAGCGCTCTTCTTTGTTGTCCACAATCGTGCGCAATTTCTCATAGAGAAAGGCCAAGGCTCCGGCCACATCGCTCACCTGGATTTTCTGTTCCCGTTCATCTTCCTTGCTCGCCTGGCTTTTGATCGCGGCAATAGTATCGGCCAGTTTTCGCACTGCCTCATTGGTCTCTTGTTTTACTTCTTCCTTTTTGCCATAACGCCAATTGTACCAATTTGATTGTTTTTCCATAGGTTTTATTTATGAATATTCG
>Ga0172379_10007458_pt1 | contig 14211 bp, 15 predicted proteins | sample GrowelOW334metaG_FD_119756 | JGI IMG/M metagenome (GOLD analysis project Ga0172379, IMG submission 119756) | Groundwater microbial communities from an aquifer near a municipal landfill in Southern Ontario, Canada - Groundwater well OW334 metaG | ecosystem: Environmental > Aquatic > Deep... | reverse complement strand
TGCAACCACGACTGGTGAGACAATCATTGCCATGATAGGCGGAGTCTTTACCAGAGTCGGCAGTCTGATGGAAGCGGCCGACGAAAAAGCTCGGCAAAACGCTGAGCAGAAGTAACTGACGTAGGACGCCAGTCGCCAAGCCTCGGCGTCCGAGTCCACCCAACACACGAGGAACCGCCTCGATTCTGATAGAGTCCTTCGGGATACTGTCAAAATCGCAGGCGGTTTTCACTTTGCCTTATTTTCGATTTGTTTAAACTATAATTTGACTAAATTTAGCTATTTTTATCAATTTACTATTGACAAATTTCTTTAAATATGTTATCATTATATTATTCAAACTGAGGATCTAGCAAATGCTAGAGAACTAGAGGAGAGAGTCACCATGATCAAGTACATGTTTCTCGCAGCGTTGGTTCTTTCAACCATTACTGGCATCGCCGGCAGCACCGAAACGGTGAACAAGATCTCGGAGGTCACTCTGGGAACGATTCCCGTCATCGGCGCCATGCTGCTGTTGGTCGCCGGCACGATCGGGACCTTCGGTTACGGACTCTTCCGAGTCCAGACCGACGGGATTGAGAGGTTCTGACCTCTATCCCGACCCGGCCCGCACCGCGCCCCCCAAAACCACCTAGACGACTGGAAGCAATGTCCAAAGCAACAAAAGGACAATTGTCAAAGTCGCGGGTGGTTTTTACTTTGCCTTATTTCTTTTCAATTTTCTTAAAACCACAGAATTTCTGTAAAACCTTTGGCACTTCAACACTGCCGTCTTTATTCTGGAACTGCTCCAGAATTGCCGGCAAAAGCCGGCTAGTGGCTAAACCCGAAGCATTCAAAGTGTGAACAAAATCGTTTTTACCACCTGCCTTGTTTTTAAATCGAACGTTACCCCGCCTAGCCTGGTAGTCTAAAGCATTAGACACACTACTAACCTCTTTATAAGTATTCATACTGGGCAGCCAGACTTCAACATCCACGGTTTTTGCCATCGCCGCGGAAGCATCAGCAGCTGCCAACTGGACTGATTGATAATGAAGTCCCAAGCCCTCCACTAATTTTTCGGCATTGCTCACTAATTCGGCAAAACAATCCCAAGACTGGGCCGGCTTGGCATAATGGAACATTTCAATTTTATTAAACTGGTGGCCGCGGATCATCCCCCGCTCTTCTTTGCGGTAAGATCCGGCTTCGCGCCGAAAGCAGGCTGAGTAAGCGGCGTATTTCAAAGGTAGTTCCTCTTCGTTTAAAATTTCATCGCGATGGTAATTCCCTAGCATCATCTCGGCTGTGGCATCCAAGCATTGCTTATCCTGGGTCCAGAATAAATCATCACGGAATTTGGGCAAATGTCCAGAAGTATAAGCAGACTGCTCAGTCAGCAAAAACGGCGGGATCATAAAAGTATAATTATTTTCCTGATGGAATTTAATAAAATAGCTTAAAATCGCCCATTCTAAAATTGCTCCGGCCCCCTTGTAAATCCAAAAGCCATTGCCTGACATTTTAACCGCCCGTTCATAATCAATAATTCCAAGACTTGTGGCCAAATCATAATGATCTTTGGGTTCGAATTTAAACTGGGGCTTTTTGCCAAAAGTTTTGATCACTTTGTTATTTTCTTTACCACCAGGCAAAACATCATCGGCCGGGATATTAGGCAAAGCAGAAAGCCGTTCAGTCAGTTCGGTTTCAGTCGCCTTAACTTGTTCATCAAGTTCTTTGATCTTTTCACCAGTTGCTTTCATTTTGGCGATAATATCGGGGCTGGGCTTAGTCTTGGAAAATTTATTCCTTTCAGCTTTCAAAGCTTCAACCTCAGCCAATAATTGACGCCTAGAATCATCAATTTTAATAATTGCATCCAAATCAAAATCAGCCTCGCTAATTCTTTTCAAAAGCGCTTTTTTGACTGCTTCTTTTTCGTTACGAATTTTATTAATGTCTAGCATATCTTAGGAATTAGGAATTAGGAATTAGGCTCTAGGCGCCTAGGGGCTAGTTTATAATTCCTTATTAATTCTTGAGGACTTGTAAATATCAGCCTTGTAAGGCTTTAGTCTAACAATCTTTATCTTTGGAAACTTACCGACTAAACCCTTGGTAAAACCTTTCTGATCATAGCCAAGGCAAATCACGTCTGGCTTAAACTTCCTAATCACTGCCAGCGGATCCCCTAGCCCGCCCAAAACCGCTTTATTACTATATTGCTTTATCGCTTTATTAACTTTCATTAATCTTTGCTTATCACCTAACTTCGGCAATCGGCCTTTAACTTTTTTTACATTTTTATCTCTGGCAACGACTACAATCAATTTATCGCCAAACTTTCTCGCCTGCTCAAAAAAATTTAAATGCCCAGGATGCAAACCATCAAAAGTGCCAAAAATCATTACCTTATTCATAATTAAACTCCGATTTCACCGGCGATCTCTTTCATCGCCTTTAAACTGATGGCGATAAATTCATCTAACGGAATCCCGGCAGCCTCGCATTCCCGAATCACTTCCCGGTTAACTTTGGCGGCAAATGATTTATCTTTCATCTTTTTTTTGATTGAACTGACCTCGACTGATTCTAATTTCTTGTCCGGCCTGACCAAGGCACTGGCATAAATTAAACCGGTAATTGTCTCGGCGGCAGCTAACAAATGCTGAAGCTTAGTCGTGCGTTGCTTAGCGGCTAATTCCGCCCCGCAAGCCTTAACGCCATAACCGTGCGAAATAATTGTTTCAATAAATTCTTCATCAAATCCCGCTTGGCCAAGAATTTCACGGCATTTCTTACAATGGACATCTTCGCCATATTCCCAATCAATATCATGCAGTAAGCCCAAATTGCCCCAATAATCTTGATCTTCTCCCAAATGGCCGGCTAAGGCTCTCATTATTACTTCTGACTCCCGACTATGGTTCAAGTTAGCCGGATCTTTTAGGTGCAAAATTAATAAATTTTGAGCGGTTTCTCTATTCATGCTTATTCACTTTACTATTTTTCTGATCCAAATTGTCTAAATTGTCTAATTTATCTCTAATTCTTTCGCTATTAAAAACAAAAAGGATCAATAAGGCGATAAGGGTGGAAAAGATAGCGGCCGAATAAAAACCTAAACCGACTGCCAAACCAATTGCCGCCACTATCCAAATTGTTGCTGCCGTGGTAATACCCTGGACGATTTCCTCATCTTCTCGATCCTTACTTCGACCACGCATAATTACCCCAGCTCCCAAAAATCCAATACCAGTAAGTACGCCGGAAGCAATCCGCGTAATATCACCTTGATCGGTAATACCAGCGGCATAAATTGAGGTGAGCATGACCAAAGTTGAACCAACTGCCACCAAGATATTAGTTCTTAAACCAGCTGGCTTATGCCGATATTCGCGCTCTAAACCAATGGCGGCGGACAAAACTGCGGCTAGGACTAAACGAAAAATGATTTGACCAAGAGTTAATGCCATATAATTTTAATTATTTTTCGGGACGAAGTAGCGGAAATAACACTACATCCCTTAAATTATCTTGTTGGGTTAATAAAGTAATAATTCGGTCAACACCCATTCCCCAGCCTGAAATTGGCGGCGCACCGTGTTCCAAGGCTTTAACATATTCGTCATCTTTGCCGTGAGCCTCAATGTCACCAGCAGCCTTAGCCTTAGCCTGATTAGCAAAACGTTCTTTCTGGTCAAGCGGATCAACCAGCTCGGAATAGGCGTTAATGATTTCCCAGGTATTGACGATCAACTGGAAACGATCGACGGTATTTGGTTTTTTATCATTGCTCCGAGCTAGAGGCGATAGATCAAGTGGATGAGAAATCAAAAAAGTTGGCTGAATAATTTTATCGCGCGAAACTGTTTTATACAAAGCATCAATCAAATTACCCCGCTGGAGGCTATCAATATCGCTGATTTTAATTTTTTTCTTTTTGATCTCTTTTCTTAAGTCAGCCGCAGTTTCGAATTTATCAATATCAATCTGACAATCTTTTTTAATTAAATCAGCAAAACTAACTTTTGGCCAAGGCGGGGTAAAATCAATTTTTTGGATTTTCCCCTGCCGATCTTTGATTTCAATCTTCAGACTGCCAAATAATTTACCTAAAATTGCAGCAAACATTTCTTCGGTAAACTTCATATTGTCTTGATAGTTCCAATAAGCGACATAATGCTCGCACATGGTAAAATCCTGAAGATGGGAAGGGTCCATGCCTTCATTACGAAAACACCGTCCAATTTCAAAAACTTTTTCCAGACCACCGATTATACATTCTTTCAAATAAGTTTCTGGCGCAATCCTCAAATAAACATCAAGGTCCAAAGCATTATAATGGGTGCTAAACGGTTTAGCTAAAGCACCAGAAGCAACGTTAGTCAAAATCGGAGTTTCCACCTCAACAAAACCTTTACTCCAGTAAAACTCCCGCAAAACTTTGATGAATTCACTGCGAAATAAAAAACGCTGATAGGTTTGGTCATTGGCCAACAGATCCAAATAGCGCTGGCGATATTTTAATTCCTGGTCCTGCAAGCCATGCCATTTTTCTGGCAAACCGCGCAAAGCTTTGCCTAACAAAACACACTCTTTGACTAGAATTGAAATCTCGCCTTTCTGGGTTTTAAAAACTTCACCTGAAACGCCAATAAAATCGCCGGGGTCAAAAAACTTAAGAAACTGCTTTAAATCAACATCATTCTGCTTTAAAACAATCTGCATTTTGCCAGAACTGTCCAAAATATGACAAAAACAAATCTTGCCCATTTCCCGGATCGTCAAAAGCCGGCCAGCGGTTTTAACCTGGCTGCCCAGTTTTAACTTTAAAACCTCAGCTACAAGCTGAGTCTTTTCAAATTTATCCGGATAAGGATTAATCCCCTGCTCTTTCAGCTTTTTCAGCTTATTTAGCCGGGTTTGATACTCGTCGTTCAAGGTCTTTTCCATATGTTTAATATAGATATTTTACTAAAAATACTGACTTTAGTCAAAACTAAAACCGCCTTTTCGGCGGCCTGAGTAAATCAATAAGCTGACTAAGAAATCTCTAAAATTTCACACTCCATTTCACCTCGAGGAATTGTGACAATAACCTTCTCGCCCTTTTTGCAACCCAAAAATGCCCGACCAATGGGCGATTCATTGGAAATTAAGCCTTTGCTAGGATTGGCTTCGTTAGAGCCAACGATGGTGTAGCTATATTCATCCTGGCCACAGCGGACTTTAATCGTACAACCGATATTAACGACTTCCTTGCTACCATTGGCCCGAATAATCTCTGACTTATTAATTAAATTTTCGAGTTCAGCAATCCGGCCAGCGATAAAACCCTGTTCGTCTTTAGCATCTTGGTACTCGGCATTTTCGGATAAATCACCAAGCTCTTTAGCTCGGGCGATCCTTTCAACTACGTCAGGCATCTTTGTCTTTCTCAAGTATTCTAGCTCTTCTCTTAGCTTTTGCAGCCCTTCTTTAGTGATATAATTAAGACCCATATTTTCAAATTTTGATTTATAAAAAAAGAGGATAAATTAACCTTTTGGGAATAAAAATTTTATAACATTGTTGAGATCTTTAAGGTAGTGCTTATCTTGGTTCTCTCAGTCTGTCATCACAGGATTTAAGACAAGACTTATCCACAGTCGAAAATTATTTCGTTAATTATAACCCCCCACTAAAGTAAAGTCAAACCTCTAAAAAAGAAAAGCAGGTAGAAGCTCTTCGGGTGCTAGCGTAACAAACCACTAGCCGGAAGAAAACTTCGAGTTGGAAGTTTAAGCCGTTACTCGCCCGAGGCGAAACATCCTTGACTTTTCTGATCAAAACCCCGATTCTGCACATGCAGCAACGGGAAGGCGCCTCCGCGGAAGAGTCGCATGTTCTGCCTCGATCAGACAAAGGAAAGGACGTGGCTGGGACTTCTACCTGCCGAGATAATAAAGGCAAAGGACTGCAGAGCTAATGAAGATTATCACCCTTTGCCTAAAAAGTCAATATCAATATAATAATTAATTTGATGAATAACGATTAGTGGCCCACCAATTGATGATATCATAAGCTACTGGTAAAGCCACGCTTGAGCCTTCGCCGGCTTCCTCAACTAAAATCGTTACAACAATTTGCGGCTTAGAGTATGGAGCAAAAGCAGTCAGCCAAGCGTGTGGCGGCTTGGTACTTGACCATTGGGCAGTACCGGTTTTGGCGGCCACGGGAAGCGGCAGACTAAATAGACCTTTGGCGCTGCCCGTAGTTACGGCTAAACGCAAACCGCGCTTAACAATATCAATATTTTCTTGACTAATGAAATTTTCATTCAAAACTTGAGGCTTGATTTCACTAGTCACTTGATTATCTGAATCCAATAGCTCTTTGATAAGGTGCGGTTTATAAAGCGTGCCACCATTAGCAATAACTGAAGTCCAGGCAGCCACCTGCAAGGGCGTAACTATAATATCACCCTGGCCGATTGCCACATGATAAGTATCACCAATAAACCATTTCTCGCCTTTAGTTTGATTTTTCCAAGCCACACTCGGAAAAAAGCCTGAGGCTTCATTGGGTAAATCAATGCCTAATTTATTATTTAAACCAAATTTCTCCGCATATTCTTTCATCTTATCAACCCCCAAACCAACGAAATCTTCGTAGCCACCGCCGATAATATAAAAGAAAGTATTGACTGACTCGGCTAGGGCTTTTGTCACATTAGTCCAGCCATGGCCGCCGGCTTTCCAATCGGGGAAAAACCATCGATCAACGGCAATGCCACCAGTGCTCAAAAACCTGGTTGATTCATTAATAATGCCTTCTTGCAAGGCAGCGGCAGAAACCACCAATTTAAAAGTTGAACCGGAAGGATATTCACCCGAAACGGCGCGGGAGAAAAGCGGCTGGCTCAAGTCGTCTAATAATTTACTAAAATCCACACTGGAAATACCCTGACTAAATAAATTATTATCAAAGGCAGGCAGACTAACCAGGGCTAAAACTTGCCCGGAATTAGGGTCCAAAACAATAACGGCTCCCTTTTTTTTGCTAGAAGCACCCAAAGCCCGGGATAAACTGTCTTGCGCCTGCTTTTGTAAATCCGAATCAATAGTCAAAACTAAGTTTTGACCCGAAATCGACTTCTGCTGAGCTAAAACTTCTTTCGCCTGGCCAGTGGCATCGACTTCAACCTGTTCCCGGCCGTTAACCCCCTTAAGCTCAGTTTCATAAAAAAACTCTAGGCCAGCTTTACCAATATAATCATCAATGGAATAACCTTCAGCTAAATAGTCTTGTAATTTTTCTTCCTCAATTTTACCTGGATAACCTAAAATATGGGATAAGCTTGGTTGATCAATGGTGGTTAAATAATGACGAGTACTATTAGTCTTTAAAATTACTCCGGTGAAATGGCTGGAAAGAATCTGGGTTAAAATCGCCTGGTCATGATTTAAATTTTCGGCAATTTCTACCGGCTGATAAGAATACAACGGTTGACTAGTTAAAATTTGATTAATCTCAGAGGCGGATTTCTGAGCAATCGGCGCAATGCCTTCGGCCAATTGCTGTAACTCAGCTTTATCTTTAGGTAAATCAACCGGAATGATGGCTAAAGAAAAACTAGGCACATTTTCGACCAATAAATTACGGCTACGATCATAAATTACTCCCCGGGCCGCTTTAATATCTCTAATCCGGATTCGGTTACCTTCAGCAATTGCCCGGAAATCATCACCTTTAACTAACTGCAGATAGGCCGTCCGTCCCACCAGGGCTAAAATCCCAACTAAAATAATAATCAACCACCAATTGATAATTTTTTGACTAATTAAAAGGCTAAGGGAATCATTTCCCTCTTGATTTTGTTTATCACTAAATAGATCCACTTCAAACCACCGGCGTTTGGATTTAGTGGCTACAGAATAATTCCTCAATTTCTGACTGCCCGTCAGAATAAAGGGATTAAAATTTGCCCTTTGTTTCATAGCCTGATGAGTGAAATAAAAAGATATTTTTTAGTCTGACCGTTGAGATATAATAAGAAAAAAAGATAATGGCTAAAATAACTAAATTTAAAATTGGCGGCCAGAAAAAATAAAGCCAAAAATTGATCCCTAAACTAAAAACACCAAAAGCGGAAGCGACCAAACTAAAAATTAAAACTAATAAATTATAAGTAAGCGAGCCTAAAAAGCCTAAAATCATTAAAGAATAAAGGGAACGATTAGTAAAAAAATTATTAAATAAAAAATTAATTTCCACTACAACCAGAATTAAGCTAAGCGTTGTTACACCAAAATTTAAACCACTATAAAGTTCCAGAAACAAACCTCCCCCCAGCGCCCACCATAAGCCTTTTTGATAATTAATAATTACTGTCAAAAAAATCACTAAACTCAAAATCAAATTTAAATTACTAATTGGTGGCAACCAAGTCGTTAAAAAACTGACCTGAATAATGCCGAGAATAACTAGAGAAAATAAATTAACTAAAATTTTAGTCATAATCTGGACTGATTAAAACTGTAACTACGGTCAAACTATCAATTTTAACTTGTGGCCGAATCGCTGCTGTTTGAAAAAAACTGTTTGGTTCACTTAAAATTCGACTAATTTTACCAACCACTAACCCCCGCGGGATTGTTGGCTCAAGGCCAGAAGTCACTACCATATCATCTTCTTTAATCAGGTCATTGGGAGGAATTAATTCAATTCTTAAACTTAAACCATGTTCACCAACAACCACACCCTGGCTATTTGCTTCATTTTGGACCAAAACCGCTATTCGACTTCTGGAATCATTGATTAAGATCGCTTCAGCGCTACTGGCTTTAACGCGTGATATTTTGCCAACAATAACACCATCAGCTGTGATTAAAGGAAAATCAACTCTAATCCCGTCATCACTGCCTTTATTAAGGATAATCGACTGAGAATTAGGCTCTAGATTTTTACCAATCACTTTAGCAGCGATTGCCCCAAGGCCAGCCGAGGCAACAAAATCTTGCTGAACTTTGAATTCTTGAAATTCTTGAAGCTGGGTTTTGAGTTGAGAATTAGCAACTGTCAACTGATTTACTTCTTCATTCAGCCTGCGATTTTCCCCCGCTAAATCCTTATTCACTGAAAGATTAGAATAAATATTATTAATTTTAACACCCAAAGAATAAACTCGACTTTGGACAGGCGAAAAAACTTTTATTGCCAAATTTTCAATTGGCCTAACAACACCAGAATAATGCAAAAAAATTAGCAGAACTGCCACTGCTAATAAAATTAGGGATAATCGACTTTGTCTTAAAAATTTAAACATGGACGCGATGCTAATAAATACGAATACATATATTATCTAGAGTTTTTTTCTTCTTGAGTTGACGAAGGCACGGCGACCTCTTTAAGCAAATTTTCATCTTCCAAAATCAAGCCCATGCCCCTAACGGCGCAAGTCAAGGCATCTTCTATAACTTTAATCGGTATTTTAGTCGTTTGAGCGATAATTTTATCTAAGCCAGCCAACATTGCTCCCCCACCGGCCAAAACCATACCTCGCTGGTAAATGTCAGCCACTAGTTCCGGCGGAGTAATTTCTAATGTGCTTTTAATGCCATCAATAATGGTGGCAATTGATCGCTGGAGAGCTTGCCTAACCTGGTCGGTGGTAATAATAACTTCTTTTGGCAAACCAGTCATTAAATCTCGCCCCCGCATCCTTAATTCAACTGATTCACCGGAGTCCATTACCCGACCGGCTTTAATTTTAATATCTTCAGCAACTCGTTCACCAACCAATAAGTTAAATTCACTTCGGGCAAACTGCATAATATCTTGATTCAATTTATTACCCGCCGTCCGCAGTGATTTCCAGGCAACAACACCAGAAAGAGAAATCACGGCAATCTCAGTAACCCCACCGCCCAGATCAACGACCATACTGCCTGACGGGTCCTGAATTGGCAGCCTAGCGCCGATTGCTGTAGCAACTACATTTTCCACCAGATAAACTTCCCGGGCGCCAGCAGACAAGACTACGTCTTCCACGGCCTTTTTTTCCACTTCCGTCACATCCAAAGGTACGCCAATTACCACTCGCGGCCGTGGGGAAAGACCAAAGCTTTCCCGAGAAATTCGGCCAATGAAATATTTAAGCATTTTTTCCGTCACTTCAAAATCAGAAATTATGCCATCAACCAAAGGTTTAGAAATTGTGATATGGGGTGGTGTTTTGCCCACCATCTTTTGTGCCTCTTCACCTACCGCTAAAATCTGATCATTACGATTATTGATGGCGACAATTGACGACTCATTAACCACAATCCCTCGATCTTTAACGTAAATCAAGGTATTAGAAGTCCCTAGGTCAATCCCAACATCGCGGGAAAATTTTTTGAATAATTTGTTGAACATAATAAGAAAATCAAACTGGTAAACTTACAATTTTTTTATCAATTTATCTAAAGCCATTATTTCCGCTTTAGTTTCACTTCGTTTTTTAACTTCAATTTGGTCGCCAGTTTTGCCCGAAACCACTAAACGGTAAGGGATACCCAGCAAATCCGCCTCGGCAAATTTCTGACCGGCGCTGATTTCAGTCCGGTCATCAAATAAGACTTCAACATCGCTTTTAAGTAATTTATCGTACACCTCTTTAGCTTTTTTGACAACCGCCCCTTCAGTCCCCAAAACCAACAAGTGGACTTTAAAAGGCGCGATACTTTCAGGCCAAATAATGCCTTTTTCGTCGTGAAAAACTTCAACCACCGAGCCCATTACCCGGCTTGGCCCAATGCCATAGCAACCCATCATCACTGGTTTTTTCTTGCCATCTTCATCAACATATTCCAGCTTAAAAGGCTCGGAATATTTTGTTTTTAAAGGAAAAATATTGCCCACTTCTATTGCTTTGCCTTCTTTAATTTCACCCCCGCACTTAGGGCATCGATCACCAGCTTTCACTGTAGCGATATCTTTGTTTTGGGCATAATGGCATTTTTCACAAAAATAAATCGTGTCTTCGCCATATGGTGTTAAAACTTGAAACTCATGAGAATATTTGGAAAAGCTGCCGCCTGAAGCTTCAACTACTAATGCGTCCAAACCGCAGCGCTTAAATACTTTGCTATAAGCTTGTAAGGCCTCCTGATAATATTCTTCTAAATCCTTTTCATTACGATTAAAACTGTATAAATCTTTCATGGAAAATTCGATGCCGCGCAAAAGCCCGGATTTGGCCCGCGGCTCGTTTCGGAATTTATCCTGAATTTGGTAAAGATAAACTGGCAAATCTTTGTAGGAATTAACGAATTTTTTTACTAGCGGTGTAATTACTTCTTCGTGGGTCCAGCCTAAGCCATATTCTTTATTACTTCTGCCCTTGAATTCAAACATTACTTCTTTACCCGGATCAGTCCAGCGGCCGGTAGTTTCCCAGATTTCTTTAGGATGCAAAGCCGGCATTAAAATTTCTTGACCATCGATGGCATTCATTTCTTCGCGAACAATCTGTTTAATTTTATTTAAAACCCGTAAACCCAGCGGCAGATAAGTATAAACCCCGGCTGTAAGTTTATCAATAAACCCGCCCCGGGTAAGCATAACCGCATTGATACTGACTTCGTCTTTTGGCGGTTCTTTTAAAGTTTTACCAAAAAGTTTAGATTGAAGCATGGAATAAAGAAATAAAAAAGTAAGAAATTAAGAAAATAATGGCCTTAATTTTTTATTTTCTTAATTTTTCAATTTCTTATTTTAATGAAACAATTTACTCCAAAACCCTCTATTTTCGGCTACTGGCTTTTGCTGCTGCTTTTCATTATCCTGCTGGTTTTTTATCAGCCCCTTTAATCGTTCAGCTTCCTGAATCACAATTTGGCTATCATATTCGGCATTATGAGCGGAAGAACCGGCATAAGATGGTTTTTTTTGGTCTAAGTGTAAATTGAAAAATTTCCGGTTATCTTTATCGGTTTCAACATATAAGTGAAACCGAGGATAATAATCATGACTTAATCTTTTAGTATAACTGCTTTTGCCGGTATTGGGATCATTGAACTCCGTATAACCTGCACGCTGAAAAAAAATCCTTAAATTGATTTGAAACTCAAAAGGCAAATAAATCTTCATAAGGTGAATTACTAGGGAGTCAAAAAAATCCACTATCTAGAAGAGTCCTGAGATCTTCTGCCACCAGCCCAAAAAACCGGAAGAAATCCGAGCGATATCGCGAAAAGTAATAACTACGGCTAAAATCATCAACAAAGCAAAGCCAATGTTATGCATGGCAGTTTCTAATTTTTGATTTACTGGCTTACCGCGTAATCCTTCAATCAGTAAAAAGAATACTCGTCCCCCATCCAAAGCCGGAAATGGCAAAAAATTGATCACCGCGATAATAACTGATAACATTGCTGTGAATTGCAAAATATATAAAAAGCCTAAACGGGCGGCATCGCCAACTAAAGTGGCAATACCAACAGGGCCATAAACATCGCCGATCATCTGCTGAGATATAATCAAGCTTTTAATAATTAGATAAAAACCCATAATTATTCCGCCAATCATTTTGACGGTTTCTATCACTCCGTAGAAAGGCGCAATATACCAGGGATAAGAAACAAAACCAGTCTGGACCAAGGCCACTCCCATGCCGCCCCGGCCAATTTGGGGAATTACTTCGGGTACTAATTCTTTGGCTAGTTTTTTTTGTTTTCTTTCGATTTCTAGTTGGACAGTAATGCCAATTTTCTGATTAAAGTAATCTTGAAAATCTTCAACTCGACTAAAAGTCTGGCCATCAACTGTCAAAAGAGTATCAGCTACTTCCAAGCCAGCCCGCGCCGCCGGTGAATCTGGCAATACTTCCATAATTCTGATTTGGACGTCCCGGATTTTAGCAAAAGCCGGCAACTTACTATCGTCAATCATCTGGGGTGAGCCAAAAGCTAAACCAAAACTTAAAAAAACTATAGCTAAAACTACATTCATTAAAACTCCAGCCGAAATAATCCAAATTCGCCGCAAGACACTTTTATGAGCGAAACTATCTTCTTCTTCGGCATTACCCCCTTCTTCACCTTTAATTTTGACAAAACCACCCAGAGGGATCCAATTTAAAGACCAAATTGTCCCGTTCACCTGTTTGGTCTTCAAACCAACTGGCTTCCATTTGCCCTCATCATTTTTATAAAACCCAAAAATTCGCGGCGGTAAACCAAGGCCGAATTCTTCCACTTTAACACCCCCTTTTCGGGCCGCAAAAAAATGACCAAGCTCATGGACCAGAACTAAAATTCCTAAAACAGCAAAAAAAGTAACAATAGTAAATAGCATAAAAATTATAAAGTCATTATTTCCTCTGATTTTTTGTCACCTAATTTTTTAATTTGCTCATTATAATCCTTGACTAACTCATCCAATTTTTTCTGTAAGTCATACTTGTCATCTTCGGTAATCTCTTTGTTTTTTTCCTGCTTAACAATTTCTTCTTTAACTTTATCCCGGATTTGCCGCATGGCTATTCTGGCTTTTTCCATTTTCTCTCCGACTGATTTGGTGAGTTCTTTCCGGCTTTCTTCAGTTAACGGCGGAATAGTTAAACGAATCTGAGCGCCTTCGTTTGTGGGGCTAATACCAATATTAGCTTCAAAGATTGCTTTTTCGACGTCTTTAGTAATTGTTTTATCCCAAGGTTGAATGAGAATCGTTCGGGCTTCGGGCACAGTGATTGAGGCTAATTGCTTAAGCGGAGTCTTAACTCCATAGGCTTGAACAAAAATATTTTCAACCATTATCGGGTTAGCTCGGCCAACTCGCAGGGTTGCTAATTCGCCAGTTAAATTATCAATCACCCGGCCAAAATCAGATTTATAATTATCAATTAATGAACCCATATTTGTTATTTCTTGTTAAGATTCGACATACCTAAATAAATAATATTTGAGTCGAGTGGATCAATTAATAAATAAGTCGCCACGGCAGCTGAAGGCAATCTTTTGGTAATCCAATTTTGACCACCATCGGTAGTTTTGTAGAAAGTTGAAGCCGTGGCATAATAAATCTCTTGATTATCTTGCGGGTTAATTGCTACAGAAAAAATATCCGTACTGGCCGGTGGGGTAATTAATTTTATTGCCTCCCAAGTGGCACCACCATCAGTTGTTTTAATTAAACCATACTTCGCAACCAACAAAAGTGAATCGGGTTGGCTAAGGTCAAAAATTAAATTTTTGT
>Ga0172379_10007457_pt1 | contig 14212 bp, 12 predicted proteins | sample GrowelOW334metaG_FD_119756 | JGI IMG/M metagenome (GOLD analysis project Ga0172379, IMG submission 119756) | Groundwater microbial communities from an aquifer near a municipal landfill in Southern Ontario, Canada - Groundwater well OW334 metaG | ecosystem: Environmental > Aquatic > Deep... | reverse complement strand
CACGCTACGGCGAAATGCGCTTGCTGTTCCGCTGTGAGGATATCTTTAAGCCTGTTGTTCAATTCATTATCGAGTTTTTGCTGCCGCTCCCTGATCTCGTCGAGTTTATTTAAACCGGCCTGAATCTCGGCCGGATTTTTTGCCGCCGTCTTTCCGCTGTTTTTCTTTAGCAACCTCAGCGCTTCAACCTGTTCTTTGACCAGTTCGCTTTTTTGGCTGAAGTGGTCGCGCATCGCGGTTAGAAATTTGTCTTCCTTTTCAGTGGGCAGATTCATTTCGTCCGCGATTTCCCATGCCATCATGAGGAAGACCCGGTCCTGAAGCTTTTTTCTATAGTCCTGTCTTATCGGCGCCGCGGGCTGAGTCGCGCCGTTATCCGCGCTTGGCGGCGTTTCGCTGAGCGCGGCTGCTGAGAACAATACAAAAAACAGGGCCGCGCAAAATGTTTTGTTTTTCATGACGCTTCCTCCGGAATAGCTCTTTTGCTTTGCGGGTCTGGATTGTCGAGATATTCGAGCATGTCTTTTGCTTCGCTGTCAGACATCGCTTCGATCATATTGAGCAACTCGTCGTTGCCGGCCGGCATCGACGCTGAAACCTGTCCGGCGACCCATTCTATGTCCTGCGAAGTAGCGGTTTCGTGAACCCCGGATTCGCCCTGCGCCGCTGATTTAAGAGCCTGTTTCGCTGCGGGGGGCGTGTATGTGAAGGTCTCCATAACCATATCTTCAGGAGCGTCAAATCGGTTAAGAGCTTGTTGCGTCGGAAACTCGCTGTGTTTGTTTTGCAACAAAATCGCTGTGAAAACCAGAATGAATATCGCGGCTGCGAGGCTGGCGGCCGCAGTCAGTTTTCTGAATCGGAGAGAGTGAATCGTGACTGCTTTATCCCGCGCGGCGACCTCTTTATAAACATTTCCGGAAAGCTGTTCCATGAATTCTGCGGAGGGTTCCTGCAGCCGGCCGCTTGAGAGGATGTCGAGCAGAGACCGGGTTTCATCAAGCGCGGCGCGGCAATTCGGGCAAGCGCTCAGATGCTCGTCTACGGCCGCCCGCTCCGCATCCGCCAGTGAGTTGTCCGCATATAGCGTCAGCTTTATTTTTATTTCATCGCAGCGTTCCATTTGCTTTCAGCTTCTTTCTCAGATTTTCGATCCCGTAGTGAAAATTCACTTTCGCCGTTTGCTCTGAACAACCGGTCGACCGGCCGATCTCTTCGTAACTAAGCTCGTGAAAAACGCGCAGGATTACCGTTGCGCGCTGTTTGTCCGGAAGAGAATCGGCTGCCGCGGCAACGGCCGCCACTGTTTCGTTTTGAACAATTCTGTCGGCCGGCATCATGATTTCCGATACGATTGTTCCGGCGCCTTCGTTTAGTTCGAGAACATCGCGCCGGTTTCTCAAATGAGAGAGGCACATGTTTATCGCCACCTGGTACAGCCATGTCTTGAACCCGGATTCGCCGCGGAAGCTTTCGAGCCGCTCGAAGGTTTTCACGAATGTTTTTTGTGTAAGTTCCTCCGCGTCTTCCGGATTTTTAACCATCCTGAGCGCGAGAAAGTACAGTTCGCGCTGATATTTCCGGACCAGTTCGTCGAACGCCCCTCTGTCTCCGGCATTGATGCGCTCCAGCAGTTTCTCATCTTCGGACATCGGCATCCGGCGCCTCTATTTCTTTTGACTCTCTTAACGCTTAAATGTTAAATATAATATTTATTTAATTTCTCACGCAATTATATCTTATAATGCGGCGGTGAATAAACTGCCGGGATTTGAAAAAAAACGAATTGTGTGGATAATTTATGAGCTATGACTGAAAAAGCCGACATGCCCGGCAACGTTGCTCTTCGAGATAATCACGACCGGACAATAACATACCTGCGCGTTTCCGTGACCGACCGCTGCAACATGCGGTGCGTCTATTGCATGCCTGAGAACGCGACTTTCATTCCTCATGAAGAAATACTCAGATACAACGAAATCGAACGTTTGGTTAGCGTCGGCGTCGGCGTCGGCATCCGGAAGGTGAGGGTGACCGGCGGCGAACCGCTCGCCAGAAAAAATGTTGAATATCTTGTCGGCCGCCTCGCGGAGATGAGCGGACTCGAGGAAGTGTCGCTGACGACTAACGGCCTTGCTCTCGCGGAAAACGCCGCGTCGCTCGCGAAGTCCGGCGTGCGCCGGGTCAATGTCAGCCTCGACACGCTGAAACCCGAAAGATTCAAGGCGATCTGCCGGGCCGGCGATGTCGGCATGGTTATCGACGGGATTCGCGCCGCCAACGAAGCCGGCCTTAAGCCTGTCAAGGTTAACGTTGTCGTAATGCGCGGCAGAAACGAAGACGAGGTCGCGGATTTCCTTGATTTCAGCGAGCGCGAGGATGTCGTGGTTCGGTTCATTGAATACATGCCCTTCATGAAAGGGCAGGACTGGGATGAACTTTTTGTTCCGCGCGACGAAATTATAGAAAAACTGGGCTCGCGCATTGAACCGCTCAATGGAAAAACCCCGGATCCGCGAGCGCCGGCCCGTTATTATTCAATTCGCGGGACAAGCAGGCATATTGGATTTATCAGCCCGGTTTCGCATGGATTCTGCTCGGTGTGTAACCGGCTGCGGCTGACGCCGGACGGAAGGCTTCTCGCCTGTCTGTTGTCGCCGACCGGAATAGATTTAAAAACGATGTTGCGAAACGGCGCCACGGATGAAGAGTTGGCGGACGCGTTCCGTGGAGCGGCGGCCGCTAAAGGCCCGAAAGGGAAATTTCCGGACGCCACGAGATTGATGCACACTGTCGGAGGATAAAGGCAATGGTTGAAAACATAAAGGGACGCATTGTGTCTGTGAATGTAAGCGACAAGAAGGGCATGCGGAAGAACCCGGTGGAGTCGATTGATATACAAGTCGGCCATGGAGTGGTCGGAGATGCGCATGCGGGACCTGACCCGGTTCGGCAGATCAGCCTGCTTGCGAATGAAAGCATAGAGAAAATACGGGCGAAAGGCCTGGATGTCCACCCCGGCGATTTCGCCGAGAATATAACAACCGAGGGCATCGAGCTGCACACGCTGCCGGTAGGAACCCGGTTTCGCAGCGGCGATTTGGAGTTTGAGCTGACGCAGATCGGAAAAGAATGCATAACGCGATGCGCGATATACTATCAGGCCGGCGATTGCGTTATGCCTCGCGAGGGAATTTTCGTGCGCGCGCTGACTCCCGGCGCTTTGCGGCCCGGCGATGCGATCGAAATTGTTTCCTGAAAGTTGAAAAAGCAAACAAGGGCCAATTCACTTATTAGTCTGGGATTGCTTCGGCAAAAAACGCCTCGCAACGACGTATAATTGTGTTTCAAAAGTAACTAAAGCGCGTCATTGCGAGGAAGCCGTTTTGTGGCTGACAAAGCAAACCCGAACACAATGCTCAACACTATGTACTTGTTCTATGTTCAATTTCTTTTTTAGGCAACCTTGCATAGGAAATATCGGGTAGGGGCGCAGTATGCTGCGCCCGAAAATATTAAAAGTCCATTGAAAGTCTTACGCCGACTGTGCTTCTGAGAAGAGTGTTTTCTCGCGTCAGATTGATGTCGGGGCGGCCGAAGTAGTTGTTATACCACGTTTCGATTCTTGAAACGTCTGTCAGCCGGTATTTGAAGTTGTAGTTGAGATTATAAACGCGCCCTTGGTCCACCATATTAGCGACAGCGTCGTTCACCGCTCCGACGTTCGAGACCACATTCAGCCGCAACTCGCTGAAGTTGTAATTCATAGTGAATTCGCCTCTGTTGGACGTCCGCCAGAACATATTGAATTCCTGACTCCGCTGAAGGAATCTCAGCAATATTGAAAGATCGTCCGTGTCATACGTGGCGGAATTCGGATCGCAGTTTGCTACGCCGTTTCCGATAAACGCGTCGATCACCTGATTTTGATCGTTGGATACGTAAGTATAGTTGCCGTCAATGCATGTCGGCCCCAGTCCGCCGCTCGCGGTGGAATATTTCCATGAAAAAGAGTTCCTGTCGGTCGGATAGTATGAGATTTTATTCTCCCAATATTGAAGTTTGATTTTAGCGTCCTTGGGCCGATTGTTCAGGCGCGCAATCAGATTCAACTGGCCGATGGTTGTGTCCACTTTAGATGTATCGAAAAACATCGGTTCTGTTTCGCCGCCGATAGCGACTATGAAAGCGGTCTCGAGTTTCTTCTCCGGTTTTTTGTAGTTGCCCATCATTGCCCATAATTGAAGGCTTTGCAGCGAGATAGGAAGCATGGATATTCCGAAATTGCTCATGCTCATTCCGGGCAGACCGAGATAGCGGCTGTAAAATTTCGGGCCGATGCGAATGTATCCAAGCGGAAAAATTGTCAATGGGCCTTTGTTATAATCGAGAAGAACGAAAAATGCTTCATCCTGAAAGGTCAGTTCCGGTATTGGAAGCCAGGACTGGAAGATATCTTTTGGCTCGTATGTTGAGTCTCTCCATGAATAATTGCGTTGCGGCCTGTGATAAGTTGAGTGCGCGTATTCGCTTGTGAAATAAAGGCCTTTTGCAGGAAGCGGATATCTTATTGAAAGACTGCTCACGGAGTTTTTCTCGGCGGCAGTAACTTTGTCGGCGTCCTCCCATGTTTGAATGTGAGTGACGTAGCACAGCGATCTCGGCTCGTTGAATAAGTTGAATTGCAGAGAAGAAGCATTGATATAATTGTTCGAACTTATCCTGCCCAGGCTTGAAATGATCGTGTATTTGTTCAGAGACAGTTCAGTCCTGAAACCGGAATAGTCGACGCCGGATGTTGTAAGGGCTGTAAGCAGCGCTCCGAACGAAGTCGGGCCGCCCGAGATAGAGCGGAGTTTGAAGTTTTTTGGCGGCCCGTTGGAAGCTTTGAAATTCTGATATCGAAGAGCGCCGCCGGAAGTAAGCGTCATATCCTCGTATTTTCTCGGTTTGCTGTTCCACCACCACGATGTTCCGTACCCCAATCCGACGCCAGTGCTCGAATCTTTATAGTCAGTTGAATTGTATTCGACATATCCCGAGCCATTGACCTTAAAACGCTCGTTATCCTGTTCGAGTTGATCTATGTCGCGTTTATTCTGTTGTCCGAGCCGATCTATATTTCTCAGCTTTTTATCAAGATCGGTGATTTTAGCTGTTACGTTTTTGTTGATGTAATCCACAAGTGTTTTGAGAATCTCGATGTCTTTATCGGTAAGTTCGACTCTTTTTTCGAGCCCGGTCAGTTCCTTTGGAGGTTTGAGCGGCGTTGCTTTTTTATCTTTTGCTGGGGTTTTATCGGCTTCTTTGGCGGGCTTTGCATCTGCTTTTTTGTCCGCCGGAGTCGTCGAAGCTCCGGCTGCCGGCGCGCCAAGCAGTTTAGGTTTCGAATGACTCATAGGCGCTCGCCCGGCGGATATTCCTTCAAGCTGCATTTCGCCGGGTAGTCCGGTTTTTTGTCCGATAACGCTGATCGGAGCGCTGATCTTTTCGAGCTTTGCCGGCGTTGCCGCCGGAGCGGCAGAATCGGAATTAAGAGTGGCAGGTTCGTTCTGCGCCGCCGCCGGAGCAATGGCAGGGGCCAAAGTCCCGGAGCCGAATGAGCCGGTCCTGATGTATTGGTTATAGTTTGCGACGAGTTTTGCGATTATCAGCGAGAGTTCGTATCGGGTGACCGGTTTGTCGCCCTTGAAAAGGTTTTCATCATATCCGCCGAGCAGTCCGATATCGGAAAGGTATTTGACGGCTTTGTATGCCCAGTGGTCGGGCGGCACATCCGCGTATGCATCCGTGTCGTTGGGCGATATGGGTTTCACCGGCGAGATGGCGTCGATTTGGTTCAGAAAACTTGCGTCATCGACAATTTCGAGCGCAAACGGGTCGGCGCTTTCTTTTGCGTATGCGTAATTACCAAATAGCAAAGTTAATACAGCGACGAACAACACAATCGCCGCGGCTACGGTGAATTTGGTTTTCCAATTCCTCATTGTCAGCTAATGATACCGCCTATTGCCGATTGTGTATGATTTTACAATCTGTAAGCTCTCTTAGCAATTGTTTTATACTTAATATTTAGTAAATTATGAATACGCGTGTAAAATTGAAATCATATGAGATAGTCTGATTGTTCTGGTTAAAACATTTGATTCAGCGTTCGCGGACAATATAATGTCTTAAACTGAGAATGAGGTGTTTCATGAGAGTCCGCTTTTGCCTTGCGTTTATTCTGATGATCGTTCTAACAATCGTATTTTGCCGGCAGGATTTGCGGGCTGCGGAGCCGGCCGGGAAATACCGGGTCGCTGACCTGAGGGCTGAAACCAACGGCGCGGACTACCTTGTGATAGCTCCTGCCGCGTTTGAGGCCGCTTTGCAGCCTCTGCTCGACTATCGCGCCTCGGAAGGCTTCAGGGTCGCGTTCGTATCGTCTGAGGACGTCGTTAGCGAATATGAAATGTTTGCTTCCGGGTCGGAGCAGTTCAGGAATTTCGTTAGTTTCGCATACTATCACTGGGCGCGTCCGGCTCCAAAATATCTTGTAATCGCTGCCGATGCGCCTCCGCAGGGCGCAACTTCGACCGAGCCGCTTCAGATTCCGACCGGCTTGATGAACACAATTTACGAATATTCCGATACGCCGAAAGATAAATCCAAAAATGCCGACAAAAACGCGAAACGCCCGCAGGAACTTATCGCCACCGACGGCGTGTATGCCGACATGGACGGCGACGGTCTGCCGGACATCGCTGTCGGAAGGCTGCCCGCCGACAATGACGCGGAATTGTCGAGCATGATCAGGAAGATTCTCAGTTACGAAAAGAATCCGCCGTCCGGCCTCTGGAAACGCCGCATCACTCTGTTCGCGAGCGAAGGCAATTTCGGCTCCATCGACCAACTGCTCGAAAAAATGTTCAAGGCAATGGTCCGTAACAACATCAACCCGATGTACGACCTGAACATGACTTATGCTAACCCGTCCATGCCTTACTTTTTTGTGCCTGATAGATTCAACGAAAAAATTATCGAACGCCTGAATGAAGGTTCGCTGATCGCGAATTATGTGGGGCACGGACTCACTGATGTTCTGGACGATGTGCACTGGAACAATAAACGGTATCCGATCATGAGGTCGTCCGACGTGTCGAAGCTGGACATGGGCGGCCGCTCTCCGTTCCTGCTGATCATCGCCTGCCTGACCGGGAATTACGACGCTGTCGGCAGAGACAGCATCAGCGAGCTGATAATGAAGAACGAGAAGGGGCCGGTCGGCGTCATCTCCGCGTCGGTCGTCTCGCAGCCGACCTGCAACGGGATTATCTCGAAAGAATTCGCAGATGCCATATTCATGCATCGAACGCCCCGGATCGGCGACGCGTTCGACACATCGCGGCGCGGCATTTTTGACGGCAAAAAGGATGAGGACCGAAAGCTCATAGATAAATTCGCCAACACGCTTTATAAACGCCCGGAAGTTATTCGCCATAACCGCGAAGCGGTCTACATGTACAATCTGCTCGGCGACCCCGCGACACGCATCGCTTATGTCGCCGGTAATGTCGCTGTCAGCGCTCCTGAAATGTCCACAGCTGGCGAAACGGTTTCGATCTCAGGCAAAACCGAAGGCGTTTCAGACGGCGAAGCGATTGTCTCGCTCGATTGTTTTCCGACTAATGTCATTCATCCGATCAAACCGATCAAAAGCCTGGCCGGAGACGAGTTGTACAAAACCATCGAGCAGAATTATGCAAACGCCAACAACAAGACTGCCTGGACGGGGACGGCAAAGATATCAGGCGGAGAATTCAAAATTGACATTCCGATCCCGGCGTGGCTTCCGAAAATGATATATTATGTTAAGGTTTACGCCGTCGGAAACGGAAAAGATGCGGCGGGCTCGGCTGAAATGAAAATCAACGCCGGCGCCGAGGTTCCGGCGAAGTAGGGAACGAAATTCAAACGCTTTTCATAGGAGGATATGCAATATGGCGAAGATCAGCGGGTGTGTTGTTTTCTCCGCGGAAACAGCAAAAAACTGCGGCAAGGACGAACTCGGCCTGAAGATTACGAGTTGGATACAAGCCAATCCATTCGCGGTTCTGGAAGATAAGCACGTCGTTCAGAGCGACAATTTCATCAGCGTTCTGGTGTTTTTCTCAGGACCGGCCGGAGGAGTAAATCCGCTCGACAGATGAAGAAGATTCCGCTGCCCGACTATCATGTTCATACATCGGCCACCGAGGACGCGCGCGATTCGCTGAGTGATCTCGCTCAGGCGGCCGCCTCCCGCGGGCTGCGCGAAATCGCCGTCACAGACCATTACATTCTCGGCTACAAAAACTATAAGGTCACTAAGAAAATTCTGGAACGACACCGCCGGGACGCCGGAATAATCAGTGAGCGTTTCGGCGTTACCGTTCGCGTCGGCGCTGAAATTGATTATTTCGGAAAACGCATCCCGGAATTGGAAAAATTTATTGATTCGTTCGAGTTCGATATCATTCTCGGCTCCGCGCATTTTGTCGATGGTTGCGGAATAGCCTCAGATGAGGGCGCGCTCGAATTGTTCAGGCGTTACGATCCGCTGACGGCGTATCGCAAATCGCTGAATGCGCTCGAACTCGCCGCCGAATCAGGCTTGTTCGACGTAATGGCGCATCCTGATATTTTCCGGAAGTTTCACGATAACGAAGCCGCGCCGGTTCCGTTCGACTCCTATCGAAAGGAAGCTGAACGCGCGGCAAGGGCGATAAAACGCGCCGGCGCCGGTTTCGAGATCAACTGCCGCGGGTTCGCCCATTCGGCCGCGTCTCAGTATCCGGGCGCGGAATTCCTATCGGTGTTGAAAAAGGCGGGCATTGAAACGGTGACTATCGGTTCGGATGCGCATAAAACGGAGGATGTCGGCTCGAATCTGAACCGCGGATTCAAAGCGCTTCGCGAAGCGGGTTTTACTCATCTGACATTGTTTGAAAAGAGAAAAGCTACGCGCGTCCCGGTGTCGGAATTCTCGGCGCGGGGGATAAACAAATAATTCGTCATTGCGAGACGTTTTTTGCCGAAGCAACCCCGCGAAAGCGTCATTGCGGGAAGCGACCCAGCGGACGCGCCGAAGCAACCCCGAACTCAATTCCATTAGTTATCGATAAAACAATTATTCAGGCTTCTGCTTTGGAGGCTTTTTGTCTTTCGAGGGCGGCTCTGACGAGTTGTGCTGCTGATTGTCAATCAGCAAACCCTTCAATTCGTCCATGAACTCGTTTATGTCCTTGAATTCGCGATAGACGGAAGCGAAGCGCACGTATGCGACTTCGTCGAGGTCGGAAAGTTCCTTTATTACCGCTTCGCCGATGTCGCGCGTCGGGACTTCTTTCTTCTCACGGGTCAGCTTCTCTTCGATTCTATCTACAACCGCTTCTATCTGTTCGCTTGATATTGGGCGTTTCTCGCATGCCTTTTGAATGCCGGCGATGATCTTGCTGCGGTTGAACGCTTCGCGCCTGCCGTCTTTCTTTTCGACCCGGAGTTCGATTTCCTCTACGGTTTCATAGGAAGTGAAACGCGCGTTGCAGGCGAGGCACTGCCTGCGCCGCCGAACCGCGGCCCCGTCCTTGATCGTGCGCGAGTCAATGACTTTGTCGTCCTGATTTCCGCAGTAAGGGCATTTCATGTTTTTCGAAGCCTCTCCGGGACGCGGAAGGCGGCAGCGCCTTGCCGGATCACCAATTCTGCAGGTCGAGGTAGATCGGGAACTGTTCGCACAACTCTTCGACTTCGTTGCGGATTTTTATTCTCAGGTCCTGATTGCGCGGGCTCGTGAGGACTTGAATGATCCATTCGCCGATCTGTCTCATTTCCTCTTCCTTCATGCCGCGCGTCGTCACCGCCGGGGTTCCGAAGCGGACCGCGCTCGTTATCATCGGCGGCCGCGTGTCGTTCGGGATAGAATTCTTGTTCGCTATGATGCCGGCTTCCTCGAGCATATCCGCCGCGTCGCGACCGTTCAGACCTTTGTCCGAAAGGTCGACCAGCATCAGGTGGTTGTCCGTTCCGCCGGTGGTCAGCCTGAATCCGGCTTCCATAATAACTTCGGCGAGTATCGCCGCGTTGCGCACTATCTGTTTCTGGTATTCCTTGAAGCCGAACGTCTGCGCCTCGCGGAAACAGACGGCTTTCGCCGCAACCTGGTGCATCAGCGGGCCTGCCTGCGTTCCCGGGAAGACGGCCTTGTCTATCTTTGACGCCAGTTCGCTTTTGCACATGATTATTGCGCCACGCGGCCCCCGCAGCGTCTTGTGCGTCGTCGCGGTCACTATGTCCGCGACCGGCACCGGGTCCGGGTGCTCGCCGCCGGCGATGAGTCCGATGATGTGCGCTATGTCCGCCATCATCAACGCGCCGACTTCGTCCGCTATCTCCCTGAATTTTTCAAAATCGATTATTCTCGGGTATGCGCTCGCTCCGCAGACGATCAGCTTCGGCTTCACCCGCAACGCTATCTCGCGTATTTCGTCGTAATCCAGCCGCTCGTCTTTTTTGCTGACTCCGTATGAATGATAATCGTAAAATCTGCCCGAGAAGTTAAGGTTCTTTCCGTGCGTCAGGTGGCCGCCGTGCTCTGTTGACATTCCGAGAACGGTGTCGCCGAGTTCGAGCACCGCGTAGTATGCCGCCATGTTCGCCGACGCTCCGGTGTTCGGCTGAACGTTCACGTGCTGCGCCTTGAACAGCTTTTTCGCGCGGTCGCGGGCGAGGTTTTCTATCATGTCATAGTATGCGCAACCGTTGTAGTATCTCTCGTTTGGATAGCCTTCAGCGTATTTGTTCGTCATGATGCTGCCGATTGTCTGCAGAACCGCGCGGCTCGCATAGTTCTCGGACGGTATCATCACGAGCGTTTTTGTCTGCCTCTCGTATTCACCTTCGAGTATTTTCGCGACCTGCGGGTCGATCTGATGCAACTGCGTGTCTATGTAACTCATTATTTTGTCCCTTCCCGAAAATAGTTTTGCCGGACTGCAATAATGTTATGCTCCATGCCGGTAACCTGACCATTATAAGACGTTATAAGGCCCGTTATCAATACCCGTATTCAAATGTAGCCCCAACGAAATAATTATCTATGATATCCGGAACGTCAGGATAGAAAAACTTCTATCGATTCAGCGATCCTTCCGGCAGCGCCGGCAGGGCCGAATATCGGGGGCCTCTCTCCTGCGGGGCGGAACCCGCGCAGCCCTTCGCGAATCTCCGCCGCTCCGGCTCCTACAAGCAGGTTCCAGCCAGCCGCGACCGTTTCCGGCCATTCCGTTGTTTCTCGCAATGTCAGACACGGAACGCCCGCGAGATAGGCTTCCTTCTGCACTCCTCCCGAATCTGTCGCTATAATCTGCGCCCGCGACTCCAGCGCGAGCATGTCAACATACGAAAGCGGTTCGATCATTCGTATTGTGTCGGGAATCGCGATCCCTGATGCGACCGCTTTTTTCGTCCTCGGGTGAACCGGGAATATAACAGGCAGGCCGGCGCCGGAAAGTCCGTAGAAAATTGATCGAAGCCGTTCCGGCGAATCTGCGTTTTCAGCGCGGTGGACCGTCAGCAGGCAGTAGCCGCCGTCCGAGAGGCCAAGCGTTTCTGTTATCTTTGAATTCTGAAGCGCAAGAGGCTGGAAGCGATTGAAACTGTCAAGCATGACATCGCCTGAGAGGTGAACATTTTTTACTTTTCCTTCGCTCTCAAGGTTTCGCACAGCGGTTTCCGTCGGACAGAAGAATATTGAGGCGACGCTGTCCGCGACAACGCGGTTGATTTCCTCGGGCATTTTCAGGTCGCCGCAACGCATGCCAGCTTCGACGTGCGCGATCGGTATCCGCAGAGTCGCGGCGGCGATAGCTCCGGCGAGCGTCGAATTCGTGTCGCCGTAAATCAGCGCAAGGGCCGGTTTTTCCCGGGCCATCGCTTCCTCAAGCTTTTCGACCATGCGCTCGGTCTGTTTTCCGAGGTTCCCGCCGCCGATTCCGAGATGTATGTCCGGCTTCGGCAGGTTAAGTTCCTCGAAAAAAACGTCCGACATCATAGCGTCGTAGTGCTGGCCGGTATGGACAAGAAACTCCTGAAGCCGCCCGCGCTCGCGGATGGCGAGGCTCACAGCCCATGCCTTAATGAACTGCGGCCGCGCTCCGACTATGCTCATGATTTTCGGATTCATAGCGAATGACTCGAAGGGGCGCGTCATGCCGCGCCCGACAAAAATATTTTAAATCGAATAAAACATTTCTTAATAATTACTCATTTCCTGATAATATGTATTGCTCTTTCGTATGAACAAAATCGGGCGCCATGCACAAAACTCTTTCTTTTGTGCATGTGCCGTGCCTGTTGCTTTACCAGCTCATTATCTTTTTTCTTCTGATGCGTCTTTAGACGGCTTCAGCCCTTGAGATATCCTGCAAGGCAGTCCGCGACATGCTCGATCGCATCGGCGCCGATCTCCGGGTACTGCGGCAGCGCGAGAATGTCGCCGCAGATGCGTTCCGCGACCGGCAGGTCGCCTTCGCCGAGCTTGAGATACTCGAACACGTCCTGCAGATGGAGGGGCAGGGGATAGTAGATCATCGTGCCCACGCCTTGCTCGTTGAGCGCTTTCGACGCGTTGTCTCTGTCCGGAACCCGGATTTCATAGCTGTTGTATGTGTGGTGAAGACATCTTGGTTCCGAGGGGAGAACGACCGCGCCTTCAGGCCGCGCGCCGTCTTCCGGCAGTTCGGCCGACATAACGACCGGTATTTTCGCCGCCGTCAGCTTTTCGCGCAGAACCTTGTTGTATAGTTGCGCATTGGCTACGCGCATTTCGAGCCATTTCGGCATCAGCGGCAGTTTGAGTTTCAGCACCGCCGCCTGTATCGTGTCGAGCCGGCTGTTGTATCCGAATTCCGAATGGTAATACCGCTGCCTGCTGCCGTGAACGTGCAGCGCTTTCGCTTTTTCGAAAATATCCTCGCGGTTCGTCACTATCATGCCGCCGTCGCCGGAGCCGCCGAGGTTTTTGCTGGGATAGAACGAAAAACAGCCGACGTCGCCGACGCTGCCCGCCTGCGCGAACTCTTTCCCGTCTATGTCGACTGTCGCGCCCATCGCCTGCGCAGCGTCCTCTATGATGTCGAGTCCGTATTTCTCTTGCAGGTGCCTGAACGCCTGCATGTCGGCCATCAGCCCGTAAAGATGCACGGGCAGGATCGCCCGCACCCGGCCGCCGGTCGCCCGGTTGAAAATGCCTTTTTCGTTCTGGTCGCAATAGGCTTCTATGAACTGTTCGACGCCCTTCGGGTCGAGGTTGTAGCTCTCCGGCGAAATGTCGCAGAAAACCGGCCTCGCGCCGACTTCATAAATCGATTCCGCGGTCGCAAAAAACGTGAACGGCGTCGTGATGACTTCGTCGCCCTTGCCGATGTTGAGCGCGCGTAGCGCGATGACGAGCGCGTCTGTTCCGTTCGCTACGCCAAGAGCGTATTTCACTCCGCAGTACTCGCGCACGGCCGCCTCGAAATCCCTTACCGCTCCGCCGAGAACGAAATCGCAACGCTCGAAGACTCCGTTCATCTCTTTCATGATTTCCTCGTGCAGAGGGTTGTAACTGGCTTTCAAATCAATGAATGGGACTTTCATTTGTAGTCGAGTTTCTCCTTTTCGTTGACCGGGCGGACCGGTTTCGCGGGCGAGCCCATGACGAGCATTCCCTCGGGCGCATCCCTTGTCACGACCGACCCGGCGGCGACAAACGCCTCCCGGCCTATCGTCACGTTCGGCAGCAGAACCGCGCCGGCTCCGACCCGCGCCCCGCGCATTATCTTCGCGCCGCCTTTGTATTTAAACCGTTCCTCTGTCCGACCCATGTAATTATCGTTTGTCGTTATCACGCACGGCGCTATGAACGCGTCGGATTCGACCGTCGTCATCGCCGTGATATACGCTTTCGTCTGAATCTTCGTTCTGTCGCCTATTGTCACATTGTTCTCTATGACGACGTGGGCGCCCACTACACAGTTGTCGCCGATCGTCACTCGCTCCCGAATCAGAGCGCCGTCGCCCACGACTCCGTTGCGGCCGATCTTCGCGCCGCGGCAGATAACCGCCTGCGCTCCGATCCGCGTTCCCTCTCCTATTTCGAGAGGCGGCAGCGGACCGCCGCTTTTCGCCGTGCTGGCCGCGCCGAGTT
>Ga0172379_10007456_pt1 | contig 14213 bp, 8 predicted proteins | sample GrowelOW334metaG_FD_119756 | JGI IMG/M metagenome (GOLD analysis project Ga0172379, IMG submission 119756) | Groundwater microbial communities from an aquifer near a municipal landfill in Southern Ontario, Canada - Groundwater well OW334 metaG | ecosystem: Environmental > Aquatic > Deep... | reverse complement strand
TATATCTATCCGCAAGCGACAGTGGTTTCCGGTCCTGTGGACGGCATGGAATATCCGATGATGATCTTTGCCGAATCAGGTGATCCGATCACGAACGGACTCTATTATGTGATCGCGCACGAGCTTGGACACGAATGGTATCCGATGATGGTCGGAAGCAACGAGACGAACTATCCGTTCATGGATGAAGGTTTTGACACCTACATTACCGCCACTGCAGTGGAAAACCGGTACGGGAACAACGGATTGCTGCATAAAGACTTTCTGAAGAAATATTCCTGGATGCATCTGCCGAAAACAAACACCCGTCTGTTCGAACAGCGCATGTATTTGATGGATGCACGAGCAGGCAACGAAGCGACTATCATGGCGCATCCGTATCTAATCCCGACTTCTCAATATGGCACAATGGCGTATCAAAAACCGGGAACAGTGCTGGCCATGCTCGAGGACATGATCGGGAAAGAGAGCTTTTCGAAGGGGATGAAGGAGTATTATTCCCGCTGGCTGTTCAAGCATCCGTATCCAAACGATTTTTTTCACACAATGGAAGATGCCGCAGGACGAAACCTGGACTGGTTCTGGAATCAGTGGTTCAGTCAAACCTGGAAACTCGATTTGAGTGTCGCGGATGTGACCAATGAAAAAAAGGAACATTACTTTCGTTCTACCATTGTACTGGAAAGTGAAGAACAAGCAGTAATGCCTGCAACGCTGCGGCTGACCCTTGATGATGGCTCGGTACGGGACATTCGTTTTTCCGAACAGGTGTGGAGCACTGGGCGCCGCGCAGAGATCGTTGCCGATTCTCTTTCTGCGGCAGTTTCAAACGTCGTTATCGATCCAGAAATGAAACTGCCCGATGTGGACCGGCTGAACAATTCGTGGTCCTTGCCGCCGGTGGTGTTCGATTACGGATTTAACATCGCCAACCTTCTCACCTATCCGCTTGATGCATACAGGATCAACGCTGCCCCCGCGGTCAGTTTTAATCTGCGGGACGGATTCGAACTGGGCACGACGTTGAACGGCAGCTACATGGCAACCGATCATAATCTTTCCGTCCATACACAATTCGGAACACGGAGCGGCATCCCCGATTATGATCTTGAATATTCCACTCCCATCAGAATGTGGGATCCGCAATTGACCACATCTGCTCGCGTATTCCGGCTGGATGGATTCAGCGGCTGGCAATGGAACTTTGAAAAGATATTTGAAATGAGGAAAAGTCTCGCCCGCAATTTCCGGCGGTCATTCGTCGTCAACACCAGCTTCCTCTCCATCCGCGTGAACGACGACCGCTATCTGGATAATCCGGCGGAATGGGACAGAACTGTCCGTCTTGATGCAGGATTCATCAGCGTGAAATATTTCGAAAACTTTGCCCGGGGAAAATTCTTCCTCCGTGTAGAAGATGAGTTCGGCGCTCCAACGTCATCGTTCAGCTATTCCAAACTTACAGCGGAGACAAAGTTTGATCATCCCTTTTTCTTTGGTACGAAAATGAATTGGCGATTGTTCGGCGGAAGCTCGGCCGGTACTGTTCCTGTACAGACTGCGCATTCGCTGACGCAGGCAACTCCGCTGGAGCGGTTCGACAGCTGGTTCTATCGCACACCCGTTCTTGGCCGATCGACACGCGAACATTTCACAAAAACCGGTGGCGGCAATCTCTTCTTGCAGCGCGACACAATTGCCCTGAATGTGGCAGCGTTAAACTTTTCCGTAACGAAAGGTCCTCTGGTTTTTTTTGCTGACGCCGGCACCGTGTGGGATTCATCCAGCACCCGGTTCAAACAATTCTTTTATGATGCGGGCGTTGGGCTTCAATTCAATTTGGGTGGATTATCACTCCCCAATTTCAGTTCCGGACCGATCGGTTTTGGAGTCTTCTTCCCGATCTATATCAAAGACCCCGCACGGCCGAAGGATAAAGAGATCGATTATCGTTGGAGAATTGTCTTTGGCGTGCGGTTGTAGTAGTGTACGATTCATTTTGTTGTGTGGAACCCCGATGTCAAAATCGGGGTTTTCTGTCTTACCAGTTTTATCCATGCAAATTTTCAATGAAATTCATACAATATCTCTTCATCATCATCGTCTGGTAATGTGAGCACAACTGATAACAATACGGAACATCCAGTGGTCGAAGCGGTTGCATTACAACATCAGCCTCATGCCCGGAAGGCAGCAGAACAGACTTTCCGGACGGAACAGAAGCGTTTATTCGACTTCATCCGCCGCCGTGTGCGCACTCATGAGGACGCCGAAGACATTATGGAAGATGTTTTCTATCAGATGCTTTCCAGCTACAGTGTAACGGAACCAATTGAAAAAATGACCTCCTGGCTCTTCACAGTTGCCCGGAACAAAGTGATCGACTGGTACCGAAAGAAACGTCCCGAATCACTTCCACGGGATTATAATGATCCGTCACTGCCGCTGAATCTGGAAGATATTCTCTACGATCCGACGCAAAATCCCGATCAGGTGTATGCACGGTCGCTGGTATGGACGGAGCTGGCGGAAGCGCTGGATGAATTGCCGGAAGAGCAGAAACAGGTGTTTGTGATGCATGAACTGGAGGGAAAGAGTTTTAAGGAGATCGCGGAGATCACCGGAGAACCGCAAAACACTCTCCTTTCCAGGAAACGATACGCTGTGCTCTACTTGCGGGAACAACTGCAGGAAATATATGATGAGTTTGAATTTAATGCATGATTTTTAAAGGTGTCATTACGAATCCCGCGTGAACGGGATGAAACAATCCTCGAATCAATAAAGAGATTGCTTCGTCGTCCTAAAAAGAAGGACTCCTCGCAATGACAGATCAACAAGAATTATTTCTTAGGAGAGACAACAATGAAATACTGGTGGATTGGAAAAATCGCAAAGCTTATCCTCTTCGTTACTGCAGTGGTGGCGTTGTTCGGATTTGCCGTAATGGAATTGTGGAACTGGCTGATCCCGGATATATTCCAGGGTCCGACGGTTACCTACTGGCAGGCAATGGGATTGTTGCTGCTGTCACACATCCTCGTCCGCGGTTGGCACGGCGGCGGTATGAGCTGGAAGTCACACCGCTGGAAACATAAAATGGAAGAAAAGCTTGCCGCGATGACTCCTGAAGAACGGGAACAATTTAAAGCGGAATGGAAACGACGCTGCGGTTATTATCCCGGCGAAGAAAAGAAAGAAGCGTAAATATTCAAAAAGTCATGCTGAGCAAGTTGTCGCCGACTGGTAAAAATCCTTCGACTCGCCAAACATGAAATGAGAGGCTCGCTCAGGATGACTCTACGGCGACAACGCGTCGAAGGATAGCTAGACGACATCTCAAAAACACCCTTAAAGGTCATCGTCCCGAAGGGATCCCATTGGGACGAGGAACCCTCGCACTTTTATTTATGGGGTGACGAAGCGATCTGTGCGTCGGCATTTTTTTATTTTAACCCAGCGCTCAGATTGCTTCGGCAAAAAAACGCCTCGCAATGACGGTTTTGGGTTTTTGAGACCAATTTTAATAATTTTTTCAAACTATTTTTAATCCGGAGGTATTATGAATGTTGGAATTTTCGGAACCGGCGGCGTTGCGCGCGCCATCGCAGCAAAACTAATTTCCCTGGGACACGCTGTTACGCTCGGAACGCGGAATGTTGAGGAAACACGGAACAGAACTACGAAAGATGCAATGGGTAATCCTTCCTTTCAGGAATGGCACTTGCAGCACAGCACCATCTCATTGGTCACGTATGCAGAAGCTGCCGCGTTCGGCGAATTGCTGGTGAATGCTACGAGTGGAATGGGATCGTTGGCAGCTCTTGCAGCTGCGGGAGAACACAATCTGAATGGAAAAATTTTGATCGATATTTCCAATCCGTTGGATTTTTCCAAAGGATTCCCGCCGTCACTCAGCGTTTCCAATACCGATTCGCTTGGCGAACAGATTCAGCGTGCCTATCCGAACGTGAAAGTGGTGAAAGCGTTCAATACGCTCTCCAATCCGTTGATGGTAAATCCTTCCCTTGTGAACAACGGCGACCATTCGCTGCCGATCTGCGGAAACGATGCCGAAGCGAAAAAGAAGGTGGTGCAATTGCTGAACACATTCGGTTGGAAGAACGAGAACATTATTGATCTCGGAGATATTACGAATTCTCGGGGAACAGAAGCGTTTCTGCTGTTATGGATTCGTTTTTTCGGCGCATTTCAATCGCCGATGTTTCAGATGAAGATCGTCAAGTGATCAATCGATAACTGAGAAAGTATTACCGTGTCCCAATCATCAACAACACAACATCACACTCGTATGAATGAATTGACGATGTACCTCATCTGGATCAGCATTATGGTGGCAGTGCTGAGCATCGGTTACTTTTATATGGCGTGGCGGCTCATTATGCCGTTTCATTTGGCTGCGTCCCACAAATACATCGCCTGGACTGTCCTTACACTGATGTATCTGATCCCGTTCAGTTCGTTCTTCATGGTCCGTTTTGCCGAAAAATACAGCGGACTCTATTCATGGATAGGATACGTTTCGCTCGGTTTCCTCTCCTTCGTATTTGTCGCGTTGTTCCTCCGCGATATGGCGTGGGTTCTTGGCTTCGGTGGACAGAAACTCTTTTCATTGTTTTCAGCTTCTGTTCAGCCATTCGATGCGGCAAAGAGGGAGTTTCTGCTTCAGACAACGAATCTGGGAATCTTGGGAGTTGCAGGCACGCTGACGGCGTACGGAGTCTATGAAGCGCGAAAAAAACCGGGGATCGTCAATGTCGATATTCCGATCGCAACCTTGCCGAAGGAATTTGACGGATTCCGTATTGTCCAGATAAGCGATATCCATGCAGGACTGACCATCAAACGGGATTTCATCGAAGTGATCGCTGAGGAAGTGAAGAACTTGTCCCCCGATCTGATCGCGTTCACCGGCGATATGGCGGACGGATCCGTTCCGCATTTGAAAAACGATCTTGAGCCACTCGCAAACTTATATGCTCCTCACGGAAAATTCTTCGTCACAGGAAATCACGAATATTACTCCGGTGCGGATCAATGGGTGGCGCATGCAAGAGACATGGGGTACGATGTGCTGATGAACGAACACCGATACATTACAAAGAATGGCGCGTCGTTTGTACTTGCCGGTGTCACGGATTACAGCGGCGGCGGATTCTCTCCGGCGCACAAATCCGATCCCGCAAAAGCATTGGAAGGAGCTCGAACTGACACCGCGCGGGTGCTGCTCGCACATCAGCCGCGGACGCTGTTTCATGTGAATGATCTGAACCTGGATCTGGTGTTGATGGGACACACCCATGGAGGACAATTCTTCCCGTGGAATCTTGTCGCCACAATCGGTCAGCCCTTCATTAAAGGATTGAATAAGTACGGAGAAAAAACCTGGGCATATGTCAGCAAAGGGACTGGATACTGGGGTCCACCGGTCCGCGTGGGTGCACGATCGGAAATTACAGTGCTTACACTGCGAAAAGCATAACCACGGAGACACAGGGACACAGGGACACAGAAAAAAAGTAAAATAAAAAAACCGCGAGCTATCGCGGTTTTTTGTTATCTGGGAAAGAGATTATTTTTTTCATAGCGTTGTTTCACAGCGGGGATCAGATATTCCTCAAACGAACGTTTAAAGTCATATTCCGCTTTCCATCCCCACTCCTTTTGAGCAAGACTGTCATCAACATCCGCCGGCCAGCTGTCCACAATCTTCTGACGGAGTGAATCCGGTTTGAAATTCACTTGCGCTGCAGGGAATGCCTTTTTAATCACATCATAAAATTGTTTTGCCGATACAGAAAAGGCGCCGATATTATAGACAACCTGCGTTAATTGCTTCGCCGGTGTTGCCTCCAGTTTTAACAACGCGTTGATCGCATCGGGCATCACCATAAACGGCAGTGTGGCACTTTCCGGAACGAAGCAATCATAGACCTTTCCCTGTGCAGCAAAGTGCATCATTTCGGGACCATAATCGCTCGTACCGCCGGTGGGCAATGTCACCGCACTGATGAGTCCCGGAAAACGGATCGCGCGGAAATCGACATGTGCTGCAGTCGGCTGTGGATCAATCTGGCGGTAGTACCAGTTGTAATAGCGTCCCAGGTCTTCACAATATTTTTTATTGATACCGTACATCGTGCGGGCATCCAGCCACTCCGTCTCCTTCACTTTTCCCGCTTTCATCTTTGTGGGTACATCCGGCAGGCCGTACGCTGCAATGGAACTTGGAAAGAGGAATTTCACATTTTCTCCTGTCGCCCGTGCTTGCCGTGCGGCAAGCTCCAGCAATCCGAGTGTTCCATCAACATTTACACGATGTCCAAGCACAGGTTCTCTCTCTGCTTTCGTGGAAAGAATCGCCGCAAGATGATAAATAGTTCCAAAATCATAAAATGCGGCGAGCCGGTCCAGCAGTGATGCATCCATGATGTCCCCCACAATAACTTCATGGCATAATGTTTTCAATGTTTTACTGAGTGGATGAACGTCGATGGCGACGATCTTAATATCAGGATCTTGTTCCGTGAGCCGGGTAACCAGCCCGTGGCCGATCTCGCCGTTTGCGCCGGTGATGAGCACAGCTTTCGTTGACATACAATTCCTTTCTTGAATTATGCTGAAGAATATAGCAATAATTTGGGACGGGTTGCAGGAGAAAATTCATGGTATCTGCAAGAATGAAAAACCATAGGTACCGTACAATCGGCGGCGCTCTGTTCAGAATGAACCGTAACTGTATACCACGCAGCGCATACTTGACAATAAGCAACAAGGAGAGTAAGTTACACGGAACAATGCATGAGCGTATGATTTCTTCCGTATTTATATCGGTTGAGCGTCGGTCCTTCCTCCTCCTTCTCGTGTCTATTGCTCTGTCCGTTATTTCCTTCACAATCGCCCATTCACAAGAAAACGATTTGCGATTCGACCGTCTCTCGCTGCAGGACGGACTTTCACAAAGCACGATCAATTGCATCCTGCAGGATAAAAAAGGATTCCTGTGGTTTGGAACACAAGACGGATTGAATAAGTATGACGGATATACGTTCACGGTCTTTAAGCATGATCCAAAGGACAGCAATTCCCTTTCCGATAATTTTATTTGGTCCATCGCTGAAGATCACAGCGGTAAGATCTGGATCGGAACAAGCGGCTCGGGATTGAACTGCTTCGATCCTGAGACTGAACAATTTACGCGCTATGTATCACATCCTTCCGCCAGGAATGGGATCAGCAGTAATGAGATTCTTTCTCTTCTGGAAGACCGAAACGGAGCATTATGGATTGGGACCCGCGGTGGTGGATTGAACAGGCTCGATCAGCAGCGCCAAACATTCACGGTATTCAAACACCAGCCTGACGTCCGTTCCAGTCTTAGTGACAATACGGTGTATTGCATTAACGAGGATTCTTCGGGTACGATCTGGATCGGAACACGTGAGGGGTTGAACCGGTGGAACGATCAGGAAAAGAAATTTACCCGGTATATTCATGATCCCAACAACCCGGCCAGCATTGGCGATAATATGATTCGAGCATTATTTGTGGATAAGTTCAACACCGTGTGGATCGGAACGGATAATGGCGGACTGAATCGTTTTCAGGAAAGCACTCGCACCTTTACGCAGTATAAAAACAATCCGGCTGATAGCCGAAGTATTTCCAAAAATTCCATTTTGTCGATCTCTGACGCCGAAGATGGTGCATTATGGATCGGAACACTCGGCGGAGGCCTGGATCGGTTTGACGGTGAACGGTTCTATCATAATGTCAATAATACTCAAAATCAGAAGAGTATTGGCAGCAACAGGGTGTATTCGTTGTTCACTGACCGGACACATATTTTGTGGGTCGGCACCGGTGGAAGCGGCATCAGCAAGTATAATCCAACAACAAAAAAATTCTCCCACTATTCCAGCACGCCGGGAAACAACCGAAGTATGAGCCACAACAGTATTTGGAATTTCTGCGAAGAGAAAGGGAGTAACGGTAATTCCATTTGGATCGCAACACTGGGAGGCGGTATCAATAAGTTTGACAGGGTATCCGGAACATTTCGCGCGTACACTGCACAACCGAAAGCAACGAATACACTGAATGACAACGATATCTGGTGTCTCCATCAGGATGATAACGGCATTCTCTGGATCGGTACGTACGGCGGCGGATTGAATTCCTTCAATCCATCCACCAACACGTACGAACATTTTATGATGGATGAAAAAGATACAAACAGTATCTCCGGTAATGATATTATCACTATGGTGGAATATCCTGCGGGCACGATGTGGATCGGAACAAACAACGGTATCAGTGTGCTTCTGAAAAAGCAAAAAAAATTCATCCGCATACAGAGTCATCCGGAGAATCCTTCGAGTTTAAGCCACAATGCCATTCGGGCAATGATGGTCGATCATCTCGGCGCTCTTTGGATCGGCACGGACTGGGGTCTTAATGTTCTTTCCGCCGATCAGGTGGCATCACCGCGCAGTACCGTTCATTTCACGCACTAGGGATCTGATCAGAATAACAGCAACAGTCTGAGCGACAATCGTATTCGGCACCTGTTCGAGGATTCGACGGGAACGGTGTGGATCGGCACGCGCGGCGGATTGAACGCCTTCGACCGCCAGTCAGAACTGTTTTCGAGATATACTGACCGGGATGGTCTGCCGAACAACGTCATCTACGGCATCGTCAGCGATAATGCGGGATATTTATGGATAAGTACGAATTTGGGATTGTCTAAATTTGACCGTTCGAGCAATACCTTCCGCAATTATGATGTCAGTGATGGATTGCAAAGCAACGAGTTTAATCAGGGCGCTTGCCTCAAAATTTCTACCGGCGAATTATATTTTGGCGGCACGAATGGATTCAATTGTTTTTATCCAGACAGGATCATGGACAATCCTCATATTCCCGCAGTTGTGTTGACGGATTTTAAAGTCTTCGATAAACGGAAAAAGTTGGACACTTCCATCTCCAGCATCAAAGAGATCGTGCTGCAGTATAACGACGAATTCTTTTCCTTCGAATTTTCCGCATTGGATTTTTCCCACCCGGAAAAGAATCAATACGCCTACCAATTGGTCGGATTCGACAAAGAGTGGATCTATTCCGGCACTCGCCGGTACGCTAGTTATACGAATCTGAACGGCGGAAACTACACTTTCCGTGTTAAGGCTGCTAATAATGACGGAGCGTGGAATGAACAGGGCGCGTCTGTCAATATTACGATCATTTCTCCTTTGTGGAAATCCTGGTGGGCATATTTTATCTATTTTCTATCCGGTACTGCTATGCTCTTTGCGCTGATACGCTGGAGAACTCAAAAACATATCGTACAACTGGAGGCTAGGGAAAAAGAGTTGGACCATGACCGGTTATTGCTGAAACATCTTCAGGCCGAGCAAACACTCCGTCAATCAGAAGCAAAATATCAAGAGATCTTCGATGAATCGGAGGATGTCATCTTCATCACCACCCCGGATGGAAAATTCGTGGATATCAACCCCGCCGGCGTAAAGTTGTTCGGGTATTCAACAAAAGAAGAAATGATTGACACCGTCTCATCACATGATCTGTTCCTTAATGACATCGACCGTATTGTATTCCGAAAAGAGCTCGAGGCAAAAGGATTTGTGAAGAACAAAGAACTCGCGCTGAAACGGAAAGACGGCAGGCACATTATTGTCATGGAAACATCTACCGTCGTGCGGGATGAGCATGGTGCCGTGCAATACTACCGGGGAATCATCCGTGATATAACCGATCAAAAAATGTTAGAACAGCAGCTCATACAGGTCCAAAAATTAGACAGCCTCGGACGGCTTGCCGGAGGCGTGGCACATGATTTCAACAATGTGCTGACCATGATCACCAGCGCGGCACAAATGATGCAACCGCTGACAGCGCAGGACGAAAAATTATCCCGCTACACAAAGATGATCGTTGAAGCATCCATGCGCGGAGCGTCGATATCAAAACAATTATTGCTGTTTGCCCGCTCTGAAAAACTCGAGTTGAAACCCGTTTCCCTTTCCCATATCGTTCATGAAGTAAAACAGTTGTTGGAGCACACCTTACCCAAATCCATCTCGGTAACAACGGAAGCGACCGCTGATGAAGCGTTGATTATGGGTGAAAGCGCCCATCTGCACCAAGTGTTGGTGAATCTTTCGATTAACGCAAAAGATGCGATGCCGAACGGCGGCGTCATCACCATTCGCATTGACACCGTCGGAAAGGAACGCATTCGTAATAAATATCCTTCTGTCGCCGATGAACGGTTTGTTGCACTCAGTATTCGCGACAACGGTATCGGCATCAAACGGGAAATGCAGCAGAAAATCTTCGAACCGTTTTTCTCCACCAAAGAACGGGGTAAAGGTGCAGGACTGGGATTATCGATTGTGCACGGTATTGTTCAGAGCCATCGCGGCTTTATCGAAGTGGAAAGTGAAGAAGGAAAAGGGACAGTGTTCACTATCTACTTCCCTGCCATATCATCCCGCGCACATTTCCAGGAAACGCATCATGACGGCACGGCGCCCAAAGGAGAAGAAACTGTTTTAGTGGTGGATGATGAAGCCATTATCAGAGAACTACTTGCAGAAATACTGACGGAACATGGCTATACCGTCCTCGCCGCATCCAACGGAGCGGAAGCACTCGCGACCTACAAGGCGCAGGGGGGAAATATTGCACTGGTGATATCCGATCTTGGTATGCCGACCATGGGAGGCAATGAGCTCTTTTTACATCTCAAAAAACTCAATCAGGATATTAAATTGATCCTCGCTTCCGGATACCTGGAGCATTCATCAAAAACGGAAATGCAGGAAAGCGGCATCAAACGGATTATTGCAAAGCCTTTTAATATTGATGAAGTCCTCATGACAATCCGCGAAGTGCTGGACGAGCGGTAACAACAACTGATACTTGCGTTTCTCATTCCTTTTCCACCACCCGATCTGCACCAAACTCTTTCCATGCGTCTGCAGTAACAATTTCCTATTTTAGCGCATACTATTCACGGAGACATTCATGCGTTTGTTTATTCTCTTTCTTCTGGCCTCATGTTCTGTATACAGCCAACTCAATCCGTCAAATCTGGTGAATCCATTTATTGGCACCGACGCGCACGGTCATACGTTCCCCGGTGCAACAGCGCCATTCGGTATGGTACAGCTCAGTCCGGACACACGCACAGAAGGATGGGACGCATGCAGCGGATATCATTATTCGGATTCCCGAATTCTCGGTTTTTCCCATACACATTTGAGCGGCACCGGCGTGCCGGATTATGGCGATATTCTATTCATGCCGATGGTGCGGCAGATAAGTCTCGATCCCCTTCGCTACCGTTCGTCATTTTCACATGAACAGGAATCTGCATCTGCCGGATCATATCACGTGCTGTTGTCAGACGATTCAATCGCCGTTGACCTTACCGCAACAACTCGAGTCGGTATTCACCGGTACCGTTTCCCGAAAACAGATTCCGCATCAGTCATCATCGATCTTCATCACGGACTCGGTCCGGATGTAGTTATTGAATCATGGATGCAGAAGAATGGTAACACCGAAATTACCGGCTTCCGCCGATCCGCCGGCTGGGCGCGGGATCAACATCTCTATTTTGTTGCACAGTTTTCCCTTCCGATACGAAATTGTTCCATTACTAATGACAATTCCTTCGCATGGAACAGCGATAGTACGCTCGGAATAAATTGTAAAGCTGCACTCGTCTTCAACACACAGACACATCAGGAACTGATCGTCAAAGTGGCGCTGTCATCTGTGAGCATTGATGGTGCATGGAAAAATCTTCTCGCCGAAGCCCCGGGGTGGGATTTTGATATGCTGGCGGAGCAAGCCAAGAGAGCATGGGACAATGCGCTAGGTGTTATTGAAGTACACGGTGGATCCGAAGCAGAGCGCAGAACATTTTATACCGCACTCTATCATAGCATGGTCGCACCAAACACCTATTCCGATGTCGACGGACGCTACCGGGGTATGGACGGAATTATTCATACCGCAAAAGACCGGATACAGTACACCGTCTTTTCTCTGTGGGATACATTCCGGGCACTGCATCCGCTGATGACGATCATCGATGAAAAACGAACCGCCGATTTTATCAACACATTCCTGGCGCAGTATGATGAAAGCGGATTGCTGCCGGTGTGGGAACTGAGTTCGAATGAAACATATTGCATGATCGGATATCACTCCGTCTCGGTCATTGCAGATGCAGTCGCCAAAAATATTCAGGGATTCGATAGGAAGCACGCGTTGCAGGCGATGGTCACGAGCGCCGAAAAGGATCATTTCGGACTTTCCTACTACCGCACGAACGGCTATGTTCCCGGCGAGAAGGAATCCGAATCCGTTTCGAAAACGCTGGAATATGCGTACGACGATTGGTGCATTGCCCGTACGGCAGAAAAACTCGGCGTGGAAGATCTGGCAAAGAAATTTTACCGCCGGTCGATGAGTTACAGGAATGTGTTCGATACTTCAGTCGGATTCATGCGGGGAAAGAAAAATAGCATGTGGAATGAACCATTCTCCCCTGCCGCCGTGTCACTGGATTTTACAGAAGCGAATTCCTGGCAATACAGCTTTTTTGTGCCGCACAACATCGATGGGATGATGGAACTGTACGGCGGACGGTCATTATTCGTCCGAAAACTGGATGATCTTTTTTCCGTTCCCAGCACGCTGGAAGGGCGTCAACAATCGGATATTACCGGACTCATCGGCCAATATGCCCATGGTAATGAACCAAGTCACCATATGGCCTATCTTTTTACCTATGCCGGCGCTCCGTGGAAAACTCAGGAACGGACACGACAGATTCTGCGGGAAATGTATTCAGACAGACCGGACGGACTTTCCGGAAATGAAGATTGCGGGCAAATGTCTGCGTGGTACGTAATGAGCGCGATGGGATTATATCAAGTGACTCCGGGTAATCCGGAATATGTTGTAACTTCGCCGCTGTTCGATTCGGTGATCGTCCATTTACAAAACAGCAGACAGTTCACTCTTGTGACCCGGCGACATTCTCCGTCAGATGTCTACATCCAATCCATCACTAAAGACAATAAAACATTGGATGAGCTTTTCATTTCACACAATGATATCCTTGCCGGCTCCTCTCTCGTAGTCAATCTTTCTTCTGTTCAATCCAAACGTTTTACAGCGCGGAAACAAACGACCGTACCGAAAACAATTCCCTTCACTGCTGTTCCATATTTCTCTTCTTCCGGAATTTCCTTCCGGGAAGCGAACATTGTTTCCATCTCCTCCCCGGAACGCGGCGCAAAAATATTTTACACGACCGACGGAACCGTACCAACACGAAGGTCGACACCGTATGAACGTCCGATTGTTATCACCAAAAACACCTCGTTTAGAGCAATTGCGGTCCGGAATGATATCAACAGCGCCGTTGCCGATGCTTCTTTCACTCAAACGACAACAGTCGGTTCAATAACTTTGGGAACACGGTACAGCGATCAATATACGGCAGGGGGAAATGACGCTCTTATCGACGGCCTATATGGTGTTGAAGATTTCCGTGTCGGCCACTGGCAGGGGTACGAAGGGAATGATCTTCTCGCAACTATTGATCTGGAAAAAATGAAAATGGTCGACCGTGTGAGCATCCGTTTTCTGCAGGATATCAACGCGTGGATATTTTTCCCGACAGAAATCATCATCGAGATCTCTTCCAACGGAGAAATGTATGAGAAGATCTTCATGGGAACGACCGGAACTCCGCCTGATCTGTCCGGAGCGATGATCAGGAGTGTAGAACAGAGTGTGAAGAAACAGATTCGTTATGTACGGATCCGTGCGAAAAATATCGGCGTGTGTCCTCCGTGGCACAAAGGAAGCGGCGGGAAAGCGTGGCTGTTTACGGATGAGATCACCATCCGTTGAAACTTCCGCACGGTAGTTATTTCAGATAATACTTCAGCGGGTTAGGAGTGACACTGCATTCTTCCGCAAGTGACAGCGGTGCGATTTTCTTTTCGTTGCGCAACTGGTAGAGCCGCGGAACGATCTTATCCCGAATATCTACCGGCGTCAGTGGATTGATGTAGATGCCGGTCCCGCCTTCAAATCCCGCCGGCACGTTTATCCGCAGCCGCAGCAGGATATGCCACGGC
>Ga0172379_10007455_pt1 | contig 14216 bp, 13 predicted proteins | sample GrowelOW334metaG_FD_119756 | JGI IMG/M metagenome (GOLD analysis project Ga0172379, IMG submission 119756) | Groundwater microbial communities from an aquifer near a municipal landfill in Southern Ontario, Canada - Groundwater well OW334 metaG | ecosystem: Environmental > Aquatic > Deep... | reverse complement strand
TGGAAGCCGTCAAGAAGTGGCGGTTTGTTCCGGCCAAACGCGGCGAACAACCGGTCAGCGCATCGGTGACAGTGCCGGTCAGCTTTTCAATAGAAGGATAAAACCATCATGCAAGCAGAATATCTCTTAGACAATCTGAAATTCATCACCCAAGGCGGCGCGGTATCTGTTGCCGTAGCGGCAATGCTGTTAGCCATGTCCATCGGGAGTTGGACTTTGATGATTATAAAAGCGATGCAGGCACGACGATTGAGAAGCAGCAGTGCGCTTTTCTTGACGCGTTTTTGGCAGGACTCGTCCATGAGCGAAGGTTTGAAGACAACGGAAAACCCATTTGCGCGTCTTGCCATGCAAGGCATCAACGCTGCCGACCATCATAAGCGCTACACAGCGCAACTCTTGGCAAGGCGCATAGGGGCGACCGCCATGAATAGCGAGAATACCTCGCTCCAGGAGCATTCGCGGCACGATGAGTTTATTGCCCAAGCATTACGCCGCGTCATTGGTCAGGAAGCCATGCGGCTGGAAACAGGTCTCACCTTATTGGCATCGGTGGGCAGTATCGCCCCCTTCATCGGACTGTTCGGCACGGTATGGGGAATTTATCACGCGCTCGGCAGCATCGCCGTCGGCGGCCAAGCCACCGTAGACAAAGTGGCGGGCCCGGTCGGCGAAGCGTTGATCATGACCGCATTCGGTCTGGCAGTCGCCATCCCCGCCGTACTGGCCTACAACGCCTTGGTACGCGACAACCGCGTATTAATAGGCGAAATAGAATCTTTCGCCCACGATCTGCATACTTACCTGACCACTGGCATACCGTTGGCAACTATACAAACTACCGAAATAACAGCTGCCGAGGTTTTATCATGATGTCCTCAGGCGGATTCGGCGGCGATAACCACCATACCCAGCCTATGGCGGAAATCAACACGACTCCGATGGTAGACGTGATGCTGGTGCTGCTGGTCATTTTTATCATTACTGCACCGTTGCTGACCCACTCAGTCAAAATCGATCTGCCGCAGGCTGCAAGCCAGCCAGAGCAGGAAAAGCCGGACGCCGTCACCCTGTCGGTTAATGCGGAAGGCAAACTGTTTTGGAACGATGCGCCATTCGAAGAGGCGGAGCTTGCCGCACGGCTTGCGACGGAGGCGCAAAAAAAGCCGCAACCCGAATTGCATTTACGCGCCGATAAGAAAACAAACTATCAGCAATTAGCAATGGTTATGTCCGCTGCACAAATCGCAGGAATAGAAAAACTCGGATTTGTTACCGAACCGAATGCAAAAAAATAACAAAACCGGTTTACGTCGTAGAACGTAAGCCCCGAATATTCAGCCAGCCATCGCCTTTTGTGTGACCAGCCAGCCAACAACGAGCTAACCATTACAAGTAAGGTGACTTATGAATAATTACAAGAATCGATCGTTAAAATCAGCTTTAAAAAGAAACGCGGCAGTAAAATGGCATCTGAGAGCGCTATTACCGCTAGGCTTGGCCTTAAGCACAGCGGCCATGGCTGCCGATCCCGTTTCGAAAACACCCGCAACCGACGATAAACAACTGACCTTGCCTACCGTTAAAGTAAAGGCGACGCGCGAGAAAAACCCTAATATTACCAAAGGCTACCTGGCTAAAAGCAACTCAACGGCCGTCAAGACCGACACCGCTCTGATCGACCTGCCGCAGTCTCTCACCGTCATCACCCAGGATTTGATCAAGGATCAAAACATGCAGAGCATAGCCGATACGATCCGCTATGTGCCCGGTGTCGGCATCGCTCAAGGGGAAGGCAACCGGGATAACCCGATTTTTCGCGGCAACAGTTCGAACTCGGATATGTATGTCGACGGCATACGCGACGACGTGCAGTATTTTCGCGATCTTTACAATATCGAAAGAGTCGACGTGCTGAAAGGCCCGAACGCGATGATTTTCGGCCGCGGCGGTTCCGGCGGCTTGATTAACAGAGCTACGAAGCAGGCCAACTGGAGCAATGCGCGCGAAATGAATTTTCAGGTCGGTTCCTTTGATAAATACCGGCTCACCGGAGACTTCGATCAAGCCATTAACGACGATGTTGCCGTGCGCCTGACCAGCATGTGGGAGAATTCACGCAGCTACCGCGACGGCTTCGATGCCGGACGCTGGGGCGTTAATCCCACTTTATCCTGGCTCCCCAGCGACCAAACCAAAGTAACGCTGGGCTATGAGCATTATGACGATAGAAGAACCGCGGATCGGGGCATCTCCTCGTTCGGTGGGCGCCCGGTCAGCACCGATGTTTCCACTTTTTTCGGCGACCCGAACCGCAGCCCAACCTCGGCAACGGTTGATTCTTTCAATGCGGTACTCGACCACGACTTCGGCGGAGGCGTCGCAGTTCGCAACAGCAGCCGTTACGCCAGCTATGACAAGTTCTACCAGAACATATTTCCGGGCGCGGTTAATGCCGCCGGAACGCAGGTTGCGATCTCGGCCTACAATAACGTGACCCAGCGCGAGAATTTATTCAACCAAACCGACCTGACTTTTTCATTGGACACAGGGCCTTTTAAGCACAAGTTTCTGACCGGTGCCGAGTTTGGCCGCCAGGAAACCGATAACTTCCGTAATACCGGTTATTTTACCGCTGTGGGCGCTAACGCTACATCGGTCAATGTGCCCTTAGCGAATCCACGATATAACGGGCCCGTCGCCTTCCGTCAGAGCGCCACGGACGCCGATAATCACGGCGTTGCGACCATCGCGGCAGGCTATGTGCAGGATCAGATCGAGTTAACTCAACATTGGCAGGCCATTATGGGGGCGCGCTACGACCGCTTTGAAGTCGATTTTCTCAATAAACGCAATGGTCAAACCATTACCACGGCTGACAATCTCGTGTCACCACGCGGCGGTTTAATCTACAAACCGTTTGACAACTTCTCCCTGTATGCCAACTACAGCATCGCCTATGTGCCGAGGGCGGGCGACCAGCTGGCATCGCTTTCGCTGACTAATGCAGCGCTGAAACCGGAAGAATTCAGAAATTACGAAGTAGGAGGAAAATGGGATGTTCGCCCCGATCTGTCGGCAACGCTGGCCTTTTATCAGCTTGACCGCCTCAATGCCCTCGCCACCGACCCCAATAATCCGGCGCTGTCGTTTTTGGTCGACGGCCAGCGTACACGAGGTATAGAACTGGGACTGAGCGGCAACATTACCGATGCCTGGAAGGTCATTGGCGGCTATGCCTATCAGAACGGAGAAATCACCAAAAGTATTTCAAGCTCCGCATTGGCCGGCGCGACCCTGGCACAGGTACCGGAACACACCTTCTCGCTGTGGAACCGTTATGACATTACCCAGCAATGGGGCGTGGGCCTGGGTTCGGTATACCGCAGCAAGATGTTTGCGGCCACCGACAACCTGGTCACCCTGCCCGGCTTCCTGCGCTTCGATGCAGCGGTTTACTACAAACCCACTAAAAATATCCAACTGCAAGTCAATGTCGAAAACCTGTTCGACAAGGCGTATTACGCTTCGGCCAACAGCAACACCAATATCACGCCGGGTTCGCCGATCGCCGCCAACGCGGGAATCAGTGTAAAATTCTGAGACACTGTCTTCTCTGATCTGTACAAACCAGAGTGGAAAGCGAGCAGGATATAATATAATGATAAAACAAATTCCGCCCTTTTCTTGAGCTTGGCGGGTTGGCCGATAAAGCAGCTAACCCGCCAAGCATCTGTCTTTGTCGCATTACGGAGGCAATATAACTGATTTAGCGCGCATAGCCAGCCCAACACCGACCAACAGAACAGACGAGGAGAAATAATGGCACAAACACAAAGCCTGGAGACAATATTGAGCCGGAAAACCAAACGTATACCCTGGCTCAAATGGCTGCGCCGTATCCATGCCTGGGTTGGGCTGTGGGGCGCTGCACTGGGTCTGATGTTCGGCGCCAGCGGAATTCTGCTCAATCACCATAGAGTGATGAAAATTCCGGCTGCACATATGGAACAGTCGCAAGTCGAACTGGCATTGCCTACGCCGCTTCCAGTCGATGCAGCAGCCTTGGCGAAATGGCTGCAAGCCCAGTTAAGCATTGACCGGGAACCGAGCAAAATTTCTACTGAACCGGCAAAAACAGTAACCTGGGCTGGTCAAAACCTCCAGCAACCCAGCCAGTGGCGGGTGGATTTTCATAGCCCGCAGCATTCGGTTAACGCCGAATACTGGGTAGGTAATGCTTATGTTTCGATAAAGCATCAGGATGCCAATGTGTTCGCATTCATCACCCGATTGCATAAGGGCGTCGGCATGGGCACGGCCTGGGTGCTGCTGGCCGATACGCTGGCTGGCGGTTTGGTGTTTCTTTCCCTGACCGGCCTTTTGTTGTGGACCAAGCTGCACGGCTCACGCCTGGCTATGGCCGGATTGGGGCTGACCTCGCTTGGGCTGGCGGTGTTTATTGTATTGAACTCGCTATAACGGCATGCTGATAGAGTGTTGCACTTCGTGAGTATGAATCGATTGATCCGATGGCTTATCGCAGTATCGCGCCACCCTACCCTGCAAACACCACATCAAACCGCTTCATCAGTCCGGCTATATCTTTCCGGTAAAACTCCTGCACGGGCAGGCACAAATCGCCCGGCTTCAAGCCGCGTTCCTGCAGCGACTCCGCTTCGGCGTAGATGTCGTTAACATCATAGATTTCCAGCGCCTTAAAAATAGCCGCTGTGTCTTTTAGACCTAAGCTTTCAGGATGCTGGCCGTTTTTCAGATGAAACACGCCGTCATCCAGCAGCAAGATACTGACAGGCTGATCGAACGCCGCAGTGGTCAAGATAATGTCCAGCATTTCCTGAACCTGGGCTCCGCTGTGCGCAGGTTTGCGTAACACGAATAAATAACTTTTCATGCGCTCAGCCAAATACGATAAACCGGTCGGACTCAAGAGTAGCCTCGACCAGCTGCCCCAAACCGGAAATGCGAAAGCCTTCAGCCAGGTCATTATCGGATTTGCCCTGCCGCCTGGCTTCATCCGCGCATAACAATCCGCGCCTTTGCGCAGCGGAAATGCACACTACCAGATCGATCTGGTGCTGCTGCGCCAACTCGCTCCATTGTGCAGTAAACTGAAGCTCGTCATCGGGCGGCGTAGCGTATTTGAACGCATGGTAAATGCCGTCGTGATAAAAAAACACCCGGAACACTTCATGCCCCTGCGCCAACGCGGCCTTAATAAACCGGTACGCAGTATGCCCGGCATTGGACTGGTATGGGCTGCTATTAACTTGTATGGCAAATTTCATTTGATTTCATTGGTGCAAAGTCATCATCAACATCTAATGTTCATTATATTAGCAGAAGGCGAATGCAACTGAAAAAACCTCGCCTGTCTGCTATGATTGCCGCTCACTTTCACTAACTGATAAAAACATGGATCTTATATTAGCGCTTAAAGCCGTTATCCTGGGTGTCGTTGAAGGGCTGACCGAATTTCTGCCGGTTTCCAGCACCGGGCATTTAATTCTGGTCGGCGATTTGCTGAATTTCAACGATGACAAAGGCAAGTTGTTTGAAATCGTCATTCAGGTCGGCGCCATTCTGGCGGTGTGCTGGGAATATCGCGCCAAAATCGCTGCCGTCATCATGGGTTTGCCCAGCCAGAAATCAGCGCAAAAATTCGTGCTGAACCTGATGATTGCATTCGTGCCGCTGGCGAGCCTTGGCCTGCTGTTCGGCAAGCACATCAAAGCCGTGCTGTTTAAGCCTCTTCCGGTGGCCTTGGCGTTTATCGTCGGCGCTTTTGTAATTATCTGGGCGGAAAAGCGTGAGCATAAGATCCGCATCCACGAAGTCGAAGATTTAAGCCCGCTGGATGCGCTAAAACTCGGCGTCGCACAGGCTTTCGCCCTGATCCCCGGCACTTCCCGTTCCGGCGCAACCATTATCGGCGGCCTGTTATTCGGCCTATCGCGCAAGGCCGCGACCGAATTCTCGTTTTTCCTGGCGATCCCGACGCTGATTATCGCCAGCATTTACGACTTGTATAAACACCGTGATTTACTGGACATGGCAACCGATGCGCCCTATTTTGCCGCAGGACTGGCCGCAGCATTCATCAGCGCGCTGCTGGCGATCAAGGCCTTGTTGCGCTATATCAGCCGCCATGATTTCATTATTTTCGCCTGGTACCGCATCATCTTCGGCTTGATTGTTATCTCCACAGCCTACAGCGGTCTGGTGCAATGGACTGTCGATTAACGGCTTCTAAAACTTAACCCTTGCCTGATCTCACTGGATAAATAGTCGCGCCAACCGCAGCCGGTGCGACCTAAAAAATACTTTTACGGTTTATTCGATGCGCATCCAGCCGAGTTAGCTGCGCTTTCCAGCTCGGCTAATAGCGAATCTATCGTCGCCGGCTCTGTATGCGGAACATGACTATAGACACTTAATCCATCTTCCAGGGCCTGGGCCGCCTTGCTGACTTCGGCGAAACCAAAGGTTGCGCCCGAACCTATGAGTCCGTGGACTTTGCGATTCAGTTCATCAAAAGTTTGCTCGGCGGGCTGCAATCTGAGTTGCTGCCAATCGGCTTTAATCGCCGCTATTTTGTCCGGCAGCTTTTGTGCATAAGCCAGTTGCATGGCTTCAAGCTGTTGACTAAGCAGTTGCTCTTTATCGTTCATCACAGCCGTTCAAGATGGCTTGCACGTCATCTGCCAAGGTCATAGGATCGAACGGTTTGGGGATAACCCCCGCAGCACCCAAATCAAGGTAGTGCTGCACTTCGCCGGCTTGTACCTTGGCGGTCATAAATACGACCGGCGTTGCCGCACATTCAGGCAACCGGCGTAAAGCCTGATAAGTCTGGATGCCGTCCATGCCCGGCATCATCACGTCCAGCAAAATAATATCCGGCGCAAAACCGGCAACGGTTTGCAAGGCCTCCATGCCGGAGCCGCAAATCGTTACTTCAAAGCCGCCAACGGTTTCCAGGGCCATCTGGGCGATGACTTGAATATCATGTTCATCTTCCACATAAAGAATTTTTGTCATCAATTAAAACTCATCGCGATCATCAAATTTCAGGTTGTTGTGGCGCAGATTAAGCCCGACTGCTTATTTGCGCCTGCTTTTAAGTATGGATTCTATTTTATTCACCAGCTCTTCGTTGCTGGTCTTTGATTTTATGAAGTTGGCCAGAACGTGTTGACTATCCGCTGTTTCAATTTCACTGGCGGAAAAAATAACGACAGGAATGGCTTTGTCCCGATTCGCTAATAATGGCAACAAGGTCTCGCCCGAACCATCAGGCAAGTCCATGTCCAGAACAACCAACTCATAGTCTTGCTGTAATTTTTCCCTGGCTTCAGCCAGGTTTATTGCAACATCGATTTCCGCTGTATTTTGCAAAAGGGTGGCGACAATATCCACAATGTCAGGGTCATCTTCTACATGCAATATGCGAGTCCTACGGCCATTACGGCGCAATGCATGAGTTAAGGCCTGTCCAAGCCGGTCTTCGTCAATGGGTTTGCTCAACCAATCGACGATTGCCAAGGCCTCGCCGCTAAGCTCTTGCTTGATCTGGTCGGCAGATGCAGACACAACAATAACCGGTAAATATTTAAAACGCTCTTGTCTGCGCAGTTCCCGGAAAAAATCAATGCCGCTTTGTCCCGACAGCGTCATATCAAGCGTCATGGCATCATAAGACTTGCTGTTGAGCATGTGTGTTGCCTGTTCCGCCGTATAGGCAATATCAGCGGCATAGCCGCGTTCTGCCAGCAGCATCCTAAGCAGGGTAGCGATGTCCGGATCGTCCTCCAGAATTAACAGATGTTCTTTGCCGTGCTCACTGTCTAGTGTAGAGGACTGCGCTTTCTCATCACTGTACAGCGGCAACTCAATGAAGAAAGTGGTTTTTTTGCCAGGTTCGCTTTCATAATCGATGATACCGCCCAGTTTTTCAATAATGGCTTTAGAGATGCTTAGCCCCAGTCCGGAACCGCCTTTTTGCCGGGTATTCGCGCTATCCTCCTGGGTAAATTTTTTAAATATCCGGTCTCTGAATTCGTCCTTGATGCCGGCACCGTAATCCGTTACGCTCAGGCGCAAGCGCTGCCCTATGATTGATGTCGCAACTTCAACCTGCCCTCCCCGGTGCGAAAATTTTGCCGCGTTGGATAATAAATTGGTCAACACTTGGGTGAAACGATCACTATCGAGCAACACAACCGCTCTTGCCTGATCATGGGTAACAACAAATGTAACACCAAATTCATTGGCATAGGCTTGATTGATCTCAATACAATGTCTCACCAGCGGCACGATTTCTATGGGTTTTATATCAAACGCCATTTTGCCGTACTCAAATTTCTCAATATCCAGAATATCGTTAATCAGGCGCACCAAGCGCTTGCAATTATTGTTGGCTATGGTTAACAGTTTGATGCTTTTCTCTGGCAAATCGCCAGCGGCGCCGCCCAAAATCAGTCCTAATGCGCCTTGAATGGAAGTGAGCGGCGTGCGCAACTCATGGCTGACCGTGGAAACAAACTCATTCTTCATCCGCTCCATGGCTTTGCGTTCGGAAATGTCGCGCACCAGACAGGTAAACATGCGGGAACCGTCAACCGGCATTTCGCTGAATGTCAGCTCCAAAGAAAATGGAAAGCCGTCTTTACGTTCGGCATTTACTTCGCACCGGTAACCCGCATTGGCTGTCAGAACACGGTGCTCAGTATCATCAGGCAGTTGCGGCAGCAGCTGATTAAGGTGCTTGCCCACAAGCTCCTCAGCCGTATAATCGAACAATCGTTGAGCGGCGGGATTTAAAGAACGGATGCCGCCATCGCTATCCAGAATGATCAGTCCGTCTGCCATGGTGCAAACGATACTCTTCAGTTCTTGTGTTCGCGCCTGAATGGCCTCGGCCATCTGGTTAAACGCATTCGCTAACTGGTCGAATTCCCCCGAGCAAGGAAAGTGTATTCTTGTTGCATAGTTGCCCGCGCCCAATTGCTCAACACCCTGGCTGAGTGTGCGCAACGGACAAATGATACGTCGTACCAGAAAAAAACTGGTGATAAAGGATATAAGCCCCATTACGAATACAAATACCGCTTCGTTTCTATGGAATCCAACACGAGCCTGGTCATATTCTTTTTTCCGCTCCGTTACGAATCGTTTCTCCTCGCCACTCATGTCCGCCAGAATGGCGCGTATATGATCCGTTAAATCTTTGCTAGCTTTGATGGAATCCCTTTCGACCGCCGCCTTTAGGCCTTGTTCGTCTCTGATCGTAATAGACTGGGTTAAATAGCCCAACATGTTCCGCATAACCGGTTCAAATTCATTCAGGCTCTGTTGCCGGTCGGCGTTATTCTGCGTCATGTTGCGCATTTGCGCCAAGTCGGTGTCTACCTTCTTAAGACTCTGGACATAATGTTCACGAAAGCTTTTATCGCCGGTAATGACAAAATCGCGCTCACTGAGTTGTAAATCCAGCACATCGGAAAGCAGTACATCGATTTGATTGATAATCTGGTAACTATCCTCAATCCCTTTGTTTCCCAGCGCTTCGTTCTTTTGCTCCAGCATTTGGAACAGCGCAAAAAAAACAACCATAACCGGGATAATCAAGACAAATATGCAAATAATTTTCAGGCGTATGTTCATGAATAAATGGCGTGTTGTTAGTCGTACTGTTTTTAAGTATTCACCTTATCCGGGGAAAAAGCCAGAGAAGTTATTAATCCAATACCCCCCGTCCCCCATGCTTTTTGTTAGCTATTTTAAGCGCCTGCCTGATCCGGTTTAGGGCCTCAATACCTCATGCAGCGCTAAACCGGCAAACGTCGGCCAGGCAGCCAATGCGCGTTCCAGTTGCGGCAAGTGTGTTTCCATTTCATCCAGACGGCCATGAAAGCTGACGGCTTCACCCGAAACCGTAATTTCCTGAGTCAGGCCAAAGGCAATGCCGCCTGCATTAACTCCAGGCGTGGCAAGACGCAGCAGCACGGTAATCTCGCCCACACGGGTGACCCACAGCTCGCCGGTTTCGGCACGGTTGAACACTAACCGCGTTTCTTCAGCCACCGGGCCTGCTTCCAGAGCAATGCGAACCGGTTTGCGATGGCGAGCCCCCCAAGTCAGAAATGGCAGGGTTTGTTGTTGAATGCGCCAGGAATCGGTACGATAGTCCATGACTGTAACGCCATCCACCCAAGCAGCCATAGCTTCCAGCAACGGCTTGTCCCCTAGCGTTTCTTCTGCCCACCACACCGGTACGGCGGCTTCCAGCGCCATGGTTGAGGCTTTACGCAGAGCGGCCAGGGTGTCTATATAGGCTTGTTTCCAAACTTCCGGGGCTTGCGCGTAGCCGGGAGCCAGATAAGGTTCAATGTCATATTGTATGCCTTTGAGCCGGGCAGACTCCTCCTCATCGCGGTTATAAGCGGCATAAGCTTTGGCGCGTTTCAGCCAGGACTCCCGTTCAGAGGCCAGCACTGCCAGGGGATCACCTGCCACCCCCCATACGGCTATGCCCTGTTTTCCGGCATGTGTCACAAAGGTTCGCAAAGCCTGCGTGTCCAAGACGCTGGTCAAGTCAGCGGCAAGAGGAATGGTGATGTAAAGCGTAGTGATATTCAGATCGTGCAGTTGCTTCCATAGGGCTGGCTTGGCTTGTTGCCATGCTGACTCATGCCATAACCAGGTGGCTCGTCCGCGCTGAACTGCCGCCGGAGCGGTCAGTTGCATGCTGTTCACTGTTAGATTGGCCGGAGTTTGCGGACAAAGCACTGTCCAGCTATCCGATTTGTTTTGCAGATTCAGCATCGGCGCGAGATCAATGTGCTGGGTGCGCCACTCTTTACCGGCCTGCAACTCGGCTAAAGGCAAAGGGTCGCGATGGCCTGATCCAGCGGTGTAAGATGCGCTCCAGCTGAAACCGCCATCGCCCCTCAAAGAGAGACTTAGCCCCAGTCCGGGTTTGTGCGGCAACAGGTCTTGACCCACGCCCAGCACAAACCCGGCTTGTTGTCGGCCTGCCAGGCAGCGAAAAGTAAGGCCTGTTTCGTTTCGCTCCAGGCTTGCCCGCTCTTCCTGGCCGAAAGGCGTTATATCCAGATGGTCGCGCAAATCCAGGTATAAGGGCCAAGGCAGCGGCTTGAGCGGCGGGGTAGCACCACTGTCCAGAGAGACTTCTCCGGCAAAGCGCTTGCCGTTTTGCTTGCCCTGCAACACTACCGCCCGGCTTTTCCCGATTTGCGTAGCTTGGCCAGCGCTCAGCAAGGCAAACCACTGCACCGCATCGGCTGTTACGGGCAGAGCCGTTGCGACGCAGGATTCAGGTGGAGAATACTCCACCAAACGCAGGACTTTTGCCGCGCCATCCGCTGTGTTAAAGCGAAAATCGTCAGGCGTTGTGAGTTGTGGCTGATCGTCGCACAAGGCCAGCCACGCCGCTTGCAGTGGAGCGGCAAAACAAACCAGCACCAGCGCGAGCAACAATCTCATCATGGCGATTTTGCTTTGACCGTGTTCCACTTTGCGGTACGTTTCATGGCGCCCCAGGCGGATTTGCTTTTGAACAGCCAGCGCAGCATGCCTAGCAACCGCCAGTAACTGTTTAGCTGACGGTAGCCGAAATTTTCCGCTATCAGAACCAGGCACAATACGCATAAATCGCAGGGGCGGCGATAAATACGGTAGGACATTTCTTCCAGCAGCAAGGCCGAGCCGGACAACAAAAATCCCATGCCGAATACCAGGATAAGCATAGCAATGACGGCATGGTAATCCATCAGGCCCAAATAATATGCGGCAATCATCATAATCAATCCGGCTAACTCCAGTAACGGGCCGAGCATTTCGAAAAAAAACATAAACGGAAACGCCAGCCAGCCGGCTGCACTGCTGTTTTTAGCGAACATCATGCTTTTGTTAAGCCAAAGACTTTCCGCCAGGCCGCGTTGCCAGCGGATGCGTTGATTTTTCAGGGTGTTCAGGTCTTCCGGTGCTTCTGTCCAGCATATAGGATCCGGGATAAAATGTACCCGGTAAGGCCGCCGTTGTTTACTGAATATCCGGTGCATGCGCACCACCAGTTCCATGTCTTCGCCCATAGTGTCGCTGCGATAACCGCCTACGGCGACAACAGCTTCCTTGCGAAACAGCCCAAATGCGCCGGAAATAATCAATACTGCATTAAACGGCTGCCAGCCCATGCGGCCAAACAGGAAAGCGCGCAGGTATTCAACAATCTGAAACCGCGCCAGCCAGTTACGGGGTAAGGCTGTATCAATCAGGTGTCCATCCAGCACTTCACAACCGTTGACAATGCGCACAATTCCACCAACCGCCACTGTATCGGGATCTTCCAGAAATGGCCGGACGATACGGAATAAGCTGTCTCTGGGTAAAACAGAGTCGGCATCCATGCCGCAGAACAGGGGGTAGCGGGCGCAGTTAATGCCAGCGTTAAGGGCGTCTGCCTTGCCGCCGTTTTCTTTGTCCACCACCCTCAAATTATGATAGCGGGTGGAACGGTAAACAGTCTTAACCGGCTGGGTGGGAATTTGTATCCGGTAAGCTTCGGGGACGGGTTGCAGGGAGAATTCCTTGATCAGCACGTCCAGCGTGGCATCCTTGGAGCCGTCGTTGATAACGATGACTTCATATTCAGGATAACTCAGCTGCAGCAGTGAATGGACTGAACTTGCGATAGTGGCTTCTTCATTGTAAGCGGGAGCCAGCAAGGTGATAGGGGACTCAAAGCCGGTGTATAAAGAAACGCCTTCACCAATATTCTGATAAAGCATGTTGCGGGAAATAACGCTAAAAGCAACGAGGTTAAGCAATAAATAAATGATGGTCAGGCCGACAAAATAAAGCAGGAAAAACCACTCCGAAACAGTGACAAGATTAAGCAGCGTCATGCTGCCTCCCATTCAGCCATCACCTGCATCAGCATATCAGCAGCGTAGCGGTCCGTTTGCGCCTGATGGATGCGCATCATTTGGGCTTTGTCGCGGTGCAGCAACTCACCGATGGACTGAGCCGCGCGGTAACGCACCCACCATTGCTGATCCGATAGCAGCGGCTGCAAACTGGCGACATCGCTACCGTCCCCCAGACGGCATAAAGCATTAGCCGCTTCCACCCGCACCTCCCAATGGGCGTCACTCAAGCAGTTACGAACCAGAGACAACACCTTTGGGCTGCGTGCGGCTTTCAGGCAGGCGCAAAGCAGTTCATAGTTTTGCTCCGTAAACATATAGCGTTGCAACACGATATTGGTGGTGCTGACATCGGCAAAAGGCAGGTAACGCACTAAGGCAGTCACTTGCTCCTGGGAGGTATTGAGAATGGCATCCAGCAATGGCGGCGACACCATCACCGGCCCCGCTTCCAGCAGCAGGCCGGCAACGAGGTGCCTGGGCCAATCCGGGTGCGTGACGAGAAGCGGAATGACCTCGCACAGTGCAGAACGGGTATCTATACGTGTTAAGGCGCGGGCAGCGGAAAAAGACCGCACGGAGTCTTCATCATGCAACCGCTGTAATAATGGTTCCCATGCTCGAATATCCCGCAACCAGCCTGCAGCCACGGTAGCTGCAATGAGTTCCCGGTCGGACGGTGCGCGGTTAAGTATTTTAATGACGATATGGTGCAGCCCCATGCTTCGCCCTAAACGTTGCAGATTAGCAGGCGCTTCGCCGCCTACATTGAGCAGATAATGATGCCAAAGCTGGAAAAAGAGCAGCCAGTTGCTATTGGACAAATACAGCGGTGGTGCGCTAGGCGCCAAGCCGCAGGCTGCGTTCATGCACAAAGGCCGCCATAACTGCCATAACCGCTGGCGGCGACGCTCCATCAGCCACAACCAACCGCGCAGTAAAAGTATGTACAACAACTGCAACAGCGTCAGGGCAATGGCGCCAAAACCCAGCCAGTATGCCCAGCCAATGGCGTCAGAAGGCATAACGCAAACCCAAAAGAGCGCCGCGCCGCGTGTAACTGGTGCCTTGCAGGTTGAGGCTCACATCATAGACCACTGCCCAATCCGGTGTCAGCCAGTGTTGCCCTTGCAGGGAGTAGCTTTCTGTATCGGCATTGACAAGACGACTGGGGTCAAGACGCACCACCTCCTGGCCGTTACTGATAGAAACGCCAATATAATCATGGTCGCCATAGTAATAGGC
>Ga0172379_10007454_pt1 | contig 14220 bp, 12 predicted proteins | sample GrowelOW334metaG_FD_119756 | JGI IMG/M metagenome (GOLD analysis project Ga0172379, IMG submission 119756) | Groundwater microbial communities from an aquifer near a municipal landfill in Southern Ontario, Canada - Groundwater well OW334 metaG | ecosystem: Environmental > Aquatic > Deep... | reverse complement strand
GGCGCCCCCATGGGGCGCCGCCTTGATACAATAGATACATATGAAGAGGCGCAGGAACATACAGTCTCCTCTTTCGCGCCCCAGTATTGCCATGGTATTTGCTGTTGCGGCATTCGCGCTCTTTGTCGGTTCAGCGGGTGTGTACGGCGCGCAGTCGCAAAGCTCGATGGTGGCAGCAGCAGCGGGAGGCGGTACGTGTGAGCCAAAGTTTAAACAGTGCATGCAACAAGACGTACCGAAAAAGAAAAAAACTGCGGCACAGTGCGAACAAGAATTCCAGAAGTGCGTCCTTCAAGACAATAAATGCAAGGACAAGACCGGGATTTCCGGTGGGCAGACATGCAATAAGGCGCCGGACTGTCAGACGCATTGCACTGAATCTGCGACCGGGAAAGGCGCAATCCTCGATTGCTGCAAAGGGGGTGCGAAGCATGTGAACTCATGTCCCGATGAGGTGGATGGAAAGTGTAATCCGCAAAAAAAAGAACTTGGTAAGGAAGGCGGACAAAAAGGGGGTGAACCGAAGATGCCGGAACTCCCCAAGCCGCCTGAGTCGAAAGATGGTGGCGGGGGCCAACCGCAACAGCAGCCATGCGGCACAGATTCAAAGATTCCGGGCGCTGCACCCGCCGAGGGCGGCGAGAAGAGAAAAGACTGTCCTCCGGAAACAAAATCGGGTATTTCAAATCTCTTCGACATGTTTTCTTCGAGCGGCGAGGGAGGTGGGTCATCGCAGAGAGATACGGTATCCTCGGCTCTGAGCAAAATCTCCTCGTTTTTTGGCGGCTCACAGAACAGTGCTGAATCTGCGACCGGCGATGAAAAGACAACTCCTTCCGGGGCGTCGAACACAGGAGGTGCAACTGACGTTAGTAGTGCAGTCTCAAGACTGAGTGCGCAAGAACCGACCCAAAGCCAGTCAGAGTCGGACAGGGGAGGAAATGCTCAGCAAAATTCTCTTACAACGGGATTCACGAATTCGGGAGCGGGGCAGGGCTCGGCTCAGTCCACGACGATTCTCAGCTCGCTTGTCACGCGATTGAAAGCGGCGCTCTCGTGGCTCAGCGGACTCTAAGTTTTCGCGGAGCATTCCACATGCGGCGCCACAAAAGTGGCGCCGCGCTGGTATGATTGGGCAATGTCGAGCCTCGCAAGACTATTCTCTCTTGTACTGGTTAGTACATTTTTTCTGCTCCCGGGAAGTGCGGTTGCACTCTCGGCGGAGGCGAATGCGATGTGCAAACCATACATCGCGGAATGCCCGTGCAATCAGGTGTTGAATAAGTGGAGGTTCATGCCCGGTCAGCCGAAGTGTAAGGCGGGAGGAGAAAAAAACGGCGCGGGATATAGCAATACACATGCGTGTGGGGTGGGGGTGTGCAAAGACGTCACGAACGAACACGTGACGCAGGGAGTGTGCATCGCAGCGGGCAAATGCGAAGGTAGGTACGCAGACGGCGAACCTGTGAAGAAGACCGACGTGCCGGTGAAAGATGGTGACAAGCCCGTGACCGCCGAGCCGCCGCCTCCGCCATCAGTATCAGACACGGGAGATGTGACGGGCGGCATGCCTCAGAAGCCCGAGGTGCCCGAGACGACCGTGCAAGACCCGACAAAAGTTCTTGAAGAGACGCCTGATGCAAAGCCCTCGGTCCCATCCGAGTCGGCGAAGAGTGTCGAAGATCAATTGAAAGAAGCGGCGGGGGAGCCAAGTTTTTTGGAAAGGTGGTTTGGGAGCGATCCCGAGCCAAAGCCTGAAGCTCCTGCACCGACCGATGCATCCTCGGAGCTCGACGGACAGCCGGTGCGGTCACTTCAGCCAGAGGAGATAGCAGCCGACCCCTCTATTCCGAATATAGAGCCGCTGTCACCCGCAGGCGAATCCGCACACACATTTGGTGCGCCACAGGAAGCGCAGCCCCAGCCGAAAGAAGACAGTACGTGGTGGGGCGCCGTAGAAGATGCAGCATCGAAAGCATGGGAGCGGACCGCACAGGAACTCAAAACTCTTGGAAGCGAAGTAGACGATGCAATGAAGCAGCTGTATTACCAGGTCGCTGACAATCCTGTCGTCGACGATGCGATTTCCAAGGCGCAGCAATCCATGGATTTGACGTCAACTCCGGAGCTGACGAAAATATCTGTAGACGCAAAAGGCAATATAGACCCAGTCGAATTTTATAAGACGGCAGTGGAGAAATTTGGTGCGTCGTCCCTCAATGGTTACACACCCGAATGGGGAAAGAAATTTGGCATCGATGGCTCTCCTGAGTCGTGGGCACGTTTTGCAACTCAACTCGCTGCGCAGGAGTCTGGATTAAAAGTTGCAGATGTAAACCCAGACGGTACATTGCAGAAATTTTCTTCCACCCTGGCAGGAGAGCAGTCGTATGGTCCACTGCAATTCAACAAGGGTGAGTACGGGCTCACTACATGGTCCGATGTGAACGATCCAGGAAGGAATCTAGATGCCTTAATAAATGTCGCAGAGCGAGGGAAGATGGAAGCATACTTCGGACCGGTACAGCGACCTACGGAAATCACGCAACAAAATTCATGGTTTGAGGCGAACGTTGCTCCATACGTTCAGCAAAGCGGGAGCCCGACAAACCTTGCGAATAATAATTCCTCCAATGTCGATTTTGCCAGCGCTCCAGAGAATCCGTCCTACAACCCCTTCACTGAAGCCAACACAGGATACCCGTCGATGTATTCGCCGGAAAATCTGACGCAACCCGGTCAACCGACATACAATCCGGATGGAAATTACGAACCGGCCTCGGCTATCAGTGCATATTCGGAAAATCCATGGAATTCCGCTAGCGGCTCCCTTCCACCGCAGTTTGCCTACAATGGAACGTCGCCAGAGGACATATACTACGCCACGGAGCAAGGCCAACGGGAGAATGCCGGGCTCGCATTGGAAAGAACACCCCTCCACGACCAGGGTCCGGGCTTTACGTGGTCGCCTTCGAGCGCGATACCATCCGACCAACTATTCGGCGGACCTTCAGAAGGCGCAGGCCCGCTGCAGGAGACGAGCAGTTTCGACAATATCGCCGTGCTAACCAAGCAGGGTACGACGGTCGGTGGCGAGAGCGCGGTACCGGTGCCTGACACGTGGACACCATCAGGCCAGCAGCTGACTCGGGACATATACTACGCCACAGAGCAAGGTCAGCGGGAGAATGCCGGGCTCGCATTGGAAAGAACATCCCTCTACGATCAAGGCCCGGGCTTTACGTGGTCTCCTTCGAGCGCCGTATCATCCGACCAAATATTCGGCGGACCTTCTGAGGGCGCAGGTCCGTTGCAGGAGACAAGCAGTTTCGACAACATTGCCGTGCGAACTCTGCAGGACACGCCTGCTAGTGGCGAGAACTCGGTACCGGTGCCTGACACCTCAATTCAATCGGGGGAAGACGTCACGGCCAACGTACTCGATTCGTCGCAAAGTCAGGTCATTGAGCAAGCCGACTTGGACTCTCGACTATCCGAAGCCGATAGACAATGGGAGGAGATGTTGAGAAGCGCAAGTAATCCCCCCAAGGAGTTTTCTAGCTTTTATGATGCCGTAGGACTTCCTGCCGGAAACGCACCTGAATCTATTGCCCTCTCTGGGGAAGGCGGCCCTACATCTGTCGCATCAGTCGAAGGAAACATACCCGAACGTATTGCGCTCTCCGGAGAAGGTGGACCGCAACCTGCCACAGCTGACGATGGAACAACGCAGAATGGAGAAACATTCGCTGAGGCGCCGCAACGTAGCTTGTATGACAGGGTCTCCGGGTATATTGGCGAGCAGATCAAATCGCTCCAAGATTTCGCGTTAAACCGAGAGCTCGGCTCGATACCTTTCACTGAAGTTAGTCAAACTGGCGAGAAAGTCACCCAAGATTTTTTGGACGCTGCCCAGCAAACGACACCGTTGTCGCCGGAGGAACGCATTGCGCAAGCATTTGAGCCGTATCAGGATACCCAGAATCCGCAATTGAATCCTGCACATACATGGAAGCCGGAAGTTTCGGCGGATGCAGCAGGAAACACCCCCGAACCGGTCGCTCTCACAGGCGAGGGCGAGCCACGGCCAGAGGAACCTGGAGCGGAACCGATTCAAAATCCGCCGATTCCGAGAGAAAGGCCGAATGCGTTCTCTTATGACGCCAAGAGCGATATTGGCAAAAAGGGTGTCGATTCCAACGAGTTTATGAACAAAGCAATTCCCGGATACGATAGGTTGAGTCCGATTGCTCAAGCACAGGCAAAGGATGCACTTGGAAATGCACTTGCAGACAATCCGGACGTCGCAAAACAACTCGGTGCAACGGGCGTGAAAAACGGCGAGGCGGTATTCCCCGATAGAGGCAATATAAACCTAGACGCACTCAAGAATCCCGACTTCCAAAAAGATTTCGCTGACAACATAAAGTCGGACGAAAAAATGCTCACGAAAGAACTTGGCGGCAACGCGAAAGTAGAATCGTTCGCGAATTCTGCGGGGCAACCTTCCATCGCGCCGAAAGGCAACGCTAGCGATTTTCCGATGCTGAATGCTCCGCAAACTCGTGGACTTAGCACGTCCGTGCCGATCGACACCTCCGATGTGCCTGCTCCTGCATCGTCGGCAACCCAGGAAACATTCAATAAAGTATTTCCTGATGTATCCCCTACAGGAGAAGTGGGCGACCAAGATCAAGCCCTTTCCGATTATCTTTATGAGCAGGAACAACAACAGGCACTGGAAAATATTACCAATGCCCCTAAAGACACGATAGGTAGTGCAGTGGATCAACAAGAACAAGGGCTTACCGAACAGCAACTCCTCCAGGAAATTGAACAGAATGAATTCCTCAATGCCGCGGGAACAAATGTCTCCCCAGAGATTTCCGCGCAGGAACAACAGGCGCTTACAGAGCAAGGTCAATTTCTTGATGCCGTAGGAAGTGATGTTTCTCCCGCCGGAGAGAGCATGGCGGGAGTCCCGGCAGAGCAGAACACAGACCTCACGAGCCTCCCTGACAACACCGATGTGTCAGACACAGGAAAAGAAGGCACACAGTGCGCGAGCGAATCGTGTGTGGGAGGGGAAATAGGCGACTCGCGCTCCCGCCTACCTACAGACGAAGAGAAAACTTTGCAGTCAATGCGCGACTTGTCAAAAGAGAAATTGATGAGCCTAGAACAGGATTACAAGGATGCCGTCCAACTTAAAAAAGATGTAGCTGATACGAGGGGAAGTCTTGGGCCAATAACCAAGGGTCTTTCGGAACTGAATAAAGCCGTTAATTCATTCGGGACTCTCGGAGACAAAAAGGCAATGGCGAATGGTCTGGCGGAGGCAAGCTCGCTGGCAAAGGATTTGAGAGAGTACGGAAACCCCGGCTTAGCGAACAAAATAGATGCATATGTCGCGAGCGTGCCACAGATAGGTTCGATTGCAGCCGGTAGAGAAGCGGTGAGTAGCGGGAATAGTCTTGTTGCTCAAGCATCAGCATATTTGAACAGTCAAAATAATATCGCAAACTCCGCAATATCTCAGTACAATACGACGCAGAATCAAGTAAACAACTACTCCAACCAGCTTCAACAGCTGAGCGTGCAAGAATCAATGAGAGTAATCCCTCAAATCCCATCCAACTGGGCCTCCGGTACTTATACTCAATCTCAAGCAGCGCCCTCCAACATACCTCCGCTCGGTAGTTCTTCTTGGACTGCAGCGAGATGACGGGGACAGAATACGCTCAAGGCAAGCGTTTGACGTCCCATTCTTCAACGTATAATGCACTCATGAGACAGGGTCCCGAGAAACAGAGGCTTAGAAAACCGGGGCTCGGAATGATTGCGGGAGCAGCCATGTTTTCGGGTCTTTCTGCCTCGCAAGCGCAAGATGTTAAAGGCATCGAGGCGTCTTCGCCGCTCGATGCTACACATATCGCCGAAATCGAAAATTCGGTTCTCGAGGACAAAATGCCTTTGAAGTTGCAGCTAAAATTCCTCGAACAGGCCCTTCAAAAGGGCAGCACATATTCGCGGGAACTTGCGGACATGAATCTGACTCCCGAACGACTCTCTCAGATTAACAAAGTGGCAAATACGGTCTCAGCCAGGCTCACGATGAAGTATGCGGATGCGCCGAGCGACCCGGAAATGAAAGAGTATTTCCTCGAAGCGGATGTATTGAGAAACGCGACGAGCCAATTTAAAGTCCCCAAAAAAGGGGGAAATGTTCTTTGTAATAAATTTGCGGTCCGCGAAGGAGCAGAGGTTTTCGAGGTGACCGCTTTTCATTGCGTGCAGGGGAGTCCCTACGAGACGGATTTTTATCACCCAAAACGAACAGAAATTGCCGTGAAATTCATGTCAAAAGAAGACTGGACTAAGCTTAATGGAAAAGACCCCGAGGCACTCCCTGAAGTACGTCCTGCTACCACTTCGGAGAAAAGTGTTGGTCGAGTAGTAGCTGCTTTTAGTTACGGCCGCGATGGGAAGGCAAAGACACATTTCTCAGTTGCTCTGCCTATGCCCGCAAAAAGGACTTATATTTTTAACGAAAGAGAACTGAGCGCATTTTCGTCGATGGGAATGACCGAGATGGGGATATTTTTTAAACCATATGAAGAAGGTTTGATTAATCCCGAGACCAAAAAGACGTTTTCTGCAGGGTCCTCGGGCGGGCCAGTTTCCGCGCCGGGACTAGGTATCTTGGGAAGCTATAGCGCGACAAAACAGATTACAGATACCTGCGGGAAAACATGCTTCGCGATGGGGTTTTTTTCGGGGCCGGATGTTCTCCAAAGAGCCATACAGGAAGAGCGCGGGATGCGTAAAGGGCATGTTGCTGAGGTATCAAACTAGTGCCGATTGTGATAAAATCCCGTGTATGAATACTTCATACATCCTTTTGGGCGTTGTAGCAGTCGTCGCCGTATGGCTCGTGTGGGCGTACAATAAGTTCGTCAAATTGACCAACCGCACCGAAGAGGCATGGTCGGACATCGACGTACAACTCAAGCGGCGCTATGATCTCATCCCGAATCTCGTTGAGACCGTAAAGGGATATGCGTCGCACGAGGCAGGTACACTCCAAAAAGTGACGGAAGCTCGCACCAAAGCGATGGGTGCACAGACCATAGCAGAACACGCGGAGGCCGAGAATATGCTCACGGGAGCACTCAAGTCGCTCTTCGCGGTTTCCGAAGCCTATCCGGATCTCAAAGCAAATTCCAACTTCGTCGAACTGCAGCGCGAACTCTCCGACACCGAAAATAAGATTCAGGCCGCTCGACGTTTCTACAACAGTGTGGTCATCGAGCTGCAAAATGCGCTTGAATCTTTTCCGACCAATTTCGTCGGCAAGATGTTTGGCTTTACGACTCGTGAGTTCTTCGAGCTCGGTGAGGGTGAACAGGAGGCTCGCAATCCGGTGAAGGTTTCGTTCAACTAATTTGACCTTTTTTGCTCAGTCGGTACGCTGTTTCTGAGTATTTTACGTATGGCATCACTTTACACACATCAAAGTAGCAACGTCGCAAAGACATGGGCCCTCATGATCGGGTTTTTTGTGCTTGTCATGGCTGTCGGATGGTTTGTCTCCATGTATTTCGGTGAGCCACTCTACCTCTACGTCGCTGTGGCATTTTCGATAGGGATGAATATCACGGCCTACTGGTTTTCCGACAAGATAGCGCTCTCCTCCGCTCACGCAAAAGAGGCCGACTCCGTGAAATATCTCGAGCTCCATCGTATCGTAGAAAACCTTGCTATCACTGCGGGGCTCCCGAAGCCGCGCGTTTATATAATAGAGGATCCAGCACCCAACGCATTTGCGGCGGGGCGAGATCCGAAACATTCGGTAGTCGCGGTGACGACGGGCCTCCTCGAGCGACTTGAGCGCTCCGAGCTTGAGGGAGTGATAGCGCATGAGCTCTCGCACATCGGCAATCGCGATATCTTGGTCATGACCGTCGCGGTGGTGCTCGCAGGCTTCCTCTCCGTCCTCGCGGACCTCTTTCTGCGCATGAGCATATTCGGCGGAGGCGATAGGGATCGCAATGTGCATCCCGCCGTCGCTATAATCGGTGTCGTCGGTATCATTCTTGCTCCCATCGCAGCTCAGCTCATACACCTCGCTATATCCCGTCGACGTGAATTCCTCGCCGACGCGTCAGGGGCCCTCCTCACGCGCTATCCCGATGGGCTCGCTAGCGCGCTCGGCAAAATATCCTCCTATCAAGCACCGCTCAAGCATGCCACGAGTGCCACAGCGCACCTCTACATATCGAATCCTTTCGGGGCAGCGGGAGCTGGGAATTTTATGCGTAAAATGTTCTCCACCCACCCGCCGGTAGAAGAGCGCATCACCGCGCTCATGGGCATGCGCACGTAGTGGTAATATTCTAGGTAGAGCAATGGGAGGTAGGAGCCATGAGTGCCGAACTCGAACTCTTCCAGACACACTATCGCCGAAGACTCGCGAATACGCCGCGACGCTTGAAAGGATGGCTTGAGCGAGTGCGGGGACTCTCCGAGCCGCGGGCGGTGGCCGAACTTGTGAGTCTCGACCAGTATCGAGCACGGATACAGGGGCCGCTGTCTCGTACGCCCAATTGGGCTGGGGGGTACCCACCCGTATATGAGAAAGCCCAGACTCAGCATGAGCGGATAGCGGAGGCCCTTTTTTGGCACGGAATAAATCAGCCGTCCTGGAACCCTCAACCGCCAACGGTACTCAAGTGCGACTGGCGAACCAAGGATCGTGAGGCGACTGTTCTCGCATTTCCTTTCAGCCCGCACGCGGTGCTGAGGAATCCGAGGATGCGACTCGCATCTCCTAAATCGTCAGTGTAGGAAATACGGCGGCCGCAATTCCGCGGTCGCCGGTCTCTTTTAATAGATAGGGCTGTAGCGTATACTCTGCACCTATAGAAGGAGGGTTCGCATAGTGGTCTAGTGCACACGCTTGGAAAGCGTGCGTGCCGAAAGGCACCGAGAGTTCGAATCTCTCACCCTCCGCAGATTTGAACGCAGTGAAAATACTGCGGAGGGTAGCGATGTGCCTGCGCACATTGCGGGGGAGATTCGAACGCCGGAGCGATGTGAGGTCAGCAGGCCGAACAGCGAGGCGGTGCCCAGTCCGAGCAGAGCGACGGCGATGCGAGAGGCGCGGGCGAATCTCTCACCCTGATAAACATTTGCGACGGCACCAAAGCGAGCTCTTGGCCGCATCTCTCACCCTCCGCAGATAGAAACGTCGCATCGGGGTATGATGTATCTCAATGTCGACAACCCATAAGGACCCGCTGATTCTCACAGTCGGACAGATAGCCACGATATGGATTCTCTCTGATATCGCGTACTACATCGTGCTTCCGGTAGTCGGCGTGAATCTGAATTACAATGCGCAACCGATTAGTATCGCGCTGTACTACCTACTGTGGGTCTGCATCACTCTGCTCGCACTCTCCCCGATATTCAGGAGTTGGCGGCCTTTTGTCGATGGTCGCGGCACGTACATGATGCTCGCGACCATGGTCACTGTCGTCGTGGTATTTTTGGCGTACATCTTGCCGCAATTTGAGCCAATAGTGTGGGCGGAGGCCTGGACACCTCCTTCAGAACTCCTGTTTGCTACGTCCTGGTATTTTCTACCCAAATCCATCGAGATTCTTTTGCAGCAGCTGCTCGTGGCGGCGCTTACCCTGGCTTTCGCCGCTCGTGGATTCAGCGTGCGCACGACTGCGCTGTGGTGCGCGCTCCTTTTCGGAGGCGGCCACCTCCTTTTGGTCTTCGGCGGCGCTCCACTCGGGTACATCGTACGTTTCGCTACGGCCGCGACCATGGCAGGATTCGCGTTTCCGTATCTACTACTTCGAACGGAGAACGGGTTTGCATATTCGTACATGCTGCACTGGCTGTACTACGCTGCGACCATAGTGCTTATTCATACGATATCTCCATACGCCACGTAGGGGAGGTATAATGAATGGATGGAAAAGATTCATATAGAGCAACACAGCTCCGTCGGCCTCGCATGGATTGCGGGCTGGCTCTTTAGTATTGGGTACTTGCAGCTTGGATTCGCAAAGGGCGTGTTCGCCCTCGTCATTTGGCCCTACTACCTTGGGGTAGCATTTGCGCTGTAGGTTTATCCACCTTTCCCGATTGGATGTGCGCGTGGTCGTGTATCATTGAGAGACGACTTATCAGCCAAACATGCTCATCATGCTCGGCGGTCATTAAGAGAGAGTCCCCGCAAGGGGACTTTTTCGCATGCGGTACTATGTACGGATGGTTGAAGGCGCGCCCCATGAATACAAGGAAAGCTCCGGGACATGCGAGGACTGCGGCAACAGTCCGGTGAATCATTTTGAGCACTACGTATCAAATTCGCTTGCCGTCTGGACGGCAGACTCGCTCGCCAGAGAGGGTAGTATCTTCGCGCTCATCGCAAGATGGACCGGCTCACTCTTTGACTATATTGAGCAATCCCTCTTGAGAGGTCTCTCCGCCATGCCTTTCGCTCGTTTCTCCCGCGAAGTCGCCGGCGCCACGACATACCGCTCACAAGTGATATGGGAAGAAGCGATTCGTCGCGGTATTGATATGGAGCACCTCATGCTTTTTGGACGCGGTACAGAGATATATCGCGCGCGGCTTGCCGGAAAGTGGTTTTACTTCCAGAGTTTGCCAATACCGCACGATAAAAGGAGTGAGAGTACTGGGTGGCTCGACGATAAATACCTTCTCAAAAATGCACTTTCGCGCGCCGGTGTACCGGTGCCGCAAGTAGCATCGGCTCGTTCGCTTCAAGAATCGCTCGATGCCGTGAGACAGATGGGCTCCGCAGTAATAAAGCCTCGCTCAGGTTCTCGTGGCAGACATACGAGTGTGAATGTGCGTGAGGAAGAGGATGTGAGAAAGGCGTATGGCTCAGCCCGCAAGCTCTGCAGGCACGTTGTCGTCGAAGAGTATCTAGAGGGCCCCGTATGTCGGGGTACTGTAGTAAATGGAAAGCTCGTCGGCTTTTTCCGCGCAACGCCGCCCACTGTCGAAGGAGACGGAACTTCTTCAATACGCGCGCTCATTGAGAATAAGAATGCGCAGCGGCACGAGCGGGTGCGGGATGTAATCCTTACAGAGGAACATCGACACTTTCTTGCTCGAAAGGGGCTGGATGACGACACGATTTTGCCGGCGGGAGATACTACACCGCTTACGCATAGGACGGGCAGGCTCTTTGGAGGAGCGACGCGCGAGATGCTCGGTGCAGAACACCCAAAGCTTCGCGGATACCTCGAGCGTGCAGCATCTGTGCTCGGCGTGAGCGTGGTCGGCTTCGACCTTATCATTGGCGACCCGGAGAGTGATCCTGACTCGCAGAGGTGGGGGATTATCGAGGCAAACAGCCTCCCGTATATCGACTTGCACTATCTTGCGCTCGAAGGTGCGCCATCCAATGTCGCTTCATCAGTATGGGACCTATGGCCTGCGCCTATGCACAGCCAGTCGGTAGACGCGCGCGGTGTGCGCGCTACCATGAGCGCATGATAATCGACCTCTGGCCCATACTGGCCGCCGGTATTACAAATGTGATTATTGGAATGATTTGGTATAACCCGCGCGTCTTTGGTGCTGCGTGGATGCGCATGTCGGGCATCTCGCCGGAGGCACTTGAGCGAGGAAAGAAGCGCATGCCGCTTATGGTCGCGCTCGGTCTTCTCTCAAGTCTCGTCATCGCGTACGTGATGAGCTACTTCGCGCTTGCGTGGGGAGTCTTCGATTGGGTCGGTGCCGTAGAGCTCGGCTTCTGGTGCTGGGCCGGATTTGTGGCGCCAGTATCGCTCAGCATCGTATTGTGGGAAACCAAACCCTTTACGCTCTACCTCATCAATGCCGGGTATTGGCTCATGTCATTCATCGCAATGGCACTCGTGCTTCTCTTCTAGGATTCACAAGAGCCTCATCGTGCAGGGTATACTTTAAGGATGCGGCACCTCGTCGTTCTTCTTGCTGTAGCGGGGACTTTTGTTGCCGCCCTCTCATATTTTGTGCTTTCAGAAGACCCCCATGTCATCGTAGGTGACACATCTGTGAAGATTCTTCTTGCGGATACGCCACAAAAGCGGACCCAAGGCCTGAGTGGCCGAGAAAATCTCGCAAAAAATGAGGGGATGCTCTTTGTATTCCCCGAAGAGGGAATATACGGCTTTTGGATGAAGGACATGCGCTTCTCAATCGACATCCTATGGCTCAATTCTGCGGGCGAGGTGGTGCACATAGTCGAAAATGCGAGTCCGGAGTCGTACCCTGCGTCATTTACTCCTGAAAAAGCGGCTCAATATGTGCTCGAATTGCCCGCCGGATTCGTCCGCGTTCATGGAGTTACTTTAGGCAGCTTGGTGGAGCTCTAAACGTGCATTCCCTGCCTCCAGCGAGCAAGACGGCGCTAAGCAGCGTGTCTCGCAAGGCGACGGTCTGAGAGGCAGCGCTGCCGCAGCAGCGGCAGACAGCGACGCTGCTTATCGCCGTCTTCGAGCATCAAGTTATCCACTCTTTTTCGACGGTTTTTTGAGGGCAGACGGGCGTACAATGAACATCCTGATTAGAAGTTAGGTTTATGCGCATGGCGAATTCGACCTCTGCTCGCAAAGGGACAGCGAGCTCAATAAAAGTCCCCACATCCGAGAGCGCGGCGTATCGCGTCTACAAAAAATACCTCCCAAATATTCAAAAAAGAGACGGTCGAATCGTGCCGCTCGAGTTTGAGAAGATAGTTTCAGCTATCAAGAAGGCCATGCTCGCGTCGAACGAGGGTTCCGACGACGAAGCGGTAGTGGTGGCGCATAAAGTCGCCGGAGAGATGATGCGCATAGCGAAGACCTACAAGAATTTCCTCCCAACAGTCGAGGGGTGCCAGGACGAAGTCGAGCGCCAGCTCATGCTCTCGGACTACGTGACGACCTCGAAGAACTACATCCTCTATCGTGCAAAGCGCTCTGAGATTCGCAAAGAGCAGGGTGAAGTACCTGATCACGTAAAGAAGCTCGCGGAGGAATCAAAGAAGTATTTCAAGAATAATCCGCTCGGCGAGTTTGTGTATTTGCGCACCTATGCCAGATGGGTAGAGAGTGAGCAGCGCCGCGAGACGTGGATCGAGACGGTGGATCGCTACATCGGATTCATGAAAGAGAATCTCGGCGACAAACTCACAAAAAAAGAATACTCCGAACTTCGCGAGGCGATTCTCAGTCAAGAAGTGATGCCGTCGATGCGCGCCATGCAGTTTGCCGGCGCTCCCGCAAAGAAATGCAACACATGTTTTTACAATTGTTCATTCACTGCGCCGGTAAAGCTCGAAGACTTTTCGGAAATCATGTACCTCTCGATGCAGGGTTGTGGGGTGGGGTACTCGGTAGAGAGTCAAAACATTCAGCAGCTTCCGCAAATACAGAAACAGACAGGCGAAAAGCTTCCTGCTCATGTGGTGGCCGACACAAAGGAGGGCTGGTGTGATGCGCTCACGCTCGGACTCAAGACGTGGTACTCGGGCAAGGATGTCGACTTCGATTTCTCGATGATTCGTCCCGCAGGTGCGCGTCTTAAGACTATGGGCGGCAAAGCATCGGGCCCAGAGCCGCTACGCTCGCTGCTTTCGTTTGCGCGTGAAAGAATTCTTCGCAGACAGGGCAGGAGACTTCACAATATCGATGCGCACGACATCATCTGCAAGATAGGAGAGTGCGTGGTCGCAGGAGGCGTACGTCGCACCGCGATGATAAGCCTCTCTGACCTCGACGATGTGGAAATACGAGATGCAAAGAAAGGCCAGTTCTTCCTCACCGACCCATACCGCTCCGTCGCCAACAACTCTGCCGTCTACGAGCAAAAGCCGACCAACGCCGAGCTCATGGATGAATGGGTGGCACTCATGAAGAGCGGCACGGGCGAGCGAGGCATCTTCAATCGAGGTTCACTCGAGAAGACTATGCCTGAGAGGCGCCAGAAGCTGCTCCAGAAAAAGCATGGCAAAAAGACCGGCTTTATCGGACAGGTAGGTACCAATCCGTGTGGCGAGATAATCTTGCAGTCGAAACAGTTTTGCAATCTCTCCGAAGTGATAGCGCGCGCCGACGACACAGAGAAGTCGCTGCTCCGCAAGACTCGCCTCGCGACGCTCCTCGGGACGTATCAGTCCACGCTCACAAAGTTCAACTACATCTC
>Ga0172379_10007453_pt1 | contig 14220 bp, 25 predicted proteins | sample GrowelOW334metaG_FD_119756 | JGI IMG/M metagenome (GOLD analysis project Ga0172379, IMG submission 119756) | Groundwater microbial communities from an aquifer near a municipal landfill in Southern Ontario, Canada - Groundwater well OW334 metaG | ecosystem: Environmental > Aquatic > Deep... | reverse complement strand
CAAAGCGCATCCCCTCATTTCTCATCATGCAAAACCAAGGGCCGGTAGACGATGCATCCAGCAAAATTAGCTGATTTTGCACCAGATAATCCAGGTTACTGCGCATCTCAGCCCTATCGGCATCCGGGTGCTGGGATTTAATAACCAGCAGCAGGGCGTTTTCATTCGTGCCAGCAGGGCAGGCATTGCTTATCGTTAACAGGATTAGCCAACGAATCGTTTCGCTGCGGTTTTCAGTCTGGGTTTTGGTCATTGCCTTTCCCTTATCTCATGCGCCGTTTGGCAATCAATGCAGCGTACGCAGTTCGGCAGAGCTTCCAGCCGCTCAGCGGGTATTTCTTCTTCGCAATTCAGGCATTCGACAACACCATCAACGACCAGTTGATCCGGTAGTGCATGATCGATCTGGTGCTGTCGAATCGCCAAGTCATTAGAAAATTGCGCCGTATCATTGGCTTTGTCTGCAAGATCAGTCATGCGGAGAATCCCTTATCCTATGAGTTGATTTAATAATGACTTCCAGCTCCACGGCATATTGCCGTTGCAGCCGGTTGCGTGTTGCCAGGCGTTCATAGGCTGCATCACTCAGACAGGTCAGCTCTGCTGCCGTGATGTGCGGCAGCACCGGCCGACTCGGCAGCGGCAGCGCTTGTTGCGTGAACTGCACCGGTTGCGTCGCTGTGCAGCCCTGTATCACCAGACCAGTCATTATCAAAATCAGAGCGCTCAGCCAAATGTGTCGGGTTCGTATCATGGATAGTTTCCTCGCGTTGAGTTTCGTGTAGCGTTTCCAGCGCCGTATCCAGCTGCTGGCGGTTGTTATTGATAGATACCGCTGCATCGGCACGACGCTGCTGCATTTCGGCGTGGTGCTGCTCAGCTTTCGCTTTTCCGCGATAGCCCAGCGCTATGATCACTACGCCCAACAGCACAATCAATCCGGCACCCATTAAATACATCATGACGCATCACCCGCGGCAGCCCGGTTACGAAAAAAGCCGACCTTGGTCGTTGTCGCCAGCGTTAAATAGCCGTTGACCAATGCCCCGCCGACGATAGATAAACCATTAACAATGGCGTCGACATCATCAGGCACTAAATCGACCGGCAAAAAAACAACCACCGACGCCACGAAGCCCCCTAGCGCATTCAGCCGCAATTGCCGCTGCTTCCAGGTCGCCGCCTGAGTCAGCGATTCACCTGCCCGTAGCGCCCTGAACAGCGATAAAATAAGTGCGATCATGTTAGTTACTCCCCGGCAAAATCTGCCCCGCGTTTTTTACAGCTTGCACAACCTGTCCGTTCATAAACGCCGTCAGCTGAACAGCGTATTTATCAAGCACATCCGCTTGAGATTTATCTGTTTTCAGGTCGGCCTGCATGTGATTTAGGCACGCTAGGATGTAGTCGTTTTCAAACGTGTCGCTGGTGAAATTAGTAGCCATTTTTAACCCCTTTTTTTGATGATCATTACTCAGTGCCGTGCGGCTACGATATGCCCCGTTAACGGAACCATACCGCCAGCGCGGCTAAATTAATCATTGTTGTAATAACGCGTAATAGTCATTAAAAAGCTTGGTGCGCTCGGGTAAACCGTTTTTCCCGCCATTAACTTTTTTGGTGACCGCCGTTATCACATCACCTGATGAGCCGCGATCGCAGACAGACCAAATATCGTTTAAATCGAAGTAAAACCCGGCAGACGCCAGCGGATATTGGGAGGCGACTAAATCGGGGTTGGAAACCGTATCGGCACCGACAAACTCGCCGAAACGCGCATAGTTGGATTTACCGGTTAATTGGATGTAGCCGCGTCCACGGAAGGTATAACCGTCACCGCTGGCCTCATCGCCGTTGCCGTTCTGGTTGGCATAAACAAAATTAGCCAGTGCTTGTGGATTTTTAACGTACTTTTTGGCGGCTTCGATCTCATGCGGTTCTATTACTCGGTCGTGGTCAAGATCGCAGTCATGCCGGAATATTTTCACGATTCTGTTCACGTCCGAATAATTCAGATTTTCGATAGTCCGATTAAAGTGGCCGCTCTCATGAGCGCACTGGGCTAAGAAGTGAGCTAAGCGCAAGGGATTGGTAATAGCGGCTATGCTGGGCAGCTGGTAAACGATCTTATTGGCAATGCAGCCCTTGAAAAGAGCCAGTACATTAGACGATAGGTAGAGTTGTTCAGGCATAGCGCACCAATCCAGATAAAATAAATGTCTGGATTAGTTTATGAGTTCAGGGGTTTGGCGGGTATCCGAAGGGCTTCGGAAGAGGGGTTTATGCGGGAATAGAGTAGGTGTGCTTATCGATATAGGCCCCTAAAAAGGTGCCTATATCGCGTTAGGCGCGCACATTTCAGCTAATTTGCATAGCCAGGCTGCAAGTTCTGGCGGGGTGTGTTCGCGCTCGGATTTGCTTATTTCTGGCCGTTTTCCGTTCCCGGCTCGGCCTACATCACCTATTACGTGCGTTGGGTAATCCAGGCGCATCGGCATATCAGGTATATTTTTCGGCTCGCAGCCGACGATATAAAGTTTTGTTTTCTTCTCCGCGCGGTGCCCCCACCAATGCTGATGTATAGGCAACGTCCAGCCTCCGTATGCATCACGTTGCCCTGGCTCTGGCAATGCCAACGTTGGCCACAATTTGGAGCCCGCGGGGTGCTCAAGCACTCCGCCGTGCAACCTGACCTGATCGATGGCCCAAATCGCAAGCTCCTTTTCGCCTGGGCGAGGCTTGGCAAACATTGCAAAGTTTCCCCACGCTCGGCATGGTGGGTGTGCAACTACTGGATTTCCGCCAGGCCAGCGTAGCGCATCGCGCTCCACGTCCCACACATCGCAACCGTCCAGCATTTTGTAGTTGCTGTCTGATCGGGCAAAAAGTACGGATACTGTCATTATCAAAGCCTAACTAATCGGTCAAGGCGAACCGCCGCCCTAGGCGCGGTTCGCAGGTTGGTGTTTTTCAAAGGTCTTCATGCTTCTTGGTGTCCGTTGGCGGCGGTCGCCTTACCGTGGCGTTATTCCCCACACCCTCGTTCAAATACCTCATATCCGAAGTTATCCCCATATGGGTTATTTTTGGCGCATTCCTTAGCCAGTTCAGCTGTTTCGAATTTTTCGATATCGTCACATTCGTCATTCATTAATGGCGTGTAACCACCATTGTGCGTTGTAATCATTACAAAAAATTTACCTTCCATTTTTATCTCCCCTTGTATAACTCTTAGTTCAAATGCGACGCCTGGAAGCGTCGCGGCGTTATTTAAAGTTCAGTGTGGGCGCGCTTTAACACGGCGTTAGAAGGCGTTATTGTTTCGCAATCATCGCAAAGGAACATGCATTCGGCACGCGATCGCATATCTTGCATATGTGGGCCACAATTCATTGTGCAGCGCTTAGTTGCCGGGTCAAACTTCGCCAGCAACTCAGGGTCTGCTCTTCGAAAATCTATTGCCTTTACTGGCTGGGCAGCTTGCTTCTTTTTCATCCATCCGTTTCCTTCTAACAGTGCGCTCAACAGGAGCGCGGGCATAATACGGTTGCGTTGTTCAGCTTTCAGGGCCGCGCCCTGTTAGCTCAGGCGTTAGGCGCATTAAAATTCAATCTCAATGCCTTCATTATCAACCGATTCGAGAAAAACGCAGCCAAGTTCTGAATACATCGCGGCAATAGCGGCTTGTTCTGTTTCTCTGGCATATCTTATTGTTCCGTTACTGTCTTTTGTAGTGTATTCAATTTCACCAATCCATTCACTGGTGCTTTCGAGGAAGAATGTTTTAATTTCAAGTTTTACATCAATTGCCATAACCAGCCTAACAGTTAGTATTATTTCTGGGTTTCGCGTTGCTCTACCCAGCCTACTGCGCTTTATGCTGGATGGTCAGGGTATACATACTCAATTTCTTCATTAGTGACAGTTGCAGCCGTTTATCGCCTTGCACGATCTCCTGTTTGGCTTTTGCGCTGGTTTTGGCCGCCCCTACTTTCTCTGTCGCAGCAGCCAACCAATTCACGCCGTTTTTCAATTCCGGCATGGTGTTCGCTATAAAAATCGACATACAGGCAATGCCGCCCCAATTAATCGCCGGATTGTCACTAACGGCGCCGACTATCAGCGTCGCCCGGGTGATATTATCAGGCGCGCCGATCACTTCGAGAATGGCAAGGGCTTTGTCATCATCCGCCGTGGCCATCATCCGCGGCTCGCCGGTACTTAGCGGCGAAGATTTAAAATTCATGCCATAGGCATCAAAGCCCTTGGTTACCTCTGCGAGAGTCAGCCCTACTGTCGATGGGGTTTCAGCTATTGCAGTCCCCGTCATGACCAGCATCGCCAGCGCCATAATAAAATTCTTCATTTCAATCACCTCTTGGTTGTGCCTAAATCGGCGGGTTTAAAAAATCAATCTTCAACATCAAACATATCTACCTGAGGCGAGATCGCCACGGTATTGCATATCGTGCCCACCGTCTTTTCAGTCAAGCCGTATTTAATCGCAATATCCCCCTGCCGCAGTTGGTTAACAAAATAATCATGCAAGATGCGCTGGTTGCGTTGCATACGTATCGCCTTGTCCGCCCTAGGGATCTTCAGCACGTTTTTGGCGTAAACCGTACATAGCTTTTTAAACTCGGCCATGGTCAGCTTATCCGCCAGCCGATGTCCCTCGACCGGTTCCGGCGGGATGTACACATGTGAGCCGGGGTACATCTCCAGTAGCACCAACGCGGTATGCTGATCGGTATTGGCCGCAATCTCACGTAGCTGGCGAGGGATTAGCTCATCCTGAAAGTCGAATAGCGCGAAACTCATGGTTCGACAGGCTCACCACGAACGGCTTTATTTATGCGTTGCTGCCATTTCTTCAGCGCCTCGATCACGCCGCTGGCCTGCCGGGTATCCAGCCATTGCAGCGCCTCAACGTCGGTCAAGCGCTTGACGTAGTTAGCCATACTAGCCTCGGACGGGTCTCGCACAATGCCCTGGCTGTGCATTTCCAGCCACAGGGCGCGGATTTTTTTCGATTGCGCGTCGCCTGCCAGCTTCCTGGTGGATGAGTCTTTTTTATGCTTGACCTTAAAGCCTAGGTCTTTCATGACCTCAACGGCTTTGCACAGCTGGCCGATATTCATCGTTGTAGCCGAGTATTTGCCGTCTTTCATGGTAGCGCCCTGCATCGGCAGCCAGATGCCATAGTAAAACTCATCATCCATGCCCAGATCGGCTTTGCCGACTTGCAGCAGAGTATAGTAGTTTTTGCGGTTGTCTGTCTCGGAGCGCGGTTTGTAGTTTATACGATTCATGATGTAGCCTTTTTAGCCTTGCCTCCCCAGTCTTTCGGCGGGGGAGATTTTTGTTTAGGTTCTGCTGCTTTAGTCACGACTGCGCCGACCGGCTGTAACCCAACAACAGCGCCGACCTGTCCCCGGTTGCGCTGCGCCTCGATCTGCTTGGCTTCTTCCGCCGCCAGATTCTTCTCGACCCTGCCGACCATGATCGACAGCAGATAGCCGTTCGATTTCAGCGGCAACACCAAGGAGGCGGGTTTGTTGCTAACCAGCTTCATCATTTCCGCCTCCCAGGCCTGCCGGGGCATGGCATACGTAATGCCGCCGCGCTCCAGCGTTCCAGATTTAATCATCGGCATCAGCTCCTCGGTCAGCGCCAGCCGACGCGACCAGCGCAGCGCCTGTTTCGGCGGCTTAAACAGCTCCAAGTACCTAAACAACGCCCCTATCAAACTAACCGGCAATTCGGCCAGTAGCTCCGCCCAGCCGTTGCCAGCCTGTAACTCAAGGGACTGGATAATATCAACGCCTTTGCCGCAGTAAGGACAGGATACCTTGCAGTTGTCGGACATTAAACCCTCCGCATATCCAGCGCCAACTGCTCCATTTTTCCCTGATCGTTCCGCTTATAAATGCGGATATACTGCTTAGTATTAACCGGCTGGATAGAGTCGCGCAGCGCTTGCATGGCTCGTTTCCACTCCTCGTCGTCAACTTCAAAGCGCATCAGCGTATACATGCGGCCAATGTTGATCTTGCCTTCCTTGTCAGTTTGGAAAGCCTGATTAACCAGGCCGATGATGTTATCGTTGCTGCCGACAGACCAGCGCTGTATGCAGGCATCAACCAACACCCGCGCAGCCTCCAGGCTCTCGTTAAAGGCCATCACGTCAGCCTTAGCCAGCTTGACTTGCAGGCTTCCGTCGAAACTCGATAGCGTGATGTTGCCCTTTACTCCGCCGAGTTTCACGCCGTATTTTTCAGCCGACAGCGCCGAAAACGCTTGAATGTCGTCGAAGGTATCGTCATGAAAACTTTGCTCAAGCTCCGCTAAATCCAGGGCTTTGCCGACAATCTCGCGCACTTGCTCATCGCGTAGCTTGTCGACCTCGCTGATTAGCTGCACTGGGATCAAGTGGTCCAAGGCATTTTTCATGTAGCCTGCGGGGACTTCGGTTTGATTATTACTCATTGATTATTCCTCAAGTTTAAAAGTTTTGTAGGGGCGATCCGGCAGGTCGCCCGTTTACAAATATCGCGGTTTGGTGGGCGACCTGCCGGATCGCCCCTACATCACCAAAAATGAATCATCACCGGTAACACCACCATCAGTACTACCGCCAACAGCATCAGCCCGTGCATTAGCGTGCTGCCCGACGTTTGCCATGTACCGGCCAAGGGATTACGCTGGAAGCCGACGGGGCGCGCATCGGCTTATCCCATACGACCTTGATCCCATCAACGACCGCCGCATAGGATTTGTACATTTTCCCAGCAGTACAGCCCTGTCCGGTATAGGCGGATACCAGCAACCGGGTGGCGGCAGTGGGTTTAACTATAATCAGCGGGGATTCGCCGCCTCTCAAACCAAGCACTACATGGCCCTTTTCGCGTAGTTGTTCGGCGACCTGCCTGACCTGCTCAACGGCTTGGTACTCAGGCCGGGTATTTAATAATTGATAGCTTTTCATGATTTCGCCTTTATGTTGGGGAGCTGAATAATTACGTCCATCAATGATTTTCCGCGCCTATTTCGGCCCAATACCGCTAAAAACCGCCGCCCTAATTTCCAGCAAAACCGCGTATTGGCAGGTTTCCGCAGTTTCGGCCGCGCCTTAAATTTCGCTTGAATCAATACTGCTCTGTTCATCGCTACGCCTCCAAAATCAAATCATGGCTGATCTTAGTAAACCCCAGCTGCGCCGCTTGGTTCAGCGCCGCCGTGATCAGGTTGTTAATCATCAACGGGTACATCAAACTGACCGACTCACGGGTTTTTCCGGCCTTGGCGAAGATCAACCGGCTGCGTACGCCGTCCAGTGCGTCGGTTTCAAACACGTCGTCCACGCCCTTGCCGACACGCTCGAATTTGAATTTAAGGTACTGATCAAGCTGAGCATCCAACGGCGGCAGTTCTACTACCTCGCAGCGCTGCACCACTTCCCGCAATTCCGGCGCACGTTCGCTCAGCTTTATTTTCAGCTCGGTCTGGCCGATCAGCACGATGGACAGCAGCTTTTTAAAGCCGTCCTCAAGCTCAAAAAAACGTTTCAAATGCTTCAACGTGGCAATGCTCAGCCCGTGCGCCTCCTCGATAATCAGGCAGTGGTTAAACCCGGCGCGGCGGCTGTCCTTCAATATCCGGTGCAGCTGGCGGCTCTTGGCCTCCATCGACACACGGGGCTTTTCCTGCGGAGCCAGGGTCAGGATAATGCTGTCGGCAATCGCCGATGCTTTCAGGGTCTTGCCGCGCACATCGTTATCTTCCATGCCCAGCACATAGGGTTCGATGATGAGTATCGGCGCATCCTCGCGGGCTATGCGGTCGTGCAGGTCGCGGCGCAAGGTCGATTTGCCGGAACCGGATTCACCGATCACAGCGATAAAGCCGCCATGCATCGCGGTTGCCCATAGGTATTCGCGGACGCGGCGGATATCCGGCGAGGTGAACACATCGGCCGCATCATTAACGTCATTGCTGAACGGATCGCGGAATAAATTAAAATGTTGTCTAGCTGCTTGTGTCAGTGCGGTTTTTCGGAGTAACATATCAATACCTTCTTGGTTGGGGGCGATAAAGGTTGCAGGCTCAGAATCTGCAACCGTTTCAAACATTGCCGCATCAACGGCAATATCTCGGGCGGCCAGTATTTCGGTAATCGTGCCTTTAAGGTTTGATTTACTGATGCTGGTCGGCCATTTCTCATGATTCAAAAGCTCTGCTACCAATGCTGGCGAGACCATTAGCTCGCGGGCTAGTTGCGCCTGTTTGATGCCGTGCTGTTGCAATAAGGGTTTTAGCGCCAACATGGTTAGTGCTGCACAGTTGATTGCAGGGGCATGACATACGCATCAAAACTGTGCCCGGTTAAATAGTCCTGTAACGCCATTTCGATTATGCCGCCCAGCACCTTGGCGGGGGTATCGGCATCCGGTTCGCCGTGCTTTGCAAATTTCATCACTTGTGCGCTGATTAGCGATGTGTCCGTATCTTCGTCTTCCAGGATGATTATTATTTTTGCCATTGTCGTTATCTCTGTTGGTTGGGGTTATTGTTTTAGTTATATCGCCGCAGCGTAAACCGCCCGCAGTATTGGCACTTGACCTTGCTCTTTTCCTCAAGATCCTGAATCTTTGCGTCAGTCTTCTGTTTTTGCTCTTTCAAGTTTTGATACAGTCGCGTTACCCGGTGCCACTCCTCTGACATCATCGCAACCCATTCGATTGGGTTAAGCTCAGCGCCGCAGGTTTTGCATTTGACTTTCGCTAATGCTGTGTCGATTAGCGTGTCGTGGTGCGCACAAGTTTCAAATAACCGGCGCTCGTACCGGCTACGCCTCAATACCTCTATACTGATGACATTGCCGCCATGCTCATCGGGTAGTTCAACTTTCATAAAACCGCCCTCAAATTAGCCTTACCGCCTGCACTTCTACCCGCCGCCAGATCACTCAGCACCAGTTCCAAATCCTCCTCAGTCGCCCCGCCTGGAAACCTAGCCTGCACATCCGCCAACAGCTCGGCCCGGTAATCACTACCCAGCCGCCCGAGCAGCCATTTGGCCGCCTGCACCTGGCTAAGCTTCAACAGTTCAACCGTCGGTGCTTGCACATTCAACGCCGTGCCGCGCTTAGGCATAAACGTCGGCAACTCGCCGCGCGTATGCTTCAATGGGTCAATCTCGCCGTTAAACGGGATATGGTTCTTGTTGCGCTGTTTTTTCTCGGCCTCATCCTGCGTAGTCGCGCCGGTTGAAATCCGCTGAATCATCTTGCGGTTGGTGTCCGCCACCGTATCGCCCGCCGCTTTAAACTGCTCGCCGATGACCGCGGCAGATTCCAAAAAGCCCAGCTCGTTGCGTTTGATCTCGGGCAGGGCGATATGCTGCTCATGGCCGTCTGCGCCAAACAACACCGCCATCGCCGTATCGTCCATAAACGGGTGCCAATGCACCGCCACCGTGTCGCCGATGAATATCCCCGGTACCTCGGACACATTCCACACCCGGCTTTTAAAGCCGATAGTCAGATCGCCGTTAACCTTGCGATTGACCGGCTCATTGGTTGCCAGCGACAGCAATACATCCGCCGCAGGCGTAGTGCGTAATTGCTCGGCGGTAATCGTCAGCCACACCGCAAACCGGGTCTTTTTTGTCCGGCTGTGTATCTCGGTCGCGTTCCACCACAGCTGGAAGCGCTCGGCCATTTGGTTGATATCGTTAAAATCCTTGGGCCGCTCCTTGGTATAGCGCAGCGCCTGCTCAAACGTGGTTTCTACGATATGGTTGCCCTTTTCCACCGAGCCCTTAGCCCGTGGATTGCGCTGTTTGTTGACGATCAGCTCAATGCCCATCCGTGCGCAAAACCGCCGCACTAGACCGCCCGAAGTCGCGCCGGGGTCAACCATGACGATTTTCGGCGCACCCTGAAACGGATCGTTTCCAACTTTAGGGGCCATCGCCCAGGCCATAAACATCACCGTATGCTCGCCGCTCTCCGAGTGCGGGTAATAGCGGTAGCGGATCGTACCCGAGGCATGATCGGTCACCACGTAGCGGATCACCCGGAATTGCTCAATGGCCTTCATATTTTGCGGCTTATTTTTGTAATGCACTGCTTCGTCCAGCTCGACCAGCTCAGCGCCGCCGCCCGGCAAGTAGTAGATGACGCAAACCGAGCCGTCGACTTGCCAGACGTGATTCGGGTACAGCGATTGCAGATTCACATGCGGCGTAGCCTGCCGCAGTTGGTCAGGATGCAGCGTGTAGCAGCGTAGCGCGTTGCCGATCGCCGATAGCGATAGTTCGGTCATTTCGCCGGTATCGGCATCGACGTTGGCCGCAATGATTTTCCCGTTCGCTCTTAGCACAGTGACCGCCTCTTTTAAGCTGGTTATCTTGCGGTTGTTTTTACGGTAGCCTTCCATCAGGTAGGCCGACAAAATCAACGCCTCATCCATCGGCAACACCACATTACCCGCGTCGGTGCGCTGTTTGCGCGGTGCCCGTGGCGCTACTTTGCGCAACTTGCGGAAAAACGTGGCCCGATTAATGCCCAGCTCAAGCATTGCCGCCTGATAGATCGGCTCCTTTTGGCCGTGAGCCGCAACGCTCGCCGCTGCCGCCACCGCTACCAAGCGCTGTATGATGGCGGGTGACATTACGCGTCCTCTGCGACTTGCGCGGCTTCATGCGCCATGAACTTGTCGGCCAGGATTTTAGCCGGGTCGTCTACGGCCTCATCGACCGCTTCAATAGGGATGATGCCCATGTCGTGAGCAACGCCGCGAGCGGTGGCGATGATCATGCCGAACGATTGCGCGATAGCCAGCTGCATAGGGACGGGCAGTTCGTCGGGGAATTCGTTGAGCAGATTAACAATCTCGCCGCGCAAGGTGGCTTCGATTCTCGCCGTTATTTCGCGGCTGTATTCCTGTAAGCGCGATAGCTGGTATTCGCCGGGCATCATTACTTCGTTTATTTTCGTGTTCTTCTCCAGTTGCAACCGGGCTAGCTGTTCGTTCTTTTTGTCCAGCTCTTCGCTTTTGCCTTTAATGACCGAGTCTTTGGCACCTACGGATTTGACCAGCTCATCCAGCTGTTTTTCTGTAGTCTCTTTCTCGCGCTGGTGCTTGGCGGCTAACTGCTGCATCAGGTCTAGGGCTTTGTCCAGGTCTTCGGACTCGATCGCCTGGGCGATGATTAGCTTGTCATCGGCTGGCAGGGATTTAAGGGCGTTGTAGTCGCGCTGGCGAAAGCCGATGCGTTCGGCTTGTTCATACAGGTCAGCGCCAAGCAGATTGTGATTGCTGATCAGTTCCATTGTTCTCGTGTACGATTTACCGAGAAACACTTTGCAGAATTCCGGAAAATCTCCGACCTGTCGGATATTTCCGGATTCATCTTTATACGGCAGCCCCTTGTATTGCTTGCTGTCGCGGATATTTAGAGCTGTTTCGGCAATCAATTTATCTCCGACGGTCGTAAAAAAGTTGGCGGCCTCAATGCGCCCCAGAGACTTGATTACGTCAAAGCTATCAATTACCGCCGCATGAGCAATAGACATTTGATTGCCAGCCTCAACAAGCTGTTGCACGTTGCTTTCCTGCGCTGGTGTTAGCGCTGTACCAGTAGATTTTTCAGTCATGTTTATGTCCTATTGATGCGTTGGTTAAGTTCCGCCAATTGTTTTTCGGCGGTATTGAGTGAGTGCAGTATCTGCACTGCATGCCTCGCAAACCGCTCGCTCGGCCTGATGCGGCTGGTTTCCTGGATGCGCTCGGCAAACCCGGCTTGTTCCAGCGTGCTGACGTAGCGGGTGATGTCGGTACCGCTAAACCCGGTCGCCTCGATCAGCTCTTTAGGGCTAAACCCATGTGTGAAGTTCCTCAACAGCACATCCAGTACCTGCAATACTTTGAGAGCGCTTTTAATATCTGCCGCAGCCATTATTATTACTCCTCATCAAACGGCAGCTCAGGCTGCCTACATTTTTTTACGTTGTGTTGATGCCAGCTGGTTTGCTCTAGTGCGTTCTGTAATTCGGCTAGCGTTTCATCGACCTCGCCGAGTTCGTCATAAAATTTCAGCAACATACCAATAGCGTTGTTATAGGTTGTTTGTAGTTGATGCACGTCTTTCGCGTCGCATTGCCGGCCGCGCGGAGTATCAACCACCATTTGGCCTCGGCTTTCGATTAAATACCGGCTGACGTAGTTAATGCCGCACGCATGCTCGAAGGCATGAATTAAACGTGCCGGCATATCGGCATCGGCAATCCATTTGTACAGCGTCCATTTATTCACGCCCATCAGATCGGCAATCGTGTCAACGCTACAGTTGTGCTTTGCCTTGGCGTACTTGATGCACCACTCCATGGCACTTTGTAAATCAAGGGGGCGCACGGCCTTCCAATTTTGTCTGCTCATTGGATATAGTCTTTTAGAGAGCCGTCCAAACAAAACCCCGCTCTGCATCTATCTAAAATCACTTTCACAATGCGAAAATAACCCCGACTTAAACCAACCAAGGAAAACATCATGAGAACCGAAGAATTTGACGAATTAGCCGGGCGCATCCAAGCCATAGCCGATATGGTCTTAATGCTAATTTCAGAACTGGATAAACGGGACATTGTCTATGCGCCTGATTTTGGGGCGAAGCTGTACGCCCTGGCTGAAAACCGGAACGCGCCTGAATACCGGGAATCGGCTCGCAAGGTGCTGCGCCAGTTGGCGAAACAGATAGAGGACGAGCATGATTTTCGCCTAAAAGCGGAGCGCTGATGAAATAGCCAAGATCGAGAACGTGATGCTCTACTTTTACGGCAGTATCGGAAACCGGCTGTCCGTCAGCGAAAAACACCAGTTCGCCCGGCAAAGCGTCAGGAAAATGATAGGTAACGCCATGATAGCTGGCGCATTGGCGATTGTTTACCTTGCGTGGAAGCTGAAATTGCTCGCCAATAACAGCGGCATCGGGCGAAAAGCCGAGTGCGTTAGTCATGATGATGCTCCACTACGTGACGCAGTTCGTCTGTGCGTCGGCGGCAAGGGTGACGGTCGAGCAAGGCTCGCATCTTGCGTTTGGCATTAAGCTGCTTGGCTCGGACGGAGTCCAGCGGCGTGACGGCGGTTAGGATTTCGCTTGGTTGGGGCGTTAGGTTCATAGCGGTTGCTCTCTATGTAGTTTTACTTAGGTGTCTTTACGTAGGGCCTATGCAGCCCGTCGTTCGTGCGCTTCGTCGCGTCTTTCGCCAATTTCGCCTCGTCTATTGGCGACTTGTTCGGGTGATAGCTTAAGGCCGAGCTTGACCGCGATTTCATGAGCCTTGCCGTATTTGGCTTTGGCTTGACCGTTAAGAACTCGATACACCTCATTGGCGGTATAGCCGTGTTGTTCGGCCCAATCAGTGAATGTGTTGCCGAGCTGTTCAAATTGATCTTTAACCTGATTAGGGGTAAGTGGTGTTTGCATGGTTGCCTCGCTTGGTATGATGTAAACTAAATGCAAATAAGGTTGTCGTGTGATGTAATGATGGTGCAAATAGTTGCACCTGTCAAATAAAAGGTGCGGATATTTGCATGATAGGTGAGCGGTTAAAAAGTGAACGCGATAGGCTAGGCCTTACGCAGCCTGTCTTTGGGGAGGTTGCCGGAGCTAAAAAACGCACGGTTATTGACTGGGAAAAAGATGTTTCGTCTCCGACGGCGGTGCAATTATCCGCACTTGCTGCGGCTGGTGTTGATGTTCAATTCGTCCTGACGGGCATACGCTCGCTCAATCTGCCTAATGATGTGCGAAATACTGCACAGCAGCTGTATCTGGTAAAGAGTTCAACCGAGGCCATCGAACCATTGAAATTGGATAAGTACCGGGCGGCAGAATTACAGAGCATCCTCTGTGCCGTAGCTCGTGGTAATGGTGACGTCGTAGCTGAGGCTATGGGCGATTACGCCAGTAGTGGGCTAACCGTAGCCGAAAAAGACCTACTTGCCGCCTACCGAAAAGCTGCCGATGTTGATAGGCCCGTCATAGAGCGCGTGGCCGGGATGGCATCAGCGCTCAGCGAAGCAGCTGATGTTGATGGAGAAAAGCATGGGCAAAAATAAAAATGGTAAAACGCCGCATCAAATTAGGCTGGAGTATTCTGCAATGCGTCTTGAACAGCTTATGCACCCTGATTTGCTTAGGTCACGACCGTAT
>Ga0172379_10007452_pt1 | contig 14220 bp, 11 predicted proteins | sample GrowelOW334metaG_FD_119756 | JGI IMG/M metagenome (GOLD analysis project Ga0172379, IMG submission 119756) | Groundwater microbial communities from an aquifer near a municipal landfill in Southern Ontario, Canada - Groundwater well OW334 metaG | ecosystem: Environmental > Aquatic > Deep... | reverse complement strand
CTTCATTGTGAATCAAAACCTCGTCGTATTTTTTCAAATCCTCCAAAATGATTCCTGTGCCTCTGGCGACAGCCGTTAAGGGATCGTCTGCAATTTTTACGGTTATTTTTGTATAATCGGAAACCAACTTGTCCAAATTTTTTAATAATGCGCCTCCGCCCACCAAGTAAATGCCTTTGTGCATTATATCCGAAACGATTTCCGGCGGAGTAATTTCCAGAACTTCTTTTATTCCTTCAACCAAATTATCAATGGAAGAAGAGATGGCTTCGCGAACGTCTGCATCCGTGATAACCACTTCTCTCGGAAGTCCCGTAATAAGGTCGCGTCCTCTTATTGAAGCTTCTACCGGCGATTCGCCTGGCGCCACCGAACCGATGGCGATTTTTATAGTTTCGGCCGTTTTTTCTCCGATTAAAATTTTAAATTCGCTTCTGATGTAGGAAATTATATCATCATTCAATTTATCGCCGGCAATTTTTAAGCTTTTGGAACTGACAATTCCGCCCAAAGAAATAACCGCGATATCAGATGTTCCTCCGCCGATATCAATAACCATATTGCCAGCCGGTTCAAAAATGGGCAAACGAATTCCGATTGCCGCGGCCACCGGCTGTTCAACGATATGCACTTCCCTGGCGCCGTTGTTTTTTGTGACATCTCGAACGGCGCGCGTTTCTACGTTTGTGATTCCTGACGGAACTCCGACCACCACTCTTGGACCGAAAAGTTTTTTATTTCCCTTCTCGGCTTTTTTTATCAAATATGAAATCATTTCTTCGGTAATTTCAAAATCGGAAATGACTCCGCCGACAAGCGGTTTGATCGCTGAAATGTGGGAAGGCGTTCGGCCGAGCATTCTTTTTGCTTCAATTCCAACCGCCACCACTTGGCCGGTTTTGTGATTAATGGCAACGACTGACGGCTCGTTGATGATGATTCCCTTGCCTTTCAGGTAAACGAGCGTGTTGGCGGTACCCAAATCAATGCCGATATTGTTGAACAGGTAATTATTTATTTTTTCAATCTGTTGTTTAAACATTTCGGAGCGATGCCAATATACTAATTAATGCTAATTATACTAATAAAAAAACTACCCTCGCTATTTTGTTAGCAATTTAAAAAAGAGCGCATTTTGTAAGAGCTTGTTTAGAATCTAAACACTAAAGTTCTTTGACGAGTTCTTCCAAAGTCATCATTTTAATCTCTCCGCCTTTTCTTTCTTTGACTTCAATCTTTCCGGCCTTGAAAGTTTTATCGCTGATTACGGCTCTGACCGGAATTCCGATTAAGTCGCTATCGGCAAATTTTTCTCCGGCTCTGGCGTTTCTGTCGTCAAACAAAACAGAAATTCCTTTGTTCTGAAGCTCTTTATACACCTTTTCGGCGAATTTTGCCACATCGTCTTCGGGCGTGCCTAGCGATATCAAATGAACGTTAAATGGAGCCACGGATTTCGGCCAAATGATGCCTTTTTCGTCAGAAAGAGACTCAACGATTGTGCCGATTAAACGTCCAAGGCCTATTCCGTAGCAGCCCATTACTACATCGTTTTTTGTACCATTTTCGTCCAAAAAAGTTAAGCCGATAGCTTTTGAGTATTTTGTACCTAATGGAAAAATATTTCCAACTTCGATTGCCTTTTCCTCAGTCATTTCATCTTTTTTAAGGCCGAATTTTTTTAAGGTTTCTTCGTTAAATACTTCCTTATTAACAGCAAGTTTTTTATTTTTATCCACATAAATCGTATCTTCGCCCGCTTTTGACAAAGTCTGAAATTCGTCCGTAAATCCTCTTGTGAACGAGCCACCTGCGGCGATTGTTCTGTATGTTATGTTTCCAAGCCCAACTCTTTCGAATATTTTTGCATAGGCTAAAGCACATCTTTCGTAAAATTCATTAAATCCTTTCTCGTCTCTGCTAAAAGAATACATATCTTTCATCAAGAATTCTCGCGCCCTCATTATGCCGCTTTTCACCCTAAGTTCATTTCTGAATTTTGTCTGAATTTGGTAAATATAAAGAGGCAAATCTTTATAAGAATTTACATGGGAGCGTAAAAGGTTTGTCAGTGGTTCCTCGTGCGTGTTCGCTATCCCCAGGTCTGTTCCTGTGGCTAATTTTGTTTTAAACCAGTTGTCAACTACCTTATCGTCCCATCTTCCGGTTTTTTCCCAAACAGCCGGATCCTGAAGGGTTGTCAAAAGGACTTCCTGTCCGCCGATGGCGTCCATTTCTTCTCGGATAATATTGCAAATATTGTTTAAAACTCTAAGTCCCAAAGGCAAATACGAGTAAACGCCGGCCATTTCTTTGTGAATGTATCCGGCGCGGATTAAAAGTTCCGCGTTTTTGGCGACTTCATCCTTTGGCGCTTCCCTTCTGGTTTTTGTAAAAAGTTTGGATTGGTACATTTGAGTCAGACTAACAATTATCTTAAGTTGCTTCCTTCATACCCTCATAATTTTCTCCGTAAAGAAGTTTTTCGACTTCTTCAAAAGCTTTGTTTTTGTCGGTGGCAAAAAGAGCCAAAATATCCGGTCTTTCCCCAATTAATTTTCCGAATTTTTCAGAATACAATGGCACCCATTTTTCGAGATTTTCATCAGATTTGGCAGTCTCAAAATACCGATTGGCCAAATCTATTTCCACCAAGTTTTTAATTTTAAAGGCGTTTTCTTCAACTTTCTCAAATTGATCTTTCATTTTTATATAGAACTCATCTCAATAATAATGTTTAGCCATAAGGCTCAAATTTCGAGCGAAAATTTCAAAATGTAAGGAGCGATAGTAACCTCTCGTGACGAACATTTTGAAATTTGCAGCCGAAATTTGGGACTTAGGGCAAACAAGCTCTGTTTTTTTATTTTTAATAATTAGCGGTTATTATTGAGATGAGTTCTAATTATATAAATAATTTAACAATATCATTATAAGTTACCACAATCATAAGCACAATAAGCAATACAAAACCTACGGTATTTACAGTTCTGGTAATTTTCTGGTTGATCGGCGAACGTTTTATCGATTCTATTATTACAAACAAAACTCTTCCGCCATCAAGGGCTGGGAAAGGCACCAAATTTATCACTGCCAGGTTTATGGAAATAAAAGCGGCTACGGAAAGAATGTAAGAAAAGCCGAGTGTTGCCGCGTCTCCCACAATGCCGGCAATTCCAACCGGTCCGGAAACTTCCGACAACTTGGCTTGTCCGATAAAAGCTTGATAAACAAAAGTTCCAAGCCCCGTCACCGTCAGATATGAAAGGCTGTAGGTGGTTTTGGCGCCTTCATAAAGAGCGGTGAAAAATGGCAACTTCAAAACACCAACCATTTCCATTCCGATGCCGATAGCTTTTTTGCCGGCAACAATTCCCTCTTTGGGCGTAACTTTTATTGTTCCCTTTTCGTTGCCGCGGGAATAATTTATGGCCAATTCTCCGGCGCTTGATGAAATAAAATCTTGAGCGGGCAAAACATTTATCTGATTTAAAGTTTTCTGGCCATTAGTTATTGAAAGAACAATATCGCCGGATTTCAGTCCCGCTTTGGCGGCAGGAGAACCCGGCAAAACTTCAGTGATTGTAAGTCGGGCGTCTTTGACTTGGCCGGAAAGCCCTGAATCAATCGGGGCAGGCAGTCCAGTCATAAAACCGAGCGAAATCAAAAGCCATGCAAAAATAAAATTGGACAAAACGCCGGCAACCAAAACGGCGATCTGAATTGGTCTTTTTTTATTTATAAAACTCCGGTTGTCTTTTGCGGGTTTTTTATCTTTATTTTCGCCATTTTCATCTTCGTTTCCATCTTCGCCGAAAATTCTCACGAATCCGCCAAAAGGTATGGCATTTATTGAATAAACGGTATTACCGTCTTCAGTTGCCGGTTCATTTCCTTTGAAAAAACGCCATTTTTTCGGTTTGACGGCTTCTGTTACAACAGACTGTTCAATAATTTCTTCAGTAACAGTTCGGCCGTTTTCTGTAATGGAAATTTGTTCAACGGAAGAAGATACTTTAGTCAATTTTTCCGCAGCTGAATTTGCCGGCAAAATTTTTTGGATTCCAATGATGCGTGGAGGAAATCCCAAACCAAATTCATCCACTCTGATGCCAAAAAACTTGGCAACCGAAAAATGCCCAAGTTCGTGGACGAAAACTAAGACAGCCAAGATGACGATAAATATTACAACTGACATTTATATATATAAAATTTCTAATATCTAATTTCTAATATCTAACAAAATTCCAAATTTCCAATACCCAATTTCCAATAAAATTTAAAAATGTCCAATTCCAAAATTTCCCTATTTCGGGCTTTTTGTTCGAAATTAGAAATTGGGAATTTGAAATTAGCTTTTTAGCTTTGTATTTCTTTATTCTTCCTTTCCTCCATCTCTTGTAGCTTCTTGTTCGCCGTATCTACCAGTTTTTGGGCTTCATTTTTTAGGCGTTTGACTTCGTCTTCGCCCATTCCGGCTTCTTTTTCTTTGGATTGAATGTCTTTCATAACCACGTCGCGGATTTTTCTGATGGAAATTTTGGCTTCCTCGGTTTTTTCTTTTGCCAGTTTGATCAAAGCGGTTCGGCGGTCGGCTGTCAGTTCGGGGAAAGAAACGCGGACGCCTTTGTCATCGGAAGCCACTGAAAGTCCCAAATTTGAGGCTACAATAGCTTTCTCAATCTCTTTTCCCATTGATGCGTCCCATGGCGCAATTCTCAAGGTTTTTGCGTCTTCCGAAATAATATTTGCAACCTGTTTGATCGGCATTTTAGTGCCGTAAGATTCAACAGAAATTCCGTCCAAAATGGCCGGTGTGGCTCTTGAAGTCCTGATGCCGGAAAACTCTTTTTGGAGCCAGTCTTGAATGCGCTTCGCTTCGTCGTTAAATTTTGAAAAATTGTAAACCATAAGAATGAAAATTCGAAATTCTAAGCTCTAAATTCGAAACAATATCTAAATTCAAATTTTCAAAATTCAAAACATTTGTTTAAGACTTTTGAATTTTGAATTTTCGGGCTTTGTTTAGGATTTCGGATTTAGAATTTCGTGCTTTAATTTATAATTCTTATTTTATCATTTTTCATACCAGTGCGCTAATTTGGCTTTAAATGGTTGGTAGTATCAATGAAAGGTGTTCCAAAATCATTTTTGCGGAAGAAGAGCGGTCAAAAAGATATTGCCGGCATTTTTCAAGTTCGGTAAAAGTGAAAACAAGTTCTTTTGAAAGTTTTGACGAAGTTTTTTGGCGGAGAGTTTTTTCAATTTCTTCCACAAAGTCAATTGCTTGTCGTTTGCTGGTTTTTTCGTCCGAAATGTCGTCTGTCAGTTTTTTTACAATTTTCAGACGTTCGGCGATGGTGGCAGAGAGAAAAGCTGAAGCGGAAAAGAGCGCGTGACTGCCCGCAGGCTTTTTTTGGCTGCCAAAAAAAGCCTGCGGGCTAATGACCGCCATTCTTGACCTTAGTGTCGGCAAAAGAATTTCCGCCGAAGGCGTTATTACAAAAAAATGCGTATCGGGAGTCGGTTCCTCAAAAATTTTTAAAAGCGAATTTTGGGCCTCGCGAGTGGCAAAGTTAAATGAAATTACAAAAAATTTTTTGCCTCCGGTTCCGGCGCTTTTCATCTGCTCCATTTCTTTTATATTTCTGCCGTCATCAACCGAAAAAACGTCAAATTCCGCGCTCCAAAAATCGGGATTGCCTCTGGTTTTTATATTGAATTTGTTTTCAATAAAATCGGATAAAACAGGAAAAATCTCGCTGAAATTTCCTTCCAAACAATAGGAGTGGTGAAGGTCTTTGCCGAATAATTTATCGAGAGCTTCCATAAAAATATTGATATCAAAATTACGACTGATATTTTATCTGAAATGCAAAATGTAAATATCAAAATGGAAAATTTACCCTAAACACTTTTTTACTGAACGGAAGTTAAAAAATAAAAGTAATGATTTATATATAAATTCGACCAATTTGTTATCTAAATTTATATCTGTGAAAAAGTGTAAAGAGTGAACAATTTAAAATGCAAAATAGACAGTACTCTGTCATTCCCGTGAATACGGGAATCCAGTAATTGGCCTGGATCCCCGTCTACACGGGGATGACAATCAGAATTGTCAATTTTGAACTGCTCACCCTTTACACTTTTTCACAGATATTAATTTAGCAATAATCAAATAAAACTTTGTTTAAACCATTACTTTAGAGAACAAATGTTTGTTCGGTAAAAAAGTGTTCAGGGTAAATTTTTACTTTTGATTTTTTAATTTCAACGAACTACTTTTAATTTAATTCCTGTTTTGAATTTAGAAAATTTGAATTTTGAATTTGTTTAGAAATTAGAAATTAGAGCTTAGAAATTATATGCTCTAAATGATAACTTTCTCAACTTTCGATACCGTTTAAAAATTCCGTTTTAAAACTATCGCTTGGCTATAATAGATTTCTTATAAGTATCCAAATGTTCCAAAGCGATTCCCGTGCCTTTAACCACGCAAAATTGCGGATCTTTTGCCAAAGTTGTTTTCACTCCGGTTCGGCGATAAACCAATTCAGGAAGATTTCGAAGCTGTGAAGTTCCGCCGGACATTATAATTCCTCGGTCAATGATATCGGCGGCCAATTCCGGCGGAGTTTCTTGAAGCACGTCTTTGATGGCTTTGATCATATCTCGCAGTTCCTTGCCGATAGCTTTGACGATTTCATTTGTTTTAATTTCAGTGGTTCTCGGAAGTCCGGTGATAAAGTCCCTTCCCTTCACAATTGCAGTGATTTCATCTTCAATCGGCAAAGCCGAGCCAATTTTTATTTTAATATCCTCGGCGGTTTTGTCTCCGATTGCTAAGTTGAAAGTTTTTTTGATGTAATCGGTAATGGCGTAATCAATTCTATTGCCCGCGCATTTGACTGAAGTTGACGAAACGATTCCGCCGAGCGAAATGACAGCAACGTCGGTCGTCCCTCCGCCGATGTCCACCACCATATGTCCCGCCGCTTCATGAATTGGAATACCGGCGCCGATAGCTGCTAATATCGGTTCTTTGACCACGTAAGCGTTCTTGGCTCCGGCTTTTATTGCGGCTTCTATGACCGCGCGCCTTTCAGTGGAGGTTACTCCAGCCGGCACAGAAACCATCACTTCCGGCTTCCAAATGTTCCATTTGCCCAAAGCTTTGTTTATAAAATATCGGAGCATCGCTTCAGTCACGCGATAGTCGGCAATGACGCCATCTTTCATCGGACGGTAAGCGATGATATTGTCCGGCGTTCTTCCAATCATATTTTTGGCTTCAACGCCGACGGCCAAAATTCTATTGTCCTGCTCGGAAACAGCCACAACCGAAGGCTCATTTAAAACAATTCCCTTTCCAGGCACAAAAACCAGCGTTGTCGCTGTACCGAGATCAATACCTAGTTTTTTGGAAAATAGTGACATAATACAAATCCACGAATCTGCCGCGGCGGACGAATGCCACGAATAATGCGAATAGATACAAAGATAATTTATCACAAAGCGAAAAGAAGCGATAATTGACTTTTTTGTATGAAAGTTTATTATTTGTTCAGAAAGGAGTTTGGCTTATGAAAAATGTTCTTCAAATTACTAGCGACATTATGTCTGTTTTGTCAATATGTTTTATGTTTTGGGGTGTGGTAACCCAGTACCGTATTTTCAAATTTAAGGGACATATGCTGGTAGAATCGAAAAATCATGAAAGTTTTGCCTATTCGCATGAATATGTAAGGCTTTTAACAACCGGTATAGCGATTTGGATCTGGACTTTAATTTTTCTTGGGTCCAGCGATGCTCTGGAAGGATGCATTAGAAATTTTCTGAAGTAAGTTTTTTTTCTTTCAAAATCTGCGACCTTTCGGCCGCAGTTTTTTTAATCCTAAATTTTAATGTGCTTTTCTTTAATTTTATTTGAAATTGGTAATTTGATATTTGGAATTATTAATTTGCTACTCTCTCTATCTCCACCCCAATCTTCTGCAACCTCTCCTCTATCTTCTCGTATCCCCTGTCCACAAAATGGACATTGTTGATTACTGAATTTCCTTTGGCGATTATTGCCGCCAAAATATATGCCAAGCCGGCGCGCAAATCCGGACCGTCCAATTCTTTTCCTTTAAGTTCGGTCGGACCTTTTATCATTGCTTGGTGAGAATCCCAAACTTTCACATCGGCGCCCATCCTCGCCAAGTCATTGATGTAATTCAATCGTCCTTCAAAAATTGTCTCGAAAATGACGCTCTCACCTGAAACTTGAGTCAAATAAACCGCCATCGGCGCTTGCAAGTCGGTCGGAAAGCCGGGATATTCGTGGGTTTTTATATTCGTGGCTGTCAGGCTGGAATTTTTTACTTTGCCATTATTTGAAACTTTTATGGAATTTTTTTCCACGTCTATTTTTACTCCGGAACGACGAAGCGTATCAATCAAAATTTCCAAATGTTTCGGCTCGCAATTTGTAATTTCAATATTGTCGCCTGCAAGCGTGGCCAAGATCAGAAAACTGCCGGCTTCAATCCTATCCGGAATAGTTTTGAAAACTTTTCCTTTGGATTCCAGCAATTTTCCGCCGGTTCCTTCAATTTCTATGGTTGCCGTGCTGACGCCTTTTATTTTTGCTCCGCATTCAATCAAAAATTCAGCCAAATTTGAAATTTCCGGTTCCAAGGCGCAATTTTTCAAAACGGTTTTGCCTTCCGCCAAAACGCCGGCCAAAATGAAAGTCTCGGTGTTCGTAACTGATTGCATTTTGAAAAATATCTCGGCGCCTTTAAGCTTACCGTCTTTTGCTTTTATGTAATATTTTTCTCCGGCTTCGGAAACTTCCGCGCCCATTTTTTTGAATCCTTCAAGGAACATATCAATCGGTCTCTCGCCGATGACACAGCCTCCCGGGTGAGGAAAAGAAACTTCGCCGAATCTGGCCAAAATGGGACCGGTCAAAACCACGGATGCCCGCATTCTTTTTGAAAGATTTCTATCAAGTTCGGTTTTCTTGGCTTTCTCGGAATTTATATTCATTGAATACTTGCCGGTTTTTTCAATTTCCGCGCCGAGGTCCGACAAAATTTCCGACATCATTTCAATGTCGCTGATGAAAGGAATATTTTCATATTTGACGTCGTCTTTAAAAAGAATGGATGCCGCCATGGCTTTCAAGGCCGCGTTTTTAGCGCCAAAAACCGGAATGGTTCCGTTTAGTTTTTTCTTGCCGCCGAGGCCTTTGATTAAAAATAAATCTTTATTCATATGAATAGCTATTAGCTGTTAGGTTTTAGGTGTTAGGGAATACAAAATATTGATAAAAATACGATACTGACAGGAGTATATTACGGGTTTTTGGAGGAATTTGCAAAGAAAGAAATATAATACGAATCCACGAATTTTATACGAATGCCACGAATAAAAATCGGAGTCATAATTCTCCCTTTACTAAAGGGAGTGGCGAGTCAGCGAGCCGAGGGATTTATTCGTATTCATTAGTATGCTAAATTATTCGTATGTAAAATAATGGTTTTTTACCATTTCAATAAATTATCAAAAATGCTTGACTTTTACACCACTATATGCTAGACTATTAGTTAGTAAGGTTGATCTTTGAAAACGCAAAATTAGCGTTTTTGGAGGGAATTTAAGGCTTTAAACAGGTGTGCCAAAACCATACACCAGCACAGAAATGAAAAAATATGACTATCAAATTTCGATTGGTTTTGGTTGGAAAACTGGGGAATCAACTTTATGTCGACAAAGGGAATGATTGCGAGACCTACAAGGAAGCTCAGAGCAACGAGCTTCGCTTCCGCAAAAGGGCTGATGAACAAGGTGTCACCACGCAATGGGTGTTTATCGAAGCCATTCCATACGGGCAGGTGTAGTTGAATAGTGGTTTGTCCACTCGGTCGAAAGAACCGTGAGCGTAAGCTCAAAACTTTTACCCCACGACTTAAAAAGTTCGTGGGGTTTTCTTTTTATTGTTTTTTCCGCAAACATATATAGGACTAATTCGTGCGAATTAGTCCTATATCAAAAATCTTTTTTGTCTCAACTTTCAACTATTTATCTTATTCATAAATCATCCACCCTGTAAACTTTTCCACAGATATGTATTAAGCAATAAATGAATAAATGTATTTATCAACTATAACCTTAGAAACAAAATCGTTGCTCGGTAAAAAAGTTTTTAGGGTAAATCTTAAATCATTCTTAACACTCGCAACATTTGTAGATTAGTATATTATTTAAGCATGAAGATAGTTGAAGTCATCCCCATCAGCCGAGGCATCAGCAAGGAGTCTTTTTCCTATTTTACCGGAGCGGATGTTTTGGCCGGGTCAATAGTAAAAGTTCCGATTCGGAGCAAGTTTAAAAGCGGAGTTGTTATCTCCGTTCGGTCAGCGGCGGATTCAAAATCCGACATTCGTTCGGCTCCGTTTGAACTCAAAAAAATTGAAGAGCTGAAATCCCAGAATCTTTTTTTGCCGGAATTTATGGACGCGGCCAAGGAATGCGGAGATTTTTTTGCGTCCGTTACAGGTTCGGTTTTGAATTCAATCATTCCAAAAACTGTTTTGGAAAAAGCTGAAAGATTTTACACAAAGGATGGATTTCCGCGATGTATCGGCATTCACGAAAAATTAGTTTTTCAAGCGGAAGACGAAGAGCGTTTTGCCAGATACCGAAGCATCATACGCGAAGAGTTTGCCAAAAAATCGTCAATATTTTTCTGCGTGCCGACCAAAGACGACATAGCAAACGCTTTTGAAGTGCTTTCAAAAGGCATTGAAAATTACGTTTTTTGCTTGGATAACGATCTCCCGCCAAAAAAAATGGCTCAAATTTGGAACGCCACTATCACGGAAGATCATCCGGTTTTAATTATCGGCACGGGACAATTTTTGTCGCTTCCCCGCCTTGACCTCAATACCATAATAATTGAAAAAGAAAGCTCTCGTTCATACAAAAAAGACAGAAGGCCATACGTTGATTTTAGGATTTTTGCCGAAATTTTTTCAAAAAAGATGAATTGCCGAATTATTTTTGGCGATTCAACGCTCCGAATGGAAACCATTTGGCGAAATAAGACTGGAGAGCTTGGCGAAATTGCTCCGCTACAATTCCGCTCGCTTATTTCCGCCTCCCAAATTTTCGCAGATTTAAGCAAAAAAGAAGGGGCTATCGCTCCGCAAAAATTTGAAGTTTTAAGTCCGGAATTGAAAACCATTATAAAAACAAACAAGGAAAACAGTGAAAATCTCTTTATTTTTTCCGGCCGGCGAGGACTTTCTTTGCAAACAATCTGCGCTGATTGCGGAAATGTGGTTGTTTGTAGTAGGTGTCTTGCGCCTTTGGTTTTGCATAAAAAAGGCGACTTGGCGGAAGATAAAAAATATAATTTTTTCCTGTGCCACAAATGCGGAGAAAAGCGAAGCGCGGATGAACGCTGTAAGAATTGCGACAGCTGGCGACTAAAAACTTTCGGCATCGGCATAGAGCTTTTGGAAGAAGAAATCAGGAAAAATTTTGAAGACGTAAAAATTTTCAGGGTTGATAAAGATACAACCGCTTCTGAAGCCAGAATCAAAGAAGTTATTTCAAAATTTTATGCTTCGCCCGGATCGGTGCTTTTGGGCACGGAGCTCGCTTTGGGCAGATTAAACAAGAAAATACAAAATGGAGCCATCGCTTCCATTGATTCATTTTTCTCTCTGCCGGATTTTCGTGTCGGTGAGAGAGTGCTTCAAATTATTTTAAAAGTCAGGTCGCTTTCTGAAAAAACTTTTTTAATTCAAACCAGAAGCGGAGGCCAGCGTTCAATAAAATACGGATTTGCCGGCAATTTGCTTGATTATTACAAAGAAGAAATCAGCGATAGGGAAAAATTCGGCTATCCGCCTTTTGTGACGCTCATTAAAATTTCTTTGTCCGGCAAAAAGGAAACTGTTCGCGAAGAGATGGAAAAAATCTCCGGACTTTTCAAAGAATACAAATTTTCAATTTTTCCGGCTTTTATTGAGTCAAAAAACGGCAAATTCAATCTGAACGCCGTCATAAAAATTCCGGCTAAAAAATGGGTTGATTATTCCCTTCTTGCAAAGCTTCGTTCTCTTCCGCCTTACTTTTCCGTGACGGTGGACCCTGAAAGTTTACTTTAGATTAGTTTACCCTGTGAAATAAAATTATTAAAAATTTTAATTTTGTTGCACAAAATTTTTCACAGGGTTTATAAGTTTGTAAGTTTCGCTTTCCCCCCCCACAGTGCGGGGTCGCTATAAGTTTTTTGCCAAAAGCGGAAAAAATTTGTATTATTAAACTATGGTCAATATAGTCCAAAGAGAGGATAAAATATTGCGGCAGATAGCCAAAGAAGTGCCTTTAAGCGATATCGGCACGCCAAAACTCGATAAAATAATTGAGGAAATGAAGAAGGCGCTTGATTCCCAGATGGACGGAGTCGCCATTGCCGCGCCGCAAATCGGAGAACCGCTTCGTATTTTTGTGGTGTCCGGAAAAATCAACAAAATTCTTGAAAAGGATGCCATGCTTAAAATTGCCGGCGTAAAAAATAAAAGCCAATTAAGCGAAGCCGACAGGAAAATTTTAGCTGAAAAAAAATATCCGGATCAGGTTTATATAAATCCTAAAATTAAAAAAATTTCCAAAGACAGCGAATGGCTTGAGGAAGGATGTTTGAGCATCAGATACGCTTATGGCAAAAGGAAACGCGCCAAAAAAGCCACCATTGAAGCTTATGACGAGAATGGCAAAAGGTTTACTCGCGGAGGCAGCGGGCTGTTGGCGCAAATTTTTCAGCACGAAACCGACCATTTGGAAGGAGAACTTTTTATAGACAAAGCCAAAGACTTGCGCGAAATTCCGCCGGAAGAATGGAGGGAGATGCAGACAGAGTAGAAAGAAGAAATTACAAATTTCAAATTCCAAATTTCAAACAAAACCAAAGAAATTTCAAAATCCAAATCGGGACATTTGACATTAGAAATTTTGTTAGAAATTTGAACTTTGAAATTGGAAATTTGCAAAATCTCAAAAAATACAAATAAAGGTCTGTGAGATAATTTTAAAGATACCATAAAAATGAAAATTTCCAGTATAAATTTTGCGTTTTTTGGCAGTTCGGAATATTCGGTAATGGTTTTGGATGAGCTTGAAAAGGCCGGTTTTTCGCCGTCTATGGTTGTAACGATGCCGGATAAGCCGAAAGGCCGCGGATTAAATATTCAAGCAAATGTTGTAAAAACTTGGGCTCTCAATCGCAAGATTGAAGTCTTAACTCCTCTTAAGTTGGATTCTTCTTTTACTAACACCCTAAACGCTAACCGCTATACCCTATTCCTCGTCGTCGCCTACGGTAAAATTATTCCCAAGTCTGTTTTGGAAATTCCAAAATTTGGAGTTTTAAACCTGCACGCTTCCCTGCTCCCGAAATATCGCGGAGCGTCGCCCATAGAGAGCGCCATATTGAACGATGAAAAAGAAAATGGAGTAACAATTATGCAAATTGATGAGCAAATGGATCATGGACCGATACTGGCGAGCTCAAAAGTTCAAATTGAAAATTGGCCGCCAAAATCAAAAGAATTGGGGAAAAAATTGGTTATTGAAGGAGCGAAACTTTTGATTGAAATTATGCCAAAATGGATTGCTGTCTATATTAAAGCGATTCCGCAAAATGAAAACGAGGCGACTTATTGCAAAAAAATAAAAAAGGAAGACGGGCTTTTGGATTTAAGCGCCGACCCATATAAAAACTTTTTAAAAATCAGGGCTTATGACGGCTGGCCTGGAACATTTTATTTTGCCGAAAGAAAAGGCAAAAAAATCCGCGTAATTGTCAAAGAAGCGGAATTCTTATCCGGCGAGCTTAAAATTAAACGCGTTTTGCCTGAAGGCGGAAAAGAAATGAATTACGACGATTTTGTCAGAGGATTGTAAAAGACGTTTTGTTTTATCTGTCCTACAAGAGGACTTCTATTTTTATAAATAAAAATAAGTCGAGCATTAGATTCTAAACAGGCTCTAAAAAATTTTATATTAAAAAACATTCCAACATTCTCAAGAATGTTGGAATGTTTTTTAATCAATGAATTCTCCGTCAGCTCTGCTGCGGGGTTTCTGTTAAGGAAGGTTTGGAAACCGTTGGTTTCCAAGATATTCCAGAGCGAAGCTCCGAGATACCCCGCCAAT
>Ga0172379_10007451_pt1 | contig 14221 bp, 8 predicted proteins | sample GrowelOW334metaG_FD_119756 | JGI IMG/M metagenome (GOLD analysis project Ga0172379, IMG submission 119756) | Groundwater microbial communities from an aquifer near a municipal landfill in Southern Ontario, Canada - Groundwater well OW334 metaG | ecosystem: Environmental > Aquatic > Deep... | reverse complement strand
AATCAAAAAACGCCAAAAAGTACGATCAATTTTTTGGCGACAAACAATCATCAACAAAAAGAAAAGATACAAAACCCAAACACCAAAAAACCAATAATAATTTTGCGGAGATGTTCGCACAAAAAACAACCCACCCAACCACAAAACCGGTGACAATAACAACAAAATTTGTCTAATTAAATACATGTAGTTTTTTCTTTTGAATTTTCCGCTGATTCTTTTGCCAAATTTTCAATCTTTTGCAAATCTATCTGCTCTATTTTGTTTTCGCTCTGACAAAGCTCCTTGATAATCACGCTCACGGCCGTAGCCACGGGAATAGCCATAATCACCCCGACCAAACCGGCTACTTTGGCACCGATTAACATGGCCGTAATGCTGATAATCGGATTCAAACCAACAGCCTTTTGCATTACTTTTGGCACCAAAATATTATTTTCGATTTGTTGGATAATAATATACAAAATAAAAACAAACAAGCCTTTGGTCGGAGATTGAGTAAAAGCCAAAAAAACCGAAGGAACGGCCGCCATAATCGGACCAAGATAAGGGACAAATTCACCAACCGCCGCGATAAACGCCAGAACCAAAGCATATTCAACTCCCAAAATAGTCAAACCAACATAAACCATTGTTCCCAAAATCAAACTCAAAACCAATTGTCCCTTGAGCCAATCACCGATTTTCTTTTGGACTTTGTTAATCAACTGCAAAATAAACGGCTGATAACTTTCCGGGATAATAAACATCAAAGTTTTTTTCATGGCGCTTTCTTCGACCGACATATAAAAAGTAATTACCAAAGCAACAAAAAAAGAAATTATCCCGCCAAAAACTCCGGCTACCGTGGAAAAGATCGAATAAAAAGCCCCACCCAAATCATTTTTTAAGCTATTCAAACCGGAATCAATCTGCCCCATCAATCCATGCTCTGCGGAATAACTCTTTAACCCTTCAAAAGCACCCTTGATTTTTTCAAAATAACCGGGAAAATTCTTTACCAATTGCGAAAACTGTTCAGCCATCGGAGGGATTAACAAAACAATCACCGCTCCGATAAAAAGAAACATTATCACATAAATCAACAAAATACTCAGCCAGCGCGGAAATTTTATTTTTTGCAAAGTATCAATCCATGGATCAAACGCCGAAGACAAAATCAAAGCAACAAACAAAATAGCCACGACTTCTTTTATCAAATAAAAGAACACCAAAGCCAACACCACCAAAAAAAATTTTATGATCGACATTATTGACAAGTCGATTAACTGTCTTTTTTCCGACATAATTATAATTTTTATTTTTGAAAAACAAACAAGGAACGATTAACTCCTTTTCGTTTTTAATTGTATAATAAAAACAGGTTTTGCGCAAACGGCTTTGACTTTTGCCTTTTGTCTAAACTATAATGAATTTATGGATTTTGCTTTTAACAAATTCGCCACTTCGGGATATCAACTTTTAGACAAATATCAAGCCGGTCTGGTCCTTACCGGCGCCGAAGTAAAATCAACTAGACAAAACGGCCTGTCTCTGCGTCAGGCTTATGTTAGTGTTAACTATTCACCAAAACCGGAATTTTATCTAATGAAAGCCAAAATTTCACCTTACCGTTTTGCTCCGAGAACCGATCATTATGACCCCGAAAAACCGCGCAAACTACTCTTACAAAAAGCCGAAATGCGTACATTGCTCGGAAAATTAGAGCAAAAAGGCTTGACAATCATCCCGCTTCGAGTGTATAATAATCGCAACTTCATCAAAGTGGAAATCGCTTTGGCAAAAGGCAAAAAACAGTTCGAAAAAAAGGAGGATTTAAAGAAAAAAGCCGTTGACAAAGAAATTCGCACGAGGTTGAAGTATCAATAATTAAGTGAGTCTAGATTCTAGAGTCTAGTTACTAGATTCTAGTAACTAACAAGGGGATGCCGGTCTTTGACAGAAAATCATTCTTGCATTTTGCGGAAAGGCTTTGGAAATGTGCCTACTCCAAATAAACATTCCAAAATCACAAGTGCCAAAAACCTTGTAAACAAAGTTGCTACTGTTTTCACAGTTCCCAGCTTTGCTCTCGCTAAAGTTTAACAAAACCTTAGCCATTGGCCCGATTAAGTCTGCGGATCGGCAACCGGTGTCATTTAGCGGACTTTGATCAAGTATGGCCTTTGACTTTGATCGAAACAAAAAAGGCTCGAGTTTTTAATTTTTTGCCGAATCTTTCAGTTAAAAACTTCAAACATTCAGACTCGGCTATTTCCGTAGATAAGATGCAAAATATTTTTTGGACGCGGGTTCAACTCCCGCCATCTCCACCAAAAGTATATTATTTCAAATTCAGGAGTTGAACAAAGGGTGGTAGGGAAAGAATTTCCCTACATTCCGAGGAGAGTTCTTCGAGAACCCGAAGGTTCTCGAAAGCGCAATCCGAATGAATATTCGGATGAGCAGTGAAACTCCCGCCATCTCCACCATTCTTCACATTTGTGAAAAATGTCCTGCGAAGCCTTGGCGAAGTAGGACAATTAAAAACAAAAAACTTTATAAACTTAATTTTAAATTGGTCAGTTGCCTGCCTGCGCGTAGCCGAACTACGCTTCGGCGAAGGCAGGATCAGTTGATTATTTAAAGTGAAAAAAAATGCGTAAATCTTACAAATTCAAAAGAAAAGAAAAAGAAGAAAAATCTTTTAACGCAAATCGTCAAATTTTGGCGCCAAAAGTCAATGTTATTGACGAGACCAATTCGCACCTCGGGATCATTGACACTTCAAAAGCCCTTCAATTGGCCGAAGAACGCGGATTTGACTTGGTTGAAGTTTCACCGCTTGCCAATCCGCCGGTCGCCAAATTTTTGAACCTTAGCAGTTTCCTTTATCAAAGAGAAAAACTGCTGAAGAAACAAAAAAAGAACAACAAAACATTGGATGTCAAAAGCGTTCGCTTGTCAATCAAAATCGGCGAACATGATTTGGCCACCAAAGTTGGACAAGCCGACCGATTCCTAGAAAAAGGTCACAAAGTAAAAATCGAATTAATTCTACGCGGACGAGAAATGAGTCGAATGGATTTGGCCAGAGAAGTTTTGGAACAATTTTTAAAAATGCTAAGTATCGGTTTTGAAAAAGAACAAGACACTTCCAGACAAGGCAACAAAGTTTTTATGATTATCATGCCGACAAGTAAAGATTAAAAATTTATCCCAAATATAAAAAATTTATAATTTAATATTTATTTTTAACAACAACAATTGATAATTGCCCAACTTAATCCAGTTGCTCAGTTGCTCGGTTGATCAGTTGATAAAAAATATGCCAAAGCTAAAAACAATCCAATCTGTTCACAAAAGAATAAGAGTCACCAAAACCGGAAAAATCCAAAAGAAAAAAGCCGGTCAAGATCATTTCAATTCTCGCGAATCCGGCAAAGTAACTCGCGCCAAAAGACGGTTGGTTAAATTGAAAGAAGGTTTGATCACAAAAAACATTCGCAAATTTTTGCCTTATTCATAATTTAACAATAGCGATCATAAATTTTTCAAAGTTCAAGAGCTATACTTTATGAACTTTATAATAAACCAACGTATATGCCAAGAGTAAAAAGAGGAAAAACGCATCTAAAGAAAAGACGCAAAATAATGAAAGCCGTCAAAGGCTATCGCCAAGGACGCAAGAACTTGATCAAGGCCGCCAAAATGGCCATTGTCAAAGCCGGCAATTATGCTTATCGAGATCGCAAAGTAAAGAAACGTCAAGCACGGACTTTGTGGCAAACCAAAATCAGTGCCGCTCTTAAACCTTTTGAAATCAGCTACAGCAAATTCATGGGGTTATTAATCAAAAAAAATATTATTTTGGATCGCAAAGTTCTGGCTGATTTGGCCATGAACAACAGCAAGGCTTTTGCCAAACTGGTCGCCAAAGTAAAAGCCTAAAAAAAACACACAAAAAGCTCCGTTTCCGGAGCTTTTTTGATCTGTCCACGTAATATTTCAACAAAAAATAGCCAAAGTTTAATATTGACATGAATAAAATCTTCCTCTATAATAATAAAGCAAATAAATTTCATGGACCGGTGGTGTAGTTTGGTTAACACATCGCCCTGTCACGGCGAAGATCACGGGTTCGAGTCCCGCCCGGTCCGCCAAAAAAACACAATAAAAATATTGTGTTTTTTTGATTATTTAAGACCGGAACTGAGACAATAGTTTGTCTCAGTTAGGGCGAGAACGCCGGAGCGATGTTTTGTGAACAATTTGGTGAACAAAACCGCGAGGCGGTGGCTAACCCGAACAATCGGAAGATTGTGAGAGGTGAAGCCGAGTCCCGCCCGGTCCGCCAGCCTTCGCTCAATTATGAGCTTCGGCCGACAAGCCAAAAAAGTGCAATCGTAAGATTGTGCTTTTTTGATTTCACAGGACCGTAACTGAGACAACAGTTTGTCGTAATTTTCTTATAAATAAAAAACCCATTGATATTACAGAATACTACGGCAGAATACTACGGCTTATTGACAAACCAACAAATACCTATTACAATGATTTTTCTCTTGTTCTTTTAACAACCGCCACATTGGGCAAAGGAGAATTTTCATGACTAAGACCAGCGTGCTTCACCCCATTTTTGCTGCACTCATTGCCAGACAAGATGAACTCGGAACCAAAGATTTTTGGACCGGGCTCACTGATCAGCAAAAAAGCTTTATCGCAAAAGTGACTTCTCGAACAAGAGATAACCTCAAAGACATTCCCGAAATCGAAAGATGTTCTTCTCGAGATTATGAAGTCATTAATGCGTGGTTGGCCAGCAAAGGCTTAACCATCAAGTTGGACAAGTTCGATCCTTCTACCGCTATGGGAATGGCTAGCTACTTGGAAATTAAGCTGCAATGGCTGGTCAAGGGGACACAGGCAAACATCAAGTCAAAAAACCAATATTTCCCTGGCGTCAAGCTGCCCCAAAAGGCAGTTCGATTTTTCTGGAATCAAGAACACGGAAATATCATCGCCCAGATTTTGACCAAGAATGGCGATGAAATTTTCCTCACGATCGCAGAAAAGCCGATGGATGAAAACGAACTTCAACAGTTCGCCAAACTCGTCACTGAAGCAAAGACTGTTGCTGTTGCATTTACGGGAATTAATTTCCCAATGATCGACCTCGATCACCAGCCCGACATTTCGTGGCTCGGTGGAATGTCCATTCTTGATCAAAAGAAAAATCCATATTTTATCAGCCAGGCGCTTCAGCAGACGAAGTTTTCCATGAATGAAAATGGCGCCACCGTCGAAAGCGGCGTAGCCATTTCCGCCAGAAGAGGCCACTCATTCGATGAAAAACGGCCGTTGATTATCGACGAACCGTTCGTCGTGGTCATTCGCCGTCCCGGAATTGAACTGCCGATTTTTGTCGGATATCTGGATGACGATTGCTGGAAGACACCTAAGGTTTAGGCAAAATATATCAAATAGAAATTTAGCCGATTTTGACACTCAGTCAAAATCGGCTTTTTAATTATCAATTATTCTAACTTTACCAAAAATTAACTTTATGCTACAATGCCCATACTTAAACATTTATTACATTTTTTTATGTCAAAAAGAGATCCACGCAAACGCGGTATTGGCGTCAAAGTACCAAAAATTACTCGTCTGCGCAAACAGCGAAGAACCAAATAAAACAAAAAAAATATGGCTGATTGGCCATATTTTTTTGTAAATTAAATTCTTTTCCAAAACAAACACTCATCCGCGATACTTTTGATAAAAATACCACGCCGTCACCACCAACGCAAAAAAGATAAACCAAAACAAAACAATTTTCCATTTTGATTTCCAAAAATCTGTTTGCAAAATACTTTTTTCTCGAACAACACGAAACAAAACAACCGCAATCCAATAAACCGCCAAAATTATAATCACCGCCAATACAGTTCTTTGATTTAATAAATTTTCCATCATAAAATAAAAAATCAATAATCCTTAATTCTCAATTCTCAATCCTTTTTCAAAACATCCACCGCGTAATAATCTTCATGCAAATCATCCACCAAAGTTTCAACCAGCGGCAAAGAAAATTTTTCTTCTTCTTTGTAAACAATTTTTTTGATGCCGTTCATTTCTTTTTCTTTGGATCTTCCCAAATGACTGCGCACAATTTCTCTTGGCCCGCTTAGACCTTCAGCCAATTTTGTCGGTGCTCCACCAATCGGTTGCATAAAAATTTTACTCTTCAAATATCCCTGCTCTTTTTTGCGTAAATCAAAACGTTCGGTTCGCGCTTCAAAATATCCAGGTTTATCGGCAGTCAAATAATATTCGCCACCTCCGCCCACCAAAAAAGCGAATCTGCCATTTTTGTCGGTAACATTATTATCCAGCAACTTGTTATACTTGGTGTCAAAAACACGCACCACGGCATGATCAACAAATTTTTTGCTGTCACTGTCTTTGACAAAACCCCATTCCGTATTTTTTTCACGCAAAGTCAATCGACGAAAAATCAAATAAGCAACCAGTTGACCAACCGCCACATAGCCAACCCAAGCCACAGGATTTATAACAAACGAAACCACTGCCAAAATCGGACCGAGCAAAGTCAAAACAATCTGACTACGTAAAAATATCTTTTTTTTCACTAACGTTTTTATATCAACCATTTTTTTGTCAGGTTCCAACGGGATTGCCTTGGTAACCGCTTCTTTGCCGGTTATCTCAAACTCTTCACCATAATAAAGATTGGCATAAGTTCCATCAGTAACCGCTTTGCGCAACAATTTATCAGGAAATTTCATTTCGTTTTTATCAACCGACAAAAAATATTTCCCGGGATTGACAATAAAACTATATCGACCGTCCTTGTCCGTCACCGCGGTTTTAACCAATTGTTTTGTCCCTGCGTTATAAATTCTAACAACAGCCAAACCCAGCGGTTTTTTGGTTACCGAATCATACACCAATCCCCAACCTCGTTTGTTTTTACGAGCAAAAAACATCAACGGCTGAGTGAATAAAAATTGCAAATAAGTCAAAATAGATGCGCCGGCCGCGCCGGTCGATCCGACCGTCGCCACCGCAATCAAGGTGGTGACCGCAGTCGCGGCCACGGCCGGCAACTGAATTTTGCGATTTATTCTTTTTACCGTCGGATTATCTATTGTTAACGCTCGAATAAATTTTACAGACTCCTTGATTTTTTGCGTGTTATTATTTATTATCTCTTTTATTTTTTCATTTTTTTCAGGAAAAATTTTCGCCAGTAGCTCCACAATTGAATCTATTGATCTTCCTACCATTGATTCACTCTCATTATTCCCGTCTTCAGCCTCTTTGTTATCATCATCGTCTGGATCATCTTCTATACCTTCATCCGGAATAATCGATTTCTCGGGATATTTAATATCAAACGAGACACTTTGTTGCCTCGACCTATTACCATTTTTATCACGACTGGCATACTTTAATATATTTTGAGAACTCGGAATTATCCCCGTGCGAGTATAAGCCGTCTGCCAAGATTTATTTGCTACCGTTATGGAACCATTCATTCCATAATTATCTGGCATATCAAAAATCAAATCAACATAATCAGCTTGTTCCGCTTGCCCATTGAGCGAAATATTGGTCACATATTTATATGGCGCAGATTCATCGTAAACATACGTAATTTCAAATTGATCAATCCCCGGAGAAGGTAAAATCGTACCATCGGAATAAATCACTCTTTTTAACACGGAATCTATTGCTACTGTCCGGACAAAAAGATAATTTCCACCTTTTCTGAAGCCGGAAACGGTTGTTGAAAAAACCTTGTTCGATTGTGAAAAAACAGTCTGCAACAAAGTATTATTCAAATATATGTCCACCTGCATATTCGGATAATCAGTTGTTCCAGAAATAAACAAACTGTCTTGGGTAACCGTAATCGAGGCCAGAGCTGGAGTGGTGATTACCGGTCGCGCAATCACTTCTCCAAATTCAGTTTGATCAAAACTATTAACACACCCCCTGTCCGCCAAATCTATTTGTCCATCCTTGTCATTATCAACATTATCATTACATTGATAAACCACAGGCTCATTACTCTCATCATTGTCTGACAAACTTTCACAACCAAAATCATTCATATCCACATTACCATCACTATCATTATCAAGACCATCCATACATTGCGGATTGGTTTCATCCAAATCTCCAACCGAAGAACAACCCTCATCCTCCAAATCAATTTTGCCGTCATTATCATTATCCAATTCATCAGAACAAGCCGGTGGGACAAGCAAATCAATTTCATTTGTGTCCAAATTACTACTACATCCCGGATCAAGCAAATCAATTTTACCGTCATTATCATTATCATTATTATCCATGCACTCAAGAATATATAGAAAAAAATTCTCGGAATTGTCCGCCAAAGAAAGACAATCCAAATCTTCCGGATAATCAATTTTGCCGTCATTATCATTGTCAATGTTATCAGAACACTGAGGTAAAGTGACTATTTCATCTTCTTCACTTAAATCAATTAACGATTCACATCCTGAATCCATCATATCAATAAGCCCGTCATTATCATTATCAATTCCATCAGAACATTGAATCACCACCGGAATAATCAATAATTCCAAATCATCCTCTGCCGACAAACAACCTTCATCAGCAGGATAATCAATTTTGCCATCAAAATCATTATCAATTCCATCATTACATTGACGAATAATCGGTTCATCCCCTTCATTATTATCAGTAAAAACAGAACAACCAAGATCATTCATATCAATTTTGCCATCCAAATCATTGTCCACGCCATCATTACACTGATAAACAGGATCTACTGGTGGTGGTTCAGGTGGTATATAAATTGATCCTCCGGACGTAGTAATCGATAAATTATTACTCCACTCTGTGTCCACACCATTACCATTTCTGGCTTTGGCGCGGTAAGTATAGGCGGTGCGACGGGACAAACCGGTTTCCTGCCATGTCGAAGTGGTTATCCACCCGGAATTTGTTCCCCTGGTCGTATTTTCAATATAAATTCCAGAGTTGCCCAAAACTCTATTGCTAACATTATCAATATTCAAAGTAATTGTCGTGGTTTCTTTGCTGTTTTCCGTCAAAACAGGAATAGTCTGCGCAGAATATATTTCTTCCGAATAAACGGCTGTTTCTACATTATCACCGTTGCGCGCCTTGGTTGTGATATTATATCCGGTATTAGCACTCAATCCAACCACAGAAAATGCATTCCCCGTCCATCCGGAATTTACCCCTAATGTGCTGTTGGAAAAATAAACACCCTCCTCCTGCACATTACTCAAACCAGCTGCTTGAACGGCAAAAGATGTTGTCGCCAGATCGCTAACTACCAAATCTGTCGGAACCGCTTGCGCAGAAAAAAAAGTCTCCGTAATCGTACTTGTTTCCACCGCATCGCCATTACGAATTTTGACACTGAATTCATACTCAGTATTGGTCAACAATTCAGGCGATGTCCAACTATTAACTGTCAGCCAATCAGAATTTGTCGAGGCCGTATTATTGGAAAAATAAATCCCCGATTGACCTTGGTCAATATTGTACACGGTATCAGACAACTCAATGGTAATCGAATCCGTAGCCAAAGCTGTTAGCTCAATATCCGTCGGATCAGGATGTAATGTATAAAGAGAGGTATCCCCCAATCCTCCGCCTTCTCCGGAAGACGGCAAAACTCCGTCACCATTTCTGACAGTACTATCAAAAGTATAAAGAGTATTTGCCGTTAGCGAAGAACTAACCCAATTATTAACCTTTGTCCATCCGGAATTGGCCGTATCATGAGAAAAATACAAACCGGAACTTCCTTCACTGAGATTAGTAAATGTGCCAATCGCCTGCAAAGTAATAGAATTAATCCCAACCGACGAAAAATTAAGTCCACTGGGGACTTGCATACCCGAATAACGGCTGATTGTCGCTTCGGATGTTTCTTGGGCACTTTCATTTTTTGCTTTGACGTAAAAAATTATTAAATTATTCTCGGTCAAAGAACTCTGATCCCAATACAAATTGGTTGTCCAATCAGCAATCGCATCAACCGGATTTTCCGTTCTAGTGAAAAAACCGGCCTCCGCTCCACCTGATTGCCATGTCCAGCGAACCGCATCCGCGTCAATATTAGTTATTCCCAAATTAGTCGGCAAATCCGCCTTGGTATAACCGGAAACATTAGACGACTTGATACCTTCACCATTGGCATTAGAGGCCCTGACATAAAAAGTATAGCTGGCGTTACTATTTAAACCGGAAACAGTGTACTCATCCGTCGCCGCATTTATGGTGGCGATTAAAGTATTATCACTATAATAAATGTTATAATCAGTCGCCGAATCAACAGCGAGCCAATCCAAGGTTATTGAATCAATAGTCGAAGCTGACACCGTCAAGCCGGTCGGTTGCGCCGGCGGAGTGGTTAACTCATTTGATTCAGCAAAACTAATGCTATTCAAAGCTCCTTCGGAATTATAAACTTCTATTCGATATTTGTAACAAGTATTTGCGCCCAAAGACGCAAAAGTCCTCGGCGAAGACGGGATGGCATTCGTTTCATCATAAACATTGGTTTCATAAACATCATCACAATCAGTATCTCGATCAATTTTAAATCCGCTGGCGCTATTGTTAGTAAAAGTCAAACTCAAAATATAGTCGGCAAGAGTCGAAGCATTTGTCAAAACAAGCTCACTAGCATTGGTGGCGTAAGAATATTTACTGGTTTCTGCGCTCAAAGCAGTCTCCACATTATTGCCATTACGCGCTTTTGTCTTGATATTGTATTGCGTATTTCCTGTCAATCCACTAATTATTTGTCCCAAAGCTCCCCCCCAATCAGTATAACTACGCCAAACTTCTAAATCGCCCAAGGAACCATCTGCTTGGGCATATTTTGTGGTAACGCCATAACCAACCTGAATAGAATACTCCGTGGTATCCGGATTACTATTAGCAACAATTATCACTTTTAATTTTGTACTATCACCATCATCAGGCAAACTCAAAGTCGGCGCTGATGGAATATTGGCATAAGAATAAGAATTAACATCATCAACGGTCATTTCATTTCCATAACTATCCACCGCCCAAATTTTGAAATAATATAATGTATTTACTGACAAACCGGTAATTGTCGTCGTCGCCGTTGCCTTAGTTGCCAAATTCACATCATTATCATTATCCCATTCAAAAGTATTCTCATTGCTCGTTCTATTTTGCACGTCTGTTTGATTTGTCCCGTACCAAACTTCATAATGCGCCTGAATTGGTAATGACGACCAATTTGCTTCTGTGCTTATCGCCGTCCAATCCAAATTTATGGACGAAGTTGTTGTTGTATCAGGAGAAAGAACAGACAACCCACCACTTGGATCCAGATTATCAATTTCAAAATTGGCCGTGGCTGTAGCCGTGCTATCAATAGTACCATCATTGGCCGTAAAACGAAGCTTGATATCAACTTGATCAGTTCCATCCAACGACCCATTCCCATTCGCTACGGACTGAGTATCCCAAACAATAGTTACCGTTTTTGCTCCACCACTGGTATCAACTTTATTGGTTTCTCCAATTTGATAAACATTAGCATTATTCAAATCAACCGATCCGGAATTTGGCGTAGCCGAATCCAAATACGGATCATACCAAGTGCTTCCGCCATCATCTGAATATTCCACTTTTAATTTGGTATCATTATAATCAGAATCTTCAACGGTCGCAGAAATAGTAATTTTGCCAAGAGCATCCCCTGATTGCGAAGTCGAACCCAAACTAACTACCGGCGCGATATTATATTCAATCGTAGCCGTACCATACATAAGATCATCCTGAGTATCATCAAACATGGCAATACCATTGGTCGTTCCCGTTCTGGCCAATGACGCATACCATCCAATACTATTTGTAGTAAACGGAGTTTCTATATTCCAAGAACCTGACACTTTTTCAGCAAAAAACATGTCCCCATTAAAAGAATCGAAATATGCAACATTTGGGACAACTCCGTTCGCCAAAATTAATGACACCCAATTTTTGAACTTGTCAGAGGCCGTATTCGCAGCAACCGTTTCACATGTCCAACTTGATGTTTGCGAACAAGTAGCCGGATCACTAACTGTGTTATAAGCATATTTTAAATCATACGCCAGAGTAGTATACGCAATACCAATAACTCCATTAACACCGGTAGCTACACTGATATTTCTTTTGGCTGCCATAGTATCAGCATCATCAATAAGCGCACAGTTCCAATTCGTATTATTAGCGCCACCAACATCACAAGTCCCTGCCCCTGCTCCATCTCTAATAGCCACCATCAAATACGCAGACGGATTCACATATTGCGAAGCAATAACAGCCGTACTTCCGGAATAAGCCAGCGATACTCCGCCACCAACCGTATCAGTTGAATAAACCGTTTCGCAAGACCAAGTTGAAAGCAAAGTATCACAACCGGATCCACCAGTCCCGACATAACGAGCAAATTCCAAATTACCGTTCGTCGCATCTTGATAAGCAATCCCGATATTATCATTTTCGTCAATGGCGATTGAGGCCTTATCACCAATGCTACCGGTAGTTTCAATAACCGTATAATTCCAATCAGTATCAGTACCATCTAATTCTCCGGTACCATTAGTTGGATTTAAAGTTGTTGTTCCACTGGCGCCTCTGCGCGCATAAATAACATTTCCGTTATCTCCATCAAAATAAGCAATTTTTGGGATACTATTCGAATCAAAAACCAAACTCACATAATAAAAATCCGAATTACTATCAACCAGTTCCACATTCCACGAACCATTATAATAAGCGTAGTAAACATTATAATCAGCTCCGGCATCGCGAGTATAAACAATACCAGGATTGCCACTACCATCATATTTCAAATCCGCAAAATAACCTTCATTTTCTATCACCACATCAGCAGACGACCAAGTATACGCATTGGCTGTAAAAATATCGAACAATACCGGGACAGAAATCGCAATTATAACAAAACCAACCCAAAGTAAAATTTTGAGTCTTTGAAACAAGGCAAAACCGGTCAACTTGCTTGAAACTTTTCCCCTCAATTGGTCCTTGTCTTTCATCCTTGCGCTAATTTGATTTGATATGTGAAATTATACCATTTTTTTGCCCTTTTTACCAAACCAAAAAAAAATATTTATCCACATATTTTTTCCCTAAATTTATTGTTGTTTTCGTTTTATTAAAAGTCGACACAAAAGCAAAGAAAAAACAAAAAAAACAAGACTTACCCATTGCGCGGTGCGCAAGCCCAAAAAGGTCAAAGAATAATCAATACGCCAAAACTCAAGAAAAAAACGAAAAGCCGAATAGCTAAATAAATAAAAAATAAAAACTACTCCGCTCGGCCACTTACTATCTTGTTGACGATAAATTAAATTGAACAAAACCAACAACAACAACAGCAACAACAAATTCCCACAACTTTCAAACAAAAACATTGGCAAAAAAGTAGCAAAATTTTCATAACCAATCGGCCGATTGGCTAATTCAATCGGAATTCGCCAAACTCCCACGGATGGACGTCCAAAAACTTCTTGGTTAAAATAATTTCCCCAACGACCAAAAATTTGCCCAATAATTATTAAAATAACCAATTGATCAGCCAAAAACCAAAAAGAAATATTCTTTTTTCTACACCAAATCCATGTCACCAAAAATATTCCGACAAACGCTCCCCAAATACCCAATCCTCCCTTATAAATTTTCAAAATATCTAACAAATTATCTCGATAATAATCCCAAGCATAAAAAACATAATAAACTCGCGCGCCAATTATTCCAACCAATGCGCTCCAAATCAACAAATCATCAAACTTTTCAAAATATAAATTGTATTTTTTTTGCAACAACCGAACCACCAAAACTCCAAACAACGATCCGCCAACAATAAACAAGGCGTACCATTTGATCGACAAACCAAAAAACAAAAAAGCCGTCGACTGAGGAATATAATTATAAAAAAACTCAAACATAATTGATTCTAAATCCTGAATTCTTTATCACTACTATTTTATCACCAATGACAAAAAAAGAAAAGAACCCCATAACTGGGATTCCTTTCTTTTCTCTTGGGTTTTTACTAAATTGTTTCTCTCGAAACAAATATATTAATCCTTTGACGCAATGTCAAAAGGTTAATTTTTTTTATTTTTTTTTATTT
>Ga0172379_10007450_pt1 | contig 14221 bp, 16 predicted proteins | sample GrowelOW334metaG_FD_119756 | JGI IMG/M metagenome (GOLD analysis project Ga0172379, IMG submission 119756) | Groundwater microbial communities from an aquifer near a municipal landfill in Southern Ontario, Canada - Groundwater well OW334 metaG | ecosystem: Environmental > Aquatic > Deep... | reverse complement strand
CTTGTTGATAAAGATTTTCCACATTGAGAACTTTTTCGATTTTTCGCAAGCCGTGATCGGTGAGGGTGGCGGTGCGTTGTTTTTCGTCGACTTCGTAATCGGTATCACCCGAAAAAGTTTTGATGAGCTCGGAAAAACGATAATATTTGTCGGTGGCTTCCGAATCCGGTGCGGAAATAATGAGAGGAGTACGGGCTTCGTCAACCAGGATAGAGTCGACTTCATCGACTATGGCAAAGTGATGTGATCGCTGAGCCAGATTCTCCGGCGATCTGGCCATGTTGTCGCGGAGATAATCGAAACCAAATTCGTTGTTGGTGCCGTAGGTGATGTCTGCCTTGTAGGCTTCGGGGCGGGAGACCGGCTTGAGGTGCCGCAGGCGGGGGTCGGTGTGAGAGGAATCGGTAAAGTCGGGATCAAAAACAGCGGCGGGTAGATCACCCGATCCGGAATAAATTACACCAGTGGTGAGGCCGAGAAAATGATACACCTGGCCCATCCAGCCGGCATCACGACGGGCGAGATAGTCGTTGACGGTGACCAGATGTGCTCCTTCGCCGGTAAGAGCATTGAGTACCATGGCAGGGACGGCAGAGAGAGTTTTTCCTTCGCCTGTCTTTTGCTCGGCAATATTGCCCTGATGAAAAGCGATGGCGGACATAAGCTGAACATCGTAGGGACGCTGTCCCAAACAACGAACCGCGGCTTCGCGGGTAAGAGCAAAAACTTCGGGAAGTAAATCATCCAGAGTTTTGCCTTGTTTTACTGCTTCTCTGTATTGAGCCAACTCCCCGGGGAAAGCGTCATCTTTGAGTTTTTTGACTTTGTCTTCGAGGAGATTGATCCGATCGACAACTTTTCTGAGTTTCTCGATTTCTATTTTGTTTGGATTAAAAATACTGGTGAGGAAGTTGCGCATATCGCATTTATTATACGGCGTAAAGCTTAAACAAGGGAAATCACAAGGTTGGTGCGAGTGTGAATTTTGATAAAGTCAAATTCGGTTCCAAGAGAATTCATAAAATTTTGAGAGGCCACTCTGTGCTCGCCGTACCAGAGGCGATTGATGAGTACAAAACGGGAGTGTTGTTTGAGGTGGCGATGAAAGTCCAGTTTTTCCAGCTTGGTGGGAATGTATTTGCCGTCAAAACAGTCTACCAGGGTAATATCGTAGTCTTCGTCAAGCGCTTGGGCAAAATCATAGGCGTCTTGGATAATTACCTCGAGATTTTGAATCTTTCCCAGACCGCAGTATTGGTAACCAATCTCCGCCATACCCGGATCAAGTTCTACGGCGGTTATCGAGGAGTCGGGATAAAGCCGGCTGACCAGCCTGGCGTTTGAGCCGGTACCCAGACCAAGAAGAAGAATTTTGCGGGGAGAAAAGTTGGAGGGAATCAAACCGGTAAGGCCTTTTTTCCAAATATGTTGCATGATTGATCCCGATTGAATCAGACCATTGCCGATCAGGGTGGGCTCGGCATCGCCGTAAAAATTGATATAGAGATTCCGATTAAATTTTGTATCGGGAAGATGAACTATCCGGGGGAAAAAATAATTAATTAGAGACATTGCTTCCTGATTTGGTGGCTTCTATTTCGAGCTTAATTTTTCTGGCGAGATCGCCCCATTCCTGATAGCGCTTGCTGATTGTCCAGCGATTGATTTTCTTGGGGGACTCTTTTTCGGCGATGAGGGCGGCATCGAGAAGGTCGGCGGCGGCTCTGTCTCGCTCCAGAAGTGAGCCGGTACCGGAAACGATAGCAACTATTTTTTTGTTCTTGATGGTGGCTGTAACTATGGTGGAGTAGCCGGCGTTTTCGGTGTAGGCAATCTTGAGACCGGTCACTCCGGGGTAAACACTCAAGAGACCGTTCCAGTTTGGCAAATAATATCGATCATGATCCACTGTTTTTTCGATGTCTTGTCTATCGGAGGCGGCGGCGGAAGCGATTTCCGGATAGTTGACCTGAACATTGTGAACTAACATGGCTATATCTTCCAGAGTCGAGAATTGTTTGGGGTCGTCGAGTCCGTCCGGGTTGGCAAACTGGGAATTTTTCATACCGATAAGGCGGGCTTTGGTATTCATCAGCCTGATAAAGTCTTTGCTATCATATTTGTTGGCTAAAGCCGCGCCATCGGCCAGGGTTTGGGCGGCGTCGTTGGCGCTTGTGGCTATGGCTCCTCTAAGAAGTTCTGCCACCGTAAATTTTTCTCCGGCTTTGATTCCCAGAACCGTAGGGATTTTATTAACCGATCGGTCTGTAGCCGTAATTATCGTGTCGAGGGAAACCAGATCGAGGGCAACCTGAGCCGAGAGAAGTTTGGAGAAGCTGGCCGGAGAAAAAAAGGCCGCACTGTCTTTGGCGTGATAAACCCGGCCGGTATCTGCGTTGTAGACCAGATAACGAGGAACATCTTTGAGTGAATCCAGCTCGGTAGAGCGAGCAAAATCCAAATTCATTTTTTCGGCTATTTTTTGGCCGACTTTGTCCGAGCCGTCATTCCAAAAACCGGCAAAGGGAGAAACCAGAGGCTTTTTACTTTCGGTATACAGGTAAACGAAGGCCAGGCCGGCCAGAACCACCAACGGCAGAAGGGCAATAATTTTCTTAATCACGTTTGATTATTTCTTTGCCGAGGAAGGGCACTAATGGGGCAGGAACCTTGACCGAGCCATCGGCCTGTTGGTAATTTTCGATAATAGCGGCCAGCCAACGAGGAGAGTTTGAAGCTGTATTGTTGAGCATGTGGACGTACTGCATTTGATTATGACTATCGCGATAGCGAATGTTGGCACGTCTGCTTTGGAAATCCAACATCACCGAGTCGGAGGCAAGCTCTCCCCAGTTTCCCCTACCCGGCATCCAGGCTTCGAGATCGTATTTTTTGGCTTGGGGTTCGCCCATATCACCGGTACACATCAGAAGGATTCGGTACGGCAGACCCAGCTCTTGGGCAATTTCTTCGGTGAAGGAAAGCATTTCTTCATGAAGGCGAAGGGACTCGTCTAGGTCATTTTTGCAGATGACTACCTGCTCGGTTTTGACAAATTCGTGGACACGATAGACGCCTTTGGTATCTTTGCCATAACTACCTGCCTCTTTTCGATAACAGGGTGAAAAGCCAATTAATTTGACCGGAAGATCTTTTTCGTTGAGAATTTCGTCTTGGAAATATGAAACCAGAGGAACTTCGGCAGTGCCGGTTAGATATGACTCTTCTTCACCTTCTGCAGTTTCAAACTTGTAGGTTTCCTTTTCTCCCCAGGGAAAATGACCGGAATTAAAAAAGGCACGCTTTCTGAGAATGACCGGCGGAGTCATCAGGGTATAGCCATGAGAGATAAATTTCTGAAGAGTGTATTGCATGAGAGCAAACTGCAGCATGACTGCTTCGCTTTTGAGGAAGTAGCCCCGGAAACCAGCCACCTTGGAGCCGCGTTCGAGGTCGATAAGATCAAGGGCTTTGGCGATTTCATCGTGAGTCTTGGGAGTAAATTCGAATATTTTCTTTTCTCCCCAGAGACGAACAACCTGATTGTCTTTTTCGTCCTTGCCGACAGGCACTTCCGGAAGCGGAATACCCGGTACCTGATACATCAAATTTTCAAATTCCGATTCCGTTTGGCGAAGTTGTGGCTCAAGATCGTCCAGCTGTTTTTTGAGGGCAACAGACTCGGTGATAAGAGCTTCGTCACGACCGTTTTTGAGCTTATCATTGAGATTGTTACGCTTGGAGCGGAGCTCCTCTATTTGAGAGATAAGGCGGCGGCGGGATTCGTCTTTATCCAAGATAATATCGACTATTTGAGGATCAAAATTTTTGTTCTTGATGCCCTGTTTGACCAGTTCTGTATTTTCGCGGATGTATTTGATGTCCAGCATGGCTCTATTTTACCTCTCTTTTGCCCAAATATTTCCAAGCTATCAAAGGCCAAGGACGGGGGCTATTTTTTGCATTGATTCCAGGCAGAGGTTGATGAATTTTTCTAAGGGCAGATTAAGACCTTCCGATCTTTCGCATTGCGATACCTCATCACGACGAGTGCCGGCGGCGAATTTTGGCTCTTTATGAAAGCGTTTCATCACAGAAGATACCTTGACATCCGATAGCTTGCGAGAAGGATAAACGTAGGCTACCGCCATAATAAGGCCGGTGAGAGAATCGGCACAGAAGATCGACCATTCGGCTTTGGTGTGAGGGTGATAGCCGGTGAGGTCTGGAGCATGAGCTTTGATAATAATATGGACGGATTCGGAGATATCCAGATCGTAGAGTGCTAGGACTTCTTTGGTTTTTTGAGGATGTGATTCTTTGAAGGGCTCTGAATAATCGATGTCATGAATCAAACCCGCCAGGAGCCAATCTTCTTTGGGCGGCTCGGCTTGATCCAACAGATTGTTTGTTTGGAAATAATCGAAGAGGCCGGACATGCATGCCTCCAAGGTGAGAGAGTGGGTATAGATTTTTGACTCGAGCTGAGCTTTGACGGCGTCTCTGTATTTTTGATCCATTGTTGTATTTTAATACAATAAAAAACCCTCGACGTAATGCCGAGGGTGTGGGTAATTACTTGGCTTGGATTATGTTGGTCATAATCCAAAAAAGGAACAGGATGACGCCGAGAATGCCAACCCCTAATGAAACCAGAAGATCAATTGAGATCAAGAGATAGGCGATTACAAAGCTGATCGAAGCAATGAGGAGCAGGTGATGGTTGACGATTTTGACCCAAAGCCAATTAACGACCTTACTGACCAGTGTCTTCATGAGAAGCCTCCTTTTCAATGAACGGGTTTTGCCGCCATTTTAGCACAAACGGAAAGGATTATTTTACCCCTTTGACTTTGTAGATTACCTTGCCTGCGGGAGCTTCGACCTCGACATCTTCTCCCACCTTTTTGCCCATGAGAGCTTTGCCCAAGGGAGATTCATGTGAGATCTTTTTGGCGGCAGGATCGGCTTCCCATTCTCCGACGATGGTAAATTCGTGATCTGTGCCGTTGATTTCGATATGTACGACCGAACCCATGGCGACTTCGCCATCATCTGATTTTTTTGAATCTACTACTTGGACGCGGGTAATGATATCTTTTAGCTCTTCAATACGGCCTTCGAGCGCAGAAAGATCCTCCTTGGCGGAGTGATATTCGGCATTCTCGGATAGGTCACCAAATTCGCGGGCGCGAGCCACACGATCGATGGCTTCCTGAAGCTTAATTTTTTCTAACTCTGACAGTTCATCGACAAGCTGGCGATAGCCAACAGGAGTCATTTGAACTCTTTGATTTTTGTTCATTTTGTTTTTAATATAAACGAGACGATGTTAATAAATATAAAGCCTGTTTTGGCTTTGTCAATCACCAAAACAGAGGTTCCTTGGCTAACGATAGGTTTTTTGGTAGATGGGAAACCGGGCAGGCTCCTTATATCTAAAACGTACTTATTAAGCGGCGAGAGTGTATTTTACGCCTGAAACACAGGAAAGTCAAATGACTACAAGGCTTGGTTAGGCACGATTTAGGGGGTAATAAATGTGTCTTTGGGGCAATTTGCTGGTAAAATAAGGCTGTGTTTGGCCCCGTCGTCTAGTGGTCCAGGATATTTGGTTCTCATCCAAAAGATCGCGGGTTCAAATCCCGCCGGGGTCACAACAAAACCACAACAAAAAGTCTCTCGCCAGTCGGGAGATTTTTTGCTGGTGATATATCTGTTTATAATCGGTGTATGTATACAAATGACTACGATTTTGCAGGAGTAAACGCAGTAAAAATATTGTTTGTTAATAACGAGGGAAAAATACTTCTCACTCAAGAACCTGAGAATTTTGCTTGGATGCCTCTTCACTGGGGTCTTCCGGGTGGAAAAGCGACCAAAAAATTGCCCCGCATAAAGCGGGGCTTGAAAACTAAGGTTGGACGATAACGGTGGTACCTACGAGCACCCGGGCGTAGAGCCACTTAGCGTTTTCGGTACTCATCTCAATATCGCCTGAGCTGGAAGGAAAGCCAAACTGAGTCCGATCCCAGACACTCTGGAGAGAGTAGTCGTGGTAAAAGGCAAATTCGTAGGCCATGGGGACCTCGCCGCCTTCAACAGACCACAACCGGTACTCTTGGATGTCTACGATGGAGTAGACACCAACAGGGGTAGGAAACTGGGCAAGGCCGGTGGACACGAAGAACGTGTTCACCAGAACCCCGTTTGAGACAAAGTACAGCCTCTGACTGGATAGAACCACAATAATGTAGTCGCCTTCGTTCCGAGGTGCGCTGGGTGGCACCGACGGAGCGGGGATGACCAGAGCCTGGCCCGGAAAGATCAGGTTCGGATCTGCCAGCCCGTTTGCCTTGACAATCTCGGCCACCGTAACTCCGTAGGCAAGGGCAATCTCATAGAGAGTGTCGCCACGAAGAACGATGTAAACGAGGGGCAGGACGAAGGGAGTAGGGGTAGGAAGTGGAGTCGAGGTTGGCTCCGGAGTCGCCGTAGCGGTCGCGGTGGGAGTGTCCGTCGGAAACGGGGTGAAAGTGGGGTACGGGGTATAGGTGGGGTACGGGGTGGGCTGTAGCGTTTCCGTGGGCGGCACGATAGACGTTGGTGTCGGTGAGGGCAGATTGCACGACACCAGTGCGAGCAGAATCACAACAAAGATGATCTTTTTCATTGCTATTCCTCCTTTTCAAAGGGCTAGTCCGATTGACTTTGAATTATACAGCGTTGGTCTATGATATGGATATGGCTAGCAATATCAATATAAATATCGATGTTTCGAGTTTTCAGAAATTCTTTGGCCAAATCGGCGAGAGGCTGAATCATCTAAATCCTGGCGACGTGGCGCTGATAATTGTGGCGCTGATGATGCCACCTGTTGCCGTCTTGCTCAAAGTGGGATTGACGACTCACTTCTGGATAAACGTGCTTTTGACTATCCTAGGTTTTGTTCCCGGACAGATACACGCTCTATGGATAGTATTGTTTTTATAAAGTAGTATGATAAAAATATGATGAACTTTTTCACCCCCTCTAACCTATTTAGCAGTCCTTTTTTCTATATACTAGTATTGGCTGATCTACTCCTGAGAGGTCTGGCTTTGTACAAGAGTGCCAGAAAAGATCAAAGAGTTTGGTTTGTGGCTTTGCTGATCATAAACAGCATGGGTCTATTGCCGCTTATCTACTTACTGGTGAACAAAGAGATCGTGTTCCCGGCTACCGCAAAAGCGGCTCCGGCGAAAAAATCGTCCCGCAGAGGAAAGAAATAAAAAAAGAGCCAGGGCTTATGGACCGGAGTCCTGCCTGGCAAACTAATTGTTTATGGAAATTCAACGATATTACGTGCAAGTGTTAGCGCTGTGGTGGCTTTTTTGATACCCCTTTGATACTTGGTGGGGATGGCGCCGGGAAACATGTAGTTTTGTGTATCGGGGTTGATCCAGACGAGGTGATGCGTGGGTAGCCACCGACCGGCTTTGCGCACCGGACATGGATCTGTACCCCAGACGGAATAACCAACACGCTTTAACGCGCGAAGAGAGGCAGTGTTTTCCTCCCGAACAGTGCTTTGAATCTGCCAACGATTGAGGTAATCTGCGGCGAAGAGTGTCCGTGCCAGATGAGCTGAAGAAGCTACTCCCTTACCCCACCAGGAAGTGTCCCAGATAATGATCCCGGAAACACACGAGTTGGCTCTGGAATCCAGGTCATGAAGACCGGTGATGCCAATGGGAATATCGGGAGTGTTGTCTCCTATAGGAACAATAGCCCAATGAACCGAGTCTCTGGATTGGCGATTTTTTTCATACCACTCAATTTCATTTTCCAGAGTCTGAGCAAAAAGGCCTTTGGTGTAAAAGTGAACTTTCATGGAAGAGAAATGCTCTGCCAGAGTGGGTAAATCACCTTTGTTTAACGGTCGGAGTTTGATCACCAGATCTTTGCGCTTGACTAATATATTCATACCAAACATTTTTACCTTCTTGTGGTTATTTTTCTGTTTGTAGATGAACCATTTGAGCATACAGACCGCGATGTTTCATCAGTTGATTGTGAGTCCCCTCTTCCGCCTTCCTGCCTTTGTCCATGACGACGATTTTGTCGGCAATATCCCAAATAGTGGACAGGCGATGGGCGATGATGATGGAAGTTTTCCCGGTGAGGATAGCCCGCATATTGATCTGAATTTCTTTCTCGGTGATGGCATCGACGGCGCTGGTGGCCTCATCAAGAATCAGAATCGGACGATCGGCGAGAATGGCTCGTGCAAGAGCAACCCGTTGCTTCTGACCACCGGACAAGCGAATTCCCCTCTCACCAACTTGAGTATTAAAACCGTCTTTGAGAGTGAGGACGAAATCGTGGATGCCGGCCAACTTGGCGGCTTCGATAATAGTACCCATCGTAGCATTGGGCTTGGGGAAGGCGATGTTGTGACCAATCGTGTCGTCGAAGATATACACATCATCTCCTTGAGGCACATAGGAAAATAATTGGAGAAGCTGACGCCCGTCCCAGTCTTTGATATCGATACCGCCGACCTTGATCGCACCTTTTTGACAGTTAACCAATCGAGTGATCACTTTTCTGATGGTAGTTTTGCCGGCACCTGAAGGCCCAACTAAAGCAACTGTAGTACCGGGTTTTATTTCCAGACTAAATTCATGCAAAGCTCCATCTTCCTGACTATATTCACCGTCATAGGCAAAGCAAACACTTTGCAGACTGACTCCGATTGGCCCGGTAGGAATTTCTTGAACCGTTCCGGTTTCGACCGGCTCACTTTCGTACAAAAGATTTGCAAGACGGGAAGCTCCTTCACTACTTTCGGTGGCGCGATCCAACAAGCGGGCGAAGCGCCAAAAGCTGGAAAATAAGCGCTCAACCAAGACGCTGACAAAGATTAGATTGGCAACATCGATACTCCCTTCATAAAGCTGAACGATCCACATAATGAGAATCAAGCGGCGAGCGATGGTAAGAGTGCGGATGCGCCACCGATTGTACTTAAAAATTCCCAGTCGATGTTCTTTGGTGGCCTCTTCGATGATCCCACGGTGAATTTTGGTTTGATTTTCGATGAGACGCTCTTGTTGGCCAAACATCAGATTGGTTTCCACGGACTGAACCGATTCAATTGATTTGTTCCACTCGTCCTCGTAATAATCTTGGCGCTTGGCTCGAAAAGGTTTTTTCTCCCGATTGCCACGAATAGTAAGCAGAGAAAAAATGACGAAGGTAACTATCGCAATGAAGGCTACCGTTGGGCTGATAATAAAAAGGGGTACCAGACTGATGACGGCCTGGATCAGAGTGGGGATAAACTCCCAACTGAGGGTATCGACAATTTCCAGGGTTTTCCAGACGCCATCACCCACCTTGCCTACCAATGTCCCCGAGTTGTGAGAGTGATGCCAGGAAATATCCATCTTGAGAAATTTCCTTATGGCCGAGAGTTTGAGATGGGCGTAGATTGGGTGGCTGTGTTTGGTGATGATGTGCCAATCAAAATAATTGTCCAGGCGCATAGCTACTTCGTCAAAGACAAACAGGCTCAAGATCACCAAGCCTCAAGTAAGAGGAAGGATTTTGTCACCAAACAGACGGACAACCAGGCTTATGACATAGCTGTTGGCCAGTTGAGTGGTTTCATAAAGAGTCGCCAGAACAATAAACCAGAAAAAAGTACGATGAAACGGCAAAAGCAGATCCCAAATTTTCCTGAACATGATTTTTCCTCCTTTGATAAGTTAAAGTGCCGTTTTTTCCAAACAAAAACGCCGCGTATGCCGCGGCGTTTGAGTGTATCTAAATTGGTATTTTATATATACGCAAAAACCGAGGCACATTTTGAGCCTCCATCTTCTACCGGGCAAGCCGGAAGAAGTAATATGTAATTAACGGTGTTGTCCATAATTTGCCAATAAATTGGCAATACGTAAGATAACATAATTATATGGGTCTGTCAAGGATGAATTTATTCGTTATCTCCTTGGGGAAAAAGTTTTTGCAGATCTTGTGGATTTAGATTTTGCATCTGAGACGGATCAATGAAGTTGATGTCCGATGGAGGCGCAAATTCGGAATCGGCAATCCTTCTCTCGGCGCAATCCAGCTTGTATTTGGATTCATCATCATACCCCGAGGCCTTTTCGTCGATGTTTACTTCCGGCTGGACGGTGGGTGCCGCTTGGGCAGTCTCTTTTATCTCTTCTTCGGTGGGAAGCTTCATCTTGAAACCGGTTTTCTGACCTTCTTCCCAGGAGTAGATATAGACCGAGTCATTGATCATGGTGCCTTTTTTGCCCTCGGACATTTCACTACCGGCAATTTTCATTTTCTTGCCGGAAATAGTCATCTCGGTGACTGTATTGTCTGCAAGATTGCTAACCCGACAGAAAGCCGAGCCGCCTTTTTCGATAATTTGGGAAATTTTCTGCGCCGCTTGGGCTTGACTGTCCGGCTGTTTGGGAGCGGGGGTGGGTATGGTGCAGGCGGCGAGAATGAGTGACATGGGTAATACAACGAGGAGGTCTTTTTTCTTCATATAAATTATTATACATTGTGATTTTAATTACATGATTTCGATATTTCAGCTAGATTTCAGGAGACTGGGTATAATACGGCTCATGAGAATTCTGGTGGTAGAAGATGAGCACCGAGTTGCCACATCGATCAAAAAGGGTCTTGCACAAGAGAAATATGCTACCGATGTGGTTTTCGACGGAAAAATGGGACTGGATCTTGCTTTAGGTGAGGATTACGACCTAATTATTCTTGATCTGATGCTCCCCGGACTTGATGGTCTGCAGATATGTACTACTCTAAGAAAAAGAAATATTCAGACTCCTATATTGATTCTCACTGCCAGAGGACAAATTGAAGACAGAATAAAAGGCTTGGATAGCGGAGCCGATGATTACATGATTAAACCTTTTTCTTTTGAGGAGCTACTGGCAAGGGTAAGGGCTTTGACTCGCCGACCAAAGAATCACCTTGGATCCATGCTGGTCGCCGGAAGTTTGAAAATAGATACCATCACGTATGAAGTACGAGTTCAGGAAAAACCGATCGCACTTACAAATAAAGAATACTCCGTGCTCGAGTATCTGGCGAGAAACATGGGAAAGATCATCACCAAGGACCAGATAATCAACCATGTCTGGGACTATGATTCCAATGTTTTACAAAACACCGTAGAAGTGACGGTAAAAAATCTGAGAAAAAGACTGGGAACGAATCAGATTCAAACTGTCCGAGGTTTTGGTTATAAATTGATTGAGTCAAATGTTTAAAGAAGCGAGGATAAAACTAACGGCCTGGTACCTACTGATAATAATGACAGTCAGTTTTCTTTTTAGCGGAGCTATTTATCGTGTGCTCAGTATTGAAGTCGACAGATTTGCACGAATGAGTCAGATACGATACCAACGAGATATAGAGAGAATTGATTTGCCCATCCCTGCAAAGATCAGGCAATTGCCGATATTTTCCGACCCGGAACTGGCGTCTGAAACAAAACAAAGAATAAAATTTGTGCTCATATATATAAATGGAGTAATTTTGTTGATCTCCGGTGGTTTGGGCTATCTATTAGCCGGCAAAACACTTCAGCCTATTAAAGAAATGGTTGATGAACAAAATAGATTTATCTCAGACGCCTCTCATGAACTAAGAACTCCACTGACGGCGCTTAAAAGCTCAATGGAGGTGCATTTGAGAGACAGAAAGCTCACTCTTCAACAAGCAAAGAAATTGATCAGAGAAAATATATCTGACGTGAACAAACTTAAAACACTATCTGATGCTCTTTTAACACTGGCGTCTTTTGAAAAAAGAAAAGAGGTAAAACTATCCGGCAAGGTAAACCTGTCCAAACTTGTTTGTGAATGTATGGAGGATCTTGAGCCATTAGCCAAAGAAAGACACATCATGTTTAAGAGCAATCTGGGGAGTTTTTCCGTATGGGGAGATATGCACAAACTAACAGAGTTGGTAACTATATTACTTGATAATGCAATAAAATACAGCAAAGAAGACGGACTTGTTTCCTTAAAGATAAGAGCCGAGAAAGGTTTTGTTTTGTTTTCGGTGAAAGATAACGGAATTGGCATCAAGAAAGATAATCTCCCCTTGATTTTTGATCGTTTTTTTCGAGCAGAGGAACAAAGAAATACAATAGGGTACGGATTGGGTCTTGCCATTGCCAAAAATATTGTCGAGTTACACAGAGGACAAATCAGCGTGGAAAGTATTTACGGAAAAGGCTCAACTTTTATTGTAAAACTGCCTCAAAACAAGTTCAGCTAATTTTCAGCATCAAAAATTATGATATCGAAATGAAACAGATTCAAAATATGTGGCGGTGGTTTTTTACAAAGCCTATGGTGTTTAAAATAGCCGTAGTGACGATAGTTCTGAGTATTGTCGGGTGGATGATGATTCACACGAAGAATAGTAGGGATACCAGCACCCAATATCAGACCGCGACAGTCGACAAAGGTACTTTGGTGGTTTCAATTTCTGCTTCCGGTACGGTACAAGCGGCAAATAGTTCCGATATAACCACAGCCGCAAGCGGTGTGGTAACACGAGTCTTTACGAAAAATGGTGACCGGGTAAGGAGAGGTGAGGCGATGGCAGTGATCGAACTGGATCAGACAGCTCAACAAAAATATGTCGCGGCATTGTCCTCTTACCAGAGCGCAAAGAACAGCCTGGAGTCAACAAAGGCGGGGCTGTGGACAGCTCAAAGCAAGGCTTTTTCGGTGAACCAAAAATTCATAAATGACGCAGTGGCTCGCGACTTAGATACCGACGACCCAACTTACATTCAAGAAAATGCCGACTGGCTTGCGGCAGAGGCTTCTTACAAAATTCAGGAGCAAGCAATTAACCAGTCTCAAACTGCTTTAAATAGCTCTTGGTTGTCGTTACAAAATATATCACCAACGATTTATGCGCCTATATCCGGAAAGATAACAGGAATGTCTTTACAGGAAGGCCAGGTGATAGCCGGAGGTGAGATAAGGATTGCCAGCATCAAGACCGATGCCTTACCAACAATTTTAGTGAGCCTGACAGAAATTGACGTGCCAAAAGTAAAAATTGGGAATAAGTCGACTATCACCCTCGATGCGTATCCGGACAAAACCTATACCGGTAGTGTAGTGAGTGTAGATACTGTGGGAGAGAAGAGCTCCGGGGTAACTTCTTATACAACCGCAATAAGACTTGATACCAAGGAGGAGGAAGTTTACTCAAATATGTCTGCTCAAGCTACCATACTGATAAATAGTAAAACCGAGACATTGATAATCCCTTCCGGTGCAGTTCAAAGCCAAAACGGAGTCACCTACGCCAAGGTACTAAAGAACGGAAAAATGGAGCTTGTTGAAGTGGAACTGGGTCTCTTCTCCGACACCGAATATGAAGTGGTCTCCGGATTAAATGAGGGTGATACTGTCATAACAGGTATTGTGGCTACAGCAAAAACAGGAAATCAATCAAGCACTTCCCCGTTTGGTATGTTTGGTGGCGCCGGATCGAGGAGTAGTGGCCAGGTGCGAGGAGTAATGATGGCAAGGTAAAGAATATGATTAAAGTAAACCACGTCAGCAAAATTTATTCTACCGAGGCAGTTGAGACTGTGGCTCTGGCAGATATAAGCTTTAATATCGAAAGGGGAGAATTTGTGGCTATCATGGGACCGTCAGGATCAGGAAAATCAACTCTAATGCATATCTTGGGAGCTTTGGATAAGCCAACTAAGGGTGAATATATCCTTGATGGAAAAAATGTTTCAACGGCTAACGAAGACGAATTGGCGGACATCCGAAATCAAAAAATCGGGTTTATTTTTCAGGCATTTAATCTCCTACCCAGAACGAGCGCTCTAAGGAACGTGATGATTCCGATGGTATACGCAGGTATAGCTCAAGAGGAACGAATCAAGCGAGCAAAAAAATATCTGGAAATGGTAGGTCTTTCCGACAGAATGGAACACAAACCCAATCAACTTTCCGGTGGGCAACAACAGAGAGTGGCTATCGCTCGCGGACTAGTGATGAACCCGGCAATATTGCTCGCAGACGAGCCAACAGGAAATATAGCATCGGTCCAGGCCGATGAAATCATGGAAATCTTCGAAAAATTGAATGGCGACGGGCACACTATCGTGATGATTACTCACGAGCCGGACATAGCAGAGCACGCCAAG
>Ga0172379_10007449_pt1 | contig 14223 bp, 11 predicted proteins | sample GrowelOW334metaG_FD_119756 | JGI IMG/M metagenome (GOLD analysis project Ga0172379, IMG submission 119756) | Groundwater microbial communities from an aquifer near a municipal landfill in Southern Ontario, Canada - Groundwater well OW334 metaG | ecosystem: Environmental > Aquatic > Deep... | reverse complement strand
GGCCGGTCTTTTTCACCGACGCGCCGATCGGCTCATAGTCGATGCTCGCGTAGTCCACGCTCCGCAAGTCGAGCACCTCCACCGATACGCCCTCTCCGGCCAAGACCTCCGCCGCCTCCAACGCGACCCGGCTCATGCGGGAATACGCGACCAGAGTAATCGCGTCGCCCGCCCGGGTGACGCGCGCCTTACCGAAGGGAATGCAGAAGTCCAGGTCGTCGGGAACGTCGCCCTTTTCAGGGAACAAGGCCTGGTGCTCTATCACCAAGACCGGGTCCTTGCTCGCGAACGCGGTGTTGAAAAGCCCGATGAAATCGAAGGGAGTCGAGGGCGCGACGATGCGCCAACCGGGGTATTGGGCGAAGAGCGCCGCGGGATCCATGCCGTGCTGGGCTCCGTAGCCCGTGCCGATACCCACCCGCGCGTGCAGGACCAGAGGGATGTTGCTGTGCCCGCCGTACATATATCGGTTCTTGCCGATTTGGTTGAACAGCTGGTCGGCGGCGACCAAAGCGAAATCGGGATACATCAGTTCGACGATGGGCTTTTTTCCCAAAAGGGCAAGGCCGAGGGACATGCCGACGAAACCCGCTTCCGAAATCGGCGTATCGATCACACGGTCGCGATGGCGGAGGAACAAGCCCTTCGTGGCCAAGTACACGCCGCCTTTCATGTGTCCCACATCCTCGCCGATGACGAGCGCGTCCGGATCGGTGTCCATACGGCGGCCAATGACTTCAGCGACGACTTCTACGAACACGCGGCTTTTTGTCGCGGAGAAGTTCTCGGGCTCCTTGTAGGGAAGATTTTCCAGTTCCTTGCCGTCGCTGCGGATATCGACGAAAAGCTCTTCCCGCCTCGGAAACAGCCGCGCGGGTATCGCCAGAGTACCGGGCTTCAACCCCGCTTCGGTTACGGAAGCTATCGCCTTCTCCACCATAGCTTCGGCGGAGGCAAGCATCGCGTCCCGCTGCGCTTCGGAGAGCAGGCCGAGCCGAATAAGATCGGCAGGATAGGTCGTAAACGGATCGCGCTTCAACCATTCGTCTTCCTCGGCCTTGGTCCGGTAGCCGTACGCGCTACCGGGCAAGCCCTGGGCTTGGTGGCGATAGCGGTAGGTTTCCGCTTCTACGACGACCGGCCCTTTGATCTCGGCGGCTTTCGTAATGACCGCGTACGCGGCAATCGGATCCAACCCGTCGATGACGAAGCAGGGGAGCCCGTGGGCCAGCCCGTGCTGGGCGAGCCGCGGAATCGCGCAGGATTCACGGGTGTGGGTCGCCACCGCGTACAGGTTGTTTTCAATAAAATAGACGATGGGCACTTTCCAGAGCGCGGCCATATTCATCGACTCGTGGAGAATACCCTGATTGGAAGCGCCGTCGCCAAGGTACGAGATTCCGCGGCCGCCGTTTGCCCGAATCGTGTGGGCCCAAACCGCTCCGGAAGCGAGCGCGATGCCGCCTCCTACAATGGCGTTGGTCCCCAGTATTCCCGATTCAAGGTCCGCCAAGTGCATTGAGCCGCCGCGACCGCGGCACCAGCCGGATTCAAGGCCCATAATCTCAGCCAAGGTCTTTTGGACAACGTCGTATAATGTGTCCGGAATGCTCTTCACCGGGTCGTAGCCGGTGCCGCCGCGCGAATGCAGGGCTTTCGCCAGGAAGTGGTGATGGCCGCGGTGCGTGGACGCGACGACATCCTTCTTTTCCAGCGCATGGGCCGAACCCACGGCTCCCGCTTCTTCGCCGATACTCGAATGCACCGGGCCGTGAATCAGACCGGCGTCCTTCAAATCAAGAAGTCGTTCCTCAAAACGCCGTATCAAATAGATATGAAGCAGCATGCGTCGCTGCGCCGCCGCGTCAACCTTGCGCCTATCGGCGTCTGTGACAACTAGGCGTGATATCGATCCGGCAATCTGAATGGTCTGGTTATTAGACATATCAAGAGTATGGACCGGAATTCAGGCGGCGTCCAGCAAATTAAGCGCTCCCGGCCCTCATTTGACCAGATACCCTCCATCGATCGGAATGATGGCCCCGGTGACGTAATCGCTTGCCGCCGACGCGAGGAAAATCGTCACGCCTTTCATGTCGGCCTCCGTTCCCCAGCGACCGGCGGGAATACGGTCGGAAATCTGCTTCAAACGCGTTTCATTCGCGAGCAGGGCGGTATTCATCTCCGTCGCCATATACCCGGGAGCTATCGAATTGACGCGGACGCCCCGGCCTACCCAGTCGTTGGACAATTCCTTCGTCAGCTGCATCACGCCGCCTTTGGCCGCGGAATAGGCCGGTATCGTCTGTCCTCCGAAAAAACAGGCCATGGACGCGACGTTGATGATCTTGCCGTACCCTTTTTTGAGCATTAGGCGTCCGGCCAATTGGCATTGGATGAAGACCGCATGCAAGTTGATGTTAAGCACCTCATCCCATTCTTCAATAGGAAAATCCTCGGCGGAATGTCGCCGTTGTATGCCCGCGGCCGTGACCAGTATGTCCAAATCTCCGCCCAACGGGGAGAGTGCCGCCTCAAATGAGGAACGGACTTCCTCCCGATTGCGGAGATCCGCCTGGACGGCATGGCTCCGGAAACCTTTAGCGTTGAAGTCCTCAACGGTTTTATAAACCTGGTCCGAAGAGCCGATGATCGAGACTTCGCAACCGGCCTCCAAAAGCGCTTCGGCCATACCGTGGCCGAGGCCCCGAGTGCCGCCGGTAACGATGGCTTTCTTACCGGTAATATCGAAAAGCGTACTGATCATATTGACTCCCAGAAATAAGTTATTTGAACAATAATACCATTTTCTTGACGTTTGGATCGGGGTGATCCATGTAATGGAACATCCGATCGATATCATCAAAGTCGATGAAAGTCGTCGCGATACCGTCAAGGTTGAATTCGTTCCGCGACATTTGTTCGATGACCGGAGGGAATTGGTAGCAGGACATCCGCGAACCGATCAGGTCAAGCTCGCGCGAAGCGATCATCGCCTGTGTAATCGATTCCGGCTCCGTCGTGAAACCGAGGCTGACCACCCGAGCCGCGTTTTGGAGCAGGCCGATCTCGAACAGGCTCGTGAGTGAGCCTTTGAAACAGGCTGAGTCGAACGCGATGGTCACGCCTTTGCCGCCGGTAATTTCCTTCACGCGCTCAATGACGTTTTCTTTCTTGCTGTTGATAACGTAATCGGCGCCGTATTTCTTAGCGCGTTCCAGCGTATCGTCGACAACGTCGCAGCAAATCACCACGCAGCCTTTGTTCTTACAGGTCTGCAGGATGATGGAACCGATCGTTCCCGTACCGAGAATGAACACGATATCGTCTTTGGCGAGCCGTCCCCGCGCGGTGCAGTGCGCGCCGATGGCGAAGGGTTCCACCAGAGCGGCATCCTTGAAGGGGATGCTCTTCGGAACGAGGTATACCTCATCCTCAGGGGCGGTGAAATATTCCCGGAACCCCCCATCGGCGCTGCTGCCCCTGACCCGGACACTTTCGCATACGTTCTTCCTGCCGCTTTTGCATTGCCGGCAAGTTCCGCAAGTGATGATGAGGTCGACGACGATGTGGTCCCCTACTTTCACCTTAGTGACTTTCGAACCGACCTTCGCTACTACGCCCGCGTTTTCATGTCCGAGAATTCTTGGATACGTCGAATTCGGATTTTTTCCGTGATACAGATGGTGATCGGATCCGCAAACACCCGCGGCCTTCATTTGTACCAAAACATCAAAATCGCTCTTCAATTCGGGGATGGATACTTCCCGAATTTCGTATTTGTGCGGCGCGGTGACGACAACCTCTTTCATTTTATCTGCCTCCAATGTGATGCTCGTATGAACGCGTTCACGGTGTCTGCAGCGAACCGTCCGGCAGCCTTGTCTGCGTCCATTTGGTTACCGTGTTTTCGCAGGGATACTTCGCGGCCTCCGCCTCGTCGATCTCCACGCCCAAACCGGGTTTCTCGTTCGCGTAGACGTAGCCGTTCTTGAACTCCGGCATGCCCGGAAACACGGCAAGCAGCGCGTCACGCGGACCCTTCAGCTCATGTAGGATGAAGTTCGGCGGTTCCGTTCCGGACCATTCCTGGATGCCGAAATTCCGCGACGAAAGATCGATATGAATATTCGCGGCATGATCAACCGGGGACATATCGCCCGGTCCGTGCCAGGCGGTTCTCACCCCGAATTGTTCGGCGAATATCTGCAATTTTCTTGCCGGCGTGATGCCGCCGATCTGAGTAATGTGCACGCGGATGAAATCGATGAGGCGCTCGGCGATGATTGATTTCCATTCCGCCGGATTGTTGAACAATTCTCCCTGAGCAAGCGGAACCGACGTTCGCGCGCGGAGCGTCCGCAACCATTCGATCTGTTCCAGGGGAATCGCGTCCTCAAGAAAAAACAGATCATACGGCTCCAGAGCCAACGCCAAGGTAACGGTGTCGGAAGGGGCGAGCCGTTCGTGCACATCATGGCAGAGCGCGACCGAATCGCCGACCTTAGCTCGGATAGACTCGAACAATCGGAGGGTATCCTTGATGTACTTTCGGGGATCGAGGTAGACGCCTTCGGGCGCTCCCTGGGGCGCGTTCGACGGAGCCGCGCCCCAGATCCCCCCGTAACCGCCGCATTGGCAGCGAACGTGGCGTATCCCCTGTTCGCGGTATTTCGCGATATTTTCGCAAATCTCGTTCGCGTCCTTGCCGTCCGCGTGCCGATACACGGGAACGCCTTCCCTGCATTTCCCACCGAACAACTGGTAGACCGGCATCCCGGCCATCTTGCCTTTGATGTCCCAGAGAGCCATATCGATTCCGGAAATCGCGTTGTTCTCTATGGGTCCGTTTCTCCAATAGCCGTTCTGGTGCGTCAACTGCCAGAGGTCCTCGATGTCTTCCACGTTTCTACCGATCAATAACGGCTTTAAGTATTCCTCAATCAGCAGTTTTACGGCGAGATGCCGATAAGCAAAAGTCGCGCAACCAAGCCCGTATAAATTCGGCTCCGAAGTTTCCACTTTGACGACCAGGAGATTGATACCTTCGGGTGCCGTGCTGATCGTTTTAATATCTCGTATCGTCATCGACATATATTGAAACCCCGTACTTATTCCATCCGGTCTATGGCTTGCTGGAGGTGCTCATACATGCATTTCTTGGCGGCTTTGGTATCCCTCTCCATAATGGCCTTGAGGATCACGGTATGATAATAGATTCCGTCCTTATAGCCGAAAACGTCCACTACATGGGCGTTATCGCTCTCCGAAGTATCAAATACTTGCTTCAAGGATTTGTAGATCAAATGATTCTCGGACGCCTTCGCGATTTCCTCATGGAACAACGCGTCCTCTTTCATAAACTTTTTGGAATTACCGATATTCGCTTTCATGCCTTCAAGATGCCGCTTCAATTTTTCGATCGTCTGCTCCGTCGCGTCCTTCGCGGCAAAATAACATCCCTCCGGCTCAATCAACATACGGAATTCAAAAACCTTGCGTACGTCTTCGCAGTCGGATTTCGTTATGTAGCTCCCCTTTTTCCCCAGGGCGCTCAGATCGTTGTTCCTGACAAACGTACCTTTCCCATGCAGACTTTCCAGCACGCCGATGGCGATGAATTGCTGGATGGCGACCCGGGCGCTCGCCCGGCTCACCCCCAACAATTCAGTTAGCTCGTGTTCCGAGGGGATCTTTTCGCCGATCGGCCACGTACCGTTCTCGATGTTCTGCCTGAGGAATTCAATAACTTGCTGAACAACCGATAGCCTTTTGACTTTCATAAAAAAAGAACTCCCCCGGCGGCGGCCACATGCGGCCTACGCTCCCAGATACGCCTTTTTGATGTCCTCATTCGCGAGCAGGTTTTGGCAGGTGTCGTGAATGACGACCTCTCCCGTCTGCATGACGTAGCCGCGCCCGGCGGTAGAAAGCGCTATTTTCGAATTCTGCTCCACGAAAAGGACCGTAGTCCCTTCCCGGTTGATGTCCTTGACGACCTTGAAGATTTCCTTGACGATGAGCGGCGCCAAACCGAGCGACGGCTCGTCCAGCAGCAGGATTTTCGGCCGTCCGAGCAGCGCCCGTCCGATGGCCAGCATCTGCTGCTCGCCGCCTGAAAGGGTGCCCCCAAGCTGGGTGCGCCGTTCGAGCAACCGTGGGAAACGCCGGAATACGTCGTTCAGGTCATCCTTGATTCCCTTCTTGTCGTTCCGCAGATACGCGCCTACCATGAGGTTTTCCTCAACCGAAAGTTTAGCGAAAATGCGCCGGCCCTCAAGGGCTTGGATGACGCCGAAACTCGCGACCTTGTTGCCGCGCAAGCCTTGGATCTCCTTGCCGTTGAAGAGGATCTTGCCGCGCACCCCGCTGGAATTCGTGAGTCCTGAAATCGTTTGGAGCGTTGTTGTCTTTCCCGCCCCATTGGCTCCGATGAGCGTCACCATCTCTCCGGCGTCGACGTGGAGATTGACGCCCTTCACAGAGTGAATATTCCCATAATAATAATGGAAATCGATAAGTTCAAGAATCGGCGCCATGCTAATCACCTCCCAGATAGGCGGTTATCACGTCTGGATTGTTCCGAACCTCGTTCGGCGTCCCTTGCGCGAGCAGCGCGCCGTTGCACAATACGTAGATATAGTCGCTGACGCCCATGATCAGTTTCATATCGTGCTCGATGACTAGAATCGTGACCCCCAGGTCCAGGATCCGCTTCAGCAATACGTCGAGCTCCTCTTTTTCCTTGGAGTTCATGCCCGCCGCCGGCTCGTCCAAAAGGATGAGCTTAGGATCGCTCGCGAGCCCACGTACGATTTCGAGGAGCCGCTGTTTTCCGTAGGAGAGACTGGAAGCGGGATCATACGCGTGCTCCTCAAGGCCTACGAATTTGAGCCATTCGTAAGCCTTCTCGAAAGCGACGACTTCTTCCCTGCGCTGCGCGGGCAGCCTCAGCATGTCCGAGAGATAGTTCGACTTCAGCCGCGGGTGCATGCCGACCAGCACGTTCTCCAGCACGTTCATTTTTCGGAATAGGTTGATGATCTGGTAGGTCCGGGAAATGCCCGCGTGGTTGATCTGGTACGCTTTCTTCCCCTGGATCTCTTTACCGTCGAAGATGACCCTGCCGCTGTTCGGCTTGTAGACGCCGCTGATGCAGTTGAAGAAAGTGGTTTTTCCCGCGCCGTTCGGTCCGATCAAACTCGTGATCTTTCGGGGGGCGATGTGCACGCTAACCTGGTTGACGGCCGTAAGACCGCCGAACTTGATGGTTACCTTATCTGTCGTCAGCATATATTTCCGCTCCCTTCGTTTACGCCGGAGTGCCGGATTTCTTCTTCAGCATCTTGTGTTTTCCGTAGATCGCCAGGTCCCTGAAACCGCCGAACAAGCCGCCGGGCAGCGCCACGATGACTATCAGCATCAGGATGCCGTAGATGAACACCTGATAGTCCTGGAAGGAGCGAAGCGCTTCGATGAGCACCTCAACCGCGATCACGCCCAGGATGGGCCCGACGAGAGTGCCGGACCCGCCGAACAGCAGCATCGTCAAGAAAAGGACCGACTGTCGCTGAGTGAAGGTATCCGGATGGATATAGCCGGCCAAGTGCATAAACATGGCGCCGGCGAAAGCCGTGTAGAACGCGCTGGTGGCGAACGCCATGACCTTGTATTTCCGCACGTTGATGCCCATACCGTTCGCGGCGTGGGTATTCTCCCTTATAGCGGTGAACGCCCTCCCCGTCTTTGAATGCACGAGGAAATATTTTGCCGTAAGGAACACGACCACGCAGAAAAGTCCAAAATAATACCACACGGCGTTGCTCTTGAACGCATACCCGAAGATGGCGAACCGTCCTGAGGACAAGCCGTTGAAGTCGCCGGTTATCTTGTTCGGGGAGTGTATGAGGAATTGGTAGACGATTTCCCCGAACGCGATCGTAGACAACGAAAGGAAGTGGAACACCAGCTTCGACGCGGGGTAGGCCAGCAGCGCGCCGATGAGCGCGGAGACGGAGGCCGATACGATCATCGTCAGAAGGATGGGCCAGCCGAGCGTATTGTGCAGAATCGCCGTTCCGTACGCGCCGATAGCGTAGAACGCGGCGTGCCCGAGGGAAATCTGCCCGCAGTAGCCGAATACGATATCCAGTCCGGATACGGCGATAATATAGACTTCAATAATGCAGACGAGTAGCAGCGTGTATTCGCCGCCGCCTAAAAGCAGCGGCAACAGAAGAGTCGCTACGGCCGCGAAGATCCTCAGAATGAACTTCTTGTCCTTGAGCTTGTTTGCTAAGTCCATGGATTATCTTCCTCCTATCCAATCACACGTCCTGGATCGCCCGTTCGTTGAAGATGCCCGTAGGTTTCAAGAACAGGAAAACAAGGAGGATTATGTACGCGATGAGATTCTTGTAGACGGAGGAGACATAGCCCGCGACCAGCGTCTCGGTAAGCCCCAGCAGCAGTCCGCCGACGATCGACCCGTACATGTTTCCGTAGCCGCCGATCACGGCGCCGGAGAAGCCTTTTCTGCCGATGGTGGCGCCGAGTACGGGGAACACGCCGTACATGGGCCCCAGGAGCATGCCGCCGACCGCGGCCAATCCCGCCGAAAGACCCCAGGTGATGCCGGTGCTTACGGACACGTTGATCCCGCAGGATTCCGCCGCCATGGAGTCCATCGCGGAGGCGCGCATCGCGGTTCCGAGTTTTGTTTTGGTCATGAAGAAATGAAGCAGCACCATGCAGACGAGGGCCGTACCGAGGCACAGCAACGCCTCGGGCTGAACGTTCGCGGCCCACACCTTCACGCTCGTCACGCTGAAGACGGAAGGATAGTACAGGGTTATCGACCCCCACCCCAGCATGACGCCGTTCTGGATGATGTAGGAAATGGCGATGGTCGCCAGCACCACGTAGATGGGCATGACGTTTTTGCTCAACAATTTGCGGATCACGCCTTTTTCCAAAAGCATCCCGATAAGGAACGCGCTGACGATGGAAAGAACGAACGAGACGGCGAAGGGGAGTTTCAGGATATGATAGAAGGTGAGACCCAGATACGCTCCGACGGTCATTATGTCGCCTTGCACAAAGCTCATCAATCCGGAAGCTTTGTAGATCAGGCTATAACCCAACGCTATCAATCCGTAGATACTGCCGAGGACAAGACCGGCAATAATGAGATTCAACAACATATTCGGGACTCCATTTAACAAACTTCAGCAAGCGGAATAACTGACGGAACCGAGGAAATCGCGCCGGAGCCGCGGCATGACCCGATCGGTCACCCGGAGCCCAGGCGCTCACATTCCGTTAACTCAAGGATTACTTCACGTTGCCGGTCGCCTTCTTGTACGCGTCGTAGCCGCCTTTCTTCAGCCAGTCGCTCCAGAGGACGTTCTTCCCGCCTACTAGGGTGAACGCGTTGAAGGTATTGTAGGCTTCCCGGTTGCCCTTCGTAAAGTCCATGCTGCCGCCGAGGCCCTTCGTTACGACTTTATGCGTCGCGGCGACGAGTGACTTGGAATCATTGGCCTTGGCGATCTTGGAAGCTTCCCACATCGCCATGATCGTATCCCATCCGCGATACGCCGAGTCGGTCTTCACCATGACGCCGTACTTCTGCTGGTACTTTTTCAGGTAGTCGGCCATGTAGGGGATGTCGCAATCCTCGGGAGTCCGGTAAGTGACGTAGGGATTGGCGAACGCGATATAATTGGAAGCGGCGGTGCCGGCGACTTCGATCTGGGAATCCATGAACGATTCCTTGTTGAAGATGATGCCTTTGTAGCCGGCCTGGCGGATCTGCTTCACGAGCGGACCGCCTGCTTCGCCGATGACGGAGATGAGGATGCCGTCGGGCTTTGCCGCGAGCATCTTCTGGATCTGGGCGGAGAAGTCGTTGTCGCCGACGTCGTAGCTCTCCATGGAGACCACATTGACGCCGAGCTTCGTGAACTCTTCCTTGAATTTCTTCGCGGTGGAAAGCGCCGCGTCTTCCTGTCCGTGGAAGATGGCCATAGTCTTATAGCCGACGTCCAGAACGAGCTTTGAAGTGATGGGAACGGCGTTGTTGTTGTTCATCGCAGCGCGGAAGACGTAGGGCCAGTCCTGGGCCATCCAGGAAGGCGCGGTGCCGCAGCCGAAATGGTAGATCCCGGCGTTGTTGAAGAACGGGGCAGCCGCGAGCACTTCGCCCGAATTCATCGAACCGATGCAGGCGTTGACCTGGTCCTTCTGGATAAGCTTGTTCGCGATCTTGACGGCTTCTTCAGGGGAACACTGGGTATCGTACACGATCATTTCCACGGGAACGCCGTTGAAGCCTCCGTTCGCGTTGACATAATCTATGGCGAGCGCGGCGCCGTTGCGGGCCTCGATGCCATAGGCCGCGTTGCCGCCGGTAATGCCGAAATAGGCGCCCAACTTGAAAGTTTTGCCCGCCGACGTACCCGCGGATTTCGATGCGTCGGAACCGCCACCAGCGGCAACCGAACCCACTACCATGCACAAAGCCAAGAGAACAACGATCAATCTCTTCATCTTTTCCTCCTTTTGGTATGTCGCCGCCAAACGGCGGCGAATCGTCCAAAACACCTTCTAATACGGATAACTATTTTATTGACGTTCCCGGACGACGCGGCTCAGCCGTTTCGCTTCCTCAACGGATGGCGCGATGATGCGCAGGAAAAGGCCGTCGGTCGTCAGATTCTTCTTCAGCAGCCGAATTTCTTCAGCGGTCAGGTCGCCCCATACGATAAGGCGTTTCCGGCTCTGGATCTTTTGCAGGTATGGAATCATCTCCGCTACGGAAGGGCCGCCGACGTCCTTGTTCACCTCGATAGCCTTGAGATCGTCCTTCGCCAGCAGTTCATCTAAAATGAAGAAAGACGAAGGATGCAGATGGATGGACGTGTAGTCCTTGCCTTCACAAATCAGCTTCTCCGGTTCGCGCAAAAAGTCGTGGTACAGAGCGGGAGACATCAGCGCGGTAAGGTCTTCCTGGTACCAAATGCTCGGGCCCGGACAGTAGACGTGGTAGAAACCGAGGGCGGTTCCTCCCTGGAACGACGGTATCAGCTTGTTTTGCGCATCGATAACGTACCTGAACGCTTTGGCCGCGCGCATAAAAAAGTCCTTCATTTTTTCCGGTTCGTCGGCAAGAGCGAATACCATCTCGGTCTGTCCCATAAGGGCCCCGACGATGTCGGAAGGACCGCGCATGATCGGCATGCCCACAGGGAAACGGCCGCCGGAAAGTTCGACGAGAGCGGAAGTGAACTCAAGGTATTTCAATAGCCAAGGGTTATCGGGGTCGACTTGGATCTTGTCCAGGTCATCAGGGAAGCTTACCCAGCGCTCGCTGGTGAAGCTCGCATCTCCGGCGCGAATTTCACAGCCGAGGATGGCCTCCATCCACGGGATGCCGGTGAAAGGTTCAGCTGTCCAAAAGGCGTCCTGCCCTATGCGTTCGCATTCGCCGAACATCCGCTCGTAATCCGGCAGGAACTTGTCCACCAGAAGCATATCGGGGCTTATCGGCTTGCCCGGCACCAGCAAGTCTTCCGCCGCCTTAAAATGCCTGCTGAAGAAAAAATCTGAGGCCACGTGAAAAGCGGCTATCGGATACGGCTGTCCTTCGCCTTTCCAAAAAGCCTGATGCAGGGCGATTCTTTCCGAAATGCTAGCCACGGTCACTCCCCGAGATACAAGGTATCTTATTCATCAACTTGGCAGTCGTCTGACAAGTTGGCTCATTATCCTATCGTTATTCGGATTTGTCAAATTTTTCTTAACACTAGGAAAAGTGGTACACCCTCACACCGTGAAGCGGTGCGAATTCTCAATTATTTCCGAGATTCCCTCGCGGTTCCTCTCCGCGACGTCGAGCATCTCTTGCATGGAATTGCCGATCAGGATGATGGCCGAGGAGATTTCCTCCAACGCGCCGCCGGTGACGCCGCTGATTTCGGTCAGGTCGCCGACGCCGGACAGTATCCGGCGGTTGCCGACCATCATCTCGGCGGAGCCGGTTTTGACTTCCTCAGCGATAGTCTTGATTCTGGAAAGCCCTTCAAGAACCTGCGCGCCGCCCGCGCTCTGCTCCCGCAGCGATTGATCGAACTGATTGAACAACGTGGTGACCTTAGCTATCACCGTTTTCATGCGCGCAAACTCTTCGCTGGTCAACTTGGACGACTCCTGGGCTTTCTCAATCGCGGCGATGATACGCGCCAGGTTGCTGGACACTTCCCGCGACTGGTCGGCGGAATTCTCCGACAGTTTACGGATCTCGTCCGAAACGACCGAGAAACCCTTGCCCGCCTCACCCGCGTGAGCCGCCTCAATGGCGGCGTTCATGGACAGGAGGTTTGTCTGGGACGCGATGTTGGAAATCAGGATATTCGCTTCCTGCAGCTGTTCCGATTCGGCAGTGATTTCTTTGATTATCGATAGAACCTCATCCAGAGATTCGTTGCCCTTGGACACTGCGGTGTTCATCGCGGAGACTTCCGTCACGGCGTTGGAAGTCAATTGGGCGATGGAAGCGACGTTCGCCGTCATTTCCTCTATCGCCGCCGACGACTGGTCGACGCTCATCGACTGGTCGCGGATCATGCGATCCAGCGACTCGGTGTTGGAGATCATCTCTTCCACGGCGCTCGCCGTTTCGTCGGTGTTGTCTTTCTGCCGCAGAATCTGCTTCCGCGCGCTTTCGATATTCGCGCGGATCTGTTCCACTGAAGCGGAAGTCTGGGTGACGTTCGCCGAAAGCGTTTCGCCGGTGCCCGACATGGCGGCCGCTTGCGTCTGCACGCTCCGAAGAAATACGGAGAAGCCGTCGAGGAGCTTGTTGTAGCTCGAATTGATCGACGCGAGCTCATCGCTTCCCTTTGCCGTATTCCGTAGCGTCAGATCGCCGGAAGCCACCTTCAGCATCGATTTTTCCAACAAGCCGATACGCGAACCGACCAGGGTTCGCATCGCCAAAATCAAAGATCCGATCAGAACCGCCAGAGCGATTAAACTCATGACGCCGATGACTGTCCGCACTCTGTTGGAGAGAGTGTGCAGGTCGGCATCCCGCACGTTCGCGCACACGAACCAGGGAACAGACTTTAATCGTGTATAACTGAGAAACTTTTTCGTTCCTTCGAACACATAGGAGAACGAGCCGGTCGCTTCTTTCGTCGCGAGAAGCTTCTTTATCAAATCCTCGCCGTTCATGTCTTTGAGGATCAGGTCGTCGCGGGGATGCGAAACGAAAAAACCTTTATCGTCCGCGACGAAGGCGTATCCGTCGCTTCCGAAAACTTTCTTGCGTATCAACTCCTGGGACAAAAGCGAAAGGTCAAGCGCCACCGCTACGCCTCCGACGATTTTCGTTTTCTTGATGACGGGACTGCTGACAAGAATGACCGGATGCTTGGTCGTAGGGGAGGCATAGGCGTAGGAATCGATATAGCGATCGGTGGTGCCTTGCACAATAGCCGGGTACCACGGAAATCCGCTGATATTCTGCCCCGTGGACCCGTGGAGTCCCGCTTTGATATATCCGTCGGCGCCGTACACGAACACATTTTCAAGGAAGGGCGACACCATGGAGAAGGATTCCAACGGCGTATTAGCGCTCTGAAAATCGCCGGAATCGAACGCGCGGGAGATGGAGTCGTTCTCGGCCAGCAGGGACGCCGAAACCCGCAGTTCAGCCAGTTTCGCTTCAAGGATTTCGCTCAACGAATCGACATTCCCGCTGAGAACATGACGTTGTTCCTCAAAAACGACTTGGTCGATGGGGACGGAGGACACGAAAAGAATGGCGGAAAAAGCGGTCAAAAGCACAACGGAAAACAGGATGCTGAATTTGGCGCTGAGGCCGAGGCGAAACTTCATTATTTCTCCCAAAAGAACAAAAAGCGGTTCGGCCGAAACTCGACCGCCGCTTTTTTTGAGACCTGAGGATGTGCTTCACTATTAAGAATTCTTACGAGTTACGCAAGTACCTTCCCGCCCCGGACTATCACGCGTCCATCCACCGTTAAAGTCGGATTCAGCATAATCCCGTCGATGTGTACGCCCGCTGAAATCGTCCCGCCGAAGGTGGCGTTGCTTCCGAACGCAAGGTGTACGGTACCGTACACCTTTTCGTCCTCAAGCAGGTTGCCGATCAGCGTAGCCTTGTCGTTGGTGCCGATGCCCAGTTCCGCGACGACG
>Ga0172379_10007447_pt1 | contig 14224 bp, 15 predicted proteins | sample GrowelOW334metaG_FD_119756 | JGI IMG/M metagenome (GOLD analysis project Ga0172379, IMG submission 119756) | Groundwater microbial communities from an aquifer near a municipal landfill in Southern Ontario, Canada - Groundwater well OW334 metaG | ecosystem: Environmental > Aquatic > Deep... | reverse complement strand
GTTGTTTTTAGTTTTATTGGGATGGAAGATTCGAACAGGATTGCAGTGAGCTAGATATTTGCCAGCAGGCAAATATCGCAGCGAACGCTCGCTAAGCATCCGGGGGATGCTTAGCGCAATCCCGGGACAACGAATGAGCGAGCGATGGCGAGCGAATGAGGCGGAAATCCCTCTCTCCGCTTATTATGAAAATAGCACTAAACGTGCTATTTTTTGTTTGACCATAAACGAAAACAGAGATACTATTATAAAGTAATTAATATAATATTATGCACAGTATACAATCCATAATTGGTGATTATAAGGATTTTGTTTCTAATCTTCTAATGTGCTTGATGGAGAAGAATATTGAAATAAACAATTATCAAATTGATCATTTGTGCTATAGAACCAAAACATTAGATGAGTATAATTCAATGAAAAAAAACATAATGCTCTTTAGCAAGGCATATGTTGAGAATGTACATCATGGGAGGCCAATAACTAAATTTATTCTGATAAAGCCACTAAAATATAAAAACTATTCGATTCCGCTGATTGAACTACCTTCGCCACAAAAAAATATTGTTTATAATAGTGGTCTCGAACATTTAGAAATAGTGGTTGGAGATAATTTTAATATTTTAAAAAATAAATATAAATCTATTTGGACTGGCTCAGACGACAGCGGAGCGTATAATCAAACTATATTTATTGATTTTAATGAACACAAGGTAAAGTTCCATCAGTATTCTTTATTAGAAGTTTTAAAATTAGAGAATCGCAAATTTACAAAAATATAATGCCGAGACAAAAGGTAAATGTAAAAGTATGCAAAAATTATTATCGGATGAAGAATATTTTGGTAATCTCCCTAAAAAACACATTGGAGCAGGAGTTTTGATATTTAACAGGAGCCATCAGCTTTTAATAGTAAAGCCTAGTTATAAAGATGGATGGTCAATACCAGGTGGTGGAGTAGATATTGATGAAACTCCGATGATAGCGGCTCTCAGGGAAGCCAAAGAAGAGGTTAATTTAGATTTAGAAAATATGGTCCTAGTTTGTGTTGAATATACTACGAAAAAGGGGATAAAACCAGAAACTCTACAATTTATTTTTTATGGAGGGGAGCTGGAAGAAAATGAAATAAGTAAAATTTTCTTGAATGAAAATGAGCACAGCGAATTAAAATTTGTGGAAGTCTCTGAAGCTATCACTCTACTCAATGAAAGGCAACAATATGCGATGCCATTTTGTATCGAGGCAATCAAAAATAAAAATACGGCATATATAGAATTATAGATATTTAGGTAATTCGAGAGGCATGACCATTCCAACTGCGTCCCACCCTCTCCGCAAAACTAAAAACAACCCATAGGCTATTTTTGGTAGAGAGATTGAACCTTGGAACGGCTAGTGTTAATATTCAAGCAAATAGTAAAAATATGATTAAATACGTCGCCCTACTTAGAGGAATAAATGTTGGTGGAAAAAACTTAATTAAAATGGATGCCTTGTGCTCTGAGTTTGAAAAAGCAGGTTTTCAATCCGTTAAAACATATATTCAAAGCGGTAATGTTATATTTCAATCAGGTTTAACTGACAAAGTTGAAGTTGAAAAGAAAATAGAAAAATTTCTTTCGGCCACGTTTAAATATCAGGCCAGAGCTTTAGTGCGGTCTGAAAAAGATATAAAAAATACTATTAACCATTTTCCAGTAATTTTTAAAAACACGGAGTGGAAGCATAATGTCATTTTTTTAAGTGACATAATCGATTCAAAAAAAATACTACAAAAATTAGAAACAAAAAAAGAAATTGAAGAAAATTCTTATTACAAAGGCGTATTATTTTGGTCGGCAAAGATGGATAAAATAACCAGGTCAAATATGTTAAAGCTCTCGTCCAAGAAAGAATATTATCAAGAGATGACAGTGAGAAACATTAATACCACAAGAAAAATTCTTGAGTTAATGGGTGATTAATTGCGGAAATCGTTCCAACTGCACCTCTCTCTCCGTCAAGATAAATGAGAAATAAAAAACCCCGTCTTTTTCGGGGTTTTATTGTGTCTTATTTGACGTGGAGACAGTCATCGATAATCGATTCTGTGTCCAGGCCAAAATGTTTCAGCAACTCAGGAATAGAACCGCTTAAACCGATGTCAAAGCCTTTCTGGGTGATTGTTTTTGGGGTTATTCTATGAGTAACCAGATTTTGATTGACTACGGCGGCCATGATGTTGACGTTACCATTATAGTAAATCAACAGCGGTATTCCGCTTGGCAGATGATGACCAAAACCTTGTCCTGGTATCAAGCAAGTTGATAGCGAGTGAGCCGAAATGAGATTGCATTTAATCCCGGCTTCGGCCAGCTTGTTTTTAGCTCGGTATGCTTGGCCGGCTATCAATCCATTGGTAACAATGATCATTTCCGGATTTTCATACCAAGGGCCGGCTAAACTGTAGCCCGATTTTTCAATGCCGAATGATGGCGGCATGAATTCTTTGTGGATTCGGACATAGGTCGGCCCAGCAAAATTCCATAATCCCTGGTTGACCGCTTGCAGCATTTCAATCGTCGAGCCCGGTTCGGTGACATTCACTCCCGGCATCATCAGCAACGCGCCTGATTGTCCTGACGACTGGTGGCTAGAGCCATTTCTCGCTCCACTGAGTCCTGATTGTACTGCCAAGAAAACCGCTGGAGTTTTAGCTTGAGCGAGAACATTGATCTGGTCTAAGTGGCGATAGATGAAAGCATCGCCGCACAAGACTACGCAACGGGCGTGAGGTCTGGTGCACATAATACCATGAATCATGGCGGTCATGTGTTGCTCTCTAATGCCGACATTTAGGTAATGGCAGTTCCGCAGGGGGAAGTCTTCCGGGCTATAGGTCAAAGATCGGATGGGGTAATCGGCTGTGATGATATACAGCTTATCCTTCAGCCTTTCATCCAAACTAACCAACAGCCGATGTTCGAAGTCATAGGAAAATTCTTCTGTCTTCGGATGGGCAATATCTTTTGGAAAAGATTTCTGCCAGTTAGTCGCTCCCGCCTCTGCTTTGATTGGCGGCAAAACTTTTTTTGGTACAGAGTATTTTACCTCTCCTTTGGCTAGCAGTGCCTCGATAGGACTTTCGATGTCAATCGCCCTGACGGTTTCGTTGGCTTCTGATCCGTGAAACACGTGATAGCCCGAGAAATCTTCTTCTGCCCCTGGGATGCCGTGTCCTTTAATCGTTTTGGCGATAATCATTACTGGTCCTTTTTGAGAAAATTCAATCGCCTGCTGATACGCTTCAGCTATTTGAACGATGTCGTGGCCGTTTGGCAGATCAATAACCTGCCAGCCATAGGCTTTCCATAAAGCAGATAGGTCAGTACCACTGTCCGTTTTGGTCGGTCGGGTGGAGAGTTGACCATTATTGCGGTCGATAACGCCAATCAGATTTTTTAATTTTAAGTGAGCGGCGTGTCGGGCGGCCTCGGAAACATTGCCTTCTGCTTCTTCGCCATCACCTAAAAAACAGAATATCCGATTGTCCATCCCTTGGTCGGCCCAGCCGATGAGCGCGCCGACCGCATAGGATAAAACCATCCCCAGACTGCCGTTAGGGCTAATGTCTACTCCGGGTGTGAGAAACATATCTTCATGACCGGCTAAACGTGAGCCGAACATGCGATATTTAGTCATTTCCTCGTCTTTGAGCCAGCCTAGCATATTGAAGATGTTGTATTTTAGTGGTCCCAGATGTCCACGGTTGACGACATAATCTCGTCCCGCGTGTTTTGGGTTAGAGGTGTCATAGCGGAGAATATTGCCGAAGTAAAGAACAAGCATTAGTTCTAAACTTGAGCAGCACGCTCCTAAATGTCCGGTGTTAGCCGCCTTTATAGTCTGCAGCACTTTTATAGCCAGCACTCGTCGCAACTTAGTTAATTTGCTTTTTTCTCTATTTGTCATGGTACGCGCCCTTTTTTTGGGTTCATAAGATAATACCATAAAATCGTATTTTGTCAATACTTAAAACGGCGTGGTATAATTAAAATATATATATAAAAAAAAGACGTATGAACTACGAACAAAAAAAATTCTACTCTTCGTCAGATGAATATTTCGATACTCTTTGTAATCAAGGCAGTTCTTATTTTTCGCCGTACATTGATTATGTAAATTTGTCTGCGCCGCCTAATTGCGCGTTCTTGGATTTAGGTTGTGGAGCCGGGCAATCTACGGAGTTACTGAAAAAAGCCGGTTATAATGTTATTGGGGTAGACGGCTGCGAAAGATTTATCATCCAAGCAAAAATGTCGTTCCCTCAAAATAAATATATTTGTTGCCAAGCCGAATCGCTTACTTTTCTTGACCATAGTTTTGACTGCGTCGCGAGCTATAATACGATTGAACATTTTATAGATTTAAATAAAATTTTAGAAGAAGTAAGTAGAGTGCTTAAGCCGGGAGGTCTTTTTATTATTCACTCCCCTAATTTATTAAGCATTCAGCATCAAATCAACGCCCTAAAAACTTTTAAAGGAATGACTTATGACGGCCAGAAAAATTTATTACAATTAATTGCCATGGCCGGGAAAAATATAATACTTTTACTTATCAGGCGCTTAAGTGGTAGAGCGTTAATAATTTATAGAAAACCGTCAGAAGTATTTGATTTTCCCGATGCCGACGCTACTTGGCTGATGAACCCGCTTGATATGAAAAATTTATTGAAAGAATATGGTTTTGAAATATTAAAATATCAGAATACGGATTCGTTAAGCGCGCCCTCATTTTTCAAAAAATTAGCCTCTAAAATAATTCCGGAGCAAATGGGTATTATTAGAATAGTGGCCAGGAAGAAAAGAGCTTAAATTAACAGTAGTTGAATTAATAATTACTACAGCCCGAATTGGGTTGTATTGTTTTTTATTTAAGACTTGTTATAATCTTTTGATAATAAAAAAAGCAGGGAAGAAGGAAAAATATTAGCAGTATATCCATATTTTATTCTTTTTATTAAATATTAGCAAAATTAATCCAATTTATATTTAAGTATGAAGTACGAAATCCAAAATCAGGAAATTGAACTAGAAATGGATGAAGGCGTATTTAAGCCCTCTCCTCACGGTTCAGCCGCTTTAGGAAGCCATATTAAAGTAAAAAAAGGCGAAACAGTGCTTGATGTCGGTACCGGCACCGGGCTGCTCGCCATCTTAGCCGCCAAGTTAGGAGGCAAGGTTACGGCCGTTGATGTTGTCTTGGAAGCGATTGAGCTAGCCAAGAAAAACGCGGAGAAAAATAATGTTTCGGTCGATGTTAAAATCGGAAATTTATTTGCGCCCGTTCAAGGCATTGTTTATGACGTCATCATCGCCAATGTCCCGCAAGAGAATTTATCGCCCAGCATTATAAATTCATTATCAGAGCAGAAAGTAACCGGCATACATGGTGGAGAAGGGGGCAATGAAATATTATTAGAAACGCTTAAATCAGCCCCCGCTTTCATGCATAAAAATTCCCGCCTTTATGTGGTTGTTTATTCCATGAGTGATTTTCGCGCCAGCCTTCAATTGTTAACAAAGGAATATAGCGCCAAATTACTAAACTTCTATACGGGGCCGGTTAAAGAATTTGTCTACGCTGATATTCGGTTTTATGAAGATAAAGCAAAGAACGGCCGGATTAATATTTATAAGCCCGATAATAATTATTGGGCCGATTTATTTGTCTTTGAGTTGAGTTTAAAATAGCCCTGAAATAGGGGCTATTTTTGTTAAGTAGTTTATAGCTCTAAGGTGGTATGGTATAATAATTTAAAGAGCCGTTAACTTATGGGAAATGAATTTATGAAATTTAAAGAATCAATCGCGTCTGCTCTCGAGGAAACAACAAGCATAAAGCCGGAGAAAATTGTTGAGTTGATAATCGAGCGCGGTTATGAAAAATTTTTACCTCAGAATTTTAAAGATGATCCAACTCGTTATTTTGAAGAATTCGGTCAGAAAGTGAAACCGGGCGAGAAAATTACTTATAACGAAAAAGGCGATATTATGGAAAATCCGGATTCGGTTAAGGATTTTCCGGTTTGGCGTGACTTAGAGGGCGGTGAATTATGGACAGTGTGCAAGAAGATCAATCAAAATAGGGGAGAGATAAAGAGGGCGACTGACCCTTTCTATGAGTATAAAATTTTGGAGCTACTGCGGGAATTAGATTTACCTGCCGCTAAACCAATCGCTAAAGTTAAACAAAACGAATCGTGCTTTATGGTTATGGAAAAGATTCCGGGGATACGTTGGAACGAAAGAGATATTTTGCGCTCAAAAGCTTTGGGCTTTTCCGAAGAAGATTTTAAAAATTTAGAAGCGCAAGCTGGTGAACTGTTGGCTGAGCTGAAAGAAACTTTTGCGCAAGCCGGTATTATTCGCCAACCAGTTGAGGAGCTTGGCATGAGTGGTTGGGAATTAAAGGATATGGTTTTTATTATTGATTTAGAAAACAAGAAAGTTTTAAAAATAATCCCCACTGACTGGGAAATGACTATAATTAATTGGGATAAGGTAGAAATTTATAAGCGTCAGCGACTATAATATTTTTGTTATATTAAATCTATGGAAACATTTAATTTAGAGAGTGAAAAGAAAACAGGTCTGTTTTCGCGGTTAGAACTGACCGGGCTTGATAAAACAGAGACGGAGAATTTTCGGTCTTTGATTGAAAAGATAAAATTTTCTAATATTAATATTAACTCCGAATTAGGCGCTATTCACGTTGATATGATCGCGTCTCTTTTAACTAAACAAGAAAATGGTGAAGTTTTTTTGCAGAATATTCTAAAGGCCATAAATCACGACTGGCACGAGGTTGAAGAATTTTTAATCAGCTCGACTAAAGAATTGGATGTTGAAAATATTGATTTGGATGTTGGCGCTAACCGCCGGGTTGATAAGATAGAGTGCGTTTTTGCCGATGAGGCTGTTTATGATTTTACTCTTTCGACCGATTTAATCGACCATAAAGATATTAATAACAGTAATTCTTATGTTGAGAAAGAAGTTTTTGAAAGTCCGCTCGCAGAAAACAACCCGGTTTTGCAAAGTTATTTTGGTTATTTAGAAAGGAAGCTTTCGGGTCGTAATTACCGCTTGATCGCGAAAGAGTATTTACCGGGTAAAAATATATCCCAATATTTTAATGAGTTTGATCGCGATGTTGATGTTATGTTTGCCTTTGACGATGTCACTTGCGAATTAGCCTATAGCATGGGTTCTCTTTACAAAAGAATGCAGGGCAAATTGCTTGAAGACTTGAAGTTAGAAAATATAATTTATAATTATAAAAATCCTGATTCTAATCAACTAGCTTGCCGGGTTTGCGACCACTCCGGTTATTATGAAGAAAACGCGGAATACAGGAGCGTATCTCAAATTATCGCTCAGCTTAGTAGCTTATTAACTCTTTATTCACTAAAAGCGGATCAGCTAGAGAAAGATCAAAAAATTAGTCAGGAAGATTATAAGCCTGAAGATTTAATAATTAATTATCTTGAATCCTTTTTATCGGAGTTAGATGACCAAAATCTTGAACAATTGCTTCTAAAAAAAGTGAAGGAAATAAGGGGCGTGGAAGCCGACGAAAGGATGTTTGATTTGCCTGACGACTTATTAGAGTTCATTATTTATTATTTAGAAAATAATATCTAGACTTAATTGTGCCCAGGGGGAGGAATGTGCTATAATTATAATAATTAAGCGACTTTTTAGGTTCCGACCACGTATAATTGGTGGTAATATTTAGCCCGTAATTACTATAATTATATGAAAAATAAAAAATTATTTTTTGTCATTCTCGCGCTTTTAATTATTGCCGCCATTATCGGTTTTTTATGGTATCAAAACTTCAGAACAACTGATGATTCTTTGGCTAATATTAAAAATAAAGGAGTGCTAGTCGTCGGAAGTGACATCCCGTACGGCGTCATGGAATTTTTTGATGCCGATGGCAATCCGGCGGGGATAGACGTTGATATCGCTCAAGAAATCGCTTCTCGCCTAGGCGTTAAATTAGAATTTAGGGATCATGACTGGGATCAGCTATTTGATAAAGTAAAGAGCGGCGAAGTTGATTTGGCGCTTTCAAGCATCACGATTACGCCCGAACGGCAAAAGGAAATGCGCTTCAGTGATTCTTATTTTAACGGCGGACAAGTTATCGTTGTTCGCACTGCTAACCAGGAAATAAGCGGCGTTAAGAGTTTGGTTGGTAAGAAGATTGCTGTTCAAAAAGACACTACCGGTTATACTGAAGCTAAAAAATATACCCCGGAAAACCTAATTTCCGTTTATCTTAATTTTGAAAACGCGAACGGCGCCGGAATTATTTCCGACCTCAAAAATGAAAAATTTGAAGCGATTATTGTCGACTATATTCAGGCCTTAAGTATGATTAAAAGTAACTCCGGACTAAAAATAATCGGCGTCCCTTTTACCAAGGAAGACTACGGCATTGTGACTAGAATTGAGAATAACGTCCTAATGGAAAAGATAAATTTAATTTTAAAAGGAATGAAGAACGACGGGACTCTAGATAGATTAGAAACAAGATGGACTAAAATTTAATAACTATTTAATAACTATAATATCCGCCAGTCGGCGGAGCACGTAATATGAAAATTTTGATTATCGATGACGAAATTAGCGCCGCCACAACTCTTAAGGCCCTGCTTATGAGCCAAGAGGGCTATGAAATTGATATTGAGTATGACGGCCACAAGGGTTTAGAAAAAATGATTGCTAACCCCAATTATAATTTATTAATTCTTGATATCATGATGCCTGATTTCAGCGGCATTGATGTCTGTAAGGCAATGGCAAGCGATGAAAAGATAAAGAACATTCCCGTTCTTCTCGCTTCCGCTCTGCCCATCGCCTCTAAAGAATTGGAGGGGCTTTTAAATGAGTTCAAAGCTCTTAACGTTGTTAAGGGAGCGATTGAGAAACCATATGTTTTGGAGGAGCTTTTAGCCGCTATAAAAAAAATAGCCTAGTCTAGCAAATCGATTATGAAGAAAGCAATTATTATTTTGGTTATTCTCTCCGGCTTAGTCATAGGCGGCATTTATTTTTTAAATCACCTGCTCGTAGCCAAGGAAAATTCTTTGGCGGGGAAAAAACCGATTTTGATCGGTTTTTCTATGGGAACGACCAGAGAAGAAAGATGGTTTAAAGATCGTGATTTATTTGTCGCTCGGGCCCAGGAATTGGGCGCGACCGTGAGTGTTACTTTGTCCGACTATGACGTCGAGAAGCAGATTCTGCAGATTGAAAATTTAATTAGTCAGGGCGTAAGCGTGATTGTGGTCATCCCGGCCGACTCGGAAAAAATTGGTCCGGCGATAGAGAAAGCTAACCAGGCCGGAGTAAAAGTGATTGCTTATGATCGGTTGATTAGAAATAGCGATATTAATTTATATATTTCTTTCGATAACGTTAAAGTCGGCGAGCTGCAAGGGGAAAGTATTTTAGCCGTAAAGGATAAAGGGAACTTCGCTTATATCGGCGGTTCGCCCACGGATAATAACGCCTCTTTGCTTAAGAGGGGAACAATGAATGTTTTGTCTCCAAAAACTACCAGCGGAGAAATAAATTTAGTTATTGATCGGTTTATGACTGACTGGAAGCCGGAAGAAGCCTATAAAACCATAAAAGATTATTTAGCGACCGGCGCTTCGCTTGATGCGGTTATTGCCGCTAATGACGGAACGGCTTCCGGCGTTATCCAAGCGCTAAAAGAAAAAGGCTTGGCCGGGAAGGTGCCAGTATCCGGGCAGGACGCCGAGCTTTCGGCCACGCAAAGAATTATCGCCGGTACGCAGACCTCTACGGTTTATAAGCCAATCGGCTCTCTCGCCTATAAAGCCGCGGAAATTTCGGTGGCGATGGCTTTGGGGCGAATGCCGAAGACAACCCAAGTTATTGATAACGGAAAAATCAGTGTGCCTTCATATTTCTTGGAACCGGTTATCGTCAATAAGGAGAATATGATGACCACGGTTGTCGGCAGCGGTTTTCATACTTACGAAGAAGTTTATAAATCAGCCCTTAAATAAGAGAAACAGTTGAAGTTTTATGTATAGCATTAAAAAGAAACTTTTAACTTCATTTTTTGTAATCATTGCAACTTTGCTTATTTCGGAGGGTTTTTTTGTTACGATGGATCACGTGATTTTAATGAAATATTGGACATTGGTTGATAATATGGTGTCGGAGTATAAACTTATTGAGAATACTTCTTCTTTATTATCTTCTTTTAATAGGCGCATTAAATCGCCGACTGATGTCGCCGAAATAAACTATTTCAATTCAATTCATTTCGATACGGAAAATTTATTGGCTAAAGTAAAAACGGCGATTATCTATTCGGATAGTAAGATTGCTTTCACTGGTTTGGAAAATAATATTAATGATGTTATTTTTGATACGGAAATAGGTGTTAATAATCTGGTAAGTGGAGATTATTTGGAGGCGGTTAATCGCTATGACTCCGCTAATCGCAAAAATAACTTTGTGCGCGAAAACGCCAATAGTTTAATTTTAAAGGAGTTAGAATATGCCGAAAATTTGCAGGTGGAAATCGACAAGGTTAGACTGCTAAGTGAAATTTTTTCCAGCCTATTACTTGTTGTGACCACCCTGGGTTGTATCGGACACGCCATTGGTTTTTCCAGAAAGTTCGTCGAACCGCTTAGTAATTTAACAAAGCTGGCCAAGGTGATTGAGGAAGGTAACCTTGGCGTGACAGTCGATGAAAACTTACTTAAAGGTAGAGACGAAGTCGCTAGTTTAGCTAATTCTTTTAATGCGATGGTCCTGTCTTTAAAGGCTAGTATTAATAAATTGCAAGAATATAATACGGAAATTAAAAATTCGCGTAATCGCTTGAAGGCGGAAAAGGATAAATTACAAAAGTATTTGGATATTGCCGGCGTAATTGTTTTGATTTTTGATTCTAATAATAATGTTCTTCTAGTTAATAAAAAGGGTCGGGAAATTTTAGGCGCTGAATCATCGGAAATTATCGGCCGAGATTGGGTGAGCGGGTTTGTGACTAAAAAAAATCAGGCAAAAACCCAGAGCCTTATTAATTCGCTTATTACCAGTATGGCGCCGGTTGATACTTTAGAAAACATTATAATTGCTAAAGATAAAACCGAAAAAAATATTGTTTGGCATTTTAGCTTACTGCAGAATGAAAATAACGTTTCAACGGCGGTACTCGCGACCGGAGTAGATGTTACGGAATTAACTAAAGCTAAAATTACGATTGACCAGCTGAAAGAAGTTGATAAATTAAAAAATGAAGTTTTAAATATCGCGACTCATGAATTAAAAACGCCGCTTATCTCTATTGTCGGCTTGTCGGAAGTGATGGAAAAGCAACCGCAGACGATGTCGGCCGATTATCAGAATTATATTTCAATTATTCATAAAGAGGGTCTGAAATTGACTAATTTAATTAAGACAATGCTCACCGCCAGTCGGAACGAAGTCGGTCAGGAAGCTATTGTTAAGGAGAAATTTAATTTTATTAATTTAATTACCTCGCTGAAAATACCTTTGGAGATGCTAGCTAAAAGAACCGAGTCGAAAATTAAATTTAACTTGAAGCCCAAAGAGGTTAATATCGAAAGCGATAAAGCGAAAATATCGCAAGTAATTTATAATTTTGTTGATAATGCCGTGAAGTACGGTCCGAAGAATCAGACTGTGAGCATTAGTTTATTTTTAACCGATGATAAGTTTGTCCGGTTCGAAGTGAATGGCGCCGGGCAGGGAATCCCGAAGGCGCTCCAGAAAAAATTATTTTTGAAATTTTCGCAGCTTGAACCGTCTTTGTCTCGTTCGCAGGACGGTATTGGGTTAGGACTTTATATCTGCAAGCAAAATATTGAAAATTTAGGCGGACAAATCGGCGTCGAAAGCGAGCCTAACCAAGGCGCCACTTTTTATTTTACCTTGCCTTTAATTTAGAGTAAAAATATGAAAATTTTAATCGTCGATAATGACGTCAGTACAGTAACTACGCTTCGTGCGCTTTTACTGAGCCAAGCTCCTTTTCAAATCGACGTCGCTTATGACGGACAAGCGGGTTTAGATAAAATGCTAGAGAGCCCAGATTATAATCTAGTCTTGCTTGATATTATGATGCCAAGAATGAGCGGCATGGATGTTTGTCAGATTATGATTAAAGATATGCGCCTTCGGGAAATACCGGTTTTACTGATGTCTTCCGCTCTGCCTATCCCGCCGGAAGAGTTTCGTGAATCACTAGAAAAATTCAGCGCGCTCAGTGTAGTAAAAGGAGTTTTGGAAAAACCATTCACGACCGATAACCTTTTGGCACAGATTTATAAAGTAGCCAGAAAATTATAAAGAAACCATTTATGAAAAAACTTTTTTTGTTGTCTTTATTATTAATCGGTCTCGTTTTCATTGTCAGCGCTTGCGGTCCGAAAAAGATTAATTTGGGACCGATTGTCGACCCCTCGATCGTTCAGGAAGTAGTGCCATCAGTTATGAGCACGACGACTGAAGATATAAATAATGGAGTGGTTGCGACAAACGGAGATGATAAAACCCTAAACTGTGGCAGTAATCGCAGCTGTTTTTTAACCCGGTTTCTTAAATGCCAGCCGGCGGAATTTAAAACAGTTTCCGGAAATGGCGAGCTTCAAATAAGTATCGTCGGTTTAGCTGGTGACCGTTGTTATTATTTGGGCGGCTTATATGAGAATGGCGTTTTAGTTAGTTCGGGAATGGAATGTCGAGTGCCGAAGCATTTAATAACGGCCAATACTCTCGATCACTTCTTGGGTCAAGACAAGGCGGCCGGGAAGGAAGATATTAAACTTGAACAGGATAGAATTGAAAATGATTACTGCAGTCGGATTTAAATTTAAAAAATAGTATTTTTAAAAACACCTTTCTTCAAAGAAAAGGTGTTTTTGTTTTCCCGTTTTATGGATAGTTATTTTTTAGAATAAATCTAAAACTAAGACGAGAATATATAAGATAATTAAAGTTAAAGAAATTAGGAACACCCCAAAAACTTTATTGGGATTGATTTTATTTTGGAATAATTCACCCGCAATCGGATATTGCCCGGTTAGCTTCTGAAGCCAGATATGAGTAAATACTTTTTCGGTAAATTTTTTACTGGTTCTGATATAATAACGCCCAATGTTTTGGTGATGTTTTTTTATCAGCCAGTAAAAGAATAGGAATACCGCGACCGCGAGTAATATCCAGCTCAAGCGATATGACCATTTTTTAATAACAATGGCGATAATGTTTCCCGAAAAATAACCCAAGAGAACATGAGAGAGCGCCCAACCAATAGCTCCTAAAAAATTCCAGAAAAAGAAAACTCTTTGGCTGGTTCGCGCTGAGCCGGCGATAAAGGGGACGATAGCGCGAGTGGCGCCGATAAATCGGCCCCAAAAAATACTGGGGGCGCCGTATTTATTAAAAAATACTTCGCCTTTCGTAATCAACTCCGCCTTAATAATGTTTTTTCTCCTTAGCCAATTGCCGCCATAGCGGCCGAGCGCGTAACCAGAGTAGTCGCCAATGAGAGCGCCGAGAGTGGCGAAGATCAGAACGTCGTAAACATTAAAATAGCCGTGGGCCGCCAAAAAGCCAGCGATAAAAATTAAAGTCCCGCCGGGAATAACGGCGCCCAAGAAGGGAATACATTCAACGGCCGCAATAAATAAAAAAAGCCAATTGCCCATCCAGCCGAATTTCGCGAGGATTGCTAAGAAGAATTCAATTTTTTTATCCATAACTCACATTATAACAGAAAATCAGAATTTTTTCGTCCAGGCGACTAGGGCAACTAGTAATTCAGCAATCTTTTCTTTTGTTTTTTCGTCGACTATCTCGCCGGATTCATCAACCTTATCTTGAGCCATGCCAACCATCACTTCCGGCTTGTTAAGCGGGTACATATCTAGAAAAACCATGGTCTGGCGCAAATGATATTGCATCCGAGCGGTCGCAATATTACCGATAGACGCGCCCATAATAGCCGCCGGCTTGCCGGCCCAGGCGCTATCGCCGTAAGGGCGCGAGGCGATGTCGATAGCATTTTTTAAAACGCCGGGCAGAGAATAATTATATTCCGGGCTCGAGAAGAGAATCGCATCGGCGCTTTTTATTTTATTTTTAAATTCAGT
>Ga0172379_10007446_pt1 | contig 14225 bp, 10 predicted proteins | sample GrowelOW334metaG_FD_119756 | JGI IMG/M metagenome (GOLD analysis project Ga0172379, IMG submission 119756) | Groundwater microbial communities from an aquifer near a municipal landfill in Southern Ontario, Canada - Groundwater well OW334 metaG | ecosystem: Environmental > Aquatic > Deep... | reverse complement strand
TCAGCGATCGCCGCATAGTAGCTCGCGGCATCTGACAGGTAGGGTAGCTCTTTGCTGTAAAAATTCACGGTAAAAATTAAGAACGAGGAACGGCGAGGGGCGAAGACAGATGTTGTTCTAGCGCCTTCTCAGCCGCAATTTTCTGCAACCACTCACGTATCATCGGCAAGGCGGCGGTTGCAGCCTCCTCCCCCGCCTTGATCAAATGCAGCTTACTGGCAGCATCGATTTCAGGCGTCATGCCGATTACCGGACGTATTACGACTTGAGCCGATGCCAGCTCCTGCGACAAAATGGACTGGCGCATGATGCGCAGGCTTTGCTTCAAAATATCGATGATATCGAGCAGCGCGGGACTGTCTTTGGGCTGCTGAGAAATATCCACCGCGATGATGAAGTCGGCGCCCATTTCACGTGCGATTGTGACTGGAACAGGCTTCTTCAAGTCTCCGTCGACATACTCTTCACCCTGAATAATCACGGGATAGAACACCCCGGGGATACTGCTAGAAGCCCGCACCGCCATCCCGGTATTGCCGCGGTTAAAGGCGACGGCGCGACCGCTGCTCAACTGGGTTGCAATAGCGACAAACGGCTTGTCGAGTTGCTCGATAGAGCGATTTTTCAGCGCACGATTGATAAAATCCTGTAACTGCTCGCCCCGCACGTAACCGCGCCTTGAGAAATCAAAATCCTTGAGCTTTTCACGGTCCATCTCAAGCGCCAGTTTTTCCAGCGCCACGCCGTCATACCCGCCTGCATATAACGCGCCGACCACGCTGCCCGCGCTGGTTCCCAGTACCAGATCGACCTTGATATTATTAGTTTCAAGCACCTTGATAACGCCGATATGTGCAAAACCGCGATCGCCCCCGCTACCCAGCGCAAGTGCGACCACAGGCCGGTCAGATTGCAGCTGCGCAGAATAAACCGCCTGCGGTAAAACAACATTTTTGTATTGCAGCGGCGGCGTGGTGCAAGCGCTCACCGATAAAAGCAGCAGTATAAAAGCAATTTTCATGTCCGAACCATTTGCGGTATTTGAGTGATGGCGGCGATAAAATTCGCAAGCACGCGCTCAAGCACATCCGAATTCGCACTGCGATCCGCCTCTGCATGCCCCCTATTTAGAACAAGCCGCAAAAAAAATTCCATCGTATTCAAAATTTTAAACTTTCATGCGTGAATTTAACAAACATTGCGACTGCATCGTGCCATTCTACTTTGCTTCAGTCGCTTTAAGTACCTGCGACAAAAAGGCCTCTTGCTGCATGCATGGCGTATCAATATCAGACCGACCGCAATTATAAACGAGTAAACCCACAACTCTGCTCAGCCATCCGCTCAATCACAGAGGGTGCGTACTACCTGCAAGACCGTGCGGCACTGCCATGCTCTACAACACAGCTTCATTTGATCTCTTATGAAACTGGTTTTCCACCTGAAAAATATGTCATCATCTGCAACCGAAAGATGTATTGCCAAACGTGGACTTACTCAAACAAAACAACCCATGAAAATCGCCCCACTGCCAAAAGATGAGCAAGCGCGCATGGCTGCGCTGCTCGATTACGAAGTGCTGGATACAGAACTCGACAGCGCACTCGATTCAATGGTGCAACTGGCCTCGTATATCTGCCAGACGCCGATCGCGGCGATCAGTCTGATCGACGAGCATCGCCAGTGGTTCAAAGCTAGCACCGGACTCGATGCGAAAGAAACCTCGCGTGATGTGGCATTCTGTGCCCACACCATTCTTGAGAACGAAACGATGATCGTCGAGAATGCCCAGCTGGACGAACGGTTCTTTGATAATCCGCTGGTCGTTTCTGCCCCTGAAATTCGGTTTTACGCAGGCGTTCCGCTCGCCGCACCCGAAGGCCAACACATTGGAACACTCTGTGTCATCGATCGTGTACCCCGCGTATTAAGTCCCGAGCAGATAAATGCCATCAAAATTCTGGCCAATAACATCATGGCCCACCTGAATCTGAATCTGTCGCACCGAATGTCACGCCAGCATGTCGACAGCTTAAACCTGAAAAATGCGCAACTGCAAACCAGTCAGAACTTGCTAACGAAATTGTCGCATCAACTACCGGGCATGCTTTTTCAGTTCCGCCTGTTCCCGGATGGAAACGTCAGCATGCCCTATGCCAGCGATGGGATCTTCGAGATATTTGAGTTACCCGCCGTTCAAATCAAGGAAGACGCCTCGCTACTTTTCACACGCGTTCACCCTAAGATTACGAAATACTGATGGCCTCCATCCATGAGTCAGCCCGCACACAACAACCCTGGCGGCTTGAATACCGTGTCATGCTGCCCATGCGAGGTCTGCGCTGGCTGGAAGGGCAGTCCAGACCGGAAAAACTCTCCGATGGCAGCGTGATATGGCACGGCTACCTCTCCGATGTCACCGAGCGGCATCAGGCTGCGGTCTCACTACACGAAGTCAGCGAGCGGCTCGCGCTTGCCACACAGGCGGGCGGCGTCGGCGTATGGGACTGGGATGTCGTGAATAACGCGCTGACGTGGGACGATCAGATGTTTGCGCTGTACGGACTGCACCGTGACCAGTTTGTAGGGGCTGCTGAGGCGTGGAGCTCGGCCATATTGCCCGAGGATACCGCCCAGGCCCAAGCCTGCATGCACAATGCGCTGGCCAACAAACAGCACTACGATACCGAATTCCGCGTGCGCTGGCCTGACGGGAGCATCCACAATATACGTGCGCTGGCCAGCGTCAAATTTGATTCGGCAGGAAAACCGCTGCGCATGACAGGCACCAACTGGGACATCACAGAGCTCAAGCAATCCCAGCAGGCCCTGCAACGCGCCAAAGAAGTTGCTGAAAGTCTCGCTCAATCCAAATCCGAATTTCTGGCCAATATGTCGCATGAAATCAGGACGCCGATGAACGCCGTCATCGGCCTGTCTGAACTGGCACTCGACAGCACAGATCCCGCAGAAAAACAAAGTCACTTGCAACAAATCAATGACTCCTCACGGTCATTGATGGGCATACTCAACGACATACTTGATCTGTCAAAAATAGAAGCACACCAGCTGTCAGTTGAAAAAATACAATTTAATCTCACTGAATTGCTCGATAGTATCCAGCGGATATTCACCCTATCCGCAGCGGGTTGCGACATTGAATTCAACGTCGTACGCGACGCTGACATTCACCAACTCCTGCTGGGCGACCCGCTCAGGCTGAGGCAAATACTGACCAACTTGCTGGGAAATGCGTTTAAATTCACCCAAAAAGGCCGCGTCACACTGAATGTATCGAAAATAGAAAATACTACCGATTCAACCACGCTGCGCTTTAGCGTGAAGGACAACGGTATCGGCATGTCGGATGGACAAGTCAGCACCCTGTTCCAGCCATTTTCTCAGGCAGACAGCTCCATCAGCCGACGCTTTGGCGGCACAGGGCTGGGTTTGACCATCAGTCGAAATCTGGCGCAACTGATGGGGGGTGACATCAAAGTTGAGAGTCAGGCAGGAGCAGGCAGCACCTTCAGCGTTGAGCTCACCTTCAGCAAAGTGCAGGTAAGCGACCCTCAGCGTCGTCAGTCTGACAAGGCGCCGCCGGAATTGCGCGAAATCGCACACGCACTGCGCGGTAAACACGTTTTGCTGACGGAAGATAACCGGATCAATCAACTGGTCGCCTCCAAAATGCTGGAAAAAATTGGTCTGCTCGTCGATATTGCCAATAACGGCGAAGAGGCGATACAACGCCTGCAGGAAAAGACCTATGACATTGTGCTGATGGACATTCAAATGCCGGTGATGGACGGACTGGAAGCCACGCGTCTGATTCGACAGGATGCCCGATTCACCAACCTGCCCATCGTCGCAATGAGTGCGGGCGTGACGCTGGACGAAAAATCCGCCTGCGATAAAGCGGGAATGACCGGGTTCGTCGCCAAGCCGATCAACTCGAGCGAATTGATCAACAAACTGATCGAACTGTGTTTCCCCTATATTTCAGACGGGATTTGATTTCGCCGCTCCCATGAGGGCGAATGCTAAAACGCGCCTGTCAAAAGGCGCGTTTGATAGAACCATGCAAATTAATCCCAGCTCAGTGTGCCCCCGGTCTGGTATTCCGTTACGCGAGATTCAAAGAAGTTCTTTTCCTTCTTCAAATCGATCATCTCCGACATCCACGGGAACGGATTTGTCGCGCCCTGATACAGGATATCCACGCCGATTTGCTGGCAGCGACGGTTGGCGATGAAACGCAGATATTCCTTGAACATGGTGGCGTTCAATCCCAAAATACCGCGCGGCATGGTGTCTTCCGCATAGGCGTATTCCAGTTCCACACCCTTTTGCATTAGGCCGCGAATTTCCTCGCGGAAGGCCGCCGTCCATAAATGCGGATTTTCCATCTTGATCTGATTGATCAGATCCACGCCGAAATTCAGATGCATGGATTCATCGCGCAGGATGTACTGATATTGCTCCGCAGCCCCGGTCATCTTGTTCTGGCGACCTAAAGCCAGAATCTGCACGAAACCGACATAGAAGAACAGGCCTTCCATGATGCAGGCGAACACGATCAGGCTGCGCAACAGTGCCTGATCCGCTTCCGGCGTGCCGGTCTTAAACTCAGGATTAGTCAGCACATCGATATACGGCAGCAGGAATTCATCCTTGTTACGGATGCTCGGTACTTCGTGATACATATTGAAGATTTCGCCCTCATCCAGTCCCAGACTTTCCACGATGTACTGGTAGGCGTGGGTGTGGATCGCCTCTTCGAACGCCTGACGCAGCAGGAACTGGCGGCATTCAGGATTGGTGATGTGACGGTACGAGCCCAGCACGATATTGTTCGCGGCCAGACTGTCGGCCGTCGTAAAAAAGCCCAGATTGCGCTTGATCAGTCGGCGCTCGTCGTCAGACAGCTTGTCGCTCTTCCACAGCGCGATGTCCGCCGTCATGTTCACTTCTTGCGGCATCCAGTGATTGGCACAAGCGGCTAAATATTTTTCCCATGCCCATTTGTATTTGAACGGCACGAGCTGGTTGACGTCCGCCTTGCAGTTGATGATGCGCTTGTCTTCCACGCGGATGCGAGCGGATGCGGCATCCGTCGCGCTGGCCGGAAAATCGGGTGCGCTGGTGCCTGGCTTTGCTAAACGTGCAGCAGTATCAGCTGCAGATGCAGTTGGGGTAATGATGTCGTCATCAAAGCTAAGCATTATTTTATCTCTCCGAGTATGTGTATTATTTGTTGGCTCGCAGACGCAGAAACCAGTTTAAATTCATTGTATTATATAAATAATAACTAAAATGCAAAGTCAAAATGCAGAGCGGACATCTCCGCTCTGCAACTCGCTTATGCTAACACCACTTTAGTGTGGCCATGAGCGAAAGTGTTTGCACACGCATTCAGTGCGTCCGAATCGACGTCGAGTGTATGAGTGGACAAAAACAGACTTCAGCTTGTAATTAAACATGCTTGTTCTCCTTTTTGATTGGAGAGCAATATTTATTACCATCTCTTTATGTTAATATTCGCGTCCGGGAATCACCGGTCTGGAATGTCATGTTAGAGTTGGTGGCAAAGGGGAAACTCTCACCACCCAGTGCCTTTTCAGACAAGCCTGCAACGCGTCAACGTTGCAGGCTTTTCTATTTCTATCTTGCCATTATTGGCAAGCCTCGCACTCAGGGTTATCAATCGAGCAAAATTGCGTTGTCTCCGCCGGCGCATCGCCGACCGACACCGCATTCAGTGCACCGGCACGTCCGGTTGATTTCTCAGCCGAGGTCGCACCCAGCGTGCGCAGATAATACGTCGTCTTCAAACCGCGCACCCAGGCCAGCTTGTAAGTGTCATCCAGCTTACGACCGGACACGCCCGCCATGTAGATATTCAAGGATTGTGCCTGATCGATCCATTTCTGACGGCGCGATGCGGCTTCAATCAACCAGGAAGGCTCCACTTCGAAGGCCGTGGCATACAGGCTGCGTAATTCGGCCGGGATGCGGTCGATCTTGGCCAAACTGCCGTCGAAGTATTTCAGATCGGAAATCATCACTTCGTCCCAGAGCCCCAGTCGTTTCAATTCTGCGACCAGATGGTCGTTGATCACGGTAAATTCACCGGACAGATTCGATTTAACGAAAAGATTCTGATAGGTAGGCTCGATACAGGCCGACACGCCGATGATGTTGGAAATCGTCGCCGTCGGCGCAATCGCCACACAATTCGAATTGCGCATGCCGTATTGACCGATGCGGGCGCGCAACGCGTCCCAGTCCATGCTAACCGAGGTATCCACTTCGACGTATCCGCCGCGCTCTTCTCTTAACAGATCGAGGGTGTCCTGCGGCAGGATGCCGCAATCCCACAAGCTGCCCTTATAGGAGGCGTAACGACCGCGCTCTTCGGCCAATTCGGTCGAAGCCCAGTAGGCGTAATAGCACACCGCTTCCATCGAACGGTCAGCAAATTCAACCGCTTCCATTGAGGAATAAGGCAGACGCAACTGATGCAAACAGTCCTGGAATCCCATGATCCCCATCCCGACCGGACGGTGCTTCAGGTTGGAATTGCGCGCTTTAGCGACCGCGTAGTAGTTGATGTCGATCACGTTATCCAGCATGCGCATCGCGGTGTTGATGGTGCGGCGCAGCTTGGCGTGATCGATCTGACCTGCCAGATCGTGTCCTTCAGGATACAGATGGGCGGGCAGATTCACTGAGCCCAGATTGCATACGGCGATTTCATCCGCATTAGTGTTCAGCGTGATTTCGGTACACAGATTTGAGCTGTGAACGACGCCCACATGCTGCTGAGGCGAACGGATGTTGCAAGGATCCTTGAAGGTGATCCACGGATGGCCGGTTTCAAACAGCATGGTCAACATCTTGCGCCACAGGCTCGCGGCCTGAACCGTCTTGTAGAGTTTGATTTGTCCGGCAGCCGCTTTTTCTTCATACGCGGTGTAGGCGATTTCGAAATCGATACCGAACAGATCATGCAGATCCTTCACGTCCGACGGCGAGAACAGCGTCCAGTTGCCGCCTTCCATCACACGTTTCATGAACAGGTCGGGAATCCAGTTCGAGGTATTCATGTCGTGCGTACGACGACGGTCGTCGCCGGTGTTCTTGCGCAGATCGAGAAACTCTTCGATGTCCAGATGCCATGTTTCCAGATAGGCGCATACCGCGCCCTTGCGCTTGCCACCCTGATTGACCGCAACCGCCGTATCGTTGACAACTTTGAGGAACGGCACCACACCTTGCGACTCGCCGTTAGTACCCTTGATATGCGCACCGAGGGCGCGCACGGGCGTCCAGTCGTTGCCCAGACCACCAGCGAACTTGGCCAGCAGCGCATTGTCTTTGATGGCGTCGTAAATACCTTCCAGATTGTCTTCCACGGTCGACAGATAGCAGGAAGAGAGCTGCGAGCGGCGCGAACCGGAGTTAAACAGCGTCGGCGTCGAGCACATGAAGTCGAAACCTGACAGCAGACGATAGAACTCAATCGCACGCGCTTCGCGGTCGATCTCGTTCAGCGCCAGCCCCATCGCCACACGCATAAAGAACACCTGAGGCGCTTCGATACGCGTACCGCCGATGTGCAGGAAATAACGGTCATACAACGTTTGCAGCCCCAGATAACCGAACTGCAGATCGCGCGAGGCATCGAGTTCTGCTGCCAGTCGCGGCAGGTCGAAACCGGCCAGTTTTTCATCAAGCAATTCAGCGGCAATCCCGCGCTTGATGAATTTCGGAAAATAGTCCGCATAGCGTGTCGCCATGTCCGCAGGAGCGACATCTTCGCCCAGTACTTCGCTGCAAATATTATTCAGCAGCAGGCGCGCCGTAACGAAATTATAAGCAGGCTCTTTTTCGATCATCGAACGCGCCGACAAAATCAGGCATTTGTGCACTTCATGCAGCGGCACACCATCGTACATATCCTTCAAGGCAACCTGCAGCACCATCTGCGCGTCAACAACGTCGCCCAGACCTTCGCAGGCGGATTGAACCAGCACCGACAAACGCGCCAAATCGAGCGGCTGCACGACGCCGTCTTTGCCCGTGACGTTGATGACGTGGGCTGGCTGCTGAACCTGAGTCTGCGCACGCGAACGGGAATGCTCTTCGCGATACAAAACGTAGGATCGCGCAACATCGTGTTCGCCGGAGCGCATCAGTCCCAGTTCGACCTGATCCTGAATATCTTCGATATGCAGCGTGCCACCGTGCGGCTGACGTCTCATCAGCGCGATGACTACGCCTTGAGTGAGTTGGTCGACCAGTTCGCGAACGCGTGCGGACGCGGCAGCCGGCCCGCCGCTGACGGCGATAAAGGCCTTGGTCAGTGCCACTGAAATTTTCGCAGGTTCAAACACGACGACCGAACCGTTGCGACGGACAACCTTGTATAAATCGAACGAGCTGTTTGCCTCTTTATCGCCCGCGGCGGACGACAAAGAGGTTGAAGCGCTAGCAGCGTTTGTCATGAGCATCCCTTAGTATTAACTGATCTGGTAAATTCGAAAACCACTATATATAGTATTTTTTTTAGCGATTGACGCTGATTGTAGTGTTACCAGAAAATTTTGCAAGCAAAAACAATCCGATTAAAATCGGCATTCCGATTTATATCAGCGAATCAACTATCTGCAGAGCGTATTGAGGAAGTTACTTCAAAGCGAGTGGCGCAAGATAACGCTGCCAGTCGAAAAACGGCCCCGGATCGGTTTTGCGAACAGGCGCAATATGGCTGTGTCCGGCAATTCCGCGTATCGGCAAGGCCATGCGCAGCGCAAGGGTCAGCTCATGAAGCGCCGCATACTGCGCATCGGTAAAGGGCACATTGTCGCTGCCTTCGAGCTCTATGCCGACTGCAAAATCATTGCAGCGCGTCTTGCCCTGCCATGAAGACAAGCCCGCATGCCATGCGCGTTGCAGACATGAAACGAATTGTATGAGATGCCCGTCGCGGCGAATGTAAAAATGCGATGACACACGCCCTTCCGGTATCGTCTGGTAATAAGGATGCGCGCGACGGTCCAGCGTGTTGGTGAAGAGCTGCTGCACGCCTTCACCGCCGAATTCATCGGGCGGCAGACTGATATTGTGGATCACCAGCAACTCAATAGGACCTGCTGCACGGTCGTCGAAATTAGGTGAGTGCAGATGCTCGCACCCGCCCGCCCAGCCGGCCTGGTCAATCCGCATCATCCGCCCCCGCCGGGCTCTTGATGCCCAGTCGCTCCATGCGATAGCGCATGGTTCTAAACGTCAGTCCGATCAGTTTCGCGGCAGCGGTTCGATTAAAATTCGTCTGCTGTAGCGCCTCCATCAGCGCCTCTTTTTCAACCCGGTCAAGATAGGCGGGCAGCGGATACTTGTCGGTCCGCTCACCCAACTCAGCTTGCTCTACCGGACTCAGACACAGATCCTCAGCCGCGATCACGCCCTCCGAACACAGCGCCAGCGCGCGCTCGATGATGTTTTCCAGCTCACGGACATTCCCGGGAAAGTCATACTGCTGCAGCACGCGCAACGCCTCATCCGAGAAACGTACCGGCTCCCCTGCGCGCAGGCGGTTGAGCACCTGCTGAGCGATTTGAGCGATATCCTCACGCAATTCGCGCAAGCTGGGCATCTGGATCGGAATCACGTTCAAACGATAATATAAATCCTGACGGAACTGACCCGACTTGACACGCTCGGCCAGATCTTTGTGCGTCGCACTGATCAGACGCACATCCACCGGCTCTTCCGTCGTTGAACCTACTTTTCTGACGCGCTTTTCCTGTATCACACGCAGCAGTTTGACCTGCATCGTCAAAGGTAAATCCGCAACCTCATCCAGAAATAACGTGCCGCCGTTCGCCGCCTGAAAAAATCCGTCACGATCTTTATCAGCGCCGGTAAAAGCGCCTTTTTTATAACCGAAAAATTCACTCTCCATCAAGTTTTCGGGAATCGCGCCGCAGTTGACCGCGATCACCGGCTGATCACTGCGCGGACCACTCTGCACGATCAGGCGCGCAGCGAGTTCCTTGCCGCTCCCCGACTCCCCGCTGATATACACCGGCGCCTGACTACGCGCGACGCGCTCGATCAAATCACGCACTTTCTGCATGGCCGGCGCGTTACCCAGCAAGAGCTTATCGGCGGAAGGACTGGGCTGCGGCATGCTGAGGGCCGATTTCACCAGCGTGCGCAATTGTTCGAGCGACAGCGGCTTGGCGAGATAATCAAAGGCACCGGCCTTGAGTACCGTGATCGCATTTTCCATATTGCCATGCGCAGTAATCACCGCAACCGGCACATCGAGACTGTGAGCGGCGATGTATTTGACCACTTCGAGACCGTCCCCATCGGGCATACGCATGTCCGTCAAACACAAGTCATATCGATTGGCGGCCAGCTTGGCGAGCGCTTCCTGCACGCAAGCGGCCTTATCCACCAACAACCCCATTTTAAGCAGGGTCATTTCCAGCAATTCCAGAATATCAGGCTCGTCATCGACCAAAAGCACCGATTGCTGCAGTGCGGCCCCCTTGACTGAGCCCGACTGAAATTCGCGTTTTGTTTTATCAGCCATGTTCATTCACCGGTCGTTTCCCCAATCTTCTCTCGCCGAAGGTAATTCGAAAGCACGCGCCCGGTTCCGAGAACCTATCGTGGTATTCCAGCCAGGCGCCATTCGCCTCGCACAACTCACGCGCAATGTACAGCCCCAGCCCCGTCCCCTGCTCCGCAGTGGTAAAAAAAGGTTCAAACAGACGGGATTGATGCACTACCGAGACCCCCGGCCCGTCATCCAGCACATCGAGCAGCACACGCCCCCGATCCAATCCGGTCGTCAACACGAGACTGCCCGGCAATTGATGTCCGTAATGCAAGGCATTGCGGCACAAATTCCATAGCACCTGCCGAAAATGCCCCCGGTCGAACGTCACCATACTGCCTCCCTCCGCCTGCAAGTGCAGCACATCCTTCCCCACGCGCTCGGCCTGATTAAACTCTTCGACAAACACAGGCAACAACACCGCCAGATCAAATGTTTCCGGCTGTGCGCGATCGCGCCGGTTCAACTGCATCACGTCTTCGACTATCCGGTTGATGCGCTGCGTATTGTCCCGAATCAGCTGCAACAGACGCGCCTGCCGCGTATCGCCCGATTCCTCCTGCAGCAACTCGGTCGCATAACTGATGGCCGACAACGGATTACGCACTTCATGCGCCAGATTGGCCGTCAGTCGCCCCAATGCCGCAAGCTTAATCTGCTGAGCCTCGGCCTGAGCATGCTGCATATCTTCCAGAAAGATTACCGCACCCTGCGCCGCATCGCGTTCTACTCCGACAAAGCGCAATCTGGCCTGCAAGCCGCCATCCAGCTGCAAGGTGATACGGGCATTCATGGTATTGTGCTTCCATTGCACATACTGCTGATATAAAAGCGGAAAACTCTCGGAGAGCATGCTGTCAGCCGCTTCCGTGTTGTAGAGCAGACGCGCCGCGCTCGGGTTCATCTGCACGATTCTGTCATGCTCATCGACCACCAGCACGCCGTCTTGCATGTCGCGCATCACCAGACGGTTCGCCTCGGCCATCCCGATCAAATCACGACCCCGGCGCTGCGCCAGCTTCTGATTGTCCAGCGCATACTGGGCCAGCTTGTGCGCCAACCCCGCCACCGCGAAATAGGACACACACAGCAAGCCCACCTGAACATATTGCGTGACCGGCGCATCATCGTAAAGAACGGCAAAGGCGTGTTCCAGCAACGCGGCGATGCTGGCAAGCGATGCAAAGAACAGGGTTATTTTTCCGCGACTGATAATACCGGCCACCGCCATCGATACCATCAGCAGCAAACCCACACTGCTCTGTATCCCGCCGCTCGCATGAGATAACACTGTCAGTACGACGATATCGCTGCAGACCTGCCACGCCAGTTGCCATGAAAATTTAAACCAGCGCATCCGCATCGGGATAAACGACAGCGTCACGACAACCGCGTACACCCAGCCCGTCAGCAGAAACAGGTGCCCTTTGCTGGTGCCGAACAGGCGCTCAGCCTCGAAGGCGATCGCGATAAACAGGATGAAGCCGACTAAGGCTAAGCGGTAGAGATTGAAATAATTGAGCGAACGCCAAAAATCGGCGGGAATCTCGTCATTAGTGACCGGCAGCACAACTAGCCTTGGGCATCGCGGTGAGCGGCACAACAAAAGTGCGCGTCCCCCGCACTCACGCACTCACCGGCCGGCAGATGAACGCCGCAATACGCACAGCGCACCATGTCCTCAGCGGGTTTAGGTGCTTGCGACGGTAGATTTTTACGGACAGATTTAAACAGCAGATAAATCACTGCAACAATAGCGAACAGAAATAGCAGACGACTCATGTGTACTCCGTTGCAACGCCCCGCTCCGGCAAGGATGCGGGTGAATTAGTGCTGGCGCGTGGCAGCGAAGTGCGCCAACTCCATCAGGCAGGTTTTGTATTTCGAAGCCGGCAGACCTTTAATGGCCGCGCAGGCTAATTCGACCTCGCGCATCGCTTGCAGCCTCGTAAAATCGAGCGCGCCGGTATCGTGTATGATTTTAAGCACGTCGGCGAATTTCCCCACGTCACCCTCTTCAATCGCACTGCGCACCACGGCAGCCTGCTGAGCGGTACCGTGTTGCATCGCATAAATCAGCGGCAAGGTCGGCTTGCCTTCAGCCAGGTCATCGCCCAGATGCTTGCCAGTGGCCGCTTCGTCGGCTGAATAATCGAGCACATCATCGATCAGCTGGAACGCCGTACCCAGATGCATGCCGTAGGTGGCGGCAGCCGCTTCATCCTCGTTTGAGGTTTTGGCAAGGATCGCGCCCAGACGCATCGCCGCTTCAAACAGTTTCGCGGTTTTGTAGTGGATCACGCGCATATAATTCTCGGCATCCACATCGGCGTCATTGCAATTGAGCAACTGCAACACCTCGCCTTCTGCGATCACATTGGTCGCATCGGCCAGCGTCTGCATGACGCGCATCGAGCCTACTTCAACCATCATCTGAAACGCGCGCGAATACAGAAAATCGCCAACCAGCACGGATGCGGCATTGCCAAACAGCGCATTGGCCGTTTCGCGACCGCGCCGCAATCCCGATTCGTCAACCACATCGTCGTGCAGCAGGGTCGCTGTGTGAATAAATTCGACGACAGCCGCCAGTTCGTGATGATGCTCGCCAGTGTAATTAAACGCGTGTGCAGACAGCACCACCAGCGCAGGGCGCAGACGTTTACCGCCGCTATTGACGATATATTCGGCAACCTGATTCACCAGCACCACTTCCGAGTGCAATTTATTGCGTATGACCTGATCGACTGAGGCCATGTCGGCCGCCAGCAATTGATTAAAGTTTTCCAACTTTCCGCCCTAATAAATTCTAAGTGCCAACAGCACCTGATTGATCGCGTATTGTCTCATAAAACGCCCCTTAGCCGCACGCAGCCAACTTACAGGAAACTGACGGTTACTCCACTTTTTTTTCGCAGCGTATCAGATACAGCCCGATCAGCACTCCGGCCCCGCTCAACAGCAGGACGTAATGTGCAGGCGCCATGGGGTCAAGCGGCAAGCACAGACTCACAAGCACCGGCGTGAGCCCGCCGAACACCGCGTAGGCCACATTGTAGGAAAACGACAAACCCGAGAATCTGACCACAGGAGGAAAGGCGCGCACCGCAGCGGCCGGAATCACGCCGATGACACCGACAAAAAATCCGCATAGCGCATACAACGGATTAATGTATTGCGGCGCAACAGCCATCTGGCTATAGAACAGCATCGCGGTAAAACCCAACATCACGCAACCGGCCGCCAGCACACGTCCCGCGCCGAAACGGTCAGACAATGCGCCAAACACGATACAACCGAAACTCAAAAACAAGGTGGCGATACTGCCGGCCTGCAACGCTGCGGCTGCCGGAATGGCATACAGTTTTTGCACCAGAATCGGCGTCATTAAAATCATCACGATGATCGCTGCCGATAGCAACCAGGTCATCGCCATCGTCAGCACCACCGAGGCGCGATGCGCGCGAACCACCGTTTTCAAGGGCAACTCGTCAGCCAATAACTTGCGGGCCTGCATTTCTTTGAATACCGGCGTTTCCTGCAACCACTGGCGCAACCATACCGACAACAAGCCGAACAAACCGCCCAG
>Ga0172379_10007445_pt1 | contig 14225 bp, 9 predicted proteins | sample GrowelOW334metaG_FD_119756 | JGI IMG/M metagenome (GOLD analysis project Ga0172379, IMG submission 119756) | Groundwater microbial communities from an aquifer near a municipal landfill in Southern Ontario, Canada - Groundwater well OW334 metaG | ecosystem: Environmental > Aquatic > Deep... | reverse complement strand
TTCTTGGTACAAGTTTTCTGTCAGCGCGCATAAAAATCTGCTGATTTTTTGCTATGCTCGGCTACCCGCCTGCGCAATGCTTCCCGAAAACTGTGCCTACGACGAGTTTTGTAATTTACAATATTTTTAGGACAACCTTCCTTTAAAATCCTTATAGCCAAATTTTTTAATGACTTTGATCTTATTTTTTTTATTCATTACAGCGATGGATGGTAAGTTCACTCCATTGAAAGTATTATTTTTCACCATTGTGTAAATAGCCATATTAAGAAAAATAAGTTTCTGCCCTACTTTTAATTTTTCTGGAAAAGAATAATAACCAATGACATCTCCAGCCAGACAAGTCGGTCCGACTAATTTGTAAACATTCTTTTCTCCTTTTATGTCGCCATTTAACGGTTTAGCGCCAGTCATTTTGGGTAAAAAGGGCGCTTCTAATACATCTGGCATATGACAAGCCGCTGAAGCGTCTAAAACAGCGATATCTACTTCATTGTTGAATATATCCACCACAGTGGTAGCTAGCACTCCCACATTCAATGCTATCGCCTCCCCCGGTTCTAGATAGACAATCAAATGCGGATGACGCTTTTTAAAATCAGAAATAATTTTACAAAGCAATTCAACATCATAATCAAAACGAGTGATATGATGTCCACCGCCAAAATTCACCCATTTCATTTTTCCTAAAAAACTGCCAAACTTTTCTTCAAAAACTTTCAAGGTGCGTTCTAATGCGTCCGCATTCAAGTTGCAAAGAGTGTGAAAATGCAATCCTTCAATTCCATCCAAATTCTCCTTTTCAAAGTTTGCCAAAGTAACACCGAAATGCGAACGAGGCACACAAGGGTCATACATAGGTATTTTCCCTTCACTGTGTTCTGGATTCACTCTTATTCCGCAAGATATTTTTTTCTTGGAACTTTTTATAACTTTCTTAAACTTATTCCATTGAGAAAAAGAATTAAATACTAAATGATCTCCATATTTTATATATTCTTTAATATTATTATCTGTATAAGAAGGAGAAAAAACGTGTGTCTCTTTGCCATATTCTTCATGCCCGAGGCGCGCTTCATTTACAGAACTCACCTCCGTTCCCGCTAAATATTTTTTTATCAGGGGAAAAACAGAATACATTGAGAAACATTTAAGGGCCATGAGAATTTTTACTCCGGTTTTTTTCTGAACCTTGTCTAAAATCCTTAAATTATATTCAAGCCTGTCCTCACTCACAATATAACAAGGAGTTTCTAGATTTTTCAGATTAATTTTCTGAAAACCTTCGTCACTTCCCCAATACTCAATAAATTTTTCTCCTGAATTACACGTATTGCAATTAGACACTTTTTATTTTATTTATTTAATAATTTTTCTTGAGTGGTGCTGGAAGATCTTTCAGATTTTTAACGACAAAATCTAGACCCACCTTCTCCATTTCTTCCAAGAAAATTTTTGAATCGAGTGTTTTATCCTCGGGAACTTTCACCCCACTACCAGTCCACTTGCCCTCTAGCATGAGTTTAGCGCAAGCAACAGTAGGGATAGCTGTAGTGTACCCGATCGCATTGCCACCAGTTTCTAAAAAGGCTTTATGATGATCACAAACATTATAAATATAAATTACTTTTTGCTTACCATTTTTTGTTCCTGTAATAATGTTACCTATGTTTGTTTTGCCTTTATATCCCTCGTTGAAGTCATCACCCGTAGGCAAGATAGCTTTTAAGAATTCTATTGGAACAACTGAACAGCTGTTGTGTTTGACTGGGTTGATTCCGATCATCCCCACCTCATACAATACTCGCAAATAAGTAAGATAGGCTGGTGAAAAAGTCATCCAGAATCTGATTCTTTTTACACTAGGAATATTGTGGATCAAAGTGTCTATCTCTTCATGATACATCAGATAAGGGGTAAACTTGCCAGTCTCTGGAAAATCAAATTCAAAGAAAGCTGCATCTTTATCAAATAATCGTCCGCGTTCCTGCCACTTGCCATTTTGCCAATACTCAACAGGCATCACTAACTCACGCAGATTGATATCTGGATTGAAATTAGGAGCAAATTTTATTTTTTTATCTTTTGAGCCACCATTACAGTCTATGATGTCTATGGTCTCTATTTTATCAAAAAGATAATCACGCGCATAAGCGGCAAAAACATTTGTAACCCCAGGATCAAACCCTATGCCCGTAATAGCTAAAAGTCCTTTTTTCTTGAAATCTTTATCTTTAGCTAATTGAAATTCAAACGAGGAAGCGCTAGTTTTTTCAGAGCCATATTTCTTAGGATCTTCATAGCAACAAGTATCAATATAATTTACCCCTGTCTCCAAACAAGCCTCCATTGCGACTAGATTGTCATAGCAAAGTCCCCAATGTATCAATAACTTAGGTTTAACTTTTTTTAATAAAGCCAATAGAACTTTCTTGTCGCTAACATCTCCTTTGTGAATAGTTAGTTTCACTTTTCCTTTTGTCTTTTTTATAATTGAAGCATTGACAGCTTCACAACTTTTTGTGGTTCGACTGACTACATGGATATCGGAAAAGATCTCAGGGTACTGAGACATTTTATGCAAACCCACTCTGCCGACATTTCCACAACCTATCACAAGAATTTTAGCCATATTTTAAAAAAATTATAAAATAATAATAAGAATAGTTTACTACTTGCTACCCTAATGTCAATAAAAAGCAAAAAAGTATTGACATAGAAAATGCTTTAACCTATTATTATATTTGCAACAGAAATGGAAAAAATGGGACAAGGCTCATTACCTGAAAAAATCATTGTTAATAAATTTGGAGGAGGAATTTTAATCAAAAATTTTATTCCTTTGATGGTGGAACGGTTGAGGGAACAAATAAAAGACGGACATAGACCCGTCGTTGTAATTTCAGCTTTTCCTGGAGCCACAGACGAACTTCTAAAAAGTTCTGGTGAATCTTTTTTGGGTGAATTTAAGGAGAGGACTTTTCAAACAATGATAGACATAGGGTTCAGTGAAGAATGGCAGAAAAAAGCAAGGATAGAATTAAATAAATTATTCGCTGATATGGAAAAAGATTTAAAGCTATCCAGAACCATCAAGGCGAACGAAGATAGAATTGTTGCTTATGGAGAAAAATTAGCAGCTACTATTTTTACTTTTTATCTTAATATGCTTGATCTACCCGCTAAAAGATTTTTGGCGGAAGAAATTCCTATCATTACTGATGACAATTTCAAGAATGCTAATATTGTCTATGAAATTTCCGAGAAAAACATTAAAGAAAAAATTCAGGGAGTGTGTAATTCAAAAATAATCCCAGTCATCCCCGGATTTACCGGGAGAACAAAAGACGGTCAGACTACTACACTGGGGCGTGGCGGAACAGATACTACTGCTTGTTTTGTAGGTTCTGCTCTTCGCGCAGAAAAAGTAATTCTCTGGAAAGACGTCAACGGGGTTTTGTCTACTGATCCCAAAATTGTCCCTGAGGCTAAAACTATTGAAGCTATCAATTACCAAGAGGCTAAAAGAGCTGGAAAAATAATCCACGACAAAGCAATTCAATATGCTAAATTGTTTAATACTCCACTTGAGATAGCTTCTATCACTAATCCAGAATCAAAGACAGAAGTTATTAGTAAAATCAAACAGCCTGAAAAGGGAGCAAAAATAATTAGCTATAAAAAAGACACAATATTTCTGGTCGGAAATTTTGACACACAACACGTAAATGATTTCAATAATTTACTAAATAAATCAAAAAAAGTTGATCTCAAGATTGGCGCTTTTCCTTATAAAAACTGTACGAAGCTCAAGGCTGTAGTCCAAACAGACAATATAAACAATGTAATCAAAGTATTGCATAAAAAATTTATTATATAAATAAAAATCAAAAAAGCTATGAAGAAATTAAAAGTTGGAATCTTGGGCGCTACTGGCATGGTCGGACAAAATTATATTCGCCTCTTGGAAAATCATCCTTATTTTGAGGTTGCATATTTAGCTGCTTCTACGAATTCCGCTGGCAAAAAATATGCTGAGGCTGTCTCGGGACGATGGCAAATGAATTTACCAATTCCAAAAGATATAAAAAATATAATTGTGGAAGACGTGCTTGATATAGAAAAAGCTAAAGAAAAATGCGATTTTGTTTTTTCAGCATTTGAGATTCCAGATAAAGAAATGATCAAAACAATAGAAGCAAAATACGCAGAAGCTGGAATACCTGTTGTTTCAAATGCTTCCGCAAATCGCCGCACGAAAGATATTCCAATGATTATCCCAGAAATAAATCCCGAACATTTAAAAATGATTAACCAACAAAAAAGAAATCGCAAATGGAAAAAGGGTTTTATCGTGGTCAAACCAAATTGTAGTTTACAAAGCTACCTGACGCCTATTTTTGCCCTAGAGAAAGCTGGTTATCCGATTAAAAAAATATTTGTGACTACGCTCCAAGCTGTCTCAGGAGCCGGTTATCCTGGAGTGCCTAGTCTGGATATGATTGACAATGTTGTCCCATATATCGGAGGTGAAGAAGATAAGACAGAAGAAGAGCCTCTAAAGATTTTGGGAAGCATTAAAGATGGAAAATTTATTGATAAAAAAGATATTCAAATTTCTGCGCATTGCACCAGAGTCCCTGTGACAGATGGGCATTTGGCTTGTGTCAATATTTTATTTAAAAATAAAAAACCAACAAAGGAAAAAATTCTAGAAATTTGGAAAAACTTCAAAGGACTACCCCAAGAACTCAAACTCCCCTTTGCTCCTATTTGTCCGATTATTTACAAAGAAGAAGAAAATCGCCCTCAACCCAAAAAGGATAGGGACAACGACAAAGGTATGGCTGTGACCGTAGGTCGTCTAAGAAAGTGTAAAATTTTTGATTTTAAGTTCGTGGCTTTGAGCCACAATACTGTCCGTGGCGCCGCTGGTGGAGGGATCTTAAACGCTGAATTACTTGTTAAAAAGAATTATCTAAAAAGTATCTAATTCCCACACTTAACAAATAAAATATTTATGTTATATTTAATGTCTTTATGAAGTTTTGAAATTCAAAATAATTTAAACAAAATAATGAAACAAAAATACGAAAAGTCACACCTAACCTATAAAATTAACAATCTAGTCCATAAAACTATACGTTGGTGTACTCCTTCGATTGATCTAACTTTTGCTCAAATAAAAGACCAATATGCCAGCGACATCTCCGTTTCTTTTGAATCATTTGGATATCCATCAGAACCATCTGGCATATTTAAAAAGGTATATGAACAGGCCGCGGAAGCATACGGAGCCGACCATACACTTTTCTCTGTAAACGGCTCTACTGGTAGTAATGCTATGATTCTCCGAGCACTCTCCAAACAAATCCCTAGACTTAAAATTTTAGCAGAAAGAAATGTACACAAGTCAATTGTTACACCGTGTGAAGATTATAGAATCAATCTTATTTTCTTAGAACCAAACTTTGATCAAGACAACCAATTATTTATTCCAAATACAGAAGAACAAATATACGAAGGAATCAAAAAGTATAAACCAAATGTTCTTCTTTTAACCAATCCAACATATGATGGAATGTGCCTTGACTTAAAAAGTGTAATTTCAACCGTTCGTAAAAACTATCCTGAATTGATTGTCTATGTCGACGAAGCATGGGGGGCGCACTTACATTTTTCAGACAAATTACCAACTTCTGCCATGGAGGCAGGCGCAGATATCTGTGTACAAAGCACACACAAACAGGGAGGCTCGCTCCAGCAATCAGGCATGATTCATTGGCATGACGGAAGAATAAATAATGATTTGTTGTTGGAATCTTATCGAAGCCTAGCAACGACTAGCCCATCCTATGCGCTACTTGCTTCTTTGGATGCAGCGCGGGAAACAATGCAAAAAAGAGGTAAAAAGAAATTGAATCATATGCTCACTATTGCCAGGCGTCTTTCTCGTGGAATAAATCACATAGATGGTTTTGAGGTTATCTCTACGAAATATCTTAAGAAAAATTTCCCCTCTGTATACGAAAGAGATGAAACGAAAGTAATCGTAAATGTTATCAAAGCAGGCTTGACAGGATACGAGGTAGCTCATATTTTAGAAAAAAAATATAAAATTGTTCCTGAAATATATAACATAAAGACAATTACTTTTTTGATTCCATTTAGAGCTACTTTTGGTGATGTACAAAGCACCATCTCTGCCATGGCAAAAATAGCCAAAAAATCAAAAAAAATGAATATTGATACAAATACAATAGAGGCAAATTTAAATTTCAAAACCCCGACCAAGATTCCTAGGATCTTGGAATTAAATAAAGTTACAAAATTATTAGGAGATCAACTCGAACAAGTGCCGTTAAACGAGGCAGTCGGACGAATAGCCGCGGAAGATATTACTCCCTACCCTCCCGGCATCCCCATGACTATAAAAGGTGAAGAACTTACAAAAGAAATTGTGGAGTATTATCTTAAATTGAAAGAAAGTCCTAATTTCCACATTGCAGCGCGTGACAAATCGATGGAAACCGTCTTGGTAGTAAGTAAAATAAAATTGGTATAATTTTATTTTACTTCTCTTTTTATATCGTCTATGATGCTGGCTTAACTGGAGTTGAATCAGCGGTTGGTGTAGTAGGAGGCGTAGCGAGTGGTGTCGAAGCTGTTATTGGGTCTACTACGGCTGGTGTTGGATCTGTACAAACATTGTTTACTAAAATTTGTGGGTCAACACATACTGGAGTTACTAGAGCTGGAGTTTCTGAAGTTGGGATTTCAGTTACTGATGTTGTTGGATTTTCTGGAGCTGATGCTGGAGTTGGGGCTGAAACTTCTGGGGCTGGGGTACTATTTATAATGACATTAGAAACACCTGCGCCTGTGATCAGAGAATCAAGCTGGGCTTTCGTGATACAAGTTTTTGCGCCACTATCGTCTGAAACACATAGAGATTTCGTTTCTATTTCTCCTGTAAATATTTTAGCTATTCCATTTGTAGAATCCGCGAGCCATGTACCTATAGTGGTTTTAATATTTGTAAAGAATGCTGTCATGAAAGATTCTGTTGTAGAACCAGACAAAGGTGTGACTGTACCTGCGACTCCTTCTAAGTTCAAATTCATTTCTTGAATAGCTTTGACTGTCGCAGAAAGAATAGCATTGGTATCTAGTCCATAAGGGTTTCCATTTATATCATGAGTCGCAAACTCTGGCACGACAGAAGCAACTTCTTCAGAAATGAATCCAAGATGGATACTATTTCCCAAATTCATTTCAGGATTAAAGACATATGAAACAGGACGAAGAGCCATAATATTGGAAAGACTATTAGGTAAATCAGTTATATTATATTTAAAACGCTGTGAAGATGCAGTACAAATGATATTTCCAGAGACATCAGCTGAGAGAGTCCCAGCAGTAGTACAGCCTTTTTGCTGAACAACCCCCGCATTCGTAACACTAAACTTACTAACACTTCCGGCCTGCAAGTCTGCCAAAAGTCCAGAGCCAGCGCTATTTAAGAACAAAACTGCTCCACTCGCAGCTGCATAATTTTGTGATATAGATAAAACATTAGCAGTATGCGTCAAAGTTCCTGCAGTCTGCGTTCCACTATCAGATAAAGTAGCTAATGCTCCTGAGATAGTGTGAGTATTACCAGCGTTATTAAGAGTAATTGCTCTTGAAATATTAAGAACATTACCAGTGCTATCTAATCCAGTTCCACCGTTAAATGTTTGAGAATATAATATACGTTGCATGTTGCCAGTAAAAGCAGTAGAACTTCCTGTTCCAGTTTTATTTATTTTAAAGACGTCTCCTGAAGAAACAACATTAGAAATTGAATCAATTAATAGGGAATTACCAGTAGTTAGAGAAGCAGTTGTAATGGTTAGACCCACTCCAGATGAAGCCGACGATGTTATAACGGCATTGCCACCATTAGTCATGGAGAAACGAGCAACACCACTTGATGACATTTTTAATAAATTTAAGGTTGTTCCAGTTAATGAAGTGTTAGTAGAATCTATATTTAAGATATTAAACGTTGTATTGGCATTTGACGCGCCAGCATTTAAAGTTGGTTTGATATTTAAAGAACTAAAAGTTCTAGTGTTATTATCATTTTTTATAAGAGAACCATCAATTGACGCACCAGAATAAGAAAGGTCTGCGTCAGTATTTAATGTAGCACCTGCAATATTCGCTTTAACTGTTGTTAATAACCCAGCATTATCTATCTTTGCCTTAGAAACTCCACCCACTTGAAAATCAGCTAGTAATTGTTCTCCACTCCCCACTGCTGTTTCTGTACGATTAATAAGTAAGTCAGTCCCAGCGGCAGTAGATGTTTGGTTATAAGTAGGGGTGATTGCTAACGCAACCCCAGTCCCGCTAGAATTACTAAATGTACCCGTTGACATACTTACCATGTTTCCAGCCGTAGTCCTATTCTGGGTTTGTAACGTAAGGATAACATTTTGAGAAGCCGAACGAACAGTTGGCACTACAAAAACACTTCTGACATAAGCCAAACCGTTTGATTGAGCTCTAAATTGACTTACCCCTGCTAATTGAGCATCAAATAAATACTGGATTCCACTCCCCACTGCTGTTTCTGTTCTGTTTATCAGAAAATCAATATTGGCAGCGTCACCAGATGCTTGATTGTATGTCGGAAGTATTTGCACTCCATAGTTTGTCCCTGTTGTGGTAGTGTTGGTATATGCGAGATGGAGTGGTGAAGATGGAGAGACAGTCCCTATTCCGACGTTGCCAGCATTATCAATTCTCATTCTTTCAGTCAAAACAGAAGGTGTTGCGTCGGTAGAAGTTGAAAAAGCTAAGGCACTTGGGATTCTGGTTGTCCCTATCGTTCCAGTCGCGATTGCTTTTATTTGAGCTCCACCGTTAGTGATATATCCATTTGTGGTAGCGTAACCTCTAAACATTATCGCTCCTAAATCGTCTCCTGTTACAACAGTAGTGGGAGAAGAAGTAGTTCCTCTAGATTTCCTAAGAGATAAATCATAACTATCAGTATCGGTGCTTGCTTGCTCAAAAATAGTTAAACCTGTGGCTGTAGTGGAAGATGCTACATGGAGTAATCCGCCTGGTGCTGCTATTCCAATACCGACATTGCCGCCGGCTTTAATAACCATTCTACTAGCGCCTACTCCGCTTGTATTAACAGTATTAAAATTAAAACCAGAAGAAACATACCCACTTGCTACAGCCTCCACAGATGCTGTAAACCAAGAAGAATTACGTACGGTATTATCAGAATCATATCCTTGAAAAATAAAAGTACCTAAAGCATCGCTTATTTGTACGGGACCTCCACTCCGAGACTTCCGAGTGTTCCAATATCCGCCATATTGGTCGTTAGCACTATTTTCCAAAACTATTTGTGGCAAAAACTGCGAACTAGAATAAAGATGGAGTGTAGCACTTGGATTTGAAATTCCAATTCCCAAACGATTAGATGTATCATTCCAATACATTCCGCTATGTGCTGTCCAAGTGCCGGCATTATTATAAAGCATTTGGCCTTCAGTTCCAGCTGGAAGAGCGCCACCACCTGTAAGATTGACTCCATTCCAAGTTAAATTACCTGATACTGAATAAAGACGATTGGTCGTTGTGCCCGGCACCGTCGCGTCAGCCAGATAAATTCTAGGATCAGTACCATTCACATCCAATCTTTCGCTAGGTGAAATCGTCCCGATGCCGACATTGCCATTATATAAAATCCGCATAGCTTCTGTGGCACCATTATTACCAGTTTGAAAGATCATGTCAGCGCCAGAGATAGCATTAGCAGAAGTAGTTTTTAATATAAGGTCGGAAGTTGTTGTAAGTCCACCAGTTAAAGTTTGTCCTCCATCACGACCAGCCAAGAGCATGTATTGCGTATGATCATCTCCTGTTGTGAGTCCGATAAGCGAATTGTGAGCCACCACCACACCGCTAGAGGTGGTACCGTATCCAAAAATTCTACTCATCATCGGACGAACATCATACAAACGACTAGATACAGATGTATCACCTTTTTGTAAAACAACCACTGCCAAATAAACAGAATCTTGTTTTATAGCATCTGGAATGACAGGAATAAGCCCATTTCTTGCTTCATCTTCTGTAGCATATTCGGCTTGGCCGAAAACATAATAAACATTACCATTAGGCGTTCGCATGACTAAATCCTTCTTCCAATAACCATCCGTCATAGTTACAAGACCAGAAGAGGTATTATTCCACTCCGTCACATCAACATAGTTAGGATTATTGGAATCAACTGACCATGTGCCATTATTATTGTAAAATTTAGTAAAAGTAGTCGTAGAATTCAAATCTATTGGTGATAAACGAGCATAGATTTCTCCGCCAGAAATACTCAATGTCAACGGCGTCAAACCTTCGGAAGTAGTATTACCAGTCGCTACCAAAGACCCCATCGCATCCGACATCCATTCATTAACCCGTCCTTGAAAATGCCCAGTCCATTCCGGAATACTGAATGTTTCAATAACATTACCACCAGAAAGATATACATGCCCAAGATAGACATGATCACCCATCGTTTGCTTTGTCGATGAAACATCAACCGATCCATCATAATTGATAGCCACGTAAATAGATCCATTAGTGACTCCGAGACCAGTAATATCTACATCTGTATTGTTACTTTCATTAAAAGCATTCCAGCTCAAACGTTCATAAGTTCCCGCTACTCCAGTATGTGAATTGATCTGCCCAATCCCCGCCTTAATATTAATTTTTCCAGCATTACTGGAAGCAGTGATGGCATTAGTTGCACTACTACCACCTTCTATACTCACAAGACCAGAACACAACCGGTCTATTTCTGAATAGCGAATATAAGCTAGATCTTTTACCTGACTATCAGAGATCAAAGAATCACTATCTAACCCAGCATATCCATTGCTTTGATTTTTTTCTGAAGTTGGTTGAAAAGCGGTAGAAGTAAATGCATTAGTACCTAAAGTCCCTCCCCCTGTGGGAATAGTTAAAGTAGTTCCAGCTGCTGGAAAAGTCAAAGTACCAGCTCCACCATTGACGGTCAAAGCAGTAGTGAAAGTAGCATTCGTAACGGTGCTTGCATTACCAGAGATGCTGCCTGTAATTGTGTTAGCAACTGTTAAATCTGTTGTATTTATGTCAGTAGCCCAAAGTTTTGCTAATCTTGCTCCAGTTAATCCAATTGTTTGAGGAGTGGTCTGATTAGTCAAAACTGCTCCAGAGAGAGAAGTCAAAGGCGCCCTAACATTACAATCAGTATCTGTAGGTAGACACTCTGGATTCAAGGTATCTCCTGGATTATAAAAAGTATTATTCCAAACAGCAAAAACCGTCTTACTAAAAAATATAATAAGAACAATTATAGCAAATATGATTATTGTTTTTTTTGTTTTAAATAAATCTTTCATTATTTATTTATTATTTCTGTATTTTTTCGATTAAAATTCCCAAAAGTGTTTTGACACTATTTTGTGCTTCGATTTCTGTCTTGCTATTAGTAAAATTACGCCACTCTGTCATTACCTGCTGATCTTTGAGATCACGAACAGCATTTTCTAGAGAAAGTCTAGTCTCAAAGTCAACCTCTTTATCAGCTTGCAATACTTTCTTGACAAACATTGAAGTGAAATTGACCACTTTTTCATTTATTTCTGTTTTAGACTGTATAGATTTTATTTCTTGCAATTCTCTGGAAACAAAAAAATAATTTGGCGCAAAATAGGCATTGCCAATGGCAAGCGCTCCGATAATTATTATGAGAACAATACGATTTTTATTTTCTATCATTACTTTTCATTTAACTTTAATAATCTATCTCGCTTTTCATTACGATATAAATTATACACTAATAATAAGAACACAACAAATAAAAGAATAGTTTTCCAATCAAGATCTGAAAACCAACTAGCGCCAGATTTCAATTCTATGTTTTGATGGACACCGGCGCCTGAAGTAACGACAAAAACTTTGCTTTGATAAGATTTATAACCAGGAGCCTCCACTTGAAAATAATATGAACCTTCAGGCACAAGGAATGAATATGTTCCGCGAACATCAGTTACTTGCGGATTTTCTTGCTGATATTCCTTGGCAGGCCAGATTTCATATTTTTTATTTGTATTGTTTAAATAATAAAGCGACACGATAGCCGATGGAATACGAGTTTCTTTATTGCCTTGCCTCTCAAAGACATAACCTTCTGGGTCTATGACAGTTATCATTCTCATTCGACGAGTGCCTAAAACTGGATCAATATAGTCTATAACTGTGACAACCTCATATTCACCAGGCACAGAAGGGGTCACGACATCAGCTGTATAAATGCCATCTTTGTCAGGATCTGTGTATTCAAAAGAAGAAAGTACGAATTTATTTTCTATTGGAACAGAAGAAGTTTCAACTAAATCATTCATAGAAAAAAGAGCTGTGGCAGTAAGTGAGGATCGAGAAATTTCATTTTTTGTAATTTTAGGCGTAGTAGACTTGAATATAATATAACCAGTCACGCTTCGCGCCTTGCTCATAGGCTTGACCACGAGACGCATCGTTTTGCTAGGCAACGCTGATATTTGTTGATTCACTTCTCCTTTGTCTCCGACGGATAGGGCGACGTTCAAATCAACAAGCTCTCCATTTGTTCGAGCGAACACAAATTCAGCTGGTAAATTCTTTTTGGCGGCAAGAGAAAACTTTGCTATTGGTAATCCTCCAATAAGAGCAATTTTCCCTGAGCCGACACTTCCTATTATTTTTTCATTTGTTCCAGAGAACCCTGGAACACTCAAAGTGACACCTTTTATTTTTTCTATATCAGATAATTCTTCTATCCCTACATTTTTAATTGTTTTATCAAGAACATTTGCGAGTCCTGGAATATTTAAAGAAGTACCAGTCAACTTACTCATATCATTGAACCTAGTTACCCCGACACTCTTTAAAGTTTTATCAAGTTCTGGGAATTTACCAGCGAGGATACGTATTTCATAGGGCAATGGCGCAAAGACGAATTCTTTAATAGCATTTACTGGTAGAAGATTCCACGCTAATTTAAAAGACATAGGCGCAATCTTAGGAATCTCCACGATAACATTTTTATTTTTAGGTCTGAAAAAGTTTAAAAAGAAATCAGAAGAAGAAGTTGCAACTTCTTTGACTTTATCTATTGCAGTCACTATAGGATCTGTAAAAATCGGGGGTATGGTTGGTGGTATTGTAGGAAATAATATTGTGGGTAAAAAAATATATCCACCTCCCCCACCACTATTACGCTGTCGAGCACTTGCTGGTCTCCAATCTGTCTTTACTTTGAAATCTGCGCTACTGCAAGAATTTCCATTAATACAATTAAAATTAATCTGGCTACTGTCGAATTTTACAGTAGCATAGCCTAGAAATTCTCCACTCGAATTTATGGTGACCCCGCTAAAATCAATCCACCCAAGATTTGAACTCCAAGCATGACCTGAAAGCACCCCATTGCTTGTATTTTTAACTCCAGAATTAGATGGATTTAAATTTATCCAGCCAAATTGTGTACTCCAAGCGTATCCAGAAATATCACTATCAGTGACTTGTACATTGCAATTATCACAAGCAAAATTCAACCAGCCAATATTTTCTCCCCAAGCGTATTTGTACGTTCCATTATTATCAATGGTTCCATTTGTTTCAGAAGCAAAAACAGGAGACACAGAAAAAATTATGAAAAATAAAATTCCAAAAATAAACAACTTTCTCTGAATTGAACTAATCAACATATACGCTTTTAATTATAACAATAAGAGAATGTTACATCAAGTATTCTCTTAGAAATTTCTCCTTAAACTCAAAAAAGTTTTCATCTATTATTGATTGTCGAATTTTTTTCACTAAGTTAACTATAAAATACAGATTATGGGTGGAAGCTAGTGTCCCAGCGAGCATCTCCTTTCCATGAAAAAGATGCGCAATATATGCACGAGAATAATTCTTGCACGTATAGCATTCACAATCCTCTTCAATTGGTGAAAAATCTTTTCTATATTTCGTGTTCATTATGATTATTTTCCCATTTTTTGTGTAAATTGTTCCATTTCTTCCAAGACGCGTCGGGGCAACACAGTCAAAAAGATCTACTCCATTTTCTATACCCATAAAAAGATCTTATGGCTCCCCTATGCCGAGCAAGTGCCTGGGTTTTT
>Ga0172379_10007444_pt1 | contig 14226 bp, 13 predicted proteins | sample GrowelOW334metaG_FD_119756 | JGI IMG/M metagenome (GOLD analysis project Ga0172379, IMG submission 119756) | Groundwater microbial communities from an aquifer near a municipal landfill in Southern Ontario, Canada - Groundwater well OW334 metaG | ecosystem: Environmental > Aquatic > Deep... | reverse complement strand
TCACCGCGAGCGAGCATTTGAAATGTCTTTTTGTCGTTGCGTGGAATTTTTTGAATATCAACGTCGATGCCGTGATAAATTTTTGTGAGGCGCACGGCGTCGGCGAGGATCGCGAGATTTCGGATGCCGAGGAAGTCGTATTTTAGAAGCCCGACATCTTCGACGGCGTGCATTTCGTATTGCGTGATCTGTTTTCCTCCTTTGGGATCCATTTGCACCGGCGTGAAATCGGTAAGCGGGGTCGGTGAAATGACGACGCCCGCCGCGTGAACGGAAATGTGACGGACACAGCCTTCGAGTTTTTTGGCGATATCGATAATCTCTTTTACATCCGCTTCTTTGGCGTACATTTCCGCAAGTTCCGGAACGATGTCGAGCGCGTGGTTGATAGTCATCGGGAAACCCTGAGAACCCATCGGGATCAGTTTGGAGATCCGGTCACCCATAGCGTACGGAAATCCGCGTGCGCGTGCGACGTCTTTGACCGCACCTCTCGCCGCCATCGTACCAAACGTACCGATCTGCGCCACGTGGTCGCTGCCGTATTTTCGTTTCGCATATTCGATTACTTCGTCACGCCGATTATCCGCGTAGTCCATGTCGATATCCGGCGCTGACGGACGTTCAGGGTTTAAGAAACGTTCGAAGGGAAGTTTGTATTCGAGCGGATCGACGAGAGTGATACCGATCAAATACGAGCAGAGCGAGCCGGCACCCGAACCTCTGACGTTGGTGAGAATGCCGTTGTCTTTTGCAAATTTCAGAAGATCGGCAACGACGAGAAAATACGGCGAGTATCCTTTGGTCTTTATGATATTCAATTCATATTCGAGACGGTCGACGACCTCTTTCGTTTCTGTGAGATCGTGGAGCGGAATGCCTTCGTAAGCGAGACGGCGCAGCTCGGAGTCATACGTCGTACCTTCCGGAATCGGCAAATTCGGAAACACCCATTTGCCGAGTTCAATCTCGATGTCGCACATGTCCGCAATCTTTACTGTGTTTTCGATCGCTTCGGGAATATAACCGAAAAATTCGTACGCTTTTTCCGTATCGATAAATGAGTAATCGTCTGCGAGAAAGGTTTTTGATAATTCTCCGCCGGAATTTCCCGACTGCACTTCAAGGAGAGTTGCATGCGCTTCTTTATCATCTTCGCACGTGCGATGAGAATCTTGTGTGGCGACAAGTGGAATACCGAGTTCGTGTCCGAGAGCGACGACGGCTTTTTCGAATTCATCGTGACCTTCGACGCCGGGGCGGTGCTGGATCTCCAAAAAATAATTTTCCACGCCGAAGATGTCCTGGTATTCGCGGGCGACAGCGACGGCGCCGTCATGATCTTTATTACGGAGCGATCGCGCGAGCTCGCCTCCGAAACATCCGGAGAGGCAAATAATTCCTTCATGATGTTCGCGAAGCAGGTCTTTGTCCATTCGCGGTTTGTAATAATAACCGTTCAGGTTCGCCTCCGTCACGAGTTTGATCAGATTTTTGTAACCCGTGTGATTCTTTGCGAGAAGGATCATGTGAAAGCGTTTGTTGTCGACGCCGGGGTCGCGATCGAAACGCGTGCGATTGGCGATATAGGCTTCGACGCCGATGATCGGTTTTACTCCCGCCGCTTTGCATTTTTTGTAAAATTCGATCGCGCCGTACATGTTGCCGTGGTCGGTGATCGCGATCGCGGGCATGCCGTCTTTTTTTGCGACCGCGATAATGTTCTCGATTTTCGACATTCCGTCGAGTAGGGAATAGTGCGTGTGCGTATGAAGGTGAACGAATTTTGATTTTTGGTTCGGCATGGGTGTATTATAGCAGTTGGATCGGGATGTTCCAAAACTTGACATTTTACTTTAAAAATGCCATACTGAACTTTGGTTTACAACTTGCTATCGTCCGTCAACCGGCGGACTTTGGCGCGACAAAGAAGGAGGTTCTTTATGAAAAAAATTATATTACTCGCTGCGGCGTTAAGTATCAGTATGTTGTTCGGCTGCACTTCACAACAAATTCAGTATGGCATTCGCGCTATCGCACAACAGCCACAACAGAACGCCCGGCAAGGACAGCAACCATGGCGACAATATGAAAATCAGCGGCGACAATGCCAATCGCGTTTGGAACAAGGTCAGCAAAACTTGTTTCGATTAAATGATCAGTGTCAATCTCGACCGTCTCGACAATGCGAGATCAGATTGAATAATGAAAGAAAACGTTTAAGTCAGTTATTGTGGCAATGTCAACAATTAGGACAACCTCAAGATCGGTATTACCCCAATCAACCGTTGAATCAAAATTATCCACAGATGGGGAATTACCCCATGGAGCGGGTGCCGAATAATTTCCCCGGACAATCCGGTTATCGGACTTGCGGACAAGTCGACATTGGCGGATGGACCGATGAAAATGGCTATCATCCGACAATGGAATACCGTTGTCAATGATGTCGCGGAAAACAAAACTCTCCTTTAGTCGGGAGAGTTTTTATTTGACAATATATTATATAAAGTGTATAATGGTACCATACTTACCAGGAGAAGATGAATGAAAAAGGTCTTGAAAATAATGTTCTTTATAGGGGCGCTCAGCGTATTGAACGGTTGTATGGCTTATGGACCATACGGAACTTATAGCGGCGGCTACTCAACGCAGTCCTACAGTAGCGGTTACAATTATTCACCGGTGCAGCCAACGTACGGATATAGCCCAATTCCAATGTATGGCTATAGTCCTTATCCCGCGTTTGTTGTTCCCCTGTTTGGATTTTCCCGTCGCGACTATGGCTGGCATCGTGGGGGGGGATATGGCGGCGGCGGATATCACGATTATCACGGCGGTCACCGCGGCGGCCATGGACGCAGATAACCATTTTAGTGAGTTGCGGTATGAATAGTACCGCAACTTTTTATTATTTTTGACAAAACTATATTTATAGTTTATAATAAAATCAGTGATAATTGTTATGTATATTTTATAGGAGGTGTTTATGAACACTTTTAAACGCTTGGGGGCAAGCGTAATGCTCCTTCTTATTCTCATTCTTGGCGGATGCACTGCTTCGCCAATATATGACGGGTATGGAAACTTCGTAGGATATCAGCCGACGGTTGATGTACCGCGAGTTGTGAATGGCGCAACCGTTGCCGCTATTGGAGCGGTTGCGTGTGCTCCTTTCAGAGCGTCCGGACTCTGTGCCGCTGTAGGTGGCGCTATCGGTGCGTCACAACCAGTACCTCAACAAATCGTCGTTCCTTTCATCCAACGACCGATAGTTCGCGATTTCGGATATAATAGCTATTACGGTCCGCAATTTACCCCGCCGAGCTGTCAGGAAAAATACGACGGCGCAGTTGAACGAACGAACTCATCTTATCAAAACAAGCTCGACGCGCTTCAAGCGTATTTGCAATCCACCGGAGAACGCGAAGAATATGATAGCATGACGCAGGAAGCGACAGTACAGCATGCTCAGGCATTGGAAAATGCAAAAATATCTTACGCACAGTGCGTGAGATTTATGAGATGAAAATGTGCTATGTATCGCCCCGGGATTGGGGCGATATTTTTTTACCCGAATTTTGTGTATGATAGAATCATGAAAATCCCGAAAGGAATTCGCTATCTTGTCGGTATCGACGAAGCCGGGCGCGGACCGCTTGCGGGGCCGGTTGCTGTCGGCGTTGCGTGTGTTTCCTTTGCCGACAAAAATTTCAAAAAATTCTCGAGCGGCGTTCGCGATTCGAAAAAACTTTCCGAAAAACGGCGGGAAGAATGGTTTGCAAAAATGTTGCTCGAAAAAGAGAAAGGCAATTTTTTGTTCGCCACATCATTTGCAAGTGCAGAAATGATCGACACGAAAGGACTTTCTTTCGCTATCCGACACGCACTTGCTTCTGCACTGAAAAAACTCAATTGCTCGCCTGAAGAAACGCTCGTCCTGCTCGATGGCGGACTTCACGCGCCAAAAGAATTTATTCACCAAAAAACCATCATTCACGGCGATGATATTGAGCCGATCATATCGCTTGCTTCGATCGCCGCAAAAGTCACGCGCGACCGAAAAATGCGAGCGCTCGCGAAAAAATATCCGGAATACGGTTTTGAAAGACATAAAGGATATGGAACAAAATCGCATTATGAAGCGATTCACGCAAATGGTATTTTGAAAGGAATACACAGAAAGAGTTTTTTAAAAAATATGGTATAATATATCGGTAGCATTACAATATTATTTACTAATTTTCATTTCATTATGAAACGATTTTTAATTTTACTTGGAGTCATTACCTCGTCGTTCTTGTTTGCCGTGTCAGCATCAGCGGCGACATGCAACACTTCCGCTTTAGGAAAGGTTGTGTTCGGACAAAACAGTGTCGCGGTCGCAAATATTCAGGCGTGCCTCATCAGCGCGGGGTACAGCCTTCCCGCCGGTGCGACCGGATATTACGGTGCACAAACTCGCGTGGCGGTGAAAGCTTTTTATAAAGCCGAACTTTCAATTGCGAATTGGGACGGAAATTCAGTCGGGGTGCTTGGGAGGAAAGCCCTCGCCGCAAAAGCGAAGGGCGGCGCGGGACCTTCTCTTGGAAACGTTCTGAAAAGCGGATATAAGCACATTGCCTCGGCGGATGAATTAACGAAGTATCTCGATAACGCTGTCAGTGTCGGAATCGGTTTTGGTGGCGGGGTGCGTACAATGGGGATGGGTGTCTCAACGGATGGAATAGCTGTTGCTGTGCCGAGTGTTGCACCAAGCGCGACGGTCTCGCAGGGAGCTTCGAACATGGCGAAGTCTGCAGAGATGTCGAGTGATTCTTCGCGCTATTCTGAAACCAATGTGCAAGTCGCGGGGATCGATGAACCTGATTATGTGAAGACCGACGGAAAAAATCTTTATATTTCGCGCCAGCAAAATTATTATTATCGCGGAGGCGGAGGAGTTGTTCCGATGATGGATACGGTCGGGGTTTCGTCTGACACAAGAATGATGCCGTCCATTATGCCTTCGATCGATTATCCGACTCCCCACACGCTCGTTGTCCGCGCGTTTCCTCTTTCGAGCCTTGGTATTGAGAGCGATGCAATCAATGAGACCGGCGAACTCCTCTACTCGAAGACCGACAAAATTCTCATGGTTCTGAACGGCCAGAAGATCGTCGCGTATGATGTCAGCAACCCGAAATTGCCCGTAAAAAAATGGACGAACGAACTCGATGCCAATGCCGGAATTGTCACCTCGCGCCTCACGAACGGAACGCTCTATCTCGTCACGAATCTTTGGGTGAATCGCGCTACTCCGTGTCCGTACACTCCGATACTGAAAGGTCCGGGTGTGATAAATATTCGCTGTTCCGATATCTGGATTCCTCAAGCTCCCGAGCCGGTCAACAGTTCCTATACAATCATGGCTATCGATCCGGCTATGGGAAAAGTGACGAAAAAATTGAGTCTCGCAGGCGATTCGTCGAACACGGTCGTTTCCGTTTTTGCGAACAATATGTATCTCACATATCGCTCGCAAAGCACGAGCGAAGAAGTCACGCTTGATTTCATTGAAACACAGCTTACTGATTATTTATCTGCGGGTGCTATTGCGAAAATAAAAAAGATCCGCGGATACGACATCAGCAATCAATCGAAAGCGAATGAATTGCAAAAAATTTTGGAGGTGGAAACCTCCGGAATGAACAAGGATAAACAGCTCAAATTCCAGAACGACATGCAAAACAGAATGTCGGATTACTTGAACGCGAGAATGCGCGACATGGACCGAAGCGTCGTCGTTCGCATTCCTCTCGATATGCTCACGATCGCGGCGACGGCAAGTATTCCGGGTCATCTTCTCAATCAATTCTCTCTCGATGAAAACAATGGCTATCTGCGGCTTGCGGTTTCCGTCGGAGAACAATGGACGAACGGTGGTAACACGAAAAATGATGTGTATGTTTTGAATCAAGACCTTTCAATTGCCGGTTCTATCCTCAACCTCGGACTCACAGAAAGAATTTATTCAGCACGATTCGTCGGCAACAGGGGATACCTTGTCACATTCCGTCAGATCGATCCATTTTATGTACTCGATCTCGCAAGCCCCGCCAATCCTAAACTTGCCGGAGAGCTAAAAATTCCGGGATACTCCGCTTATCTCGAACCGATCGACGAAAATACGATCCTCGGCGTCGGACAAGACGGTTCAAAAGTAAAACTCGCGCTCTTCAATGTTGCCGATCCGAAGAATCCGAAAGAAAAATCGAAATATGCGCTCACTGAAGGCTGGACGGAAGTAAACAGCAATCATCATGCGTTCCTGAAAGACGACACGCACAAAATATTCTTCATCCCCGGAGGAAGCGGGGGATACGTCTTTGGCTACGAAGGCGGAACACTCTCGCTGAAAACAGCCGTAAGCGGTTATGCAGTAAAACGCGCCGTCTACATAAGCGATTATCTCTACATTGTTGGAGATGATAAAATAACGGTCTTGAACGAAAACACCTGGGAAAAAGAAAAAGAACTTGATTTAAAATAGCCGAACAAAAAAATATCCTGAAAAGTCAGGATATTTTTTCACGTAGAGAAATTTGACAATAAATATATAATATGCTATATTTACTTCAGTTTCAGCAATAAAAAAAGTGAGATTTGACATGAACAAAAGAGAAGCAATAGAAGCAATGAAAAATGGTTTGAAGGTGACGCATAAATATTTTGATCCTAAAGAGTGGATCACTATGAGCGGCAAATCGACGATTATGACCGAGGAAGGATACGCCGTTTGTGCCGATAAATTTTGGAATGGTAAAGATAGATCCGATTGGGAATTTGATTGGTCGGTCTGGAACGCTCCGAAACCCTTTCGATCCTGAAAAAGAACTCAAAAAAAATCCGAAAACAAAAATGAGGATAATGGCATGAATGAAGAATATACAAGAAAAGACGTTATAAATGAAAAAAAGAAAGAAAATGATTACCTTGCCAAAAGGGCAAATACAGTAGTGGTTGTTGTTATTATAATCTGCATCACCGCTTCTGGTGTGCTGAGTTTTATATTGTTTTTGACCGGACTGATAGCTCTTTACATTGGTAATATGATTGGCGTTGCATTGGCCTTTAAGGTTGCACTGATAAGTCTAGTGGCGTTTCTGGTTGTGTTTGGTCTATCCTTTCTATATAAAGCGTATCTCCGCGAGTTCTTCAATATAGAATGTCCGGAAGAAGCCAAAATATTGCTGGATGATAAAATATACCAAAACATCCACAAAGGAATTTTGTAAGGAGAAAAAATGACCGAAGCGAAACACATACCGTTGTCGCAGGCGATCATAAACATGATACGTCGGTGTTCACCGTCAATAAACGAGATGCAACACATCCTTGAATTTATTAGCGAAGTGGAGATCGCCGAGGATCACGACCAAATAGCAGCGGTGATCGAAGATAAATTTTCTGCTCATCTACCAAAATGGACTCGGAACATTGATCCCGTGAAAAAAAATCTCGCGGAACAAAAACAAAGAGTTGAAAAACTTGCTCATGAAGAAGAAAAACTTCAATTTCCGGCGTTGTTCAAATCTTTGGCAAAGTATGGCAACGCTCTCGATATGGAAGCGCAAAAATATTTTTCCGACGAGGAGAAATATTTGTCAGATAAAGAGTAGGTGTTTTATACTGCCATTCGGAACATACCCGAAACCCAAAGGCGCGCGACTTCACTGTCTGCGCCTTTTTTTATTGGTGAGAAAATGAATCGTTTATCGTCTTTGTGACTTTACGGACCTTATGGACTTTCGACTTTATAGACTTCTCCGTCCCTTGCAATAATCGAGAAAATGCGCTATATTGTTTGTACTATGGTAGTACGAATGAGACATACGCGAGCACATACGGCAAACAGGCGCTCTCACCATGCGGTGACGGGTCCGAGATTGGCGGAGTGCGCAAAATGCAAATCGGTTCATGTGAAGCACCATGCTTGCTTGGTATGCGGAACATATCGCGGAAAAGTAGCCGTAAACGTTATGAAGAAGGTTGAAAAGAAGGCGAAACAGCTCGAAAAAACCACGAAGAAAACCGAGAAAGCGGAGAAATAACCCGCCGTCGCTCTCAATGAGCTATGGCGGGCGAAGGAAGAGAACGCTCGTTGAGAAGTTTATTACGTTTTTCAATTGAACATATTTAGTACATTTCACGTGTATTTACATTATGGCAAACAGGCACCTTTCAAGATCGATCGTCCTTCAAACACTCTTTGAGTGGGACTTTCGTGATAAAAAAGACGAGACAGTCGATGAAATATTGGAACGCGACGTGACGGAATTCGCTCCAGGGCTTTCTGATATGACTTTCATAAAGACTCTCGCTCTCGGTGTCGTGAAAAAAAACGAAGTTCTTGATTCGATCATTTTAAAGGCCGCCCCCGAGTGGCCGCTTTCGCGTATCTCTGTCATCGATCGCAACATCCTGCGTATCGGTCTTTTTGAATTGCTTTTTTCCGATCATTCCGACGTTCCTCCGAAGGTTGCCATCAACGAATCGATTGAGCTCGCCAAAACATTTGGAGGAGAGACCAGCGGCAAATTCGTCAACGGCGTTTTGGGTGCGGTCTACAAAGAGCTCGGCGAACCGGGTAAAGACGATATCGGCAAAAAGAAAAACCAAAATGTTCCGAGAGAACAACTTCCGCTCAAACAGCTCGCCGGTGCGGTTGTATATGCTCATCATGAGGGAGAAATTTATCTCGCTTTCGTCCATGATATTTTTGGGCATTGGACGCTCTCAAAAGGAAAGATCGACGGCGAAGAGACGACCGAAGAATGTGCCATTCGCGAACTCAAAGAAGAAATAAATGCGGATATCACGATCAAAGAAAAACTCGGTGAAAACGAATACATCGCCAACAATCCCGAACTCGGAAGATATCGCAAGAATGTCTGTTATTTTCTCGCGGAAGCGCCGTATGGAGAACTCCGTCTCGAAGAGGAGAAAGGAGGGCTTGACGACGTGCGTTGGTTTAAGATAGAAGAGATCGCCGACCTCAATTTTTACGACGATATATTGCCGATTATTACAAAAGGAGTGGAAGTATTGTTGGGGAAGAAACCGGAAGAAACACCCGAAAGTTAATTCTCAATTCCCAGCATCTTATTTCCAGCATGACGAAAAGAGATAACAGAAAGAATTATATGACACCAGATTTTACAAAATTTGAAACGGAGACCGGGATCGTTTTTGCCGATAAATCCATTCTTCGCGAAGCGTTTACTCATCGCTCCTATTTGAATGAATCGAAGGAAAAAGGACTCGTTCATAACGAACGTCTCGAGTTTCTCGGTGACGCGGTTCTTGAGCTTGTCACAACGGATTTTCTCTTCAAAAAATATCCCCATGAGCCGGAAGGAACGCTAACGGCGTATCGTGCGGGACTCGTCAACGCTAATATCTTGTCGGATATCGCTCTCGAAATTCATCTCGGCGATATGCTTTTGCTTTCCAAAGGCGAAGCGAAGGACATCGGCAAAGCGCGGCAATACATTCTCGCAAACACCATTGAATCAGTCATCGGCGCGATTTATCTTGATCAAGGCTATTCTGTCGCCGCAGATTTCATCGCAAAATACATCCTCATTCATGACGACGAGGTTGTCGGAAAAGGACTTTGGCAAGACGCGAAAAGCTTGTTCCAAGAAAAAGCGCAGGAATTCCGAGGTATCACCCCGTCATATAAAGTTTTGGCGGAAACCGGTCCCGACCACGATAAACAATTCAAAATCGGCGTCTATCTCGGCAGCGAATTTCTCGCCGAAGGCACCGGTCGATCCAAACAAGACGCCGAACAAATGGCGGCAAAAAATGCGCTGGCAGGGCCTTCTTTGAAGAAAAATAAAAAAGTATAATTATGGTTGACGGTGTCGACAAACGCTTTGATATGCGCTAACATTCAGGCAGGACTTTGGTTTTTGAAAAAAGTTCCGGGGGTGTTGAGACATGAAAAAAAATAAACTTTACCTCGATAAACTCATTGATACAACAAACATTGAAAGAGAGAAAAACGAAAAAGTTTTTGAAATTACGAGGCGAATCGAACAGGAGCTATCACGGTTCCCTAATTTTATCGGAGTTTTTCCGTTTGGGTCGCGAGTAAAAGGATATAGCGATGAAAATATAATGGAACCGCACAGCGGATTGAAAGGATCGGATTACGATATGCATGTTTTTGAAAACTGGAACATTTTGGAAGACGAAAGCGTGACTGACACATTGTGCGAGATAGGAACGGAATACCGAAAAAAAGGAATAAAAATTCATTTTCTTGAGCAACCTCTCAGAGAGAAAGACTTGTTTTGTTTGTTCGATGTTGCAGATATGGTCGGTACGGAATATACACATGTGCAAAGTTTCGCAACTCTGTGTCGCGCCGGACGCGGTGAAAAAATCAATGAATGGCGGAACAAAGTAAAAGAAGAAATTTCACGTCTTCCGAAAGAGAAGCAAGAAACATTGTTTCAATTGTTTTCGGATTTTTTGGTGTCGTCGGATAAGAGATCTTTGCTAAAGATCTCTGAAAGAATTCCGGGTTTAGATACGGATGAATATGTGGCATCGAGACGAATCCTTTGGGCGAAGCGAGTGCGAAGAATATTCGCCTAAAACGAATGGAAAAATATGAAAATGGTACAATAGGAAGATTTCAATATAAACGGAATTTTCCTATTTTTTTATACCTTCGGCGCTTGGCTTTTTTCTTGTATCGCGATTCTTATGTGTCGTTTTGCAAGTGTTGTTTTCGCGCTTTCGAGCCATTTTCGGGTCGGGGAGACATTCTTTTTCGTTTCAATCTCCACAATATCTCCGTTGTGGAGCCCTGTGTCGATGCTGACGAATTTTCCGTTTACTCTGGCACCGGAAATATGATCGCCGATCTCGGAGTGTATTGCATAGGCAAAATCAATCGGACTTGAACCTTCGGGGAGGTCAATAACGTCTCCTTTCGGGGTGAACAAAAAGACGCGATTCTCAAAAAAATCCACTTTGAGGTGTTCCAAAAATTCCCCCGTCTGCGAAACATTTTCTTGAAGTTCGACGAGCTGTTTGAACCACGCGTATTTTTTTCCGATATCTTCGATCCGCGTTTTGTTTTGCGTGATGCCTTCTTTGTACCCCAAATGCGAAGCGATACCGTATTCCGCTTCGCGGTGCATCTCTTCCGTGCGGATCTGTACTTCGATAATGCCGCCATCGCCGGTGAAGACAGTCGTGTGCAAGCTCTGATATCCGTTTGGTTTTGGAAAGGCGATATAATCCTTGATCCTTCCCGGGAGAGGGCGCCAGTTGGCGTGCACGACGCCAAGAATTCCGTAACAATCCGCGATCGTCGGGACGATGACGCGTATCGCCATGACGTCGTAGACCTTCGCGATATCCATGCGCTTCTCGGCGAGTTTTTTATAAAGACTGTACGTTCCTTTGAGGCGGTTCGAGGTGCGAAATTGTTTGTATCCGGCTTGGGCAATCTCTTTTTTGAGCGAGCGGTAAAATTTTTCCAAACGTTTTTTTATTTCGTCCTCGCGCTCTTTCATGACCTCCTTCACTTTTTTGTATTCCTCCGGGTAAGCGTAAGGAAAGGAGAGTTCTTCGAGACGATGACGAATAATACCCATTCCGAGGCGGTAGGCGAGCGGGGCGTAAATTTCAAGCGTTTCCTGAGCAATCCTTTTTCGTTTTTCGATAGGAACGAATTCAAGCGTACTGACGTTGTGCAATCGGTCGGCGAGTTTGATGATAAGTACGCGGATGTCTTTTGTTGTGGCGATGAATAGTTTCCGCAGACTCTCTACATGCCTTTGTTCACCATGATATTTCAGTTTTCCGAGCTTAGTGACGCCTTCGACGAGAAACAGTATTTCTTTGCCGAACTGCGCTTCGAATTCTTTCGCGGTGACATTCGCGTCTTCAAGAACGTCGTGAAGGAGCCCTGCAGCGATTACTTTCGTCTCCATCCGGAATTCGGCAAGGTTCATTGCGACACGGAAACAATGGTTGAAATACGGTTCGCCGGAAAAACGCTTCTGCTCGCCATGCGCCAATACGGCAAAATCATACGCCTTTTTAATAAGCGCTTTGTCGGCGTCGGTAGGATTTTTTATTGCCGTAATGAGGTCTTCATATTTGGATTCGGTCATGAATGCTATTGTATCATATTTGACAAAAAACACAAATATGCTAGTGTAATCGCAGATTGGCTCATTGCCAATTCAGGCGGGCGTTCCTGAATGGGGCGCCCTTAACTTTGAACTGAATGTTCAAAGACGTTACTTTTGGCTGAATGCCGAAGGAGAATTACGATGACTGCTGTAACGAAACTAGAAGCGGAAATAGAAATGTTTCCGATATTGAAGAGACACATTTATGGGTCGCTACTGGAAGAATCCGAAACTTTTACTACGGAAGTTCCGCTTCCGTTTGATGAGGAACATTCGGCAATATTCTTCTCAAAACGAAATAATAATACTGGCATCGAAAATTACAATGCGCTTTATTTCTATGATAAAGAGGGAACGCTTTTGCTTGAGGATAATAGTGGTAAAAGCGTAGAACAAAGTATACTTGAACTTCTTGCGAATGGGGAGAAGGTGACATATCTTGTCAGAGTAAAAAAACACTTACTCCAATTGTATGTTACACCAAAGGGTTGTGATTCCGTTGCGGAAATAATGATCCCGATGCTCGCAAATGAGCGCCAAAAAGCAAAAGATGCTTTGCAGAAAAAGATGGCGAGGTTGTATCCGAAAAAAGAAGAACAAAAAGAAATCACGGATTCTGATGGCAAACATTGTGCAAGCTGGATGAGGATGTCGTAATAACATCCCCGCAACGGAAACGTTGCGGGGAGTTTTTTATGCACGCGGCGCATATGCGAAGTAACGAATGAGATACGAATTTGTTACGAATACGGACGAATGACAAACCCCACCTCAATCCTCTACCTTTAAAAAAAGGGGGGGCCGCCGTCGTCTTTCGTCGTTCCCTTGTTGCTTTTTGCTAGTTGCTAGTTGCTATTTTGTGCGGATTGTGATTGGGGCAATTTTTATCAGAACATCTCTCCGGGATCGTTTTTGTCCCTTCCATCATTAACTCTCCACAGAGTTTGCATTTGTTGCCTGTGGGTTTTGTCTTTATGATATGTTTGCAATCAGGGTAATTGGTGCAGCTGTAAAAGAGTCCGAATCTTCCGCGGCGTTCCATCATTTCTCCATCCGCACATTGCCCGCACATGACGCCGGTTTTTTTCTTTGCATCTTCCGCCGGATCCGATTTGATAAATTTGCATTTCGGGTAATTGCTGCAGGCGATGAATTTTCCGAACCGTCCGTCACGTTCCATGAGTCCGCCACCGCATTTCGGGCATTTCTCGTCGAGCATTTTTGGGCCTTCGAGTTCGCGGCCGTCGAGCATTCTCGCGCCGACACATTCCGGGAATTTTGCGCAGCTCAAAAAGTTTCCGGTTTTTCCGAGTTTGATGACCATGTCGCCGCCGCAGATCGGGCATCGCATTTCTTTCGGAGCGTCACCGACATTGGTGATTTTTTCGATCTTCTCTTTGAGTTTTAATTGCTTGGCAAATGGCGTATAGAAATCTCCCAGCGTTTTCGCATACTCGCGTTTTCCGTCGGCTATATCGTCGAGTTCTTCTTCTATCTCCGCCGTGAACGTGTCGGAAATAATATCGGCGAAATGCGGTTTGAGGAATTTGTTGATGACAACCTCTCCGGTGTCGGTCGGGCGGAGAGCTTTGCCTTCCTTGGTCACATAGCCATGATCAATGTTCGTTTTGATGATCGACGCGTAGGTGCTCGGGCGTCCGATGCCGAGTTCTTCGAGCTTTTTGACGAGTCCGGCTTCGGAATAACGATTCGGCGGTTCGGTTTGTTTGGCTTCGTCTCGAATATCCAATAAGGAAAGCGAATCTCCGGCAGAAACCTTCGGGAGTTCCGTATCGTCTTCTCGTGCTTTCGGGTCGGCGGCGAGCCATCCTGCGGTGATGAGTCTTGAACCATTCGCCGAAAAAACAGGAATGGACTCGCTCGTAATATTTGCAGTGATCTTGGTGCGCAATATCGCCGCGTCAACCATCTGAGAAGTAACGGTTCTTCGCCAGATGAGTCCGTATAAATCTTTTTGTTCCGAGGTCATTCCCGCATCTTTTTTAGCGGAGTGCGTCGGGCG
>Ga0172379_10007443_pt1 | contig 14226 bp, 14 predicted proteins | sample GrowelOW334metaG_FD_119756 | JGI IMG/M metagenome (GOLD analysis project Ga0172379, IMG submission 119756) | Groundwater microbial communities from an aquifer near a municipal landfill in Southern Ontario, Canada - Groundwater well OW334 metaG | ecosystem: Environmental > Aquatic > Deep... | reverse complement strand
GTAGCGTTATTTTTGTTCTACTTTTTCTGTCATTTACCTTGCGGGGACTGCGTATAGCAAACACAGCAAACGATAATTTCGGCAAGTTTCTTGCGACGGGGTTCATCGTAATGATTTCAGTAGAGTCGTTCCTAAATATCGCCGCATTAACAGGGATCGTGCCACTTACGGGAGTACCCCTTATTTTTGTGAGCCAAGGGGGGACAGCGCTCCTCTTTGCTCTCGCAGAAGTCGGAATTGTAGCTAATATATCGCGTTTTTCGGCCTAAATTACTTAAAAAGTTGGTAGTTTTTTGCTATACTTCTCCTTATATGTAAGGATTTTTATTCACCTACATATTTTACAATTCTATGAAAATTCTATTTACGGGAGGGGGGAGTGGTGGTCATTTTTATCCAATTATTGCCATAGCACAGAAAGTAAACGAGCTAGTTCAAAAGGAAAAAATTCTTGATGCCAAGTTATATTTTATGTCAGATAGCCCCTACAACAAGGCGGCTTTATATGAAAATGAGATGGTGTTTGTTTTTGCAAGCGCGGGGAAAATGCGCAGATATTTTTCACTACTCAACTTAATTGATATTTTTAAAACAGCAATAGGAGTTGTTAAGGCGTTTTGGAGTATGTACTTAATATATCCAGATGTTGTAGTTGGGAAGGGTGGTTATGCCAGCTTTCCAGCTCTTATGGCAGCTAAGTTATTAAAAATCCCTGTCGTCATTCACGAATCAGATTCATTTCCAGGTAGAACAAATTTGTGGGCTGGAAAATTCGCGGAGCGCATCGCAGTATCATATGAAGAGGCAGGTAAACATTTTCCAATGAGTAAGGTCGCTTTTACTGGTCAGCCAGTTCGAAAAGAGATTTTAATTCCACTTCAAAGTGGAGCGTACGAATATCTTAAGCTCAAAAAGGATATTCCAACAATTTTGATATTAGGGGGTTCATTTGGTGCAAAATTAATTAACGAGGCGGTTGTAGATATTTTGCCAGAGCTTTTAGAAAAATATCAAGTGATTCATCAAGTTGGTGGTGAGCACATGAAAGAAACGGAAGCGTTGGCTTCTGTGGTTCTCGCTAATAGCGAGCACAAAGATAGGTATCGAGTGTTTGGTTATTTGAATTCTTTAGCGCTTAGAATGGCGGCGGGGACCGCATCAGTAATAATTTCTCGTGGAGGTTCAACTCTTTTTGAAATTGCCGCATGGGGACTACCTTCAATCATAATTCCAATCACAGATTCAAATGGGGATCATCAACGAAAGAACGCGTTCAATTATGGGCGTTCTGGTGCAGCTGTAATTATCGAAGAAGTTAATCTAAGCCCTCACTTACTTCTATCCGAGATTACAGGAATAATGGAAAACGCAGAGCGAAAAGAAAAAATGTCTAAGGAAGCAAGAGCTTTTTACAAAGAGGATGCTGCTGAAAAAATTGCTAAAGAAGTCTTAAAAATTGCTTTGCGTCACGAAAAATAAATTATGTCTTCAAATGAACAAGTACGTGTTCGAATAGCTCCATCTCCAACGGGGCTTTTCCATATAGGGACCGCCCGAACGGCTCTTTTCAATTTTCTTTTTGCAAGGAAACATAACGGTGTCTTTATTGTGCGGATTGAGGATACAGACAAAGAAAGATCCCGAAAAGAGTACGAAGAGAGCATTTTAGAGGGATTATCTTGGCTTAATATTAAACACGAAGAATTTTACCGTCAGTCAGAGAGAACAGAAATATACCGTAAGTACCTTGAAAAATTAATTGCATCTGGTTCTGCTTATGTTTCAAAAGAGGAAGCAGGGGAAGGTAAAAGAAGTGAGGTCATCCGCTTTAAAAACCCAAACCATTCAATAACTTTTGACGACTTGATTCGTGGTCCAATCACTTTTCATACCGAGGAACTTGGCGACTTTGTTATTGCAAAGGACATGGAAACCCCGCTTTATCATCTTGCTGTAACAATTGATGATCATGAAATGAAGATCACACACGTAATTCGCGGTGAAGATCATATTTCAAATACACCTCGTCAAATTTTACTCCTCGAGGCTATTGGAGCGACTATTCCAACATACGCACATTTGCCATTAATACTTGCTCCGGATAAGTCAAAATTGTCAAAAAGACACGGAGCAGTTGCTTTAACTGAATATCGCGAGAACGGATTTTTACCAGAAGCAATAATAAATTTTTTAGCATTACTTGGTTGGTCACCTCAAAGTAGGGGAGAGGACGAAGAGGTTTTAAACTTCGATGAACTTGTTGAAAAATTTGAGCTTGAAAAAGTCGGGAAAAGTGGAGCTATTTTTGATTTGAAAAAATTGGAATGGCTGAACAAGCAATATATTAAAAAAGTTCCGGAAGAGAAACTTATCAGCATGATAAAAAACGAAATTTCTTCACATAATATTTTCATCGCCGATGAAAAGAAGTTACTTCGCGCTATACCCTTAATTTCTGAGAAAATTTCTACGATTAAAGAGGCGGGGACTGTTTGGCTAGAGGAATTATCCTTTCTTTCAAAAAACCCAGAATACGATGTGGCTAAATTGGTTTGGAAGGAGGAAACTACCGCAAAGACCAGAGAAAATCTTTCGAAAATTCTAGAAATATTAAATAGCGTAGAAAGCGCTGATTTTTCTGCTGAACGAATTAAGGAATTAATTTTCCCATTTGCCGATGAGGTTGGTAGAGGTGGAGTTTTATGGCCGATGAGATTTTCCTTAACTGGACAGGACAAATCACCCGACCCATTTATGAGTGCTTATTTTCTTGGAAAAGAAGAGTCCATATTAAGAATTTCTAAGGCGATTAAACTATTAGAAAAAAATGAATAGTCTTTTTGTAAAAAAATTTACTTTGTTTCTTTCTCTACTGATTCTTAGTATACCTTTGGTGAGCTTTGCTGAGGAAGTAGTCACACCCAACACAACAGAAGCTGTGTCGCAAAAATCAGCCTATCAAATAGAGATAGATAAGAGGAACGAAGAGATCGCCAAACTTGAAGCTGAGATAAAACAATATCAGGGGCAAATTGAAATAACGGCAAAAGAAGCGGCAACCCTGAAAAGTCTTATAAAACAGCTTGATTTAACGAGAGCAAAATTATCTACAAATATTAAACTTACCGAGAAAAAAATATCTGGCGCAAATACAACTCTAAATAAACTCAGTGAACAAATTGAAGACAAAAACCTAAGAGTTAAAAATAGCCGTGAGGTAATCGCAAAAAATATAAGAATTGTTTCTGAAAAAGAAGGGGAGTCAACAATAGAAATACTTCTTTCTGAATCGAGTTTTTCAGATGTTTGGGTTTCGCTCGATCAAACAGCGCAATTTGAGCGTGCTGTTAAAGACCATATTGATGAATTGAGGGAGGTAAAACAAAGTCTTGTTAAAGACAAGACAGCTGCAGAAAACGTTAAAAAAACACTAGTCAGTCTTAAAAGTAATCTTGGTGATCAAAAAATTCTTGTTGATCAAAATAAAAACGAAAAAACAAAAGTCTTAAAAGAAACTAGTAGTAAAGAGTCAGAGTACAAGAAACTACTAGCAGAGCGTCTAGAGAAAAAAGAGCAGTTGGAGGCTGAAATTTTAGACTTTGAATCCAAGATTAAACTTGACGTTGATATTTCAAAATTACCATCTGCAGGGAAAGGAATATTAAGCTGGCCAGTTTCTTCTGTAAGAATTACCCAATACTTTGGGAAAACACCTTTTGCTACAAAAAACCCGCAAGTTTACAACGGAATGGGGCATAACGGGATTGATTTTGGTGTGCCAATCGGAACACCAATTAAATCATCTGCCAGTGGTGTTGTTTATGGGACAGGGAATACTGACACAGCGTGTTATGGAGTCTCTTACGGTAAGTGGGTTCTTGTTAGACACGAAAATGGTCTAGCTACGTTATATGCTCATCTATCTTTAATTAAAGTTTCCACTGGTGACAATGTTCAGTCGGGAGATATTATTGGTTATAGTGGAAATACAGGCTACTCAACTGGCCCACATCTACACTTTACAGTTTATGCAGCGGATGCCGTCCACATATCAGGCCCAACTGAGTATAAGAGTAGGATTTGTGGGACATACCTACGAATGCCAGTCGCACCTAAGGCTGGTTACCTTAATCCCTTGTCTTATTTGTAAAAATTACCCATAATTTCTACATAGCAATCTAAAAATTAAATGACAACAAAAAAAGCAAACGGAGGATTTTTAAAACTATTGATTATAATCATAATAGGAATTTTTATTTTAAGTGCAATGAATGTTGACCTACGCGAGCTTGTTAACTCACCAGTAATGCAAAATAACATTGCATACGTTTACGGTGGAGTTAAGGGTGTTTGGGATAGCTACTTGAGGACTCCCGTTATGTTTTTTTGGAACAATACATTCAAAAATGTAATAATCGTGCCGTTTGCAGAAAATATGCATCGGATGATTAGTGGACAGGGAACGTCAACATTTTTTAGTTTGGTCCCACAATTTAATATTGCGACCTCAACAGCAACCTCGACTTCAAATTAAAGCAATAAAGATTTCTAGCTAACTGCTTTTAAGAGAATCGTAGAGGGGAGCACTTTTTGTGCCTACGTGTCGTAAAAGGTATATTGTGCGACATGTATATAATCTCAGCCTAGCCCTCCCCTAAGGCCATCTTGACCAGAGGAAAACGCATACTTAAAAAATGAATTGTGTTTGATTTTTTAATTACGATCTCTAAACCTTCTACTTATATTTAATTTAAAAAATTAGCGTCACTTATTTAGGTATTTTATGAACATTCTTGTTTGTAGCTAAATGGTTGCCTTCTAACCCATACGACCCAAAATCCCCTATTTTAGGGGTATATGGTCTATTATCTTTCCTTCTGTAAAAGAACTGGTGCCTTTGTTACATTCACAACTACAAAAGTTGTTCTTCCAACAAGTGCGCCTGTTGTAGTTTCTACGCTACATCTAAAGCGCCCTGGTGTTAAGTTTTGTTTTTGACTATATCCACGATAACCGTTGTCTCGTCCACCTGTTATCGTAAAAGGGACAATAGATACCGTACTCCACTCATTAGACATTTCGTCATAATGTTCCCATCTGTGATTTATGCCGGTCGATAATTTTACAGGAGCAAAGACGGAACTAAAACAGTACACTGATTCATTATTGTATTTATTAAAAACCTTTTTTGTGTCGCTTAAAAATTCATACCACTCCGGTTTTTCGTACAGGGTTTTGTAGTTGGCATTGTCAGCTCTCTCCACAAGATGGTATATACCAATCTCCTGAAGTGACAGTGGAACCGGAGGAATGATATTCAAAAAATAGAAAGCATTGAAGGCGACAAATATTCCTCCTATGTATAGCGATACCTTTTTTAGTTCATTAGCAATGTCTTTTGAAGTGAGGTGTAAAACAAGCAACAGCATCCCGGCAGAGATCAAACTTATAACACTACTCAAGAAAAATACTGAGTCACCCATTTTCCCAAGCACCATAGGCACAACAAACGTTAGGTAAAGCAAAGAAAGAAAGTACCAGACCGAAATATGGAAAATAATTTTAGAATATTTTTCTCGCATGAATTCATTTCCAATAAGAAATACCCCTAAAATTAACAAGAAAAGAGAGCTTCCTTCAAACGTGCCACTCTTTCCATATAGGAACAGGAAACTTCCGGCGATATTACCGAAGGCAAATTGCACCAAAGCAAGCAGAATAATAGGCGTTATTTCACCTCTCTTTCTGTATAGTGACAAAAGCGCGATACCAAGCGCTGCGCCAATAAGATAAGAGAGTAAAATTATATTTCCAAGCAACTGGTCTGGTCTTGCGAATGTAAAAAAATCCCAAATAAAACCAAGTAGTATAGACACCGCTCCAACATGTCTTTCGTATTTTTGTAGATATTCTTTAAAAATATTAAGTATTGATGTTGGTGGGGTCATTTATTTATTTTTCAAGATTAAATTTCAAAACGCACTGGAATTGAAATTGATGCATCGTTTTCCGGAAGACCAGATGGGTTATCTTTTTTGAGAATCAGTGTCCCCGTTTTAGTTAACGGCTTTGAAAAAGTTAGAGTGACCTCAAATGGAACAAATTCGGTTGTCATCCAGTCAGTCTTTGCTTGTGCTGGAGATAAAACAAGCTCTTTGCCATTTGCGTCAATTAGCACTACAGGAAACGAAGCCTCGAAATACCAGTTCCCTCTCGCCTCTCCTTTTACAACGAGAGGACTTTTGACTACAGTATTTTCTAGTGGCTGACTTACAAAAATTTTATCATTCAAAAGCGCAGTATCATTTCGTTTTGAAATTTTAAATTTTAAGACGTAATCGGGCGTATTTATTTTTGTTTTAGAGTTTGGGTACGGGGCCACTTCTACAAGCTCAATTTGTTCAACCTCAGTAGTAATTGGAGTACCATTTAATGTGGCAGTCATTTCACTTTCACCTAATCCACTTAAAATTTTAATTTTTACTCGCACCGTCCCAGCCTGAATACAGGTCACATCACTAGGACAGCGACTGTCCTCAACAATAGAAATTGGGGTCACGCTGACACCTAAGCCACTCTTCGTCTCCCCTATTTTTGCTTCTAAAATAAGGCTTTTTTCGCTTACGACTACGGGGCACTCTGCAAATTCACATTTTGGACCAGATCTTCCAACAGCAGATCCATCAGGACAAATCTTTGCCTCCATCGTGCATGCAATTTGGTCAGTGTTTGGTTTTAGAAAAACCATTAATACTGAAGCAGAAACAGCTAAGAGAACTATTAACAATATTACAATTTCAAATGTTTTTTTCATTATATTTTTATTTAATTTTGCACTTAATTTTAACCGCATCGATATCTGCTTGAGTTAGTGTTTGATTTTTGCTCATGTTTAACTTGTACATAATTGCATTTTTATCTTCCACGTGTGGCAAGCCTAGCGCATGCCCGAGTTCGTGTGCCAACACTCTCACAAGTTTGGTGTGGCTACTAAACTCATAAATATCAATTTCTTCGTTTCCCTGACCATCGTTTCGATAAACACCTTCTTCGAACTCTTCCCCCCTAGTGTCGCCAATCTCGTTATATTTTCTAACGTCAATATTAAGTGCATTGGCAATATTGTTTAGCACGACAACTATAGATTTTATGTTTGCAACATATCCATTAACGACTCCTTGTAAAATTTTAATCTCCTCAATCTCAGCATCAATAATTTTTGCCTCAGCTTGAAGTTTTTCATATTCATTTTTTGGAGCGCCACCTTTTGAGTTCCAATAAACAACCTGCTTATCATATGCATCACGCCTTTCATCAAAGGCCGCTAAACGCACATCGTAGTTAGCCTTTGCTTTATTGTATAGATCAACTAACTCAGTGTATTTTTGATTAAGTTCATCGTAGTTACTCCTGTTTTCATCTACAACTAACCCTAAACTTTTTAGGTTTGCCGTTGCTTCCTGACGATAATCATAAATAAGACTTACTTTCACATTTCCGTCGACAGCATTTGAAAAAAGATCAAGACCTATTTGTTTTTCCCAAATATCCTCCGCTTCTTTAAGCGCGGAAAGAAAATCTCCCCTTGAAATACCGAACCGACTATCAAAAGCAACGAGTTCATATGTAATTGGCTCATCGCATGGCGCATAGACCGACTGAATATTGTTTAAAATTATCTCCAGCCGCCCTTTGATTGGATCCTGGAAAACATAGCCAAAAACCCCAATCACCACAACGTAAATAAGGAATTTTGATAGTTGCTTCATATTAAATAAATCTATTCATATCTTAGAGCTTCGATTGGGCTTTTAGCTGCAGCCTTACGAGCTGGATAAATTCCGAAAATAAGTCCTACTATTCCCGAAACTGCAATTCCCAAAATAGCTGCCTGCCAAGGAAAAGTGAAGGTCCAAGCCATGCCATAAACACTGCTAATAATTAACGCAATTGCAAACGAAAGACTAGAACCAAGCAAAATTCCAATCAGACCACCAATGCCAGTAAGTATCGTTGCTTCTAAAAGAAACTGGGTAAGAATATTCTTGTTTGTTGCCCCAAGGGCTTTTCTCAAACCGATTTCTCGTGTTCTTTCGGTTACCGAAACAAGCATTATGTTCATAATACCAATACCGCCCACAACCAGTGAAATAGCCGCGACTAGTGCCAAGAAAAGTGTCAGTGTATTTAATATAGTGCCTACTGTTTTCAGTGCATCTGCTTGTGTCTCAACTCCGAAATCATCTTTTTCTGGATCTGTAATATTATGCGCGTCACGCAATGTTGCCTTAATATCCTCAACCGTATTGTTTATGTTTTCCTCTGTATCAACACGTATAACTATACGATTGTAGTATTTTATGCCAAAGATATAGTTTTGAGCAGTTGTATATGGAAGCATTGCGATTTCGTCAAAGTTAAACAAAGAAGAACCACCTTTTTCGGGAAGTATTCCAATGACCATAAAATTTCTTCCTTTAATTTTTATTCTTTCTCCCAACAAACTTTGATTTGGAGAAAGTTCTTCTGCAACCTTCGCCCCAAGCACAACAACATCTGCTGATCCACGTACATCGTCCTCGCTTATGTTTCTGCCAATCTCAGGAAACGCATCGTATATTTCCGCCATCATTTCTGTCCCACCGAAAATAGTTGGTCGATATGTCTCACTTTGATATGAAGCTGTCTCACTTCCAAAAACAATCGGCATAATTCCATCTTGATGTGGAACGTTTTCTTTTCTTGAAAGAAGGTCTAGGTCTCGCTGTTTCAGTGAGGCGCTCAGGGTTGCCAAAACGTCAGTTGGCCCCTTTGGAGTTCTTCCTGGAACTATCCCGATTGTCTTAGCTCCAATCCCTTGTATTTGGCCCAAAATAAGGTTCTGAGCCCCCTGCCCTAGCGAAACGACCATGATTATCGCGGTCACACCAATAACAATTCCGAGGATGGTAAGCCCAGATCTTGTCTTGTTTGTGTGTAATCCACCAAGGGCAATTTTTATACTATGCTTTAATGTCATGTCTATTTTATAAAAGCTTTTCCAGTGCGACGTACTTTGACCTTCTCGTCACTCTCAATCATTCCATCACGAAGTCTAATTATTCTTTCGGCGTATTCGGCAGTATATGTTTCGTGGGTTATTAGGATAATAGTATGTCCTTTGTTTTTATTGAGCTTCTGAATAATATCCATAACGAGCTCTCCAGATTTTGAATCAAGATTACCTGTTGGCTCGTCAGCAAAAATAACTTGGGGCTTATTCACCAAGGCACGCGCAATCGCGACCCTTTGTTTTTCTCCACCAGAGAGCTGTGCTGGTTCAAAATCCAATCTGTGCGACAAACCGACAGATTCAATAGCTTCTTTTGCCATCTCGTCCCAAAATTCTTCCTTAACACCAGAGTAAGTTAGCGGTAATTTTACGTTTTCTAAAACAGTTGTTCTTGGTAGAAGATTGAAAGACTGAAAAATAAATCCTAGTTTTTTATTTCTAACGTACGCCACTTCGTCTTCTGAATAATTATCAACTTTTTTCCCGTCAAAGAAGTAATCTCCGCCGGTCGACTTATCCAAAAATCCCAAAATATGTAGAAGGGTTGATTTGCCCGACCCAGAAGGACCCATGATTGCAACAAATTGCCCTTCTGGTATTTCAAAGGAAACACCCTTTAAAACGGCGGTTGCAACTTGCTCGTCGTGATACGTTTTTTCTAAATTTTTAATAGCCATTAAAGCCATATTTTTTTGAATTTCAAATTAACTTGAAATTAATTCATCTTAATTCTATCCCCTTCTTTAAGGCCGGACAAAATCTCAACGTCTCCATTTGAACCACGAAGTCCTGTTGTAACAGTGACTTCTCGTGTCTCCTCCCCTTCGATTAACTTAACCGTTTTTATTTTATCTTTTGTGGAGATTGCACGCCCTTGGACAAATAAAACATTTTCTTTTTTGGCACCAAAAATGTCGGTATTTGCAGTCATCCCTGATTTGATTCGAGAGTCACTTTTATCAAAACTGAGTGTTGTTTTGTAGGTCGCAACTCCATCAATTATGGTCTCAGCTGGATCTATTGTTGACAAGGTTGCCATGAAAATAACGTCGCTACCATACGCATCTAGGGTAACTTCCGCCTTATTTCCTTTATTTATTTTAGAGATATCTGCCTCTGGAACATTTGCTTCAATTTCATACTGAGAATCAGAAATAACTGATATTAAAACAACAGAGGGTGAGGCTATTTCCCCAACCTTGGAGTCTTGTTTTGTTATCACGCCAGAAATCGGAGAATAAACAACAGTTTTTGCCAACTGTGATTCAAGGTTTGAAACATTTGCCCTTGCAACTTCGAGCGCCGCCTCTTGAGCGGAAATTTTTTCAGGAATACTTCCAGCTTGTTTTAATGCCAACTTTGAACGACTACTAATCAAATTCTCTGAAGCAGATGTTAGCGCAGAAAGAGCTGTTGTTACGTTTGTTCTTGCAAGTACAACCGCGGACTTGTAACTATCAATTGTTGTTTGAGTCAACGCAGAACTTGCAGATAGCCCATTCACCGCAAGGGCAATTTTATCAAGATAAAGTTGGATTGCTTTAAGATTATTTTTTGCTTCACTTGAATATGGAATAACGTCACTCGATATTGAAATTTTAATAACTGAAGAATTCCAAGAAGTAAGCATGGCTTCCATTTGAAGGCGCCCTGATTCAATATCACTCTTAAGTTGCGAGTCGGATAAAATGAAATTAAGTTGTGGGTTTGTGCTTTTTGGGTTGCTCATTAGCTGATCAACTTTATTTCTAATTGCATCGTCGGCGTTAACATACCCATTTTTAATATCGTTGATTACATCACTTGTTGCGCTATCAACATCTACTTGGGAAACGTAAATATCTTCAGGGCGTGTTCCACTCTTAAGCTCATCGAGTCTTGCTTGCTCAACCCTCACTGTCGCCTTGGCGCCTTCTAGTTGGGCAGAAATATCAGCACTACTAACAGCAGCGATTGGTTCTCCTGCGTAAACGTGTTCGCCAACATCACGGTAGACCGCAATAACTCTCCCCCCTTTTTCAAAAGAAAGATTTACGTCTTCGGCTGGCTTAACTTTGCCGGTAACAGAAACGATTTGAGATACCGTCCCCTTTTCCACGGTCGCATAATTTACAACTGGGACCTCGGTCACGTTTTTGTATACAGAATAACCAACAAAAAGAGTGACGATGACGATGATAGCGGTCACCCAAGGTCGCCTAACTGAGAACGTTTTTATTAAATTAAAATAGCGTAGAAAAAATGACATTTCTTTGTTGAATTAGAAAAAACAAAGCGAATAATAGGTGAATTATATCATAAGTAGGAGTTTTGTTCACTTCATTTTAGAATACATATTATGCGTACTTCTTACTCAGCACTCGAAACATTCAAGACCTGCCCGCTGAAATACAAATATCAAGTTATTGAAAAACGCGGAGCCCCAAAAAGAATTGAGGCAATTTTTGGAACCCTTGTTCATAGCGCCCTGAAGTTTATGTTTGAGCGCAACCCCCTATACCCCACACTAGATGAGGTTATTAATTTTTTTACAATAAAATTTAACGAAAAAGCTGATGGAGTTTTGTTTAATGATGAAAAAACCAAAGAAGCTGAAGAGAAAATGTACCTTGAAGAGGGTGTGCGAATGTTGAAAAATTTCTATAAAAAAAATCAACCCTGGAATTTTAACGCACTCGAACTTGAAACGAGGTTTTCCTTGGATATAGAAGATGAAAAAACAAAACGCACCCACACGCTCGCCGGAATAATTGATCGCATCGACAAAAACGAGGAAAATGAGACGTACGAAATAATTGATTACAAAACCTCAAAAAAGATGCCAGCGGAGTCAACGCTCGAAGAAAATTTACAGCTCAATTTGTATCATTTGGCGCTAACAAGGCGGTGGCCGTCAATAACATCTGGGAAAGTTAAGCTATCACTCTATTTTTTGAAGCATAACGAAAAAATTTCATTAACCCCAAACCAAGCTGTAATCAAACGCGCGCAGGAAATGCTTCTTTCTACAATTCGTGAAGTAGAAGACAAAACAGAGAAAGACGATTTCCCACCTACACCAGGACCTTTGTGTAATTACTGTGGCTTCCGCCCTGTCTGTCCTATGTGGTCACACGAATACAAAGTCGAAAAAAATGAGCCTGACGAAAAAATGGTTTCTTCTGCAATTAGTGAATTCTTTGAACTAAAAGATAGTGAGGACAAAAATAAAGACAGACTCGGAGAGCTCAGAGAAATAATTATTGGTTATATGGATAAAGAAAAAGTAGAGCGTGTGTTTGGTGCTGACGGTTTTATCACGCGAACAAACCAAGAACGAGTCTCTTATGATTTAGAGAAGTTGCGCCCCACACTTGAAGCACATGGACATTGGCAAAAACTTCTTACGCCTGACGCAAAAAAGCTTGATGAAATTAACGCTGAACTTACCGAGGAGGAAATACTAGCCGTCAAAGAAGCACAAATTATAAAAAAGTTCGCAACCCTAAAATCAACAAAGAAAAAAGGGGCTGTTGAAGAAGAGTAATTTTCTGTTAACTTGAAAGCCCTGGGCAATTTGCAGCAGGAGTATATCCAGCATTACGGGCCTCCTTTTCAGTTGAAAATGTTATCAAGTTTTGAGGGCTTATAGCAGAAGCGCCAGAGCACCACGGCAAAAAATACTTCTTACCGTTCTTTGAGGCAACAAAACCACTATCTACCTTTATCGAACTAATAGTGGCAGCTTTTTGCTCAAAACTGGCATTCTGTATTATTCTTACCGGCATTTTCAGCTCCTCAATTTTCGACAGCCTTCCCAAGCCAAACGACGCAAAAGCAACCAAAATTATGGTAATTGCGGTAAATACTCCACGCTCCCCTAGCGTTCTAGCCAAATCCTTGATTTTTAGTAACAAATAATCTATAATCCGCATCAACGTAATCTTACCATAAGACCTTACGGGAAAAGGCTTTTTTAACTATTTAAAACAATATGGCAACACGAAAAGCTGGAGGTACAGCTAAAAACCTCAGAGATTCAAACGCAAAGTACTTAGGTACGAAGCTTCATGACGGCGAGACTGCAAAGTCTGGCTCTATTATTGTTCGTCAGCGCGGTACAAAAATCATGCCTGGAAAAAATGTTGGCCTCGGCAGTGATCATACTATTTTCGCCCTCAAAGACGGAAAAGTTAAATTCACATCAAAGAGAAAGGTTGGTTTCGATGGCGTAACATCTGTCAAAAAAGTTGTAAGCGTTATCTAGTAAAAATTTATACTTGCAACAAAAAAAGGGCGATTGCCCTTTTTTTGTTTTCTTTTTTATGTAAAAGATTATGCGAGGGTCTCGATAGTTAGCAAAACTTTTGCTTTCTTGTCTTTGATTGCAACTTCGATTGAAAATTCTCCAGTTTGACGAATTGGCTCTTCAAGTAAGATCATTTCTGGTTTAACAGAAAGACGTGTTGTTTCAGCAATAGCCTTAGCAATCTCTTCTTTGTGAACTCCCGCAAACAAATGGCCGAGTTCATTAGCCTTCTCTTTCATAACAACCGCTACCCCGTTTAAATCCTGAATATTCTTTTCCAAAAGATCTTCCTGAATTTTTCGCTCAGATACTTCTGCTTTTTTCATAAGTTCAAGGCGAGCCAGTGCCTTATCGGTCGCAACCTCAACCAACTTCCTTGGAAAAAGGAAATTCTTAACAAAACCATCGGAAACCTCTTTCACTTCGTATTTCTTCCCCTGTCTTGGAACATCGTGTAAAAATATGACTTTCATGTATTTTGAATTGATTAGAGCGACAGTCTAGCTTTTTTTCAAAAGAATTTCAACTGCCTTCTCCATTTGAACGTCTTTACCAGCAATTAAGTCCTTTTCTGACGTAGTCGCAACAAACGTAGGGGTAATTCCGCCTTCAGAAATTGAAAGTCCATTTGGCGTGAGCCATCTTGCAATAGTTACCTTAAGTGACGTTTCTGGGGTTATTTTGACCAACTCCTGAACCGAACCCTTGCCAAAACTACGCTCCCCCACCACAACAGCCTTTCCGTGCTCAAGAAGCGCGCCGGTCAAAATTTCTGAAGCTGAAGCTGATCCACGGTTTATTAAAATAACCATTTTCAATTTATCGTTAAAGATGTCGTACCCTCGACTTCGATAAACTTCCTCCTCTTGATTTTTACCCAAATCTT
>Ga0172379_10007442_pt1 | contig 14227 bp, 14 predicted proteins | sample GrowelOW334metaG_FD_119756 | JGI IMG/M metagenome (GOLD analysis project Ga0172379, IMG submission 119756) | Groundwater microbial communities from an aquifer near a municipal landfill in Southern Ontario, Canada - Groundwater well OW334 metaG | ecosystem: Environmental > Aquatic > Deep... | reverse complement strand
AGAGTGCTTTGTATGAGCATAGGGTACTCTCCTTATGGTTTGACCTTTTTAAGGAGTGTACCCTTTCTAGAAAATTTCGACTAGATCAAATCTTTAAGCTTTCTTACAAAGTCCTGTCAATAAAAATAAAGACAATAGTAAAACTTTATTAATTCGTTGCATCATATGATAACCCCTTTGTAGTCATAGCTGTATATTCAATTATTTCAATATGAATAATATCCTACAAGTTTTAAGATTATTTATATACAGCCCGTCAACAGACACTGCATTTTAAACAAAAAATGCCATTTTTAGAAACAGAAAGCTCAAAATACATTTTTTTGAAATTGATTTAAAACTCAATGATTCCGTTCAATCAAAACCATCTTTTGCGCTATTGTATGAAATAAAGGCGCGGATACCTGAGAAGCCCACCGACGAGCTTTATTCGTTTCATTGGTACAAGTAATAGAAGTAACAATAACCCGATGATATTTTTCTGATTCGATTAACCCACCAAAGGTATAGATGTGATCGGTTGTTGAGTATCTTCCATCTTTAACGCAGCGCGCAGTTCCTGTTTTTCCAAGAACGGTATAACCAGAAATTGGGTATTTACTCCCAATATGCTCTAAAATCTCTTTAATTGCCGCAATAGCTTTTGGTTTATACAAACGCACCGGTTGTTTAATCCGCTTCGGCTTTGGTACTAAATACAGTTGCGGCTCAATAGAAAAACCACCATTTGAGACAATGGCAAACGCGTGCGCTAACTGTAAAAGCGTTGCTGAAATTTCATAGCCAAACGACATAACCATTGGAGTAAAACGACACCATTGAGTTGGTTTACCCAAATACCCCGCTCGTTCTCCGGGAAATGCTATCCCCGTCACTTTTCCAAAACCAAGCTTTGCTAAGTGATCATATAATTTAGGCCCAAGACGAAGTGCAATCTGAGCTAAGCCGATATTGGCTGACTTTTTCATAACCTCAATAAAAGGAAGAACCTCGGCATGAAATGGATTGGTTACCCGAAGCCCTTGAAGTACATAGGTATCACCATGGCAATCAATAAGCTCATCATTGGTTACCAGTCCCTCTTCAAGCGCTGCGAGCGCCGTAAATGCCTTCATAACTGAACCAAACTCATAACAATCGGTAATCGGTTGATTTTTAATTGAATCAACCATTCCCTCTGAAGTACTTGAATCAGGAGTTTCAACACTTGCCATAGCCAAAATCTCACCCGTATAGGGGTCTAATATAATCACTGCCCCCTTTTTTGCTCCAAACTCTTGCACGGTTTTTTCAAGTTCTTCATGTGCCAAAAATTGCAATTGAGTATCAAGGGTAAGTACTACTGGTTTACCCGCAATTCCTTTATGTACTAACTCTTTAGTAAAATAAAATCCTCCAGAATGAGCATCCCGATTTAACTTAAAAGTTGCCGATTTTCCACCAAGCCGACCTTGAAAAAGCAATTCAACACCCGCGATCCCAACATTATCAATATTGGTAAAACCAATAATAGGAGCCATACAAGCAAGCGGGTAATATCGTTGCGGCTCTTTAAGATACAATAAATCCGCGAGCCCTAATCCAGCTAAAGTATCAATAGATTCATCACTAACCGATCGATCAACCCATAAAAACTTTGATTTCTGATTTTCCATCATACGTTCAAATACCGATGGATATGAGCAAGCAAGCCAGGATTTTAACGCATCAGCCTCTTGCAATTGATTTGGAACAACAAACGCAGAATTAACTTCAGTGTTATGTACAACCGCAATCTTTTTGCGATCATAAATAAGTCCACGAGCTGGCTGCATGATAACTTCAGTACCATATTGCTCGGTTCCAAGTTGTAAATAAAATTGTTGATCTAATACTTGAAGTAAATACAAACGAATGAGCACACAAAAAAATAAAACCAGAAAAAACAAAAAAATAATACTGAGTCGACCATTAAAATCTTTTTGTGTCATGCAATAGCAACTCCTTGATCAGCCGTTGTATGCGTGATAAAAACAAGCTGCTGAGGATCAAGAGGAATAAAACCAAGAACTTCTGCGCGTTTTTTTAATACCGTAGGATCTTTAAGTTTTGCAAGTCGTATCTGTTCTTTATTACAAAGTTTAATAAGTTGATCGCATTGTCGTTCGATTCTTTGAAACTCATACTCTGCTTGTATTAAACGATTATGTTGATAAATTTTAATAAATAAAAAACAAAGAACTAATCCAAACAAGCCGCTTATAAACTGCTTTCCCGTCATTTCAATTTTTTCCATATATAAAGATAAGGCCAACGATAGGGAGGTGTTGTTGCAAGACGATAGATAAGTTTATTCTCTGAAATTCCACGATAATTTGCGTATCCTCGCATCAAACAAATAATCGCCGCAAAAAAGAAAACTATTGCAATACAAACTTCAAGTAAAACAATCTTACCTATCCTTCTACGATTGTGTATTTCCTCTTGGCCGTTAATAGGAATATCACATTTACATCGTTGAATCCAAGCCGTACGCATACTTATCAGGTAATAAACCGAAGCAAAAAGAGAAATAACAGCATACAAAAAATAAGTACTATATCGTGCAAGTAATGGATCAAGGTAAGAAACCCCCAGGTAGAGAATTACAAACCCAAAAAAGCGTTCTACAAAAATCATCCATTCGCTTGCATACGGAAAATATCGAAGCATCCCGGCAAAAGTTCCAAGTAAAATTAAAATAAAACTCATCCCAAAGGCAAATGAAAATAATACCAATAAACTCGACCACATCGACGATAAATTACTTACGTAGGCCATTAAAATAGGAAGAGCTGGAACAACCGTAGGAATAAAAATAAAACCAGAAAGAACACCAAAAATAAAGGTTCCAAAAAATGAACCTCGTTTTTGACTTTTACTTGAAGGCCATATCCATGAAGGAATTCCAACCTCATAAAAACCAAACATTGAAAATGCAAGATATAAAAACATCACCACAACAAGGCCAATAACAAGTTCATTGCTCATCCAATAGTCAAATACTTTTCCCGTAATTGCAGTATTATATCCCAGTAATCCATAGGTCAAAGCAATACCAAATACATAAAAGCAAGAAAGAATAAAATTATATCCTATTGAAGTAGGACCCTGCGCCGTTATTACTCCAACCGTTACCGGTATTATCGGATAAATAAGAGAAGAAAGTGTTGTTAAAAGTCCAGCGACAAAAGCAAAGCCTAAAACACTAAAAAACCCGTCACCAACCGTTGCAACTTCAAGTGAATCGGTAACCCCTTGTGCATATCCTTGAATAAGATCAAAAGCGTACAATTGCTGAAAAGAATTAAAACATACCTCAAAAAAAAGACTCTTCACAAGAAAAGACACTAATTTATTCATAAAAAATCCCCCCACTCAAACTTTTTCTCTCTTGTTAGAGTAATCTTTCATAAAAGAAAAAGGCAACATTTCTCAAAGAAACCTAGTAAAAATGCCCTCTCTTAAATGATAAAAAAAAGCTATTTTTAAGAATTAGTTTCCAGAAAACGAAAGTTTTGCATTCATTTTTCAAACTACCCTTTATTATTATTGACAACCTGAATATATTATCTTGTATACTAAGCAGTAGAAAGGGGAAGTTTAAAAACCTGAAGATACAGGGAAAAAACAACAAAGAAGAATTTTCCGGTTCTTCCCCAAGAAAATATGTTTTAACGGTATATATGGCAAGGAGCCAAAGTATCATAAATCAAAGGAGACCACGATGAAATTATTCAGATTACTTGTTCTTATAGCTGCTGTTTCTCTTGCTCTTCCAACTGATGCCTTCGCAGGTAGGGGAGGTAAAGGCGGAAAATCAAGCCAACACCAAAATAAAAGAACTGGCGCAAAAAAAGAAAAGACAAAAAAGGCAAAAAAGGCCAGAAAAGCAAGAAAAGCCAAAAAAACAAAGGGAGCAAAACCTGCTATAGTTAGCACACCAACCTCATTAAGTATGTAATTATTACTTCATACCATAGGGTTTCAACAAAGAAAAACTATCATAAAGAATCTGGAGCTCCTATAAGGGGCTCCAGCCTCAAGCTATAAAGCTAAACGAGTTTTTCTCTTTAATAACAACAAGGTAAATCAAAAGCACTTACGAGAGATAAGTTATACAACATAATTTATAAATTCGTACTGCTAAAAACAACAAAGGGTTGCACCGTGAGATCAAACAAAATTTTAAAAATGCTTTTATTGCTTACAATGATAGGTGGCGGCGCTTACCTATTTGCAGCAATACCAGAAATTAAAGAAATACCTACTGAAGTAACCACACCAGAAATACAAAAACCTGAAAGCCTTGCTCCGTTTACTACCGATGAAACTATTCAAAAACAGAAAATAGAAGAACCTTCATTAGGTATAAATGATGAAAAACAAAAGCCAGAAGAAATTACAACAGAGATCAAAAAGAAAACAATTGACGATGATGAGTTAAAAAAAGAGCTCACAAAAATTCAAAAAGATTTTGAGCTCGATAAAAATACTTCAGATGAAAAAACTGCAATTGATAGTGAAAATTCTAACAAATTAAATGAACTTAATAAACTGGATGAGTTTGATTTCGGCAATGAAACAAATAGTGATAGTGACTCTGAATTCTTTTCAGAAAATGATATGCCTGAAGATATAGTAGATTTTGATGATTCTACTATTGAAAATGAAAATGATACTGCCGAGAACATACAATAAATGTATCATCGTGTAACACTTGAAGGAAAGGATCCATTGTATGAAATTTCTTAAAAAACTCGTTGCTCTTAGTTTAGCTGCAACGTTGTGTTTTATGACACCTAATGTTTTTGCAGGTAAACACAAACATGCTCCAATAAAAAAAGAACAAAAACATTGTCTCAAAAAAGGGAAAGCAAAGAAGGAAAAAAAAGAACTTCATGGACACAAGCGAAGTGGAGCTAATTTAAAGCACAACCAATCGAGTAAGAAAAAAATGAAAAAAGGAAATCGTAATCCTATAAAACCAGGTGCTCAATATGATTTTCTAGGATACTAAGTTTTGATTTATAGCAAACCTACATAAAAAAAGGGCCTCGAAAATTCGAGGCCCTTTTTTTATAGAAACTTTGGAAATAAGACTAGAAGCTTACACCAATTTTTCCGTTGATTCCCCATACAGAAACTGCTGCGTTATCTGAAGCAAATTCATAGCTTCCACCACAACTAAGCATTACTGGGAATTCACAGTCTTTGAATATATAGCTTGCTTGTCCAAAAACCTTATGAGTTAATACTGATGGGGTTATAGGCATAATAAGATCACTCTTGCGAATCGATCCATTATAGCTACTACCAGACAATGTAACCACGCCAGTTCCCAATGCATATTGGTCTTCTGTACCAACATTACCACCTTGGAACGAACCAACCGTTACCGCATTAAAGGTAGGGAATTGATTCAAAATTGCACCATAGGTATCTTCACTCCATGAACGTACTGAGACCTTTTCAGTTTCTTTATAGAACAGGTTGTATCCGGTATCAAATACAAAATTGTCCCAACAAAGTGCAAAGGCCGTTGTCATTTCAAAAGCACTGCCTGGAGTTACGTTATGATCTCGAGTCAATACATTTGCAAGAGGGAAGAGATTTTGTCCTACGGTGGTGTTAACTTGTCCACCAAGCATGTATTGAGGCATTTCATTAGTTGAACTACTATTTCTGAAGCTGAAGCTTGCCATACGTTTTTCGGTAGCTTCAAACATATAACGATAATCAGCAACGGCAAGGAAACTCAATGAACGATCATCATGTTTCTTGTCAGTCCAAATTCTCAAGTCTGCATCAACACCACATCCTAAGAGCCAGTGTCCATTATATCCTGAAACTGGTTCAAATAAGAATTCACCTTTTGATTCAGATCCAGTAGGAATTACAAAAGCTAAATTAATACCAACGCGATGATTTTCTTGATTGTATACATCATATCCTAGCATAACATTAATATCTGCAAGCGCTGTTTTGCTACGAGATGCAGTATTAACTTTTCCTGCGGTCAATGCGGATTGTAAGTTACTCGTATCAGTATTGCTTACATCACCATTCATGAAACTTGAGAAACTTACAGCAGCTCCCGTAAGTTTTGCACCAATAAGTGTATTTAACGCATCACTTGTAGCACGTGCACCTTGCACAATACCAACTGCTAGGTTTTGTGTAGCTTCAGTTCCTGATACTCGCATTCCCATTGTTGTTTGTACATTTGCAATAGGAAGTGCTACACGAAGCCAAAGGCCTTCGGTAATCTTATCTAACCGTTGATTCCATGCAAGATCAAGCCCTGCTGCAGAATATTGTGGTCGAAATACTAATTTACTACTTAAAGTTCGAGCCCCACCTGAAACTTCATTACTAACTGAACTTCCAAGAGCTGGCGCACCACCGGCAACGTGAAGAATATTTTGTGTTAAGAATTGAGCATCACTTGAACTATTATTGTTTACCGAAATAAAGTCATGCTTTGTATATGGAGAACTTAAATCTGTCGAAGAAAAATATTGACCTAATTGCTTTGCATTGGTTGATTCTCTATAAAATCCTGTTGCTTGAAGCGATGTTCCACATTTTTCTTCTGCAGTCTTTCCTTGTTGAGTATGCCAACCTGCAAGACGCATAGTTTGATTTGCATCTACTGAACGAACGCTCATAAATGTTTTATCGCTATGTGTTTTTGCCTGTACCGAGCTTGCTAAGAGTGCTACTACGAGAAGCACCAAATTTCTTTTGTTCATTCCTTACCCCTTTTTTATTACCTATACCCTTATAGATTTTTACAACTACTCAGTTGAATAACATAAAAGCCTAACCGGAATCAAGCTTTCAGAAATATTTTATATAACTCCCCCTCGTTTATAAAAACCACATTAGAAAATGAATAAATACGAATTGCACGTACTTCTATTTAAAAACTTGTTCTATTTTTGCTTTTAAAGCAACCTTACTCAGGTAACCTATTTCTCTTCCAATAAGCTTTTTATCTTTAAAAAATAAAAAGGTAGGAAGTGATTGAATTCCCAAGTTACGAGCAACTTCACGCGCCTCATCAACATCAAGTTTGCACCACTTATAAACCTCTCCTAATTCTTGAGATAACTCTTCAAATAGAGGAGTCATTTGCTTGCATGGTCCGCACCAAATAGCATAAACATCAATAATAACGGGAAGCGAAGAGAATACTACTTCTTCCTCAAAATTCTCTGTTGTAATTGAAACTATCATACGAACTCTTTCTCTCTACACTAAATTATCTCATACATAAATTCATTTTTTGAATGTAATAAAAAAAATCAAAAAAAAAAAGAAATCAATTTTTTTTTGAAATTTGAGCAAGTGCAGAACAAAGAAAATTCTTTTGTTTTTTATCTAACGGAGTTTGCTCTGAAGAAAACCAACTCTTTTCTTGATATGGTTCAACCATACGAGAGAATCGATTAAGCCATAGGGTTGGATGATACGCTAAAAGCGTTTTAATCCAACTTACATCATGAATAGTTTTAAATTTTGAAAGCATTAATACCGTTCCATGATCAGCAACAATTCCTCTTTTTTCAAAAATAGTTTGATATGGATGATACAACGTATTAAAAGTTAATAATAATAATCGATTATTACGTGCAAGCCCACGTTCAATTCCCTCATAAAACCAATCAAGTGAAAGATTAGGTAAATAACAACCAATAACTGGATTTGCTATACACAATTCAATTGCTTCTCTGAGACTATTCCCCAAGGTCTCGGCCTGTTTTTTTAATTCATCAAAATAAAACTTCTTTGATTTGTAATGCAAAGGATTAGATGGACCAAGCATCGTTGAATGAAAAGAAGAGACTAATTTTCTCCCATACAATTCAAAGTCTAAAACAACTCCCGAAAACTGGAGCTTACAATTTTTTATTCGCTTATTTATATCAGCTAAAAACAATGGTAATGGAGTCATTACTTCTTGTTTCCAAAATGCGTAATCCAAAGGCATCGGAACATCGGCAAAAGAATTTCCATATAAATCACCGGCACTATTTTTTAATACACTCGAATCAATATTATTCATCAATTCAATACCAATAAATATTCGTGGAGACTTTACTTTTGTTTTTTGACAAAGCATAGAAAGCTCTCGCATAAAATCCTCAACCGAATCTAAAAAGCGTTTTTTCGTCAATGCATTTTTTCCAATCACGCTATAATACTGTTGCGGAGCGAGCGAAAGCCATAAATAATCAAGTTTTGCATTTACAATATACGTTAAAAGTTGCTTACGCATTTGTTGTTTTTTAAGTTCTTCTCCTGGATTATCGCTCTTTTCAAAAGCCAAAACTTCCATCCATGCACCAACCGAATTCGAGGTCCCTTTTTTTACTGAAGTTAACAATAATGAATCGGGCATTGTAAGTTTTGTTTTTTTTAAAGGATGCTGTAATAACAACTCTTTTAGCTGCCACAAAAACTGTTGTAACGCATTATACCAAGCATAGCGAATTCCCATACTTGAAGGACTTATATGACAACTTTCCATAAGTCCTAACCCGAAAGTCATAGTTACTGAACCGATAAGAATATGAGTATCGCGGTTTGGCACCGGCCAATACATTCCCAAAGGTAAAAGTGGTTTTATAAATGGTGAAATACTACTTACTTCCCTTTTTGGTAACATCATAACGTTTTTTTTACCCTGCATATTGCGCTCAAAAAAACTAATCGAATGACCAATATGAGGACCATTTAATGCCGTATGATAGGGGATCGTTCTGCCCTCAATCCCATTATTAATCATCACCATAGCCGCAGCAAGAGCTTCATTGATTGAACTTCCCCCATAAAAACTTTGCGCTTCTCCATTATATTCAATCCCCAAAGCCTGCCATAACGGAATCAATTGTGTTGACTTTAAAGCAGTCCCAAAAATTGATGGAAAGAATAAACCGATACATTTGTGTGGATGAGCTGAATACTCTTTGATAAATGCAAGATACTGTTGAGCAACTTCAGAATTATGCATTCCTCGTAAAAACTCAACAGAAAGCAAACAAAAAATTGCGTCTGCTTCAAATAATGATTTATGTGAGTCATCAAGAAATTCAGCAATGGATTGATAAGCAACAGAGAAACCAACCGATTTAGCAAGGGTAATAAAGGGCTCATAACAACAAGATTCGCGCTGTGTTGTATCAAGAAGCAAAAGCTTCGGCCCAACTTTTTGTAGATCCGCAGAAAGTGAAAGATTTATGAATCCTATAAAGAAAAAAACAATGACAAAGAAATGAACAATATTAGGTATTTTGCTCAATCATTTCACCCTTTTTCAATCCTAGTTTTGAAGCTTTTGTCGATTGTGATTCTGCAATTGCAAGTAACTCTGCTCGTTGTTCTTCAGTTTTAGTCTTTTCAGCCAATTTTCTTTCAAAATCAGCCTGATAACTTGCAAATTTTTTACTCATAAGTTCAACATCAACTTTTGCTTGTGAAAATCTTGCCTTAAGTGCAGCAAGTTCTTCAATTGCGGATTTATGCGTAGCTTCTAATTGTGCAATCTTTTGTTCTAAAGACATCATTTTCTCAATTATTTCTCCATGCGCCTGACACAATGATTGTGCTTCCGTATGAAATTTCCCAATTTGATCAAGAATTGGATACACCTGCTTTTGTGTTGCTGGAAACTCCTTACATACCGAAATTAATTTTTCACCAATACCGCGATGTAACTCTTGAAAAGTACTCGCCTTGGCAATCGAATCTACTCGCGCACTCGGTCTTGACCCTGCGTTCACTACCGACATTCCGACTAAACACACAATAACCAGTAAACTTCGTTTCATCTCTCTTCCTCCTGTCTTTCCCCGAATCTATTGTTCTCATCCTTTTTTGTGTATAGAATGGTACAAAATAATTTTGTAATTCAATGAATTTACAAAGGAAACTGGAGAATGATGCTGCCACAGCGCTTTATGTACAAACTGTTTTTTCTATTTTTAATCACCGTTTATACAAGTCAACACAAACCTCTTATTGCAGAAGATGAAATAACCATTCTTTTTTCTCCTGAAGACAAACCGCGGCTCCATCTTCTTGATGAAATTTCAAAAGCCACACGAATTATTTATGCCGCAATTTATATGCTTACCGACAAAAAAGTTGCACTAGCACTCATCGATGCAAAACAAAATCGAGGAATTGATGTACAAATAATTACCGACCGAGCAAGTGCCGATAGTCCATATGGAAAAGTAGCGCTCTTAAGACAGGCAAATATTCCAATTTACGTATTTACCAAAATCACAAAAAAGCCAACGATAAAAAACAATAACAGGCCACTACACCTATCAACAATGTTTCCTGTAAAACTAACTGAAGCCCAACTTCAAACTTCATTTAAATCATTTTTAACACAGCGACTCAGTCCAACAGAAACCAACGGAAAACCTCTATTTTCGCACCTTGGTTTGATGCATGAAAAATTTGGTATTTTTGATGATACAATTTGGCTCGGATCTTTTAATTGGACGCTTTCAGCCAATAGTTTAAATAAAGAAGATATTGTTATTTTTAAAAACAAAAAAGTTTTAAATCGTCTGCTTGAACGCTTTGAAAATCTCAAAAAAGAATCGTCACTTACTGGCCCCTGCCATCCAAAACAACTTGAAGCAATTCAAAAATCAAAAAAAGTTATGTTTGGACCAAAAAGAAGAACACATTTGAAACTACAACGTATGCCAACAATGATTTAAAAACTCCTATACAACTTACTTTCCAAAACTATTTATCGATATTGTTCTTCCAAGATTTTGTATTTGAGTACCACCATCACCCGAAGCCATCCCATGCGTAGCAAACACATTCGCTCCTTCATCAATCCCTTGAGGTACTGCATCTTCAATTGAAATAATAAAGGGAGATGGTTTACCAACCACAGCAACCTCTGTACTACTTTGGCTTGGATCCTTCTTTTTTCTTTTCTTTTTTGCCGGTTCGGCCGCTTGTGTCTCAGACGCTTGTGTCTCAGATACTTGATTACTCAAATCTTGATTTACAAGCGATTGATCAATGCTCGTATCCTGCATCTGATTAGTTGCATCAGCTGATAATAATTGAGCTTCATCGGTCTCCTCTTTTGGTTGTTTTGCCTTTTTCCCTTTTGCTACTTTTTCTTTTGGTTCTTTAGGTTCTTTTGGAAGCTTTGGTGGCTTTGGTGGTTTAGGTGGTTTTATTTCTGCTTCTTTCTTTCGCTTCTTAGGATTTTCTTCTTTTGAAGAACTGTTTTTTACATTCGATTCAACATTCATATTTGATTCGATTTCGGTACTTTCCTTCTCCACTTTAACTTCAGCCAATATCTCCTCAACAGATTTTGAGTTACTCAATTTTTCAACTTTTTTCTCAACTTTGTCACACCAAATTTTAAGCTGCAATTTTTCTAATCCAGGAGGGCAAGCATAAAACGCTTGTTTAAGAAGGGCATACGCAAGCGTAAAAAAATCTGGTAGTAGTGCATGAGACAACCCGTTATACACAAGCTTTAAACTTTTTAAACTCCGAGTAAGCAAAAGTGTTTTTTCATATACCTGCTTTTGCCCTAAAACCAAGTACAGGTCTCTCATTCCATGTAAAAATGTTACCGGCTCAGCAAGATTTGCATCAACAATATCGAGAAAAACTAAAATCTCCTCAGGGCCAACAATTCCATTTGGACTCAGAGGAGGTAATATAAAATCATTTTGAATCAGGGGAGGGGTCACAGAATTATTGACGACGGTGTCAGACCGTAATTGATTATCAAAAAATAAGACAAATAAAAGTAAAAACACTCGGTTGCAAATCATGCCATCCCTGTTGTTTAGTGGTAAACACTCTTGTACCAAAGTTAATTTTACGAAAAAATGAGGCGTGAAAACAAGAGAATTATAAAAAAAAAGCCGAATCAATTCGCTATTTTTACTCAAAAACCTAAAAAATGAATGATTCGATTTTTAAGCTTTCATGGATTTGATTTTACAAAAATCACAGCTTTTTCAATAAAAGCGGAAAGAATTGCTTGTTCTTCTAATGAAAAGCTTGAAAGAACGTATGATCCAACATCACCCTGCTCATGGCTTGTGGGCCTGTCAATTCCAAGTCGTACCCGCCAAAATTCAAAACCAATTTGCTCACTAATGGATTTGAGCCCATTGTGTCCCCGGTGGCTTCCCCCAAAGCGAATTTGGATATGACCAAATTTCTTTTCAAGTTCATCATGAACAACCAAAATTTCTTCTGGCTTTATTCCCTTTTTGGTTAGAAAAGGAATAACTCGCCCGGAATCATTCATAAAGGTCTGAGGTTTAATTACCCAAAGTTTTTGCCCAGATTCTATAATAAGTTCAGCAACTTCCATCTCTTTTTGTGCATGCCAACTTACACCAAACGAATTTACCAGTGCATCAACAAATAGAAAACCAATGCTATGACGAGTTAACGCATACCGAGAACCTGGATTGCCAAGGCCAATAATGGCCCTAATCGTTGAAAAATGAAATGAAGGTTGTTCAACCATTATTTAAACCATCCAAACAAGAGTTTTCCAAACCATGATTGTTTAGAAAGCGATTGTTGAAGTTTTTCAAATTCTGCTGCTCGCTTAACAATATCGGAAAGCTTTGTGAGGGCTACGACCATACGTTTCCACTCAGAAAATGGCATTGCAGGAATTCCACTAAGAACATCACCGGATTTTACATCCTTCATAACCCCACTCTTAGAAACGATTTTTGCCCCATCACCAATGGTGATATGATCTTTAATAGCTACTTGCCCACCGATCTGGCACCCTTTTCCAATAACCACACTTCCCGCAATACCGGTTTGCGCAAGGATTGCCGTCCCAGCACCAATCGTTACATTGTGAGCAATGTGAACGCCGTTATCAATTTTAACCGCATCACCAATAGAAGTCTCAGTAAAAACAGCACGATCAATGGTAACATTGGCCCCTAATTCAACCATTCGTCCAATAACCACGCGACCGATATGAGGAATTTTACGCAGGCCTTGTCGTGAAATTCGATACCCAAAACCATCCGAGCCAATAACCGTCCCAGAATGAATAATGGTTCCATCCCCCACAATGGTCCCACTCAAAAGTGTAACTGAAGGATGCAACAATACCCCATTACCAATAACGGTATCTCTTCCAATAAAGCATTGTGCACCAATTATTGTTCTGGCTCCAATTCGAGCCCCAGATTCAATAATAGAACCAGTGCCAAGGATAACTGAAGGATCAATGAATGCTTCAGGACTTATAAAACAAGTTTTGGTAAGTTCAGGATCCCTTATTTCTCGTTGTATTTCTGCTTGTAGATATTCAACTAATCGAGTATAAGCCGCTAGAGGATCCGCAACCAAGAGATAGTTTTTCCCAGGAACAACCGCTTCTTTTGCAAGAATAACGCCGGCTTTAGTTTCCGTTATTTTACTCTTTTCAAGCTGCGGAAACGGAGAGCCATCTTCAGGTTCAAATAAAACCACCAAATCTTGCTCAGTAGCTTTTTCAAAGGCCGTAATTCCGGTTACAAAAAAAGAATGGCCGGAGTAAACTCCTCCGACCAAATCATTAATTGTTTCAATTGTAATGTTTGTTTTCATGTAAGTGACAAACTACTTACGCAGTCTTTTTTTCAGTTGCAAGAGATGCTTTTGCAAGTTGCGTTTCATACTTTTTATCAAAAGCAGACAAAAGTTCTTTTGTTCCATCATGTTCATCGCCTGAAGCAAGAACAAATGGATTATCTTTTGTTACGACAAAGGTCCAATCTCCACTTGCAACAATTTCATTAGCGGTTGCTGAAATATCTTTTTGAAGTTTTACTTCTTCAGATTTTAAATCAGCTTGAAGTTGCGCTTTTTCTTGTTCTAGATCAAATGATGCACGACGTTCTTTAAGTTCAACGCTGACAAGTTCTTTACGAATATCCTCTTCGCCAAGAATCCCTTTTTGCATTTTTTCAGAAACCGATTGCTTTAATTCAGCGATCTTCTTTTGTTCGCTTTCAAACCTTTTTTGAAATTTTGTATGAGCAGATTCTTGCTTTCTTAAAAGAGCTTTTCCAGCTTTTGAGTCTCTAAAAATCGTATTGGTATCAATCGTTACAATTTTAGTTGCTCGAGCAGAAATTGAAACCGTCATCAAAGATAACAATAAAAATAAACTCTTTTT
>Ga0172379_10007441_pt1 | contig 14227 bp, 13 predicted proteins | sample GrowelOW334metaG_FD_119756 | JGI IMG/M metagenome (GOLD analysis project Ga0172379, IMG submission 119756) | Groundwater microbial communities from an aquifer near a municipal landfill in Southern Ontario, Canada - Groundwater well OW334 metaG | ecosystem: Environmental > Aquatic > Deep... | reverse complement strand
GGATGCACTTCTCATGTTTCTACGAAACTTGAAGTGCGTGGGCCCACTGGGATTCGGACCCAGGACACCCTGCTTAAAAGGCAGGTGCTCTAACCAGGCTGAGCTATAGGCCCCACTTTATTAATAAGTTCTTTAATTTTTAATTTGCTTTTGAGAGATTTGAGATAGCGCTCTCTCCTGAATGCTTCTATGCGAGTATTATACAGCTCTTGATATACCAATGACCAGTCTCCAGTTTTGGTATATTTACTCATGTGGTTACGGTGTCGCTTTAGGCGATCTGCCAAATTTCTGGTTTGACCAATATAATACTTATCTCTTAAACAATCATAAAGAATGTAAAGATAATACTTCATCGGACAGGACACTCCCGACAAGTCGGGATGCTCTAACCAGGCTGAGCTATAGGCCCACTCTTGAATATTTTATGCTAAAGCCAACTAATTGTCGAGCAATTATTAACACAAATCAGCTATGATGGGGATGACCTCGACACAGGGGTTGCCCCAGCTATGGTGTTCGGCCATATAGCGATGAATTTTGGGAATATTTATATCTGTCGTTTTGAGGGTCATGATCACGACATCGTCGCCGGTTATTTTCTTCTCTTCGAGCCACATTAATCTGACGTGCTCATAAATCTTGGTAGTCACGCACAATTCTTGCTCGAGCAGGCCAGTACACAACTTAATTGCCTCTTCTTTGGTGGGGCAAGGGATATTGATAAAAACCGGCTTCATCGTAACTTCATCCATATGTTTATAGTATACCAAACCCAGCGATTACCCATTTCCTAGTTTTGACAAGATATCGGCTGCATCATTGACAAGATGTAGATCGACATTGGTATGCCGAGCCATAGCCAGAGTCATGTTCTCCAGAGTAACTACCCCTTCTAGATCTACCCACTTACTTACCCAGGCGGGTTCGTGATCTTCGGGATGACCTATTCTAACGAGATGGACTGTCTTTGTCTCTAGATTAATTTGATCCCACAAAAAAGTGTAAGGATCGTCTTCAATTACTACCTGTGCTTCTTGGGGTAATGACTGTTCTGCCTGTATGGCCTTGGCTGACTGCCAGGCCGCGGACATGTCAGTTTTTATGGACCCTCGCTTACCTTCTATGTTCATGCGGGGAATTATACATCGAGTGTAAATTTAGAGGGGATACGCGGGTTTAAAGGTTTTTAGAATAGTAGATCAAGGAGTTACCGGGAGGAAAGTTGTCGAGTTGACCGTAGGGTTTATAGCCCAGTTTTTCGTAAAAGCCGGGAGCTTGCCAGGTGAAGGTGTTGGTATAGATCAGGGTACAGCCCCTCTTCTCCCCTTCTTTTTCTAGCGCTTCAACCAGTTGACAACCGTAATTTTGGCCGCGGAGTGATTCGGCTACCCAGAGAGAGTTAATTTCAAGCCCATTCCAAAGGACGGTGCCGATAATCCCGCCGTGAACCTGGTGCTTAGAATCTTTGAGGAAGATATTAATTGTTTCGGAGGTTCGCGGGTGACCAAGTTCCCGGTGGTAACGGAGCATCCCGGCGGAGAGAACTTTATAATCTTGGAGTTTGGGTCGACCGACAGTAATCTCAAAATTTAATTCAGGCATTAAGACTTTTTTGAATCGGAAAGTTTGGTGGCACCTTTGCCCAGGCGCTCACGAAGGTAATATAATTTGGCGCGGCGAACAAAACTGGTCTTTTTAACTTCAATTTTGGCGATCACGGGGGCGTGAAGGGGGAAGATTTTTTCTACACCGATACTGCCAGTGGCGATTTTGCGGACAACGAAAGTGGGATCATCTTGTTTGTGAATAGCGATGACTACACCTTCAAAGATCTGAATACGGGACTTGTCACCTTCTTTGATGGTTTGATGAACCCTGATGGTATCACCAACATGGAAAGTAGTGTCTTTGTGTACGAGAGAGTTGGCCATGCGGGATATTTTATCAGGTTAGCTATTATTGGGCAATGGCGGCTTGGAGGAAAGCCATAAAAATGGGATGGGGGGAGAGGGGGCGAGATTTGTACTCAGGATGGGCTTGGGTAGCCAAAAAGAACGGATGAATTTTCCTGGGGAGCTCGATCATCTCGACAAAGAAGTTATCGGGAGAAGTTCCGGAAATGACAAAGCCATGTTTTTCGAGAACTTCGCGATAGGCATTGTTAAATTCGTACCGGTGGCGGTGGCGTTCGTTGATTTTGGTGGTTTTGTAGATTTGGGCAGCCAGTGAATCGGGCTTGAGAATACAGGGGTAGGAACCTAGGCGCATACTGGCGCCATTACCTTTAATCCGTTGATACTTAGGATCGAAAGGAATGTCATGAATAATTGGGTCGGGGGTAGCGGGATCAATCTCGGTTGAGTTGGCACCTTTGAGATCGACAACGTTGCGGGCAAATTCGACGGCGGCGAGCTGAAGACCGTAGCAAAGGCCAAGATAGGGAATTTTATTTTTCCGAGCGTACTCGATGGCCATGAGTTTGCCGGTGGTACCTCTAGCACCCCAGCCGATTGGGACGATGATACCGGCAATACCTTTGAGAAGATCCGTCCCCTCTTTTTCGATAATGGCGGAGTTGATGCTTTTGATATTGAGCTCGATCCCGCTGGCAATTCTGGCATGGTCCAAAGCTTCAAAAAGAGCGTGATAGCTGTCTTGGAGATTGTAGTCGCCAGTTTTGAAGTATTTACCAACAATCGCGATGGTGATCGATTTGTCCTTGGGGGAGAGCGCTTGATTAACAAATTTCTTCCAGGAACTGAGTTTGGCTGAGCGAGCGGGGAGACCGAGTTTGGCGAGAATTTTGGTATCAAATCCTTGTTTCAAAAACGAGAGCGGAACTTGATAGATGGTCGATTGGTCGGGATTGAGGATAATATCGTCTTTGTGGACGTTACAAAAGAGAGCCAGGCGGTCAAGACGACGGGTGTCAAGGGGAGTTTCGGAGCGGGCAACCAAAAAGTCGGGCTGAATACTCATACTATTGAGCTGTTTGACTGAGAGCTGAGTAGGTTTGGTTTTGGGCTCACCCACGTGAGCCGGAGTTGGAAGGTAGGAAACGTGAACATGAACGACGGTGTCTCCGCCGGTTAGTTTCATGATCCGGCTGGCTTCATAGTAGAGAACATTTTGATATTCACCGGTGGTTCCGCCCAGTTCGACTAGACAAATATCAGCTTGATCGAGAGTCGCGGCTTGCTTGATCCGGCGGATAATTTCGTCGGTAACATGGGGGATGGCCTCGATATCCTCGCCGTGGTAACCATTGTCGCGTTCGCGATCTATCACGGCTTTGTAGATTTGGCCCATGGTAATAAAGTTGTGGGCCCCAAGATTTTTGTTGAGGAAACGTTCGTAGTTGCCCAGGTCCATGTCGGTCTCGGTCCCGTCTTCACAGAGGAAGGCGTCGCCGTGTTCGATGGGGTTAATCAGGCCAGAATCGATATTGAGATAGTTTTCACATTTGACCACGGTCACGGCATAACCACGAGACTGTAAAAGCATGGCGAGTGAGCTAGTAGTGATACCTTTGCCAAGCGAGGAGAGGACGCCGCCAGAAACGAAGACAAATTTGGAGTGGGGATTTTTGAGCGGCATAGTCTATTCTACTACAAAATCGCGCTCTTGGGCAAATTAGGAATTTTTATAGATGCTATTAATCATGTTGGCTCGAAGGAGGATGGCATAGAGCCCAATCGCGATAAGTCCAACGGCTCCGCCAAATTCTATCCCCTTCTCGAGATCGTAATGAAGATTGTTAACGGCAATCGAGAGCGCTGTCACGGTGGAAAAACCTCCAATAAGCGGTATGCCGAGAAGAAGTGCACAGCCAGTATCGACAGCATCATTATCAAGGGATTCCTGTTTGGTGGGATCACGCTGAGGGTCTTGGTATGGGGGTGCTTCTCCGAAGCGATTCATATAGTCCTAATTCTACTCGGGTCGTCAAGGCTAGAGAACCTGGCTTGCTGGTAATACGGAAGTGAAATCGGCGTAGAGGTCGGTGTGGTAGTTACCCTCACCCACAAAGGTAGCTTTACCATCCAGAATTTTTTCATATGGTAAACAATATTTGCACCCCTGTTCACCTTGAGGGCATTTAAAGCGGTTCAAGGCACGTGCCAACTTCATCTCTTTCCCAATTTTGAGTACAAATTCGTGGGATTGGGTAAGATCGGGGAGTGATTTTTCGACGGGCATATCATCTTTGGCGATATACCAGTAACTGGCTTTTTTGACCGGACGGGTCTGGCAATTGTGGGCGAGCAAGTGGTAGATCGGAAGTTGAAGCGAATCGATGGGTTCCTCCCCTACCCCGGTTTTAAAATCGATGATGTGGACACTATCTTCGGCTTCCAGGTATTCGAGCCAGTCCAGTTTGCCGCAGAGCATCAAATTATCGGCTTCGGAGAGCCAGTATTGCGGGAGATCCTGATCAATTTTGACGGCTTTCCGTTCCAGGGGACCGGGGTGAGCCATAACTCGGCGAAGCATCTCTTCTCCTTTTTCCTTGGAGCGTGATTCGGTAGCGGCATCACTAAACCCGCCCTTATGGCCGCTAAATTTTTTCCAAACAGATTGGAAGCGATCAATCAGCGAGATTATAAAACGATCTGAAGTCGGGAGAAGGGAGAGAGATTCGAGAACCTCGTGGACAGCGGACCCGAGAGCCAGTGCGGGGGTAATGAGTCCGATTTTATGACCGCTTTGGGGATCACGATAGAGAGAACCTAGGTAGTAGGACCTGGGACAGTGCTTAAAGGCCGAGATACTAGAGTGCGAGAGCCAGACAGCGCTAAATCTATCCATACGAGATAGTATATAGTATTGGGTAGATGATAAGAGGTTGGTGGAAGCAACTCAAGATAATTTTCTACGAGTTCTACCGAAGCGGGGCTTGGAAGGTATTGGTAGCTACTTATGTGGTGGCATTAATTGGCGGGTTATCGATTAGTTGGTGGGAGGCGGCGACGGCAAGACAAGGACTGACGGCCCAGGTAACTACCAGCGCTGGGGAAATGGCAGAGTTACAAGCCAGTGCGGAGCAGTACCGGTTGTGGATGCAGGAGGATCAGGTAGTAAAAAATGCAAGCTTGAGTGCAGAAATGAAGAATATCCAGAGTACGTATAACGAGGGGGCTAAGCTGTTTGAAGCACGGGCGGATTTGGCGGTTTTTGGAGGGAAGGTAAGCTCGATAGATAATGAACTAGCAAAATTTTTGAACTATTTATCCTTGGGAGAGTGGCAAAAGGCCAGCGAGCAGAGCGATAAAGTCCAAGGAGAAATCGATAAATTGGCGGCTAGTTTGGTACCAAAAGCGGTGGTTGTGACAGCCCCAGTTAGTAATACCTTGGCAGCGAGCGGGTACAGCCGGCAAAAAGTTGTAACGGAACGAGGTGAGTTTGTGGTTGCGATGGTAGTAGCGCCAGGTGCGAGGGTTATGGTCGAGACGGCAAGCGAAAGTGATTGCAGTGATAACTGCCCCACCAAAGGTTTGGCAGAGCATATTGCAGCAGCCGGCGGGTTTGCCGGGATTAACGGAGCTTACTTTTGTCCCCCCGATTACGCCAGATGCCAAGGCAAAGTCAACAGTTTTGACACGTTAGCAGTGTCTGGCCGCACTAAGGCGGTACTAAACCGGGCAAATAATGTGTATTCAACAGTTCCACTGGTTGCTGCGTACGGCACCAGTTTGTCATTTTATGACCAAACGCTGCAGTGGGGGGTAGATACGAGTAGCGGCGGAGCCCTGGCCAACTATCCGCGGCTCTTGCGAGACGGAAGTATCGCAACGGATGATAATAGCAGTAAAGGCATGCGCGGATTTATCGGGGTCAAAGACGGAGGAATTGTGATCGGACATGTATATAGTGCATCGTACGCGGATACGGCGGAAGTTTTGCGGACCCTGGGATTACAGAATGCCTTGAATTTGGACGGTGGGGGGAGCAGTGCCCTCTGGTATGAGGGAGCGTACCGAGTCGGACCGGGGAGAAGTTTGCCGACGGCAATAGTACTAGTGAGGTAGAGCGCGCAGGAGTTTTTTCACTTGGGGAGTAGCCGAATAATATTGGGTCACGAAAGCCCAGAACCGCTGACCATGACCGCGCCATTTGAGGTGAGAGAGCTCGTGGACAACAACATACTCGACGATCTTTCTGGAAGTAAAGGCTAATTGGAGATTAAAAGAAAGAACTTGCTTGGGGGAGCAGCTGCCCCAGTAGGTTTTGACATGAGTAAAGCGGAGGGATCGAGGGGTTAAACCCATGACAGCTGAGTAGTGATGAACGTGGGTTTGAATGAGTTTTTTAAGTTCTTCATCAGAGATAAAACGATGAGGAGTGGGACGAGGTTTGGCGAGATTGGTTTGGTGCTTACTAATCCAAGCTTGTTTTTGATTGACAAAGTGATCGATCAAAAATTTGGGGTATAGGAAGGGAGCGCGGACGAGGAGACGACCCCCGAGTCCTATTTGGAGGGAGAGAGAGTGGCGATGGGAGCGAAGAAGCGTGTATTGCATGAATAGTAGCTTATCATTTGCCGAAGGCGATCGCGTCGTGGACGTGACCTTTTGATCCCAAAAAGGAACCGTAGGTCACGGTGTACTCACCCCATCGGTCATTGAGTTGATCAAGGGAGGTAACCAAGGATTTTTGTTTGGCAGTGTCAACGAGACAACTGAGCTGGGCAGAGTCCTGAATGAGACCAAAACAAGTAAAAGCGATTTTCTTGACTGATTTTGAAGGAGAAGTGGAAGAGTAGAGAGACAGCGCGGCAGCGAGTAAATCGGCGTCGCTAAAAAGCGAAGTGTGCAGACGGTGGCTAGTATGCCAATGGGTGTAATCAGCAAAACGTAGGGAAAGAGCGATACCAGAGGCAGAAACCCCGTGGGCGCGAAGCCGGCGAGCGGCTTTACTAATGAGTTTGGCCAAAATGGGGCGCCAACCTAGATAAGGCAGGGGGTGAGGAAGAACGTAGGATTGACTAAAACTACGCCGAATAAAAGATAAGTCATCAAGTTCGTAACCACGCAAACGGTTGTACCAGTAGCGACCCAGGATACTCCCAAAAGCAGAATGGAGAGTTTGGATAGAAGCCGAATAAAATTGTAGAGCGGTAAAAATACCAATCCGGTGGAGCCGAAGTTCATTCCGGATGTTGATGCCACAAAAATCTTGGAGGTTTATCCTTCCATAAACATCATGGTAGTTGTAAAAGTCGACAATATCAAAACCGTTGGGTTTGTGGAGACCGGAGGCTAGTTTGGCCAGAATTTGGTTGGTACTGACGCCAATACTGACCCTTAGATAATCCCCAATGTCGGATTGGATACGGGATTTGATCTCCAGAGCAATCTGGCGAGGGTTGATGCCTGGTAATTGTAGAGCGAACTCATCGATAGATTTGCTGACTACGTGGCTGGAGTAATCATTTAATAATTCCCCGATATCCCGGTGAACTTGGCGATATTTGGGAGGGTCAGCTCTTCGAGCGATCAACCAGGGACAGAGAGATTGACCTTCGGCTAAGGTCATGCCGGTTTTGATCCCCCAGAGCTTGGCTTCGACGCTCGGGGCCAGAATACAGCCGTAGGGAGCGACTGTGTGGACGACAACAATAGGTTTATCCCGCAGGAGAGGGTTGGCTTGCTGTTCGACACTGGCAAAACAGGAGTTAAGGTCTAGATGCATGACCTGGGGGGCGGCGGGATTAAAATCAATCGGGCAAGCCCCGACGACAGTGCTACAGTCAGTCGGGCAGGCCATCGCTAACCTCCTCGAGAGTCCAGCGTAAAGTACGACTATTGAGATCAAGGCGGAAAAAAAGATCGTCCCCGGCAACAGAGAAGACGTGGTGGAGTGTTGAGCCATCGCGAAAGGTGTGGTGCAACCCTAGCTGAGTCAATGGATAATCACGATTTTTCCAGGTTAGAAAGAGAGGATGGGTAGAGAAAGTGACGGTAACAGGTTCGGATAATCTTTGGATCATATATGACTATATAACCCGAATTTTAACCGAATGTCAATTATTCTTTAATGGCAGGGATATTAAGTAATTTTTGAATTTCTCCTTGAAGGGACTTGGTCCAGCGAATACCGAAGGGGAGGATAAGTTCGCGGGAGTCATGCGCGTTTTGGAAAATGAGGGTAACTTGCACATCCCCACGATTATTCTGGAGCAGTTTGTTGAGTTCTAGGAGGACGGTTTTGCTGGTGCCGTGAGGAATGTGGATAATGTTTCCCTGAGTCTCTTTCGAAGGGGTACCTTCGGCAGAAGAAGTTTCATCCTGGACAACCGTAAGGGAATCGACGATAAAGGAAAGGCGATCATCGCGCTCGTCTACCTTGCCTTTGGCAATCACCACGGTGTTGGGGATCAAAAAGCTTTTGACTTGAGCATAGGTAGTTGGGAAAATGACGGCCTCGATTTCGCCCCCTTCGTCAACCAAGGAAAGAAAAGCCATTTCTTGCTGTCTGGTCTTGGTTAAAACAACTTTGACGGTTTTGATGATGGCGACAATGGTAGTTTTTTGGCCCTTCTTTTCTTCGAGTTCGAGAATGGTCGTAGCCCAATCGCTGCGTGACTTTTTGAGTAATTTTTGGGAAGGGTGTTCACGGAGATAGATGCCTAATAATTCCCGTTCCATTTCCATCAGTTCCCGCGAGCTAAATTCGTCTTTGGTGGATTGCCAGGAATCCACAATACTCACTTCGGCATCAATCAAACTATCAAAGAGTCCACTTTGGTTACTATTTTTTTCATTCCCAGATTTACCGACTTGGAGGCGGACGCGGTCGATTTCGTCAAGAATAACGGCGCGTTTCCCATAAGCATCAAAAGAGCCAACTTTGATCAAGCTTTCTAGAACTTTTTTGTTGACTTTTTGGGTATCAACCCGTTTGACAAAGTCGGTGAAAGATTTGAATTCCCCTCCCCCGGTCCGCTCGAGCAAAATGTTATCGATCGCGGCGGTTCCCACGTTTTTGATGGCGGTAAAGCCGAAACGGATGGCCCGGTTATCTAAGCTAGCTTTGTCAGTTTCGAGGCGGAAGTCTGAGTTACTAAGATTAATATCGGGCGGGAGTACCTTGATCCCCATGTTGCGGCATTCTTCGAGGCAAAGGCTCATTTTATCTTCTCTGCCGCTTTCGGCACTCATCAAGGCAGTCATGTATTCGACCGGATAGTGGGCTTTGAGGTAGGCAGTTTGATAGGCAATCATGGCATAACTGGTGGCATGAGCTTTGTTAAAGCCGTAGCCGGCAAAACGTTCGATAAAGCTCCAGACTTTCTGAGCCAGGGTTTCGGAATAGCCGTGAGTAACCGCTTCTTTGGTAAACTTGGTATGTTCTTTGCGCATGGTGGCCAGAGACTTTTTGCCCATGGCACGCCTTAAGATATCGGCTTCCCCTAAGCTATAACCGGCCATAACGTTAGCGATTTTTAAGACCTGCTCTTGGTAGACTGCGATACCGTAGGTTTCGGCGAGAATAGGCTTTAAATCGGGGTGAAGATACTTGACGCTCTCGGGCTCTAATTTGCCTTTGACAAAGTCAGGAATCAGGGTCATAGGACCGGGACGGTAGAGGGCAACTAGGGCCACAATATCGCCAAAGACGTCGGGCTTTAATTGTTTACTAAGCCGGCGCATCCCGGGGGATTCCATCTGGAAGATCCCGGTAGTTTCACCGCGAGACAAGAGTTCAAAAACTAATTTGTCATCTAAGGGCAAATTAGACAAGTCAACGCGGAACTGACGGGTTTCTTGGATTAGTTTGACCGCGTTTTGGAGAATGGTTAAATTGCGCAGACCCAAAAAATCCATCTTAAGCAGACCAATGGCGTCGGGTTTGACGTTTAAGTCTAGGGAGTACATGTCATAGCCAGTCGTGATTTTGCCCTCTTTGCTGTCCCGTTGGAGGGGGACATAATTGGTCAAGTCCTTGTCGGCAATAATGACGGCGGCGGCGTGGGTACTGCTATGACGGGCCACACCTTCGACACGGCGAGCCAAATCAAGGAGTTCCTTGTACTTGGGATTTTTGTACAGTTCCTGAAGTTCAGTTATATGAGTCAGCGCCTGTTCAATATTTTCCCCAAAAGGAATTAACTTGGCCACTAGATCGGGTTCGCTGTAGGGTAAGCCTAAAACACGGCCAATATCGCGAATGGCGGCTCTAGCTTCCATGGTGCCAAAAGTAATTACTTGGGCGACTTTGTCACTACCATACTTGTCAGTCACGTATTCAATCACCCGATCACGGCCAACATCAGCGATATCGACGTCGATATCGGGAGGACTGGGACGTTCGGGATTTAAAAAGCGTTCAAATTGGAGGCCGTGAGCCAGGGGGTCGACTGAAGTAATCCGTAGAATGTAACTAATGATCGCGCCGGCAGCACTACCTCGACCCGGACCAATGCGAATACCGTGAGTTTTGGCCCAGTTGATAAAGTCCTGAACGATCAAGAAATAGCTGGCATAACCTTTACTGCAGACTACATCCAGCTCATATTTAGCGCGGTCGAGAATAGATTGATCGGGACGAGGGTAGCGGTCGGCAAGCTTGGTGTTAACCAGTTCTTTGAGGTAGCTTTCGGGGGTTTCACCTTCCGGCACGGGGTACTGAGGGTAGATCATCTTGCCGGTCGGGATAACCAGATCGATTTTGTCGGCAATCTTTTGGGTATTTTGAATGGCTTCGGGCAAATCAGCAAAGAGATCGGCCATTTCTTCGGAGCTTTTGAAATAAAAGCTGGGCGAATCGATCATGGTAAAGCGATTTTTATCGTCAAGAGTGGTACGCGTTTGGATGGCCAAGAGGGCGTCCTGGGCCCGAGCGTCGTCTTCGCGGACATAGTGAACATCGTTAGTCGCGACCAGAGGAACTCCAAATTTGCGGGAAAGAGCGATTAGCTGATCATTGAGCGGATCAAGCATTTTTTCTAGACCCTGGTGCCGCTGAAGCTCCAGATAAAAATCATCACCAAAAAGATCGGTATAAGCTTGGAGACGCTCTTCGGCGAGTTTATTGTCACCTTTTTGGAGAAGTTGGGGGATTTCACCCTGGGCACAGCCAGAAGTGACAATCAAACCTTCGTGGTACTTGACCAGTGTTTCCCAGTCCAGCCGAGGTTTGTAGTAAAAGCCCTCAAGATGAGCAATGCTGGTGAGTTTGAGCAGGTTGTGGTAACCCGTTAAGTTTTTGGCAAGAAGGAGGAGATGGTGGGTTTTGTGTTCTTTGGATTTGTCGAGGCGAGAGCCGGGAGTGTAGTAAGCTTCTATCCCAATAATGGGTTTAATCCCTTCGGAGAGCATGGTGTTGTAAAAATGGATGGCGCCGTACATGGCACCATGATCGGTTAAGGCGACTGCAGACATCTTGTAGGCTTTGGCGGCAGTAGCCAGATCTTCGTCCTTGCAGAGCCCATCGAGTAAGCTGTATTGGGTGTGAACATGGAGATGGATAAAACTAGAAGCGGTCATAGGTTTTTCTTAAGTAATTCGGTAACCGCGCGAGGATCGGCTTTACCCCCGGTATTTTTGATCACGGCACCAACAAAAAAGCCTAAAATACCAGTTTTCCCGGCACGGTATTGGGCTACCAGTTCAGGATTGTCGGCGAGAACTTGACGAACCAATGGTTCAAGCTGAGAAGTAGCACTAATTTGGTTTTGAACATTAGATTTCTTGGCCTCGAGATAAGCTTCGGGAGTAATCTGGTGATAATCGATTTTTTTGTTGGCAAGATCATTACCCGCGGTGCGAACACTTTTTGGATCCAATATTTTCACTTGGGTAATAAATGTGAGCATATCCGGATCCTGCAGAATGATTTTGGCGGCACTCTCGGTAATGCCGGCGGATACTAGATCAGTGATGATTTGGTTCGGGAGCTTGCGGAGTCTTTGTTGGATGGTAGAGACCCAGGCTGAATCAATTATAAGTGGCGGGATGTCAGGATCGGGGAAGTAGCGGTAGTCGGCGGCATCTTCTTTGGTGCGCTGGGAAACAGTCGAATTCGAGGTTGAGCGATAGCCGCGGGTTTCTTGAGCAGGAACCTCACCTTTATCGAGGATTTCTGACTGACGTTTAAATTCGTAGTCGAGGGAATTGGCAAAAAACCGGAAGGAGTTAATGTTTTTCACTTCAACCTTATAGTGTGGCAAGGTTCCGTCCTTTGTAAGACTGATATTGGCTTCGAGACGCATACCGCCTTTTTCCATGTCGCAATCGGCGATGCCGAGCGCGCGAATGATGTCGCGTAGTCCTTTGAGAAATTCCTTGGCCATCTCGGGGGAAGTAATGTCTGGTTCGGTAACAATTTCCATGAGGGGCACGGAAGAACGATTAAAATCAATGAGAGAAACTGGCTGTCCTTTGACAGTAGCGTGTTGGAGTTTGGCAGTATCTTCCTCGAGGTGAATCCGAGTTAGATTGACCCGGCCAAAGGAAGTATCGAGGTAACCCCCAATACAGAGGGGTTGGTCATATTGGGAAATCTGATAACCCTTGGGGAGGTCGGGATAGAAGTAGTGCTTGCGGTCAAATTTGCTAACCTTGGCAATCTGGCTATGGAGAGCTAACCCTAGAAGGATAGTGTCTTCGATAGCTTTTTTGTTGGGAACAGGGAGAGCTCCAGGCAGGCCAAGACAAACGGGGCACGTGTAAAGATTGGGTTTGAGTGCGTGAAAAGGGTCGTTTTGGCAGCCGCAGAACATTTTGCTCTTGGTTTTGAGCTCGACGTGGATTTCGGCACCGCAGATGAGTTGGTAGGTCATAGTTGGGGGCTCCGGGTATGCCACTCAGTAACCTGCTGATATTGATGACCTAGGCCGAGGAGTAAGCTCTCGGAGAATTTCTTACCTACTAGTTGGACTCCAATAGGCAAACCATTTTTGTGAAAACCACTAGGGATGACGAGTGAGGGAGATCCAATCAGACTGACGGGGGTGTTGTAAAGATCGGCGAGCATGTTGGCAAGTGGATCACTGATGAGGTCTCCCAATTTAGGTGGCATTATTGGGTTCTCAGGCAGCAAAATGACGTCACACTGTTCAAAAGCTTTTTGAAAGGTTTTAATTAGGAGGGTTCTAATTTTGAGAGCTTTGCGATAGAAGGCATCATAGTAGCCGGAGCTAAGTTCGTAGGTACCTACCATGATGCGCCGCATGCTTTCTTGGGTAAATAAGTCTCGAGTATTCCCATACCTAATGCCATCATATCTACCCAAATTAGAACTGGTTTCCGAAGGAGCTAGGATGTAGTAGGCTGCATCAGAAATTTCGGCGACTGGGAGAGAAATATCAATTAATTGATGGCCCAGCTCAGCCAGCTTGGAGGCAAAATCTTGGGCATTACTGGAGATTTCTTGATCGAGTCCAGCGCCAAACATTTCTGGAGCAATTCCAATTTTCAATTTATTGGGGGTTTTAGTTAATTCAAGATTGTAGTCGGGGACTTCGTGAGGAGCGCTGGTCCCATCATAAACATCCGGCCCAGCAATAACTTTGAGGATAATGGCTAGATCGGCGGCTGTCTTGCCAAAGGGACCGACGGTATCCATAGAGGAGGCGTAGGCCACACAGCCATAGCGGCTGACACGTCCATAAGTGACACGCAATCCAGAGATATTGTTCCAGGCGGCGGGGTTGCGAATACTACCACCGGTGTCTTCGCCGATGGCAAACGCGCACATGCGGGTTGCCACCGCGGCGGCTGGACCACCCGAGGAGCCACCAACTACGCGGGTAGGATCCCAGGGATTTTTCCCCATCTCATAATCGCTATTTTCGGTGCTAGCGCCGTGTCCCCAGGCGTCTTGATTACCTTTGCCGATCAAGATAGCTCCTGCTTCCTTGAGTTTTTTGTGAACTGTTGCGTCGTAGGGAGAGAGGTAATTGTCGAGAATTTTCGAGGCACAGGTAGTCCTGAGCTCGGTGGTGGCATAGCTATCTTTGAGTATATAAGGAAGACCGTAGAGAGGTAGAGAAGAATCCAGGGTTTTGAGAAAATCTAATACCTCCTGCTTGTCGCGGACAGTGATCAGGGTGTTGAGCTTACTACTATACTTGTCAATTTGACCATATGCTTCGTTTATGACATCGACTGGATCGATGGATTTGTTCTTATAACCGGTAAGAAGCTCTAGAATTGATTTATCCAATAGCATATTAGTTATCCTCGGCGACAAAAATGGCTGGTACAACGAAGTAGCCATT